>Ga0194128_10001441_pt1 | contig 41361 bp, 35 predicted proteins | sample TA2KigCa65mmetaG_FD_148650 | JGI IMG/M metagenome (GOLD analysis project Ga0194128, IMG submission 148650) | Freshwater microbial communities from Lake Tanganyika, Tanzania - TA2015037 Kigoma Deep Cast 65m | ecosystem: Environmental > Aquatic > Freshwater > Lake | place: Tanzania: Lake...
GCTTCTCCCTCCGGGCTCCTCGACGTACTGTTCAAGTACGCCTGCGTCGCCCTCCGGTCCGAGGCTCGCGAATCTTCGGCACTCTCGACCGCCTCGCGACGTGATCTGGTGAGAAATGCAGGCTAGACCGCGGCGCGTCCTCGGCTCAGCTCAGCGCCGCCAGTCCGCGAGCGCTTCGCGCACGGCCGGGATCACCTGCTCCGGCGCCTCGAGCACGCTCTGGTGCGAGGACCGCTCGACGACGACGAAGCGACAGCGCGGGATTCGCGAAGCCTCCGCACGCGCCTGCGCGACCGGGAGGAGCGAGTCCTCGGCGCCCGCGAAGTACAGCGTCGGGACTCGCACCTCCGATAGGAGCGGCGTCACGTCGCCGCGCTCGAACATCGCGGAGCGCGCCGCGAGGAGGAAGGCGCGCTTCTCGCAGCGCCGGAGCCGGTCCGCCACCGTCGCGACGAGCTGCGGGCGGTCGCTCGCGTTCTGCGCGATCATCGCGCCCGCGATCACCGGAGCCAGGAACGAGCACGGCCCGAAGACGGTGAGAAGAGCGTACGTCAGCCGCGTCAGCACGAGCCGCGAGCCGCTCCAGGGCGCCATCGGCGCATTGAGGATCACGAGTCCCGTCAGGCGCTCCGGGTGTCGTCGAGCCGCCGCGACGCCGATCTGACCACCCCACGCGGCGCCGATCCAGACGGCGTCGCGAATCCCGAGGACGTCGAGAACCGAGAGCGCGGCGAAGGCGCAGTCGTCCAGCGAGAAGAGGCCCGGGCTCGATCCGCTGCCTCCGTGCCCGGGGCCGTTCACGACGACGACGCGATGATCCACGGCGAGCGCCTCCACCAGCGGATCGAGAGCGCGCGCGTCGCAGTAGAGGCTCGGCCAGCACAGGACCGCCGGCCCCGTACCGCGCACCTCCACCCGAAGGTTTCCGACCTTCGTCGGCACGTCGCGACTCTCGATCACCGGCTCGGCACTCCCGCTCATGGGCGGACCTCCGCAGACCTCCAAGGCAGCGTTAACAAGATCGACCGCTCACCGGCACGTCAGCGTGGTGTGCCCTCCGTTGTACGTGCAGCCCGGCGGCGTTCTTGTTCGTCGCGAAGATGTCGACGCCGCGGCCCTTCATCATCGCGACGTCGTCGAGGCACGTGAGCGCGGCGGCGATCGTGCCGTAGCCGTCGCCGTCGAAGACCACGCTCGGCTCCTTCGCGGAACCGGACCAGGATCTCGTCCGGGATGTCCCCCGCGGGCTCGGGCCCGGCGAAGCCCGGCTGCGCGAACGCGAGCGCGAGCAGAAGAGCCAGCGTGCGCGTCGCGACCTTCGCGTGAGCCATCGTCCGGATGACGCCGGCCGCCGCCCGCGCGGCGGAGCGAAGCAGCGCCCATGGGCGCCACGATCTCCTGTTCTTCGTCTGCATCGCCGTCCCTCCTTTGGCTTCCTGCATGGTGGCGGCAGAGGTACTGAGGGAGCGGCGCGGAGTCCTTGCGGAGTCCTGGCGGAATCCGGGGATTACCCAGGGGATTCCCGGGGGTCGGGAAGGCCATGAAGAGGACTGGGAAAAGAGTGAACGCAGAGCGTACCGGGAGGTCGAGATGGACGACGTGAGCCGCCTCGTCGCGCGCGACGAGATCCGCCAGCTCGCCTACCGCTACGCCCTGGCGATCGACACGCGGAACATCGACACGCTCGTCGGCCTCTTCGTCGACGACGTTCGGGTCGGCGCCGCCGCCGGGCACGCGGCGCTCCGCGAGAGCTTCGAGGCGCAGCTTCGTGCGACCGGCATCACGATCCTCTTCGTCGCGAACCACCTGATCGACTTCGACGACGACGAGCACGCGCGCGGCGTCGTGTACTGCAAGTGCGAGGCGCAGAACGGCGACCGCTGGATCCACCAGGCGATCCAGTACCGCGACACGTACGAGCGCCGCGCGGGACGCTGGCTTTTCGTCCGGCGCCGGCACCTCCTCTGGTACGGCAGCGAGGTCGGCCAGAACCCGCTCGCTCTCCCGCCCGCGAACTGGCCGGAGAGCCAGACGGGACGCGGCACGCTTCCAGAGAGCGAGCCGACCTGGCAGGAGTTCTGGCGGCGGCGCCGCTCGTGACCTCGACGACGGTTCACACCCTGCGCGCGCGCAGCGCGAGCGGCGCGACCGCCGCGACCCTCGCGGCCGTCGCCGGCTTCGCGGCGACACTCTACCTCTACTACCCGGGCTTCATGACCTGGGACTCGACGTTCCAGTTCGCGCAGGTCGTCTCGGGTCAAGTCGAGAATTCCCATCCGCCGTTGATGGTCTACGTCTGGATGCTCGCGAATGCGGTCGTCTATGGGCCGGGCGGGATGCTGATCCTTCAGGCGGCCGCGTACTGGACCGGCCTCGCGCTCATCGCGGCCGCGCTCGGTCGCTCGGCTGCGATCGCGGCGGCGCTGGTGCTCCTTCTCGGCTTCTTTCCGCCGCTCTTCGCGACGATCGCGATGATCTGGAAGGACACCGGCTGCCTCGCCTTCCTGCTCCTCGCGACCGGGCTCGCTCTCCAGGCGCGGATGAGCGCGGCGCCACGCAGCCGCGCGACCCTCGTCGTGTGCGGCCTCGCCGCGACGTTCTACGCGAGCGCGCTTCGCTCGCCGAACCTGCCGAGCGCCCTCCCCCTCCTCTGGCTTCTGTGCGGCGCTCTTCCCGCGCTCTCGCGTCCCGCCTCGAAGCGGCTCGCGGCGGTCGCAGTGATCGCCGTGGTCTTCGCCGGCGGAATCTTCCTCCTCGACAACGTCGGCGTGAAGCGTCTCCCCTATCGCGCCGCAGTTCCGCTCTGGGACCTCGCGCGCATTTCGATCGCGCGAAACGAGCTCCTCCTGCCGCCGTACGCGATCCACGATCCCTCGCTCGACCTGCCTCGCCTGCGGGAGATCTCCCGAGACTTCCGCTGCGACGTCTACGATCCCGCCGACGGCAAGAAGCCGACGACGGACGTGAGCTTCCGCACGCTCTCGGAGGCCGACGCGGACCGCCTGATGCGCGACTGGGCGAGCGCGATCGCCGCGCACCCGGGCGCGTATCTCGAACACCGCGGCCACGTGACGAGCCTCCTCTTCACGGATCCGATGATGAAGGTCTGGCACGCGATGGAGTCGATCGACGGCTTCACGCTCGACATCGCGTTCGAGCCGCGCCCGCCGTACCGACAGGTGCGAAAGGCGCTCCTCTGGGCCTCGATGCACGGCTTCTTCACGCCGTGGATCTACGTCGTGCTCGCGACAGGAGTGCTCGCCGCTTCGTACCGCGTGCGGACCGCGACCGCTTCCGAAGCGAGAGCGGTCGCGCTGAGTGCCCTTCTCTACGTCGCCCCTCTCCCCGTGATCGCGCCGTCGACCGACTTTCGATACACGATCTGGCTCGTCGCCGGATCGCTCGTCTCGCTCGTGCTCCTCGCCGCCGGGCTCGGGAACGCGATCCAGCCGAGCGCCAGCGCCGCATGGGCGGCCATCGCGACGAGCGCGCGCGCGGCTCTCGCCGTGCTCCGGAGGAGCACGGGCAAGAGCGGGAGCAGCAGTAGAACTGCACCTTCGTCGAGAGGCTCCACGGCTTGCCGGGCTCGACGCTCTGCAGCCGGACGACGGCCGTCCACCCGGCCCTCGCGAAGTCGGGACGTCCGATAGCCTTGGCGGCGTCCTCACGCGGAACGTCCAGGCTGCGCTCGCTCAACCATCCTCATCATCGATGATCGCATGGTCGCAGAGGTCCTCGACGACGGAATGAAGCTCGATCGAGAACCACTTTCGAAACGTCGCGAGATCGCGCCGTGGCGGCCACGCCGATTCATCCGTGTGCCAACCCCAGAGCTCTCTCTCGAAGACCTCGGCGTGGAGCTGTGCGAGGATCCCCTGCGCTTCGTCGTCGGACTCGAACTGCGGGATGAGGTAGACGGTCTGCTCACCCTCGACGCTCGGAAGAATGCCTGAATCATCGAGCCCTGCGGCCCACTCGAGGAAAGGCCCTTTTGGCCGGACGATCAGAACACCCCTGTTGATCATGTTCTTCCCCTCGCTGCCTCGTGACTCCGCCGTCACGTCGCACGACCGAACGTATGATACGCGAAGACGAAGTTCGCCTCGCCGTACACGTATCCACCGGGCTTCAGCACCTCGTGGATCTGCGCTGCCACCTCGAACGACTAGCCTGCATTTCTCACCAGATCACGTCGCGAGGCGGTCGAGAGTGCCGAAGATTCGCGAGCCTCGGACCGGAGGGCGACGCAGGCGTACTTGAACAGTACGTCGAGGAGCCCGGAGGGAGAAGCTCGCGAAGATTCGGTGCTATCGGCCGCCGCAGTAGGGATCTGGTGAGAAATGCAGGCTAGCGCAGGTGCTCGAGCACCGCGAGCGCGAAGAAGAAGTCGACGGTACCGCCCGCAGACGAGCCGGATTCCCCACTCCGAGGAGCAAGCGGTCCGTCCCGTGCACGGGGAAAAGTACGACGGCGAGGCGCCTTGTCGGTCGGCCCATGCGAAGAGCTCGCAGTGAGAAGCAAGCGGAAGATTCACGCGCCGCCGAGGCTTCGCAGCGAGAGCGCGACGAAGAAGCCGTAGAACACGGCCGTCGCGACGAGCATCGCGCGCCGCCAGAGCGGCGGACGCACGTGCTCCGGCAGGAGCCGGGTGTTCACGTGCAGCAGGTGCAGGGACGCGACGATCAGCACCACGGCGCCGAGGTTCGCGCTCAGCTTCAAGAGGAAAATCGGCGGCGCGAGCCGTAGCGCGACGATGCCCCACAGGACGACCGCGCCGAGCACCGCGTAGTACACCGCGCGCACGTCGCCGCCGCGCCAGGAGCGCACGCGGCGGCTCCCCGTCCACAGGATGTCCGTGATCGACCGCACCATCCCCTCGAGCAGGTCGAGCTGCGTCTTGAAGAGGATCCAGACGCCGAGGAACGCGATCACGCCCCCGAGGAGCGGTCCCGCCTTCGCGGCGAATCCCTGTGCGAGCGCGGATCCGATCCCGAGGCCCTGGATGTCGGTGCCGCGCGGAAAGAGCGTCACGTAGAGCAGCGCCGGGAGGAGCATCCCGAGGAGCGCGCCCGCGAAGAAGACGCCCCATTGATCGGCGCGCACGACGCGCCACCAGCCGCGCCAGCGGCGCATCGCCTCCGCGTCCGGCGCGAAGACGAAGCCGGTGTCCGCGAGGTGGACCTTGCGGCCGCCGATCGCGGCGGGGATGAATCCTGCGCGCTCGCCCATCCCGTAGCCGCGGTCGCGTGCCCAGTTCGAGAGCGTGAGATTGACGACGCCGCCTGCGCCCGAGTAGGCGACGAGCGCGCCGAGCAGGAAGAAGTCCATCCCGTCGGGCAGAAGAGCGAGCTCTCTCGCCTCGGCGTCCCAGCCTCCGAGCCCGGCGATGGCCGCGAGCCACGTTCCCGCGGGAACGAAGGCCACGGCGAGGACGACGAATCCGCCGAGGATGCACACGACCAGGATCCAGTTGAGCACCTCGAGCGTCCGCTCGATGCGGCGCCCGAACGAGAGCACCAGGACGCAGGCGAGGAACGTCGCGACGCCGATCGCGTAGAGCGTCTCCGCGTCCGCGGGACCGGCGACGCGTCGCGCGAACAGGAAGAAGATCGCCGCCGCCGCGGTCCCCGCCCACGCCGGCCAGCCGATCTGCAGGAAGTAGAGTCCCGCGTAGACCAAGGCCCAGAGCCGCGAAGAGGGACGCGTGCGCATGAAGCCCGTGAACACGGGCTCGCCCGTCGCGAGCGTGTAGCGCATCACCTCGGTGTTGAAGAGCGTCTGCAGGAAGACTGCGACCGTCGTCACCCAGAGGAGCGAGAGGCCGTGGCGCACGAACACGGCGGGGCCGAGGAGGAACTCGCCGCTGCCGATCGAGGCTCCGAGCACGATCACGCCCGGGCCGACGACGGAGACCCAGCCGAGCCCGCGCGGCGCGGGCGGTACCGGCAGCTCCGCGCGCGTCCACGGGTCGAGCCCCGAGCGCGCCTCCGTGGCGCCGTCGTTCGTTCCCGCTGCCAACCGGGCAGCCGGTATCAGGTGCGTCCCGTGCTCGACAAGAAGAAGCGCGTCGCTTCGCCTCCGCGCCTCGATCAGCGCTCGATGCCGCCGAGGCCGAGGAGCTCGAAGGCGCGCGGCACCGATGCGTCGAGCAGGTTCCCGACGCGGCAGCGATGATCGCGCACGAGGCACTCCGCGACGTCGCTCGACGAGGCGAGAGCGGGCACGCCGAGAGCCTCGCAGTAGGTCGCGACGGCGCCGTGCCCGAGACCGTTCTCGTCGAGCAGGTCGGCGGGATCGCCCGTGCACGCCGCGGCGATCGCGGCGATCCCCTTCGCGGCGGGACCCTTCGGCCCCTCGAGCTTCTCCTCGAGCTTCGCGCACTTCGCTTCGGCCTTCGGGAGGCACTTCGGGTCCGCCGGCTTCTGCTGGACGCACTTCGTGACCGCGGCGATGCAGCCGTTCAGCGCGACGAGGTCCTGCTGCACGAGGCTCGCGGCGGCCTTGTCGATCGCCTTCTCGCACTTGCCGAGCGTCTTGCCGTCCGCGGGGTCGCCGAGGCCTTGGCCGCCACCGTCCGCACCCGCGATCGCACACGCGTACGCCGAAGGGTCGACGCCCGCGAGCTCGAGAAGCTCTCGCCCACGCGTCGCCGGCACTCCGAGGAGGAGGTCCGCTTCACAGGCTTGACGGCGGAGGAGACACGTCGTCACGTCCGCGATCGAGTCGAGCTCCTCGACGCCGACGGCGGCGCAGGCCGACGCCTCCGCGACGAAGCCGAGACCGGCGACGGCCGTCAAGTCTTCAGGCGTGGAGTCGAAGACGGCGCAGGACTTCGCGACGTCGCTCGTCACCTTCGCTTCGAGACCGGCGATCGCGCCGGCGGCCTTCGCGCACTTCGTGCTCGCACCCTCGAGGCACGACGCCTTCCCGGGCGAGAGCTGCAGGCACTTCTGCACGCCGGCGATGCAGCCGAGGAGGAGCTTCTGCTTCTTCCCGGCGAAGGACGCAGCAGCCTTGCCGAGCTTCTGCTGGCAGGTGACGAGCGCCTTCCCACGATTTGGGTCCGCGAGGCCCGCGCCCGCGCCGTCCGCGCGTGCCGGGCAGTCCGGGTCGTCGCGGTCGACGGGGGTGTCGCCGTCGTCGTCGATGCAGTTGCCGCAAACCTCCCCGGGGCCCGGCGTCGGAGTCGGGGTCGGGGTCGCCGTGGGTGTGGCTGTAGGAGTAGGAGTGGGAGTCGGTGTCGGAGTGGGAGTCGGTGTCGGAGTGGGAGTCGGTGTCGGAGTGGGAGTCGGTGTCGGAGTGGGAGTCGGTGTCGGAGTGGGAGTGGGTGTGGGAGTCGGCGTCGGTGTCGCGGTCGGCGTCGGTGTCGCGGTCGGCGTGGGCGTCGGTGTGGCCGGCACGCCGCAGGTCGCGTTCACGAGATCCGACCCGAGGAGCCACGGGCTGAACGTCACGTTCGTTCCGACGGAATCACCGCTCCCCGGTCCCTGCCCCGAGGGGCCGCTCGCGCTGCCCCACCAGTTGCACGTCGCATCGGCGAGCGTCGCGGCGCGGTTCGTCAATCCCGTCGTGTTGCCGGCGATCGAGTTCCGCCGGATCTGCGTGCTCGCCGATCCCGCCTGCGGAGCGATGTCGATGCCGACGTTCGCGCCGCTGACCGTGTTGCCGGTCACGGTCGAGCCGGTGCTCGCGCGGCGGAGATAGATGCCGGTCGTGTTCGCGCCGCCGACGCTCGTCACGACGTTGTCGGTGATCTGCGATCCGGGATCGCTCGCGATGCCCGCCTCGCGGGCGCCGATGATCGTGTTCCGCCGGATGATCGCCCCCGTCGCCAGCCCGACGTAGATGCCGTAGTTCGCGGCGCGGGTCGGGTTCTCGATCGTGTTGTCCTCGATCGTCGAACCGACGGAGGGACCGAAGCTCCCGATCAGCGAGATCGCGTCGAAGGAAGCGGCCCCCTTGATGCAGTTTCCGCTGATCAGGCACCCGTCGCAGCCGCCGACCAGGATCGGGTCGGAGGATCCGGTGTGGCCGTCCCAGGAGTTGTCCGTGATCATCGCACCGGTCCAGACGAGGATCGACAAGCCGGCCCCCGTCGTGTTCCGGTACGTGTTCGAGTCGAGAGTGAAGGTTGCGGACCCGCGATCGCCCTGCATCTGCACGCCGGTCTTCCCACCTTTGAAGAAGTTGCCGACGACGGCGAAGCTCGAAGCGTTCGCGCCGGTGCTCGACGCGACCGCGATGTTCATGGCGGAGAAGATGTTGTTCTCGACCGTGACGTCCGCGGCGATGCCCGTCACGGTCGATCCGTTGACGATCACGCCGGTCGAGACCGCGATCGACATGCCGACGGTCTTCTCGATGAAGGTGAAGCCGTCGACGACGACCTCCGACTCGATCCCCGTGATGAAGAACCCCGTGTTCGACTGCACGATCGACTCGGTCGTCGAATCCGTCGGATCGCGCAGGAGCGGATCCATGCCGGCCTGCGCGCCGAGGAGCGTCATGCTCTTCTTCACCTCGGTGAAGTTCGGGTTGTAGAGCCCCGGCGCGACGCGGACGGTGCCCCCGGTCGTGACCGTGTCGGCGGCCTTCTGCAGCGTCTTGAACGCGTCGGCGGCGGAGGTGCCGTGGTTCACCGCGTCGTCGCCATTGACGGCGTCGACGAAGCACTCGGTGGTGCAATCGCCCGGGGCGGCGTCGGCGCGCGTCGCGGCCGTCGCGCTGGCCAGCGCCAAGACCGCGCAAGCCGTGACGAACACGAGCGGGAAGGAAGACCGGAGTTGCTGCACGGAGATGACCCTCCAGCGGATTTCGCTATCAACGCGGTCGCTGGACGGGCCATCCCATGCTTTTGGGATTCCAGCTCGAGCTCAGGCTCACCTGAGCCACGGCCCCGTCCACGTCGCGAGCGTGCCGGTGAAGAGCCGATCTCGAAGAGGTTCCGCGAGGGGAGCCGCGGCTGGTCGGACCCGGCTTATCGTTCCAGCGCAAGGCGTCGATACCCCGGAGGCGGAAACGACGGAGGATGCTGCGGATTGGCCGGGACATCCGTTCCGGGCGTGGGACAGAACGCGGTGGCGGAGGGCTTGTGGCACAGAGTCGACGGGACTTCCTCAAGACGGCGGCCGCGAGCGGCGTCGCGATCGTCGTGTCGCGCATCAGCTTCCTCGACTCGCCGCAGGCGCAGGCCGCGACGATGGATCCTCCGGGCGGCTGGATGGGCTCGCCCGGTCACGCACGCTACCGCATCGACGGGCTCGCCAAGGTCACCGGCCAGAAGATCTACGCTCGCGACTTCCAGGCGCGCGATCTGAACGGCTGGCCGGTTCCCGAGGAGCACGTCTTCGTCCTCTGCTCGACGTTCGCGGACCGCATCTTCACCGGCATCGATCTCGACTTCCTGCCGCCGGACCTCCGTCCGAAGCGCGTCGTCACCGCGGCCGATCTGCAGCGCGACGGCGTCGGCATCGCGAACACCGACTTCCCCGAAGGCCGCTATCTCCTCCCGACCGGAATGCGCCCCGACTATCTCGGGCAGCCCGTCGCCCTCCTCTTCTACGACGACTACTACACGTTGCAGCGGGCTCGACCGCGTCTTCTGTACGCGCCGCAAGCGGTCGAGACGGGCGAGGCCGCCCCTCTCCTCGTGCCGATTCCCTTCGAGCCCGAGACGAGCATCATCCACGTCGTCAAGGACGGGAACGCGCCGTTCGCGGAGCGCGAGAAGTTCGCGCAGACGATCGGCGGGCCCGTGCGTCCGACCGAGCCGGGGAAGCGCAACGCCGACGCGATGAAGTACGTCGACATGATCGGCGACAAGCTCGAGAGCTCCGGCTGGGAGGTCCACGAGCAGACGTACGAGACGCAGATCACCGATCCGATGTTCATGGAGCCCGAGTCTGGGCTCGCGTGGCTCGATCGCGACGACAAGACGCTGCATCTGCTGATCGGCAGCCAGTCGCCGGAGTACGACGCGCGCGCGGCGAGCGAGATCTACGCGCCGAAGGACTGCAAGATCGACGTGGAGAAGGTGAGCTTCACCGCCTGCTATCCGGGCGGCGGCTTCGGCGGCCGGGACACGTCGATCTTCGGCGTCTACCTGGCGCTCGCGGCGGCGTACTCCAACTCGACCATCCGCATCGCGTACGACCGGTACCAGCAGTTCATGACCGGCATCAAACGTCACTCGTCGCACATCGAGCTGACGATGGGGATCGACAAGGCCGGGCGTTTCCAGGCGGTGCGCAATCACACGATCCTGAACGGCGGCGGCCGCATCAACGTGAGCGCGTACGTCGCGCAGGTCGCCGGCATCATGGGCGCCGGCTGCTACGACTTCCCGCTCGCCGACATCTGGTCGCGCGCCGAGCACACGCGCGCGATGGTGTCCGGCTCCGTGCGCGCCTTTGGTTCCGAGAACTCGTCGTTCGCGATCGAGTCGATGATCGACGAGATCGCCGAGGCCCGGAAGACCGACGCGATCGAGCTCCGCCGGAAGAACCTCCTGCAGCCGGGCTGGTCGATCGTCACGGGCGCACCGAAGGCGCCGCCCGCCCTGCACGAGATCTGCCGCAAGGCGCACGCGCACCCGATGTGGCGCGACCGCGCGAAGAAGCACGCCGCGCACGCGAAGGACCGGATTGCATACGGCGTCGGGTTCGCGCTCTCCATGAAGAACTACGGCACCGGCGCCGACGGCGTCTTCCAGGCGGTGGAGGTCGACGAGAAGGGCAGGCTCACGGTGACCACGCACGGCGTGGACATGGGCACCGGCACCGCCACGACGCTCGCGATCACTCCCGCGCGCTCGCTCGGTGCCAACGCCCACGAGGTCAAGACCGGCGAGATTGCGATCTTCGAGAACCTCGAGATGATCGAGTCGTTCGACGACCTGAAGGAGAATCCGCGCTGGACGCCGATCGCCTTCATGTCGCACAAGGCCGCGACGACGTCGGGCCGCTGGGTGCACGGCGTCGACGCGACGAGCCAAGTCCTGTTCGAGGTCGGCCTGCTGCCCGCGGCACGTTCGCTCTGGGGGTCCAGGGCGAGCAAGCTCGCGCCGAAAGACGTCCACTGGAAGGACGGGAAGCTCCAAGCGCGCGGCTTCAAGCCGCTCTCGCTCGCGGAGATCGCGGCCAAGGCGCACGCCGACGGCCACGTCGTCTCGGCGATGACGCACGCGTTCTTCAGCGCCGAGTGGGCGACGGCGGACTACACCGTCGACGGCTTGACGAAGCGCTGGCCGATCGACGCGCTCGCCGTGCGTCGGGGTGGCGCCGCCAACTACGAGATCGTCGATCGCAAGAACGCGAAGCTCTTCACGGTCGAATCGATGTGGGAGGGCAACGGCCAGACCTTCGGCGCCGCCGCCTGTATCGTCGGCGTCGAGATCGACCGGCACTCGGGAGAAGCGAAGGTCGTCGAAGGCGTCCACTTCCTCGCGCCCGGACGGATCCTCGTGCGCGAGCTCGTCGAGGGACAGATGGAGGGCTGCTTCTCGCAGGGCGTGGGCTACGCGCTGCTCGAGGAGCTGCCTCCGTACGAGAAGGGCGCGATCGACGGCAAGTGGAACCTGAACCGGTACCACGTGCCTCTCTCGGCCGACTGCGCGATCCACAGCGTCGAGAAGGTCATCCTGCCGCCGGAGTCGCCGGACGCACCTGCGCGCGGCGTCGCCGAGGTCGCGTTCTGCCCGGTGGCACCGGCGATCGCGAACGCCGTCGCGCACGCTACGGGCCATCGCTTCCGTTCGATTCCCATCACCCCGGAGAAGATCCGGGCGGTCTGGGCCTGAGTCAGGAGATTCGCGTGGCGACCATCGATCTGGATCTGACCATCAACGACGAGAAGTATCGCCGCGGCGACATCGACGGCGATCTGAAGCTCGTCGATTTCCTGCGCCAGGAAGTCGGTCTCACGGGGACGAAGTTCTGCTGCGGCATCGCCGTCTGTCGCGTCTGCACGGTCGCCGTGCAGCGTGTCCCGGGCGGACATCAGGAGGCGATGCGCGCCTGCACGACGCCGGTCTCCGACCTGAACGGCAAGATCGTCACGACCGTCGAGGGCCTCGCGAAGGACGGGGAGCTGCATCCGCTGCAGACGGCCTTCCTCGAGAACTTCTCGTTCCAGTGCGGCTACTCGGCGCCGGGGTTCCTGATGGCGTCGTACTGCCTGCTCGATCGTTTGAAGCGGAGCCCGATTCCCACGGCGGACGTCGACGACGCGATCCAGGACGCCGTCGGGCAGCACGTCTGCCGGTGCACCGGGTACGTGCGCTACCACCGCGCGATTCGTCAAGTCATTCTTTCGACGCCCGGCCTCGTCACGGCCTGAGGGGATCGACGATGCACGAGTCGACCAGGCGTTGGGTGCTCGCGGCAGGGCTGCTGCTCGTGACGGCTGCGGCTCCGGCCTTCGCAGCGGAGAAGAGCAAGGGCGAGTACGACATCATCGCGTACGGCAAGGAATGCGCGGAGCTGATCGCGGAGGCCCCCCCGTACAACTGCCTCGACGGCGACATCGTTCCGATCACCGTCGATGGAAAGACGCCGACCGAATACACCCGCCACATGACGTGCGACCGGCCGGCGTACCTGCCCTATCCGGAGAAGACGGATGGCCAGTGCACGCCCTACTCGCGCGTCCGTACCGTGCGCGACGACGACATCCAGATGCTGCTCTTCTGCCGGCGGATGTACATCCGCCCCATCGACGACCCGCGCTTCGATTCGATGGAGATCATCATGCACAACGTCGTCACCGGCAGCACCTGCTTCTTCATCTCGAAGAACTTCGGCGACAAGCCGGAAGGCGACGACGGACGACGCGTGCCGCCGCCGACCGAGGAGACGCCGCCGGAAGGCAACATCGCGGCGCGCGACCTCTGGGGCACGCCCGATGAGATCGCCGAGCACAAGTGCATCATGTGCCACGACAGCGATCCGTGGATGCGAACGCCGTGGATCGCGCAGACCGAGCAGCTCCCCGCCGACCCGTTCGGGTACCATTCGGTCGACGCGGGCGGACCCTTCCAGTCGTGGCCGAAGCCGATGAGCATCAAGACGCGCGGCAACAGCTGCACGGGCTGTCACCGCATCGGGTCGCTGAACACCTGCGGCTCGCAGGTCGTCGGCACCTTCGGGCAGCAGCCGGCGAAGATGCTGCAGTCGATCGGCCGCGCGCCGCACGGCATCCTCGGAAACCCGCCGGGCGCTTCGGTCACCGAGGGCCCGAAAACCACGAGCGCGTGGGCGAACACGTTCCCGCACGACTTCTGGATGCCGGTCGGCAACGAGCTGACGCTCGAGGAATGGAACGTGATCTACGAGCAGGACGTCGCGGACCTCGAGCGGTGCTGCGCGGACCACGATGCGCCGGGGTGCATCGTCGAGCCGATCGTCAACAAGGAAGCGTGGCTCCGGCAGGAGATGTCGGCGCACGGGACCAAGGTGGCGAAGAGGTAGAGTCTCCGCGGATTCGCCTCGATCGAGATCACCTCGCGAGCTCCGGCGCGCTCGAGCATGTAGGAGTGACCACCCTCGAGCGGTCCGAGCTCGAGCACGCACGCGCGTGCTCAGACATGACGAGCGTACTCGTCGAGCACCGGCATCACGAGGTCGCGCGGCGCCGAAGGCAGTCGCAAGACGACCTCGGTGCAGCCGACCTCGCGGTAGTACGCCATCTTGCCGTCGTCCGGGAACACGCCCATCGGCACGATGTGCAGCGAGCGCGGATCGCGCCCGCGCTCCTCGACCGCGCGGTGCAGCTCGGGGAGACTCGCGCGAATCCCGGAGCCCCCGATCGGCAGCCACCCGTCCGCGTACTCCGCGACGTGCGCGAACATCTTCGGTCCCGCGGCACCGCCGATCAGCACGATCGGCCGCGGGCGCTGGATCGGCTTCGGCCACTGCCAGCTCGGCTCGAAGCCGAGGAGCTCGCCCTCGAAGCTCGCGACCTCGTCCTTCCAGAGTGCCTGCATCGCGAGCATCTTCTCGCGCACGAGCTCGCGCCGGCGGCGGAAGTCGATGCCGTGGTTCTCCATCTCCTCCCGGTTCCAGCCGAAGCCGATGCCGAGGACGAGGCGGCCGTTCGAGAGATGGTCGAGCGTCGCGAGCTCCTTCGCGAACGTGATCGCGTCGTGCTGCGCGACGAGAGCGACGCCCGTTCCCAGGCGAATCGAACGAGTCACCGCGGCCGCACCGGCGAGCGCGATGTACGGGTCGAGGCTCCGCTTGTACTCCTCGCCGAGCTCCGCGTCGCCGGTCGGCGCCGGCGTGCGCCGGCTCGTCGGGATGTGCGTGTGCTCGGGCAGATAGACCGAGTGGAAGCCGCGCGCTTCGGCCTCGCGCGCGAGCTCGATCGGATTCATCGACAGGTCGGTCGAGTGGATCGTGACGCCGACCTTCATGCCCAACCCTTCTCGTACGGCGCGTGGAACACGACGCGAAGACGCATCGCGCTGTGTAGCCAGACACCGTCGACCCGCTCGTACTCGTCGGTCTCGACCCCGGTCATCCAGAACGCGCGTCCGTCCGGGACCGTGCAGGGCGCGAAGATGTCCCACGTCCCGTGCGCCCTGGAGCCGTCCACCCGGATCTGTGGCTTGACGAAGAAGTGCCACGAGAAGAGGAGCGTCGGCGCGAGGAAGCGCTCGCGGATCGCTTCTCGGCCGCGGCAGAGTCCGAGCGCGGGGCCGCCGTCCCACACCGCGTCCGTCGTGAAGAGCGCCGCGATCCGGTCCGCCAGCTCTGCCAGCTTCGTCGCCTCGACGACGCCCTTCCGATCGTAGCGCTGGTCGACGAGCTCGCCGTAGTGCGCCTTCAAGCGCTCGATCGCCTGCACGCTCAGGGCGGCATCGAGGCGCGCCTCCAGAACTTCGATCCGGCGCTCCAGATCGGGTCGATCCGCATCTCCCACGACACGGCTCTTACCACGCGCCGGTCGCGGATCGCTTGCGGTTGCTGGGCTCCATGGCGATATACCGAAGGAGCGGGCGGAAGGGATCCGGGTGGGGGAATGCTGAGCCGTAGGAGCTTCTTCGAGAAGATTCTGAGGAACCCGGAGGCGCGCGAGCTCCTGATGAACTCCCTCGCCGTCGGCGAAGCGGACAGCGCGATCGGCCTCGACCGAGCCTCCGAGCACGTCGAGGATCCCGTCCTCTCGCGCAAGATCTACCGGCACTACGCCGAGGAGAAGAAGCACGCGCGCCTCTTCGGACGCCGGCTCGAAGCGCTCGGCGTCGAGGCGAAGCCTCTGCCGCCCGAGCTCGACTACGAAGGTCTCGTGCGACGCTTCGAGATGGGGACGCCGCAGGAGCGCTACGACGATCCGCGTCCCTTCGACCAGGCCGACCTGATCCGCTTCCTCGTCGGCTGCAAGGCAGGCGAGGAGCGCGCTTGCGCCGAGATGCACGGCCTGATCCAGGACTTCAAGGCGGTCGGCATCGACGCGGAGACGATCGCGGTGCTCGAGGAGATCTACGGCGACGAGATCCGCCACGTCTCGTATGCGACCGAGGAGCTGAACCGCATCGCCGCGAAGGGTCCCGCGGATCGCGAGGAGGTCGTGACCGCGCTCCGCCGCGGCCGGCGCGCCGAGGCACGCGCGCACCGCATCGTCAGCCGGACGTTCCTCGCGCGTCTGATGACGCTCGCGGGCGTCCCGGGCTGGATCCGATTCTTCGCGGGGATCGCGATCGACGTACAGTGTACGGTGCGCTTCCTGTTTCCCGGCGGGCTCGACCAGCCACTCGTCGCGGATGCGATGCCCGTTCCGCCGCCGCGCTGAGCCGCTCGCTACCCGCCTCGCGCACCCTCTCGACGCGCCCGCTCGCATTTGATCCTCTCTCGGTCGGGAGGGATCGATGCAGGACCATCGCTACTCGTTCGAGGTCGAGGCGACTCCGGAAGAGATCTGGTCCATCTTCTGGACGCGCCGGAACGTCGAGCACAAAGACGTACGCATCGAGATCCTGCACCGCGGCGACGAGGTCGGGAACGGCCTCGTGCGCCGCACGTGGTTCAAGGTGCCGCGCTACCTCCTCTCGCGCGGGCGGGCGCGCTCGTGGGAGTGGCTGACCGAGGTGAAGCTGCACGAGAGCTGGCGCTACGATGCGATCGGGAAGCCGCTCTGGTCGGAGGCTTCGGGATGGACGCGCCTCGAGCCGCTCGGAGACGGGCGGACGCGCGTGCACTTCCGCGAGACGTATCACGTGTTCAACCCGATCCTGCGGTTCTTCCTCGAGCGTCGCGTGCATCACGCGATCTCCAAGGACAACGACCGGCTGATCAAGGAAGCGATCGAGCGCGGCGTCGCGGCGCTGCGGCGCCACCGCGCGAAGGCGAGCTGAAGAAGAGCGGAAGGCGAGACCGAAGGGGAACCGAAGGAGAAGGGATGCCGTATCGAGTCATCCAGTGGAGCACAGGAAACGTCGGGCGCTACGCGCTCCGCGCGATCCTCGGCCACCCCGAGCTCGAGCTCGCGGGCGTGTGGGTGAGCGGTGAGAGCAAGGTCGGCCGCGACGCCGGCGAGCTCGCAGGCGTCGCGCCCTGCGGCGTCAAGGCGACGAACGACGCGGACACACTCCTCGCCTCGAACGCGGACTGCGTCTCCTACACCGCGACCGCGGACCTGCGGCCGTTCGAGGCGCTCGCCGACATCTGCCGCATCCTCGAAGCCGGCAAGAACGTCGTTTCGAGCTCGATCGTCGGTCTCGTGCATCCGCGCGCGGTTCCGGAGATGACGGGTAAGCTCGAGGAGGCGTGCAAGCGCGGCAACAGCTCGTTCCTGACGAGCGGCATCGACCCCGGCTTCGCGAACGACGCGCTGCCGCTTCTCCTCTCCGGCCTCTGCGAGCGCTGGGACGAGATCCGCATCCAGGAGATCGTCAACTACGCGACGTACGACCAGCCCCAGGTGCTCTTCGAGACGATGGGCTTCGGGAAGCCGATGGACAGTGTCCCGCTGCTGCTGCTTCCCGGCTCGCTCTCGTTCGCGTGGGGCGGGACGCTGCGCGTCCTCGCGGAGGGGCTCGGCGTCACGCTCGAGAAGATCGAGGAGGTGCACGAGAAGCGCGCTGCCGAGAAGCCGATCCAGATCGGCGCGCACACGGTCGAGCCTGGGACGATGGGTGCCCTCCGCTTCGAGGTGCAGGGCTTCGTGCACGGACGTCCCGCGATCGTCGTCGAGCACGTCACGCGCCTCGACGACGATCTCGCGCCCGATTGGCCGCAGGGCGAAGGCGGCTACCGCATCAAGATCTCGGGCGTGCCGCAGATCGAGTGCCGTCTCGACATGGCGGACGAGCACGGCGACCACGCGGTCGGCGGCGTGATCTTGACGGCGACGCGGATCGTCAATGCGATTCCGGCGGTGTGCGAGGCGCCGGCAGGGCTTCTCTCGGCGCTCGATCTGCCGCTGATCACCGGCAAGGGGCTCGAGCGGCGCTGAAGAAGCGTCAAACGAGCAGCATCGGAAGCGGCCGGAGCTGCCGCTTCAACGGGTCCACCATCAGACCGAGCGCCTCGAGCGTGACGGAGCCGAGAAGAATCGCGTCGTCGCTCTCGCCGAAGATCACCGGCGACGGTCCCCGCCGACCGTCGATCTCGAAGACGGCGCCACCGATCCTTCGCTTCGTGTGACTACCGTCCGCGAGCGTGAACTCCTCCGTCCGATCGGGCTTGATGCCGAGTCGCCGAAGGACTCGGCCCGGCACGACCGAGTAGATGGCACCCGTGTCGACGAGGAATTCCAGCTCCTCGCCGGTCCGCAGACGCGCCGGATTGACGACGCGCAGCTTTAGAAACGTGATTCCCATTCGAGCTCCGCGACCGGCCACCGGGGTCGATCCTAGCCTGCATTTCTCACCAGATCACGTCGCGAGGCGGTCGAGAGTGCCGAAGATTCGCGAGCCTCGGACCGGAGGGCGACGCAGGCGTACTTGAACAGTACGTCGAGGAGCCCGGAGGGAGAAGCTCGCGAAGATTCGGTGCTATCGGCCGCCGCAGTAGGGATCTGGTGAGAAATGCAGGCTAGAGCATGCCGAGCACCTGCGCATCAGGCCATGGCAGAGGCGTCAAGACAGGGGGCCCGGCAAATCCTGGCTTTCCGGCTCCGAGGCGCGTGATAAACAAGTCCGCTCGCCATGACGTGCACCAAGCGGATTGCCCTCGTCGGAGCGACCCTCGCGATCGCGCTTGCGATCACTCCTTCCCCTGCGCGTCCCGAGGTCGCGGTGATCCCGCGGCCGCTCGAGGTCCACGAGGGGACGGGGACCTTCACGCTCACCGGCGAGACGCCGATCGTCGCGAGCCCGGGAGCGATCGGAGAAGCGCGGAAGCTCGCGGCACTCCTCGCGCGCGCGTTGGGAAGCGAGCTCCGCGTGATCGCGAACGCGCCACCTCGTCTCGCCTCCCGCGGCGCGCTCCTCGGAACGAGCACGCAAGCGACCGCGGCGTCGTCGGCTTCGTCATCGTCGGCATCCGCCTCGCGCTCGAGCGCGATCCATCTCCGCCTCGATCACGACCTCGGCGGCCTCGGCGGTCTCGGCGGTCTCGGCGGGCTCGGCGGCCTCGGCGGGCTCGGCGGCCTCGGCGGTCTCGGCGGTCTCGGCGGCGAAGGCTACCGCCTGCACGTCGACGCGGACGGCATCGAGATCCGCGCCGCGAAGACTGCCGGCTTGTTCTACGGCATCCAGACGCTGCGCCAGCTCCTCCCTCCGGCGACGTTCGCGGGGACCGCAGCACCGTCCACTTCCCTCGATGTCCCCGCCGTCGACATCCTCGACCGTCCGCGCTTCGCGTGGCGCGGTGCGATGCTCGACGTCGCGCGTCACTTCCGTCCGGCCGAGGACGTCAAGCGCTTCCTCGATCTCCTCGCGCTGCACAAGCTGAACCGCTTCCACTGGCACCTCTCCGACGACCAGGGCTGGCGCGTCGAGATCCGGAAGTATCCGCGCTTGACGGACATCGGCGCTTGGCGCGCGGAGAGCCCCGTCCCGTTCCTGCGCGAGATCGGTCTCCTGAACGCGCTCGTCGACTTCATCGTGCCGCCGACGTTCGACGGGACGCCGCACGGCGGCTTCTACACGCAAGCCGAGATCCGCGACGTCGTCGCGCACGCGCGTGCGCTGCACATCGAGATCGTCCCCGAGATCGACGTCCCCGGCCACAGCAGCGCCGCGATCGCTTCGTACCCGGAGCTCGGCAACACCGGCGTGCCGATCCCGGTCGCGACGACGTACGGCATCCACGAGAACATCCTGAACGTCGAGGAGTCGACGATCGCTTTCTACGAGAACGTCCTCGCAGAGCTCGCGCGCCTCTTTCCGGGTCGCTTCCTCCACCTCGGCGGCGACGAGGTCCCGACGAAGCAGTGGGAGGAGAGCCCGGCCGCGCAGGCGCGCCTGTTGGAGCTCGGTCTCGAATCGGCGGACGACCTGCACGGCTGGTTCATCAGCCGCCTCGCGCGGACCGTCAAGCAGCTCGGACGCCGTCCGATCGGCTGGAACGAGGTACTGGACGACGAGCTCGATCCGGACGTCGCGATCATGTCGTGGACGGGACAGCAGCCGGGCGTGCAGGCGGCGCGCGAGGGACGCGACGTCGTCATGGCGCCGCTCGACTTCACCTACTTCGATCATCCCGCGACGATCTCGCCCGAGGCGCAGGCGGCGCTCGACGAGCTCACCGGCACGCCGTTCCTCACCGCGCCGTTCGTGACGCCGATCGAGCAGGTGTACGCGTTCGAGCCCGTACCGCCCGAGCTCTCGCGTGCCGAATCGCGACGCATTCTCGGCGCGCAGGCACAGCACTGGTCCGAGTCGATCCTCGACCGCGACGAGCTCGACGCGCGAGCCTTCCCGCGTCTCTCGGCTTTCGCGGAGGTGGTGTGGAGCGACGCTTCGCGCCGCGACTGGAACTCCTTCCGCGCGCGATTCCCCGAGCACGTGCAGCGCCTCGACGCGCTCGGCGTGCGCTACTCGAGCGCGGCTCTTCCGTGAGCCTCCTCACCGCCGCCGACCTCGTCTTCTCCGAGTCGCTCCGCGCGCGCGTCCGCCGCAACCTCGAAGGGTTCCGGCGCGAGGAATGTCCTCTCGACGGCCGGCGCGCCGCGGCCGTCGCGCTGACGCTCGTCGCGGGTGCGGACCACACCGGGTGCTTCGTCCTGACCCGGCGCGCGTCGCGGCTGCGCGATCACGCCGGGCAGTGGGCTTTGCCCGGCGGACGACTCGATGCGAACGAGACGCCCGACGAAGCGGCCTTGCGCGAGCTGCACGAGGAAGTCGGACTCTCGCTCGCTCCGAACGCGGTGCTCGGACGACTCGACGACTACCCGACGCGCTCGGGCTTCGTGATCACGCCGGTCGTCGTGTGGGGCGGCGCCGGAGCCGTGCTCGTCCCGGATCCGACGGAGGTCGCCGAGGTGCATCGCGTTCCGCTCGAGCACCTCGAGCGCGAGGACCTGCCTCACTTGCGCACGATCCCCGAAAGCGACCGTCCCGTGATCTCGATCCCCCTCGTCGACGATCACATCCACGCGCCGACGGCGGCAATGATCTACCAGCTTCGCGAGGTCGCGCTGCACGGCCGATCGACGCGCGTCGCGCACTTCGAGCAACCGGTGTGGGCGTGGCGCTGAGCGCGCTCCCGAGGAGACGCACATGGATCTCGGTCCCGGCAGCCTCGCGAACCTCGCACGGCTTCGCGACTACGAGAGCCGCCGCCTGTCCTCCTGGGACCGGAAGGGCGGAAACCGCGACTTCACGGCGATCCGGCCCGGCGAAACGGCGATCCTCGGCGAGATCGCCGGCGCGGGCATCGTCAAGCACATCTGGATGACGGTGATGTCCTGGCCGGCCGAGCCGCACGAGCTGCGCCAGACCGTCCTCCGCATGTTCTGGGACGGCCACGCGAGACCGAGCGTCGAGGTGCCGCTCGGCGACTTCTTCGGCATCGGATTCGGCCTCCGTCGGAGCTTCACCTCCTTGCCCCTGCAGATGAGCCCACAGGAGGGACGCGGCTTCAACTGCTGGTTCCCGATGCCGTTCGCGTCCGGCGCTCGCTTCGAGGTGGAGAACCAGGGGAGCGAGACCCGCATCTTCTACTTCTACGTCGACTGGGAGGAGCACCGCGCGATCGATCCGGACCTCGGCCGCTTCCACGCGTGGTGGAACCGCGTCCCGCGGACGGCCGGGACCGCGGCGGAGCACGGCTACGGACGCGCCGACTACGGCTACACCGAGGAGCGCCCGTCCGGCCCCGGCCTCGCGCTGGCGGGGCCCTGGAAGCGTCCGAACCTCTCCGGCGAGCGCAACTACCCGATCCTCGACGTGCGCGGCGACGGGCACTACGTCGGCTGCAATCTGAACGTCGACGTCTTCGAGCGCCAGGTGAACGACTGGTACGGCGAAGGCGACGACATGATCTTCGTCGACGACGATCCGTGGCCGCCGCGCCTGCACGGCACCGGCACGGAGGACTACTTCAACACCGCCTTCTGCCCGAAGGAAGAGTTCAGCGCGCCGTATCATGGCTTGACGGTGTACTCGGGCACCGAGGACTGGCCGTGGGGCGGGAAGAACTCGATGTATCGCTTCCACGTCGAGGACCCGATCCGCTTCCGGCGCTCGATTCGGGTCACGATCGAGACGGGACACGACAACGCGCTCGCGAACGACTACTCGAGCACGGCGTACTGGTACCAGCGCGGCGTGAACGAGGCGCTGCCGCCGTTGCCGCCGGTCGAGGCGCGGATTCCGCGCTGAGCGCGGCGACGGCCTCGTTCACCAGCCGCCGCGGACGGCCCGGACCGCGTGGGATCCGCCATTCGTTCCATTGACTCCGACGGACCCCTTCCCCTTCGGGAGCGGAACGAGCGGCGGTTGAATCAGGCGGTCTTCTGCCGATGCGGCTGATGCTCGCCGCGGCGCTTCGCGCGCGAGACGCTCAGGAGCGGCGCAGCAGGAAGTCGACGTTTTCGCCGAAGAGCCTCGCCGCCGCTGCGGAATCCGGCTGCAGCCCCTGCGCCGCGTAATCCGCAACCGGCGTTCGCGTTCCCTCGGAGTGTGGATAGTCGCTGCAGCACATCAGGATGTCCGCTCCGCCGATCTGCTTCGCGAGACGCACCGGTCCTTCGTACGCGAACGAAGAAACGCGCACCTGACGGCGGAAGTAGTCGCTCGGGCGAAGAGGCAACCGGCCCGGATCCTGGCCGTTCAGCTTGCTCGTGAACGCGTAGCCGCCGTCGAGCATCATCAGGTACATCGGCACCCACACCGCCGAGAGCTCGACGATGCCGATGCGGAGCTCCGGGAAGCGCTCGAGCGTGCCGTTCAGGATCAGGTCGGTGCACGCGAGCGCCGCGGCGACGTGCAGAAAGACCGTCTCGACGACCGGAACGAACGCCTCCTTCTCGTCGGTGTACCAGGCGTCGTCGAAAACGCGCGGCTGATCGGCGACGTGGAACACGGGCGTGATGCCGTGCGAGCAGAACGCCGCCCAGATCCGGTCGTGGTCCCGATGCGACAAGGGCCGACCGTCGACGATCGCCGGCGCGATCATCGCGAGCCGCACGCCGCCGCGGGAGAGCGAGCGCAGCTCCGCCTCGAGCCAGTCCGGATCGCGCAGCGTCAAGTGGCCGACCGGATGCAGACGCCCACGGCCCTCCTGTGCGACGCTCGTGCACCATCGGTTCCACGCCCTCATGTTCGCGCGGAGCGCCGTCAACGACGAGCCGAGCCTCCGCTCCCAGAGAAGACCGTAGTTCGGGAACAGGACGGCCTCGTCGACGCCGAGGTCGGACAGCTTCGCGAGACGCGCTGCGGGATCCCAGTAGTCGCGCGGCAGGACGTCGTCGTAGCGCTCGAGCGGCGGCAGGCCTTGCAGATGACGGCGATGGCGCAAGCCGATCTCCTCCGTCTCGCCGGGGTTCTGCACCTCCGCGATGCCGAGCGACTCGCCGCGCCAGCGGATGCGCGGCGCTCCGACGGCGTCGTCCTCGATGCGCAGAGCCTCGTCGCGGAGCGTCGGGTCGACGTGGTCCAGCCAGAGCGTCCGCGATTCGAAGAGGTGTTGATCGGAATCGATGATCGCCATCGGCGCCTCCCGCGCTCGGCTCGCAGACGAGCCTCCGGCGAGCCTAGCAAGGATGGCCGGCGGGGAATATCCTCGAAGCCGGTAACCCATCGACGGCCTCCGGCTTCGAAGGCGCACGAGGCGATCCCATGAGCGAATCGAGCGAATCGAGCGAATCGAACGTGTCGAACCGATCGAGTGGATCGAGCGGCTCGAGCGGCTGGCCCCGGCGCCGCCTGCTGGGCACTCTCGCGGCGATCGTTGCCGCCGCGGCAGCCTACCTTGGCCGCGCGACGAGCGTCCTGCGCGCCGCCGAGGCTCCCGAACCGTCTCCCGGAGGAGCCGGCAAGGATTTCACGCCGCTCGAGCTGCCGGACTCTGCCTGGAAGCAGCTCCTTCCCGCGGCGTCCTACGACGTCCTCTTCGAGGAGGCGACCGAGAAGCCTTTCTCGAGCCCGCTGAACGACGAGAAGCGCGCCGGCACCTTCATCTGTGCAGCCTGCTACCTGCCGCTGTTCAGCTCGAAGACGAAGTTCGACAGCGGCACCGGGTGGCCGAGCTTTTGGGATCACCTGCCGGGACGCCTCGGGGAGAAGACGGACTTCAAGCTCCTCCTCCCGCGCACCGAGTACCACTGCGCCCGCTGCACGGGTCATCAGGGCCACGTCTTCGACGACGGGCCGGAGCCGACGGGCCTGCGTTACTGCAACAACGGCGTCGCCCTCCAGTTCGTCCCGGACGGCGAGCCCCTCCCCGCGCTTCGCCAGGCGACGTAGTCCGTCTCTTTCCCAAAGATCCGGCTGCGTGTATTTGCCCGTAGAGGCAGCCAAGGAGATTTGCGATGACGCGCGGCAAGGGTTGGTCCCACATCAGCTTGGCGACGCTCGACATGAACGCGACGCGCGCGTTCTACGAGGGCATCCTCGGCTTCAAGGCGGTGCGCTGCGACCAGATCAAGGTCAAGGAAGGCGGCGAGATCCGTCACGTCTTCTTCGACACGGGCGCGGGCCAGCTCCTCGCCTTCATGGAGCCGCGCATCACCGGCGGCCCGACGGAGTTCGATGGGAGCCTGAACCGCCCGCTCGGCATGCCCGACGGCGTCTATCACTTCGCGTTCGAGGCGGGAGACGAGGCCGAGCTGAACGCGCGCCGCGCCGATCTGATCGCGAAGGGCGTCAAGGTGACGCCGGTCGTTGATCACGAGTGGGCGAAGTCGATCTACTTCAAGGACCCAAACGGCCTGATGATCGAGTTCAGCTACATCACCCGCGACTTCACCGAGGACGACGGGCGGATGCAGCCGCGCTTCGAGATGAGCCTGTTCGACCACTCCCCGATCACCGACTTCCGCGACCACTAGGGGGTCCGGTTCGATAGGGCGCATCTGCACCCAGGCTCGGCGAAGGAGCCTGGGTGCAGATGCGCCCTATCGAACCGGACCCCTTGTCATTCCGAAGGGCGTCCAGGCGGCGTCGGGGTGCGAGAACGTGCGCCAGGCGGCGGCGTCGTGCGGCATCGGGCCGGAGCGATGGAAGAGGTGGTACTGGATCGCCTCCGACGAGATCGCGGCCGCGCGGATGCCCGCCTTCTGCAGCCGCGCGTCGAGGTTCGAGTCCTCGAGACCGCGCCCGAGGATGCGCTCGTCGTAGCCGTTCACCGCGAGGAAGTCCTCGCGCGGCAGCGAGAAGTTCGACCCGAGAACCGAGTAGCCCGCGCGGATCGCGCGGTTCAACCCGAACATCCACGGCATGTAGAGGCCGCGCCGACGCGAGCTCGGGAGGCTCTTCGCCCACCAGAAGACGGGAGACTCGAGGCGGCGCGAAGCGACGTCCGCTGGCGTGAGCGTGCGCGTGATCTCGGCGTCGAGCATCACGCGTCGTCCGGAGAGAAGCTGCCCGCGACGGCTCCGCCGCCAGTGACGCTCGAGGAAGCGACGGTGCAGGATGCAGTCTCCGTCGATGAACACCAGGATCTCGCCTGCGGAGCTCGCGACCGCACGGTTGACGATCACCGTCTTCCGGAAGCCCTCGTCCGGATGCCAGACGTGGCCGATCGGCTGCGCGAGCCGCGACCGATGGGCTTCGATCACGTCTCGCACCGCGGGCCCCGAGCCGTCGTCGGCGATGACGACCTCGAAGTCCTCCAAGGTCTGCCCCGCGAGGCTCGTCAACACCAGCTCGAGGAACCTGGGCTGATCGTAGACGGCCACCACGAGCGATACCCGCGGCGCCATGGGTCGCTCCTATCAGAGAAGGAGGGCGCGATCAGCTTCGACGCGCCTGGCGGGAGCCGCGAATCGACTCGAGGTCGCGCCGGGCGCCCTCGTTGTCGGGTTCCTCGGCGAGCACGGCTTCCAGGAGCTGCGCCGCCGACTCCCGATCGCCCGACCAGAGCGCGAGCCTCGCGTTTCGATGCGCGAGGATCGCGTAGTTCCGGCGCGTGTTCTCGGCGTTCCGAGCGAAGACCGCTGCCGCCTCCGGGTTGCCGCGCCCGACTTCGAGTCGCGCGAGGAGATCCCAGCCCGAGTTCTCGCGGTAGAGGTAGGTCTCCAGGATCTCGCGTGCCGGCTCGGAACGGCCGGCGCGGACGTTGAGTCGAACCGCGAGCTCCCACACGCTCGGGTCGTACTGCGCATACTCGCTCGCAAGAAGCGGTGCGATCACGTCGAGCGCCGCCTCGAGCCGGCCGAGCCGGGCGAGCGCCTGCGCGCGAAGATGTGCCGCGCGGCCGTCCGCGGGAGCGACCACCAGCGCCGCCTCGGCGTCCGCGAGCGCGGCTTCCGCGCGACCCGCTTCGAGGAGGAGCTCCGCCCGAAAGAGGAGCGGCTCGACCGCTTCTGCGCCCGCGGCGTCCGAGCCGTCCGAGGCGACGCGGATTGCCTCCCCGAGCGTCGCGATCTGCATCTCGATCGGGTACGCGGCGGCGTCACTCGCCTGCCGTGTCAGGAAGACCGCGGCGGCCGTCGCCTGACCCGAACCGCCCTTCCGCGTCGCCTCCATGGCGAGAAGCGCCGCCAACTTGGGCGCCTGACGGCGCGTCGCGTATGAGTACGCGAGGCCGCCGAGCACCTCCGGCCCGATCGGCTCGCCGAGCGCTTCGAGAAGGGGCGCGATCCCACGTTCGTTTCGTGCGAAGGACTGCCAGTTCGGATCGGCAGTCTCCTCGTAGAGTGCCCACGGGCTTCCGAGCTCGATGCGGAGGTTGTCGTCCGTGTTCGGCCCCGGCGCCTCGGCGGCGAGCGCCGCGACGTCCTCGGGGAGAAGCCGGAGCGTGCTCCAGAGATCCGCGCTCGAGTACGCGCCGATCCGCGCGAGGTCCGACTGCACGGAAGCAGGCAGCTCCTCCCAGCGCGGCAGGTCGTCACGTCTTAGCGGCTCCTTCGCCGCGAGCAGGAAGAGATCGGCGTCGCCCTCCGCGTACGCAAAGCCGTAGACGTGCGGGAAAACCCGCTGCATCGCGAGCAGAATCGAGCGAAACGCCTCCGGCTCGAGCGCGTAGAGGTGGACCCACTGCATCAGCCGCCCATCGGACGCGAGCGCGCCGTGCGCCGCTTGGAAGAACTCCTGCGTGAAGAGGTTCGCGACGCCGCTCATCCACGGATTCGAGGGCTCGGAAACGATCAGGTCGTATCGCTCGTCGGTTCCCGCGAGGTAGTTGCGGCCGTCGTCGAGGAGGACGCGCACGCGTGGATCCTCGAGCGGAGCGCCGCTCTCGCGATCGAAGAAGCGCGAAGCCTCGACCATCGCCGGCTCGATCTCGACCGCGTCGATCCGCTCGACGCCGGGATGCCGCGCGACCGAGCCGACGGTCACGCCCGAAGCATAGCCGATCACGAGCACCTTCTTCGCCGGCGGACCGAAGACGAGCGGCAGCTCCCCGAGAAGGATCTGCGTCGGCATGTCGCCGTGGTTCGAAGCGTCGGGCTTGCCGTTGACGCGCAGGCTGAGCAGCGCGCCGACCTCGCGATCGATCGAGACCGTGCTGTTGATCCCATCGCGATAGTACTCGAGCTCGACGCGCGGCACGCCTTCGATCGGGAGGAACTCGAGATCGAAGTCCATGCCGATGTGCGGCGCTTTGAAGTAGCCACGCGTCAGCGCGAGGTGATCGAACGGGATCCGCAACGCGACGAGCAGGGCCGCCGCCGCAAGAGGCGCGAGCGCGACGACGCGCTTCCGTCCCGGGCGACGTACGGCGAGAAGGAGGACGCCCGCGAGCGCGAGATCGAGTGCGACGAGCCCGGCGAGCGTGTCACGCAGGCCGAACGCAGGAATCAACCAGAAGCCCGTCGCGAACGCGCCCGTCGCGGAGCCGATCGTGTTCGCGAAGTAGACCCACCCGACGGCGCTGCCCGCCTCGTTCTCGCTGCGCTCGCCGGAAACGATGCGGCACGCGAGCGGGAACAGGGCTCCGAGGACGAGCGTCGGAGGCAGCATCGCCGCCATGCAGAGGGCGATCTGGAACACCGTCACGCGCGCCGCCGTCAAACCGAAGTGCTGGATCGCCGCGACGAAGATGCTCGGGAGATGCGGCATGAGAAGCGTCGTCGCGAGGGCGAGGACGCCGAGCGCGGCGATCCCCCACGCGAAGAGCGGGACGGGATTCCGGATCGCCTCGATCCGCCGGCGCACGAGCAAGCTGCCGAGCGCGATGCCCGTGAGGAACGTTCCGAGCATCGCTGCGAAGCCGTAGATCGAGGAGCCGATGACGATCGCGAGCGTCCGTGTCCAGGCGACCTCGTACGCGAGCGCCGAGAAGCCGACGAGGCCGTACGAGACGAGCAGCAGCGCGGCGGAGATCGAAGGCGAGACGAGCGAAGCGGCTGCGGACGCCGCGGATGGTGCAACGCCGGCTCGCTGGGGATCGGCCGCGACTTCGTCTCGAGCGAGGAAGGCGAGCACCAGGACACCGACGAGGATGTCGATCCCCGCTCCGCAGAGGTTGCTCCCAAACAGCCCGAGCGCCGGGAACAGCACGAAGGTCGTCGCGAACACGCCGGCGACCGCGCCGAGCGTGTTCCAGCCGTAGAGGAGGCTCGTGCTCTCGCCGATCCGCGCATTCGAGCGAACCAGCGCGGACACGAGGATCGGAAGCGTCGCCCCCATCAACGCCGCAGGAATGCACAGGAGTACGAGAACGATCGCGAAGCGCCACAGCGCCGCCTCCCAGAACTCCATGCCGTGCAGCCAGGAGCGGTTCAGCTCGGGCAGCCGCGCGAGGAGCGCCGGCACCGCGAGCGCGCAGATCCCGATCACGATCTCGATCCACGCGTACGCGCGAACGCCCCGGCGGATGCGGCCGGCAAGACGCCCTCCGACGAGCCCACCGATGCCGAGACCGAGCATGTAGGCGACGAGAATCGAGCTCGTCGCGAGCGTCGTCGACCCGAAGACGAGGCGCAGCGAGCGCGTCCAGACGACCTCGAGGATCAAGCTACCGAGCCCGGAAGCGAAGAAGCAGAGGGCCAGAAGCGGCAGCCGCATCGCCGCGCACCGTATCAGCGCCGCCGTGGGCTCGAAAAGACGCCGAGATCGCGACGGATGCTTCGACGGGCAAGTGGCCCCCCCGAAAGGCTCCCGCCCGAGCGCGCGTCGGCTATAGGGAATCGCGTGACCGCGCCGGTACCGGGCCCGCTGGACCTCGAATCCGCCCTGCGCGCGCTCGGCTACGAGTCCTTCCGTCCCGGCCAGCGCGAGGCGATCGAGACGATCCTCGCGGACGGGCGCCTTCTCCTGGTCGCGCCGACGGGCGGTGGGAAAAGCCTGACCTACCAGCTTCCGGCGAGCCTCCTTCCCGGGACGACGCTCGTCGTCTCCCCGCTGATCGCGCTGATGAACGACCAGGTGCGCGCCCTCCAGGCCCGCGGCGTCGCGGCGACGTACCTCGCCTCGACGGTCGAGCCGGCGGAGGCGTCCCGTCGCCTCGCGGCGCTCGCGCGCGGCGAGCTCAAGCTCGTCTACGTCGCACCGGAGAGGCTCGCGTTGGCCGGCTTCCAGGGCCTGCTGCAGAGCCTCTCCTGCCCGCTCGTCGTCATCGACGAGGCGCACTGCATCAGTGAGTGGGGGCACGACTTCCGTCCCGAGTACCTGCAGATCGGCGACCTCCTCGCGAATCTCCCTGGCGTCCGCGTGATGGCCTGCACGGCGACGGCGACGCCGCTCGTCCGGGACGAGATCCTCGCGCGCCTCGGTCTTCCACCCGAGACGCCGCAGATCCTGCGCGGCTTCGCGCGGCCGAACCTGCGCCTTCGCGCTTGCGAGCTGGTCGGACGCGGCCGCGAGCGCGATGCCGCGGTCGACGCCCTCCTCGCCGAGGCGCTCGGCTCCGCGACGGCACCGCGCGGCGCCGCGATCGTGTACGCGCCGACCCGCCGCGACAGCGAAGCGGAGAGCGATCGGCTCTCGGGCCTCGGCTGGCGCGCCGGCGCGTATCACGCGGGTCGCAACCGCGACGATCGCGAGCACGTCCAGACCGAGTTCTCCGAGAAGCGCCTCGACGTCGTCGTCGCGACGAACGCGTTCGGCATGGGGATCGACCGCGCCGACGTGCGCGCCGTGATCCACCTCGCTCCGCCGGGGTCGATCGAGGCGTACTACCAGGAGGTCGGACGCGCCGGCCGCGATGGAGAGGAAGCGTTCGGGCTGCTTCTCGTGGCGAGCGACGATCCGCCGCGACGGCGCCGTCTCCTCGAGATGGATCGCGGCGAGGGAGAGCTCCGTCCCGAGATCCTGCAGCACAAGTGGAGCCTCTACCTCGAGCTCCTGCAGTGGGCGCAAGGGGGAAGCTGCCGCCACGACGCGATCCTGCGCTACTTCGGCGACGAGGCGGAGACGCTGCACGGCTGCGGCCGCTGCGACGTCTGCGAGCGGCTCGTCGAGCCCGACGAGCGCGACGAGGCGGAGCGCACCGAGATCGTCCGCAAGGCGCTCTCCGCGGTCGCGCGCGTCTCCGGCCGCTTCGGCATGCGCGCCGCCGTGAACCTCCTGCGCGGCGTCAAGGACGATCGCTTGAGCCGCTCCGGGCTCGATCGGACGAAGACGGCCGGGATCCTCGCGGAGCACTCGGACGAGTGGCTGATGCGTCTCCTCGGACGCTTCGTCACCGCAGGCTGGGTCGGGTTCGACGGCGACGAGCGTCCGCTCGTGCGCTTGACGGCGCTCGGGCGCGAGGTGATGCGCGCGGAGCGGCCGGCGCGGATCCTTCTCCCCCCGCAAACGACGCGCGCTCGTCCCGCGGGCGGGCGGAGCCGCGCTTCGCGCTCCGCCGAGGTCGCGGCTTCGCTCGACGAGGCGGGCGCGCGCGTCTTCGAGGCGCTCCGCGCGTGGCGCCAGTCCGCGGCGAGGCGGGAAGGCATCCCGGCGTACGTCGTCGCGCACGATCGCACTCTTCGCGAGATCGCCGAGCTGCGTCCCGTCACGGTCGAGCAGCTCTCGTTCGTGTGGGGCTTCGGGCCCGCCAAGCGGGAGCGGTTCGGCAGGGAGATCGTCGAGGTCGTCCGCGGCGTTGCTTGACGCCTGCGAGACCCTTCCCGCCGCGCATCGCGCTACATCGAACGCCTTGTCGCAGAGCACGGCCCGCTCTCCAGCCGCTCCGCAAAGGTCGCCTAGGGCGATCAGACCAAGGTCGTACGTTTCGGGGCGAAGCGTAGGAAAACCGTACTACTCTCGGTCTCTACGTAACCCCGAAAACCATCGATCCTCCTTTCATCGTGATCTGCCGAAGGTTCCAGGTGATGCGAGGAGAGAAGATGACTCGGTTCCGCACGACGGTTCTTTCTCTGGCTTTGATTCTGTCCTGGCTCGGCATCCCCCCGACCGCGAACGCGGGCTGCGGCTGCGAGAAGCCACCCCCCCCTCCCGCTGCCATCCGGCCCGCGTTCGCCTCCCCCGGGGACGAAGTGACCCTCTTCTCTCCGGTGCTGAAGCTCGGGAGCTTCTACCGCGTGAAGTTCCTCGGGAAGCACGACGAGACGGTAATGGGCTACACGTCGCTGCGCCGTGACATCGCCGACGGCACCATGAAGCCGCACCTGGTGGTCCGCGCTCCGGACGACCTCGCGCTCGGTCCGACGAGCATCAAGGTGAAGGACCACCGCGACAAGACGATCCTCGAGATCTCCGAGGACGACTTCACGATGCTGCAGGAGCCGATCGAGCTCAGCGAGTCGAACGGCGAGACCAAGGCGACGTGCTACCGCGCCGCGGTCGGCAGCGACGGGACGGTGTACCTGCCGCTCGACGTCAGCGACATCTCCGAGCGCATGATCTTCAGCGGTGTCGGCTACGGCTACCCGCTGCTCTTCGGTGCGAGCGACGTCACGATCTACAACACCCAGGGCTTCCTGATGCAGCTCCTCGGCCCGGCGCAGGAGTCGATCTACGAGATCACGGACGGCGGGACGGCGGACAGCTTCGAGCTGACGTACGACCGTCACGAGTTCGTTTCGTACCAGGAGGCGCACGAGCTGATCCCTGGCCTCGGCGTCGATCCGCTGGACCCCGTGTGGCACCTCGACGGGACGCCGCACATCGATCACGACCACCTCGTGCTCGCGCTGCACGGCGAGCTCGAGGGCGGCGGCACGCCGGAACCCGGCAAGACGCCGACCTTCGACTTCAGCATCGTCACCACGCTCGCCGACGCGCCTTCGAGACGGTCTAAAACGAAGGTCTTCAAGTGGAGCAACGAGTGCTCCAGCAGCCGCTGGCGATAGCGACTCCGTGCTAGCCTGGGGCCTTCGGGCCCCAGGTGATCGCACTGCCACCGGAGCGACCTTCACGCTGGACGTGTAGATCGACTCGACGCCGCCATTGCCACGAGCATCGCGATCGAAGCGAGCCCCATCGCGGTGATCAGCACCGCCGCGACGAGCTTCTCGGACTGGCCCGCAGAAACGGCGAGCCATCCGACGGTCGCGCGCCAGGTGAAAACGCAGGTCAGGAGGCCGACCGTCGCGAGGGCGCCCCAGCGTGCCCACTCGCGGCCACGCCGCAAGAAGGCGCCCCAGGCGATCGACAGGCTCCCGAACGTGCCGCCCGACAGGAGCGCCGTCGCCGCCTTCTCAGGGTTCGAGAGGTAGCCGACGACGCCCATCACGATCAGGAACGCGCCGTACTTCGTCATCCAGTTGCCGAGATTCGGTGTCATCGGCCTCTTCCCGTAGCTGCTCCGCGGACGACAGTCGATTGCGAGCCGGAGTGCCGATCGCCTAAGAATGGAGCATGTCCACCGCTCTCGAACAGGTTCGCGCCCGGGTCGCCTCGCAAAGGACACTGCTGCCGTCGCTCTACGGTGCGATCGACTTCGACCGCATGCCGGAGCGCTTCACCGAGGACGCGTCCAAGGCGATCGTCAAGGACCGCGCGCCGATGGGCGTCGCGATGACCGACTACGAGCTCGAGCTCGTCCGCGCCTACACGATGCTCGGGGACATCGTCGCCGATGCGTACGCGGCGCTGATCCCGACGTACGGGCATCGGCGCTTGATCGACATGCTCCGCGAGGCCTGCGACCGCGGCGTCGAGAAGGTCGAGGGGGCGCCACCCGAGCTCATCGCGTTCATTCGCGACATGGAGCGCATCCCGGAGTGGGTCGACATGGACCTCGTGCGCGAAGGCGCGCGGCTCGACCTGAACGTCACCGCCAACGTCCAGCCGTACGCGATCCGCGGCGCGTTCATCGCGACGTTCCTGAACAAGTACTCGGCGCTGCCGATGGCGCTGACGGGCACGTTGAGCAACGAGACCGCCGCACGGCGTGTCCGCGAGACGGCGCACTTCTTCGCCTGCACCGTGCTGCCCGGTGCGCTCGATCGCTTCGGCGAGGGCTTCAAAGCCGCGGCGATGGTCCGGCTCATGCACTCCATGGTGCGCGTGAACGTGCTCGGGTCCGGCCGCTGGGATCCCGCGGTCTACGGCGTGCCGATCCCGCAGGTCGACCAGATGCCGGCCGGCCTGATCCCGATCTTCCTCCTCGCCTTCCGGATGCTGGGCGAGGGACGGCGCGAGTTCACGCCGGGCGAGCGCGCGCAGGTCGAGCTGGCGCGGTACCGCTGCTTCCTGCTCGGCCTGCCCGAGGATCTCCTCGCCGATACGGCCGAGGGCATCGTCCGCATGATGACCGCGCGGAACACGACGCTCCGCGAGAGCTTCGACGACGAGACGTGCGGCTCGCTGATCCGCGCGACGCTCTCCGCGTACCTGCCGCAGGACAAGAGCCTCTTGAATCAGGTCTACGACCAGCTCGAGCGCCGCTTCGCGAAGCTGATCTTCGTCCAGCACTTCCTCGGCGGCGACCGCGACCTCTCGGCGAAGATCGGCATCGAGATCGGGACGGACGACGTCGTCGTCGGCTCGCTCGTCGGCGCGGGGATCGCCCTGCAGATGAAGGCCTTCGACCTCGCGGAGTGGATCCCGGGCGTGCGCGACGTCGCGACCGCGATCCTGGTGAAGCGCGTCGAGCAGCAGATCGCGAGCTACGGGCGCGCGCGCTTCACGACGGACGCTTCGAAGTACCGGCCGACCTCCGCGGCCGCGGCCTGAGGCGGCTCGAGCCGCTCCGCCGCCGACGCCTGAGGCGACTCGAGCCGCTCCACCGCGGCCGCCGCCTGAGGCGGCTCGAGCGGCTCCGCCGCCGACGCCGCTCAGGCCGACGTCAGCCTGTACTTGATCGGCAGCCGCTTGACGCCGCCGACGAGGCTCGAGTGGAGCCGCGCGATCGGCGCCGCGAGCTCGATCTCCTCGATCCGCGGAAGCAGGTACTTGTAGGCGAACTCGAGCTCGAGCCTCGCCACGTGCGCGCCGAGGCAGAAGTGCTCGCCGACGCCGTAGCCGAGGTGGCGGTTCGGGTAGCGGTCGACCCGGAACGAGAACGGATCCTCGAAGACGTCCTCGTCGCGGTTCGCCGACGGATAGAAGAGGCCGAGGTGCTGCCCCTTCTTGATCTTCCGGCCACGCAGCTCGACGTCCTCGCTCGCGGTGCGGCAGAAGTGGATGATCGGGCTCGTCCAGCGGACGACCTCCTCCACCGCATGCGGCATCAGCGCCGGGTTCTGCTGGAGCTTCCGCAGCTCCGCCTGGTGCTCGATGAAGGCGAGCATGCCGCCGCTCGTCGCGTTCCGCGTCGTCTCGTTGCCCGCGATCACGATGATGAGGCACCACGTGAGCACGTCGACCTCGGGGATCGGCTGCCCGTCGGCCTCCATCTGCGCAAAGAAGGTCACGAGGTCGTCGGACGGATTCTTCCGCTTCTCGGCGACGAGGTTCGCGAAGTAGCCGAAGAGCTCGGTCATCGCGCCGAGCGCCGTCTCGCGCGGATCCTGGCCTTCGGTCGCGAAGTCGGGATCGCCGGCGCCGATCGTGCGGTTCGTCCAGTCGAAGAGGAGCTTCCAGTCCTCGCGCGGCACGCCGAGCATCCAGGCGATGACGGCGATCGGAAGCGGCGCGGAGACCTTCTCGACGAAGTCGCACTCGCCCTCGTTGCCCTGCTCGAGCAGCGAGTCGACGATCTCCTTCGCGATGTTCTCGATGTCCTGATGCAACGCACGGAGCTTGCCCGGCGTGAAGCGCTTGCTGGCGAGCTTCCGGTAGGTCGTGTGCTTCGGCGGATCCATCTGGATCAGGGTCTTCGGGAACCCTGCGTCGCCGCCGTCCGAGAGGTCGAGGACGAGGCGCGGGCCGTTCAGGAAGTGCGTCGGGTTCTTGCCGACGGTGATGATGTCCTCGGCCTTCGTCACCGCCCAGAACGAGGGGCCCTCCGACGGCTCGTACCAGTGAACGGGGTCGTCCTTCCGGAGCCTCGTCCACACGGGATGCGGATATCCATGCGCCGCATAATGTGCGGGATCGATCAGGTTGAAGTCCTGAAAGGCGCTCGTGTCCTTCGACATGTGCTCTCCGTCCCCGCGGTTCCGTGGAATGGCCGCCTGAGACCCTACTCGACCATACGCCACGGAGCCAGAGCGGCCGATGGACCCACACGGAGGGATCGAGTATCGACGGCTCTGCGGGATGGGGAAGCGCCGGAGCTGGCTTGCCGACGGGGTCGCTCTCCTCGCGATCGTTGCCGCCGCGTTCCTCGTGCGCGCGTGGCCGCTCGGGAGCACGAGCCTCTGGTGGGACGAGCTCGTCCACATCCACTCTGCGGAGCGCGAGAGCATCGCGGAGGTCTACGAGACCGTCAAGATAGGAATCCCGCCGGGCGGCGGCAACGCGGGCGCGGTTCCGCTCGACTACCTCCTGCTCCACCTCTGGCTCCGACTCGCGCCGCGCCCGGGTCCCGAAGCGCTCGAGGTGTACTACCGCGTTCCGGCCCTCCTCTTCAGCGTCGCGACGGTCGCAGTCGTGTTCCTCCTCTGCCGGCGGTTCTTCGATCGGAGCATCGCGATCGTCGCGAGCACGATCCTCGCCCTCTCGATCTCGCACGCGCTCTACGCGGCGGAGGCACGCTTCTACGCGCTCTTCGGCTTTCTCACCTCCGTGAACCTCTACGCCTACTTCGCCGTGCTGGCGGACCGGCGAAGCGTCGGCGCTTGGGTGCGCTTCACGCTGGTGAACCTCCTCTACTTCCTGAGCGGGCTCTTCAGCCTCCTGATGATGGCCGTCGAGTACGTGATCGTCTCGGTTCTGCTCGTCCGCGAGGGAGCGCCCGGCCGCTCCTTCCGGCAGCGGATCGCCGTTCCGGCCGCGAGCGGCTTCGCGCTCGCGGTCGCCGTCGGCTTCTACTTCGCGGGCACGTCTCTCGGCGCGAGCTACGGCCGCACCGCCCATCCGACTCTCGAGATCGGCAGCGCCCTCGAGCTGACGCTCCGCTTCTTCGCGCTCGGGAACGATCTCCTTCTCTGGGCGCTGCCCGCGGGCTGCGTCCTCGTCCTGGTGTACGGCTGGCGCCGCGGCAGCGAGCACTTCGCGATGAGCCTCTGCCTCGCCGCTGCAGTCCTTCTGATCCCGGCGATCGTCGAGCTCGCGCGGCTGAAGGAATACTACTTCCACCCCCGGCACGCGCTCTTCCTCTGGCCGCCGTTCGCGATGATGACGGCGACGGCGCTGATGGTCGCCGCTCGCTCGCTCGACCCGCTCCTGCGCCGCGGGATCGCCGCGCCGGGAGCGCGCGAAGCAGTCGCGACGGTCGTCGTGCTGGCCGTGCTCCTCGCGACGCAGCTTCCCGCCGTCGAGCGGCATCTGGCACGCCCCGCGGAGCAGTTCGCGCGCACGAAGGCGCTTCGCGACTTCAAGGCCCTCGCCGAGCACCTGCGCGAACGCGTCGACCGGCTCGCGCCGGGACAGCTGTATCTCCTGACCGTCGAGCGGAACGAGCCGGGACACCTCGGCAACCCGATGCTCTCGCAGTATCTCCAGTGGTACGGCCTCGATCGCGTCCTGCTGCGCGGCACGGACGATCCCAGCGCGACACGAAATGCGATGAAGCGCTTCTGCCGCGACGGCTGCGTCGGAGACCCGAGCCGGCGGGTGCAGATCGACCTTCTCGTGCGGAACCCGTTCGACACGAAGCGGGAGATCGCGGAGCTCGTCGACCTGCCGCCGATGCGTCCGGATCCGCGGCCGATCGGAGCGGTCGCGGTGCTGCAGTACGCGCGTCCGCGCGGCGCGCCGCCGCGTCGCGCGAATGGCTTCGACACGACGACGTTCCGGGGCTTCACACTCTACGAGAAGACCGCTTCTTGATCGGGAACCGGTGAGAACTCGAACGACCGCCGTCCTCGCGATTCTCGCCGTCCTCGTCGTCGGTCTTCTCGTCCGAGCGATGGAAAGCACGCGGCCGCCGCGCGGGCGTCCGCCGGAGGCCGCGGTGCGGAACGGCTTTGCGCGCACCCTCGCGAGCCTCGAGGGGAAGGCGACCCCGCTCGTCTGGCTCGGCGACTCGACGCTCGCGGCGATGCCGGAGCTGCCGTCGTACGCCGAGCTCGCCGGCGAAGAGATCGCGCGTGAAGGGCTCGGACCGCAGGTCGTCCTCGCGACGTTCGGGCTCGACTTCTTCCACTACTACTGCATGATCGGTCCGGTCCTGGAGCTCCGCCCGCGCGCCGTCGTGCTGGTCGCGAACCTGCGGATGTTCGCGGAGTCGGGTTCGCTCTTCCTCGATCTCTGCACGTTCCTCCCTGCGAGCGAGCTCCCCGCGGCGATGCAGCTGCCGTTCGAGCGACGCGGCGTCGGACCGGCTCGGCTGCTCTCGTACCAGCTCCTCGGGCTTCCGGGCGGGGAATGGCTGCTCGGGCGCCTCTACGCGCCGAGCGCGTTCCCCGAGCGCGGCCGCACGCCCGACGAGCGGTTCCGCGAATGGGGCGTCCGGCTCCGCCGCGAGACGCCCGCCGTGCGGATGATGGTCGCGACGCTCGAGCGCGCGCGCCGTGCGGGCGTGCAGGTCCTCGTGGTCGCGAGCCCGATCCCGTACGCGTCGCTCGAGGAGCTCGAAGCCTATCGCCCCGAGAGCATCGAGCTGCTCCGTGAGGTCGCGGCGGAAGGCGGCGCACAGCTCCTCGACCTGCACCGCGCGCTCCCACGGGAGGAGCTGCGCGACGACGACGGCCACTACACGCGCGCGGGTGCGGAGCGTCTCGCGGCGATCGTCGCCGAGCGCCTCCGCGAGATGCTGGCTCCGTCCGGAGCGCGTGGAAGCGAGGGGGCGCCCCGCCCCCTCGCCGCGGGCGCGGCAAAGCCGCGCGCGTATTCCAGGTAAATATACTCCAAGGCGTATTTCCCGGTTTCATACGCGCAACCGTATGCACCAGCGTCACGCGCGGGCGCCGCGGGAGCCCTGCTCGAAGACGCTGCGAACGAGGGCCAGGATCGGCTCGGGCGCCTTCGACGGTGAGCCCGCGTCGCAGGGCGGCTGCGGGTCGTACTCGATCCCGAGCTGCACCGCCTGCGCCGCGTCCTCGCCCATCGTCTTCTGGAGGAGCCGGAGCGCCATGTCGATGCCCGCGGAGACGCCGGCGCCGGTGACGTACTTCCCGTCCTCGACGACGCGCTCGAGCGTCGGCGTCGCACCGAACTCGCGCAACATCTCCTGACGGAACCAGTGCGTCGTCGCGCGCCTCCCGCGCAGGAGCCCCGCCGCGCCGAGGATCAGCGAGCCGGTGCAGACGGACGTCGTCCACTGCGTCGTCGCGTCGATCTTTCGCACCCAATCGAGGATGCGCTCGTTCGCGCGCGCATTCTCGTCGTTGCCGCCGGGGACGACGAGGACGCCCGCGGACGTCACGTCGTCGATCGAATGGTCGGCAACGAGCCCGAGAGCGCGCGTGTCGGGGCGGATCTCCCCGCGGCGCTCGGCGACGAAGCAGATCTCGTTGCCCGGGAGCGCGGCGAGAACCTCGTACGGCCCCATGGCGTCGAGGCAGGTCATTCCCTCGTAGAGGAGGATCGCGATCTTCATGACGTCGTTCCTTTCGTCGGTCGTGTCCGTTGCGTGTGCGTCTCCGCCTTCGGTGGCGGGAAGGATCAGGCCGAGCGCGCCTCGAACCGCTCGCGGTACGACCGCGGCACGACGCGCAGGTGACGCTGGAACGTGCGCCGCATGCGCTCGGCGGTTCCGAAGCCGCATTGCTCGGCGATGCTCTCGATCGGGACGCGAGAGTCCTCGAGCGAGCGGCGCGCGCGCTCGACGCGGGCCCGCTCGACGAACTTCGCGGGCGTGACGCCGATCTCGCGCGTGAACACGCGCGCGAAGTTGCGCGGGCTCATCGCGACGCGCTCGGCGAGGCGCTCGACGGGAAGGTGCTCGTCGAGGTGCTCGAGGATCCAGCTCGGCAGCTCGCCGAGAGGCCCCTCGGAGCGCGACTGCGCGGCGAGCTCGGCGCTGAACTGCGACTGTCCGCCGGGCCGCTTCAGGAAGACGACGAGGTGCCGCGCGACCGTCAGCGCGTGCTCGCGGCCGTGGTCCTCCTCGACGAGCGCGAGTGCGAGATCCATCCCCGCGGTGACGCCCGCGGACGTGTAGACCTTGCCCTCGCGGATCCAGAGCGCGTCGGGATCGACGCGCACGGCCGGCCGGAAGCGCGCGAGCTGGTTCGCCCAGCGCCAGTGCGTCGTCGCGCGGCCGCCGTCGAGGAGACCCGCCGCGGCGAGCAGGAAGGCGCCGGTGCAGACCGAGCCGAGCCGCCGCACGCGGCGATGGCTCGCGCGAAGCCACGCGAGGAGCGCCGCGTCCTCGACGAGCGGCTCGCAGTTGCCGCCCGCGACGAGCAGCGTGTCCGGCGTTTCGGCTTCGTCGAAGCGACGGTCGCACTGGAGTCGGACGCCGGAGGAGCAGCGCACGAGGCCTCGCTTCGGGCCGAGGACCTCGGTCGCGTACGCGGGCGGACGCCCCGGCTGGATCTCCGCGAGGAGGCTCGTCGCCGCCGTGAAGACCTCGAGGGGTCCGACCACGTCGACCGTGTTCGCCTCGTCGTAGGCGAGCATCGCGACCTTCCGGGTCCGAGGGCGACGTCCCGAGGAGTCGGGCATGCGCGGAGCCTACGCCCGGTCGCGTTCGGCAGCAATGACAATGTGGCAGCAAATCCTGCCATGCCAGTTCCCCGTTGGGCTCCGCGCACGGCTGTGGCATGAGTGGCCGCATGAGCATGATCGGTGATCGTGTCCTCACGGCCGACGAGTTTCTCGACGAGTGCATCGCCTTCAAGCGCGCACAGAGCCCGCGCAGCGTGTTTCTGCGCAGCCTGGTGCTCGGCAAGCTGACGCCGGAGCAGCTCCGCGCCTGGGCGATGGACTTCTACTGGTACGTCGAGCCGGCCATCCCGAGCATCGCGGCCTGGCTGGCCAACGCACCGACGCTGCCGGGGCGGAACCTCTACAAGCTGATCGCGCGCAACCTCGCGGGCGAGATGGGCTTCATCAAAGAGGAGGAGCACCACGACCTCTACCTCCGCTTCTGCGCCGGCCTCGACATCTCGCGCGACGATCTGCTCGCGAGCCTCCCCGGTCCGGGAACGATCGGCGCCGCGTGCGCCGTCGGAAGCTACTGCCGGAGCTCCTTCATCGAAGGGCTCGGCGCCTTCGGTCTCGCGGTCGAGCTGGAGCTGCCCGAGACGGCCGGCGTCGCCGGCATGTTCGCCGGCGCACTCGACAAGCACTACCACATCGACGCGAAGGCTCTCGAGTTCTGGTGGGTCCACGTCGAGGCCGAGGACGAGCACGGGAAGAACGCGCGCGACGCTTTGCTCGCGTGCGGGCAGACGCTCGAGCAGCAGGCGTTGATTCGGCGCGCGTTCCGGCTGAGCGTGCTCGCGCATCGCGGGATGCGCGAGGGGTACGACCGGTTCCTGTCGATGAGCTCCGCCGCGGCGTAATCTCCGAGCGGGCGATCCATCCGGTCTGGGCCTGAACGGACCCCCCTCCGCAGGCCGGCGACCGCCTCAGCCCGTCTTGATCGTCATCCCGCCGTCGACGGGAAGCGCCACGCCGTTGATGTACGACGACGCGGGCAGCGCGAGGCTCAGCGTCGCGTGCGCGACCTCCTCGGGATCGCCGTAGCGGCCGAGCGGCACGCGGCGGCGCGCGAACTTCGCCTTCGCCTCGTCGGGGATCGGGGCGGTCATCCCCGTGCGGATCGGACCCGGGCAGACGCAGTTCACGGTGATGCGCGTGCTCCCGAGCTCGACCGCGAGCGAGCGCGTGAGGCCGACGACGCCGTGCTTCGCCGCGGTGTACGGGCTCGTGAGCGGCTGCGCGCCGAGCCCTTCCGTCGAAGCGATGTTGACGATCCGGCCCGCTTCGGCCTGGCGCAGATGCGGGAGGCACGCGCGCACCATCCGGACGTGCGCCGTCAGCATCACCGCCAGAGCGCGGTCCCAGTGCGCTTCGTAATCGGGCGCATCGACCGTCGTGCCGACGACGATCCCCGCGTTGTTCACCAGGACGTCGATCCCGCCGAAACGCTCGGCGATCTCGCCGACGACACGCACGATCGCCTCCGCGTCCGCGACGTCGAGCCTCCAGCCGTGCGCCTTCCCTCCCGCTTCGCGGATCTCGCCGACGACGCGCTCGACGTCCTCCTCGCGGAGATCCGTCACCGCGACCGAAGCGCCCTCGTCCGCGAAGAGATGCGCCGTCGCGCGGCCCATCCCGCTCGCGGCCCCGGTGACGATCACGACCTTTCCTTCGACGGACCGGCTGAGCTTCGAGAGACGCGGCATCGCAGCACCTAGTGCACCGCCGTCGAGATAGCGTCAACACCTCACCGCCCCTCGACGCCCCTCGCGGCGTCACACCTCCTCGAAATATGCCAGATATTCCTTCGTCGGCGTTCCTTGCGAGGGACGCCGATGAAC
>Ga0194128_10001447_pt1 | contig 41261 bp, 39 predicted proteins | sample TA2KigCa65mmetaG_FD_148650 | JGI IMG/M metagenome (GOLD analysis project Ga0194128, IMG submission 148650) | Freshwater microbial communities from Lake Tanganyika, Tanzania - TA2015037 Kigoma Deep Cast 65m | ecosystem: Environmental > Aquatic > Freshwater > Lake | place: Tanzania: Lake...
ATCGCTGCTCGCCGATCTCGCCACGCTCACCCGCAACACCGTCCGCTTCGGCCGCGCAGCCTCCTTCCCGGTGCTCGCCACCCCGACCGAAATCCAGCGCCGCGCACTCGATCTGCTCGCCGTCAAGCCCAGCCTGTAGTCAGGACCCGCAGACAAACGCGAGTCACATCAGTGGCTTGGTCAAAATTCGGGCAAAGTTCAGTCTAACTCGTGTTGCGGGCCTATCAAAGTCGCGGATGGGCGCCGGCGGTCGCACGGAGATCGATTGCCAGACGCTGTGCGTCTCTCGGGATTTTTTTTGGGGATTGGCGTAGTGCGCACTGTCCGGCGTTTTCAGCTCGATGTTGAGCACCAGTCCGTCCATCGAGAGTCCGGTTTGAGGATAATGGCCTGGCAGGTGACGCGCCCGAGGCATGATGTCTAGAGTGATGACGCAGGTGGCCAGCGCCTCATGTCGCCAAGACGGCGATGGTGCTGCGGGGATCCATCTGAATGCGATCGGGACGCTGCAATGGCCGATGTCTGACCCGCGGGGACCGGTGGATGCAGAATACCTCCGGCACCTCGCACGGCAGCTTGCCGCTGCTGGCGGTAGTGACTGGGTGCTCATCGCCAGAATCTACGATTCCGTGCTGCCGCCGCCGGTCCTTCGGGTGGTGGCCGCGAGCGAGTCGGAGCTCGATCTGCGGTCGGTCGAGGCGATGCTCGCGCAATGGTTCGCCGGGGCATCCGCCGACCTCGTTCGCGGTCAAAGCTGGTCAGCAGTCGCCGATGCCATCGCGCCGCCAACGGCCGATATTCCCTCGGCACGCGCTTGGACGAGCTGCGACATGGTTCCGATATTGGTGGGTGGAGCATTGTGGGGCCTCATCTGCATGGCCAAAATGCGCAAGACGCCCGCCCCAGGCATCGCCTTGGCCGTCGGCGAACGCGCCGCCCCTGACCTGGCCGCGCGCATCGCATCCGCCCGACCGGCACGGATTCCGCCGGACTCCTTTCTGAGCGAGGCGCTCGACTGCGCCGCGGAACCATTGGTCGTCTACGACTCCGACTTGCGGGTTGCGTGGTACAACAAGGCCTGGCGAGCGATGATGAACTACCTGCGCCCGGGTGAGGATCTGCACGGCCTTTCGCTGGTGGACATTCACCATCTCAACGTCGCCAAGGGTTATTGGTCCCCCGAACGGGCTGACGAGGTATTTCGTGACATCGCATCCGGCCGCTTCGCGATCGAGCGAACCACGAGTATCGGCGCGTCTCACATGCGCCACCGGAACTATCCCATCGGCTCCGGAGGCTTTATCGGGCTGCGAACCGACATCTCGGACATGGTGCACCGACACTACGAGCTGGCCGAAGCCAGGGATCGAGCCATGGCCACCAGCATGGCCAAGAGCTCGTTTCTCGCCAATGTCAGCCACGAGCTACGCACACCCCTGAACGCCATCGTGGGATTCTCCGAACTGATGCTGCACGGCGTGTTCGGATCCTTGGCTAACGAGCGGTATGCCGGTTACGTCGAGGACATCTATCGCAGCGGCTTGCTGCTGCAGTCACTGATCGACGACTTGCTCGATATGGCGCGGATCGAGGCCGGCAAGACGGAGTTGCGGCCCGAAGTGACCGAGCCCGGCCAGCTGATCGACGATGTATTGCGCCTGCTTCGTCTGCGCGCCACGAGGCGCGATCAACAATTGACGATCGATCTGCCTCCTGACCTGCCCGCCGTCATGGTCGACCGGAGATCGACGACCCAGATACTTCTCAATGTGATCGGCAATGCAATCAAGTTCACGCAGCGCGGCGGCGTGATACGCCTCAGCTCGATGGTCGAGAACGGAGAAATGCTCAAGATCACTGTGCGCGACAACGGACCAGGCATTGATCCCAAGGCCCTGCCGCGCTTGGGGCGGCCGTTCGAACGGGCCGACTCCGATCAAATCTATGTCGCTCACGAGAGTCGAGGCACCGGCTTGGGGCTCGCCATCTCGCGGTCTCTCGCGGAGGGTCAGGGCGGTGCGCTCCACATTGAAAGCCATCTCGGCGACGGAACCACCGTCGAGCTCCTGTTGCCACTTGCCGACCTAGCGAATCTGAGATGAGAGGCGATCGAGCGCGTCATGAGGCGGCGGCAACTCGCGTAATCGTTGTGGGAGAAGCAAGCCCTTTTCAACGCCCGAGCTCATTGGTTGCGTAGTCGGCCGGCAAGTTGACCTCGATCAACTCGAGATCCTCCGAATAGCCCACGACATTGTGCGCCACGCCGGCCGGCTGGCTGAGGCTTGCCCCAGCGCACGCGACCACCTCGCCGTCGGCCCCATCGAAGCGGAACTTGAGCCAGCCGCGCAGCACATAGACGAAATGGCCGTTCATGTCGTGCCAGTGCCACCCCGTCTCGGCCTCGAAAGGCTTGATCGCGCGGATATGCTTGGCGCCGATCGCCCGCCCGCTGGCGTCCGCCCAACCGAGATCGCGGTATTCGAAGTTCTCGCGCGGGCCATCCTTGTGGAAGGCCGCATTCTCGAGCGTCGCGAGGTTGAGCTTGGAGCCGGCCTGGGCGAGCGCCCGCGGGCCGGCATATCGAGTCGTTGCCATGATTTCGCCTGCTCCCTGATCGTCGCGTCTCAGCCGAGAAAACGCCGCGCCTTCTCGAAGGTGATGGTCTCGAACTTGATGCCGCGGCTGGCGGCATGCGCGCAGGCCGCGCTGAACTCGGCGCGCGTGATGCCGCGCGTCAGCGCCGCATATTCCGGCCGGTACTTGTCGGAACCTGGCTCGCAGAAATTGTCGGGCCGGTACTGGTCCATGATGTTGATCGGCACGTCGGGCATGTGCCGGGCGAGCCAGTCGAGCATCGGCACCGTGCAGCATTCGACGTGGCCGGGCATGACGAGATGGCGGATCGTCATGTCCTCGCCCGCTCCGTGCAGCATGAGCAGATTCCCCGTCACCGTCTCCCAATACCACGGCGTCTTGGCGAGCGTCATGGCGCAGCGCCCGGGGCCGAACTTGAAGTCGGGCAGCCAGACATCCATGAGCAGCCGCAGGATCTTCATGGCCTCGTCGGTCATGAAGAAGTTGCTGTTCCACAGCATGGGCGCATTGAGGTGTCCGGCGTAGCTTGCGTCCTCGGCACGCGTGTCGTGCCAGCAGAATCGGTCGGCCCGCGTGCGCCGCGCTCGGGCAAGGTCAGCCGGGCCAGGTTTGAAACCGTTGCCGAGCAGCGCGATCGCCTCGACGATGCGATGCAGGTGGATGGTCACTTCGCCGCCGACCCAGTTGACGTTGTGGCAGCCTTCCATGCGCAGCGTCCAGGCGATGGCGGCCAGCGTGCGTCCATCGGTGTCGATGCCGTTGTCCTTGTCGGTGCTGATGTCGCCGTTCTGGCAGAAGGCGCAGCGCATGTTGCAGCTCGTGAAGAAGATCGTGCCCGAGCCGGCTGTCCCGCGATAGACGAGCTCCTCGCCCGGGTGGTGGAAGTGGGAGCTTACGCGCGAGGCTTCGCCCAGCTTGCAGGCGCCGATCCTGCTGCTTCCATCATGGCTGCGATCGACCCGGCAGTTCCAGCGACAGAAGGTGCAGTGCGCGAGCCAGCGCCGCACCAGCGCGTCGCAGAGATCGAGCAGATTGGGTCTTTGGACGGGCGCCAGCGTCGTGCGGCCGACGCGTATGTCTTGCCAGCACGCCAGGAATTCCGGAGTCAGGCGATCCAACTCGGCCCACAGCGCCGTCTCATCGGACGAGGGGGTGAACTGCGCCGGCACTGTTGCGGCGATGCGGAACTTGGCCGGCCGGCGATTGGTCGCGACCTGCCGATACCAGTTGAGCGCTCCGCCAAGCGCGGGATCGTCCCAGACCCACAGGCGATCGAATGATTCGGTAGCGAGCATGGCGGCCGCCTCCCATGCGCCAATCCTAAATTCCGCGACCCGAACGGTCCAGGCGAGCATTGCATCGTTGGGGGAAACGCATTATGCAGGTCCGAGCCGTCTCGAATGTCGAGGCGGCCGCGTTCTCAGGGCGGGGTGCAAGTCCCCACCGGCGGTAAATGCGATCGATCGCATGAGCCCGCGAGCGCCCGGCGGCTTCTCGGCATGCGGTGCCCAGCCGGCGGGGTCAGCAGATTCGGTGCGAATCCGAAGCCGACGGTGACAGTCCGGATGGAAGAGAACGGGTTCCGTATTGCGTGGCGATGCGCGCCGGCGCGTCGTGCGTGCATGCGGTCCGTCCGCCCTGATTCTGGATTCGACTCACACGGGAGCCGCACCATGAATCAGAGTAAGTCCAATACCAATCACGCGAACATCGACGCCAGCCGGATCGCCTTCGTGCAGTCCTGCTGGCACAAGGACATCGTCGACCAGTGCCGCCACGCCTTCGTGGCGGAGATCGCCAGGCTGGGCTTCGCCGAGGACAATATCGACTTCTTCGAAGTACCCGGCGCCTTCGAGATCCCGCTGCAATCGAAGCTGCTGGCCAAGACCGGCCGATATGCCGCGATCGTCACCTCGGGTCTCGTCGTCGACGGCGGCATCTACCGCCACGAGTTCGTCGCCGAGGCGGTGATCAGCGCGCTGATGCGCGTTCAGCTCGACACGGAGGTGCCGGTGATCTCCGCCGTGCTGACGCCGCAGCGCTTCCACGAGCACGCCGAGCACCGCAACTTCTTCCACGAGCATTTCCTGGTCAAGGGCGCGGAAGCGGCGCAAGCATGCGCGCGGACGGTCGGCAATCTGGCGCGGCTGAAGGCGGCGTGAGCCGTGCCGGACGTCAGAACGTCTTCACGCCGTTGATCGCGAGATAGACCGCGTAAAGCGAGGTCGTCGCGCAGACGAACAGGCGATTGCGCTTGAGCCCGCCGAAGACGACGTTGGCGCAGATTTCGGGAATCGGGATCTTGCCGATCAGCTTGCCTTCGGCCGTGTGGCAATGCACGCCGTCGTCGGTCGCCGACCAGATGCGTCCCGCCTCGTCGACGCGGAAGCCGTCGAAGCGGCCCGCCGCGCACTCCGCGAACAGACGGCCGTTCCTGAGCTTGCCATCCTCGGTCACGTCGAAGGCGCGGATGTGGCGGGCACCACCCGGCTGGCGCGAGCCGGAATCGGCGATGTAGAGAATTTTTTCGTCGGGCGAGAAGGCGAGGCCGTTGGGGCGGAAGAAGTCGTCGGCCACGATGCTGAGCTCGCCCGAATTGCCGTCGACGCGGAACACGAAAAATCCGCCGAGCTCGCTCGGCGCGCGGCCGCCCTCGTAGTCGTAGAGGATGCCGTAGGGCGGATCGGTGAACCAGATCGAGCCGTCCGACTTGACGACCACGTCGTTCGGGCTGTTCAACCGCTTCCCCTGGTAGCGGTCGGCAATCACGGTGATCGTGCCGTCATGCTCGGTGCGCGTGACGCGCCGCGCGCCGTGCTCGGCCGTGACCAGCCTTCCCTGCCGATCGAGCGTGTTGCCGTTGGAGTTGTTCGACGGGCTGCGGAATACGCTGACGCTGTCGTCGCACTCGTCGTAGCGCAGCATCCGGTTGTTCGGGATGTCGCTCCAGATCAGGTGGCGCGCGGCCGGGAAATAGACGGCACCCTCCGCCCAGCGGCAGCCCGTGTAGAGCCGCTCGAGCTGGGCATGGCGGATCAGCAGCGTGCTGAAAACCGGATCGAAAGCTTCGAATGCGGGCATTGTTCCCCCAATGGCAGGTGACGCAATCCTAGCCCTTATGCCTTCCGGCGCAAGCCAGGCGCCCGCCCCGCTTCACTCGTGCTAACATGAGTGGAGCGAAGGCGGAGGCAGGCATGGCACGGCAATCCACGGCACGGCGCAAGGTCGAGAGCCTGGCGGAACGCAAGGAGTGGCAGCTCCGCGTCGAGCTCGCCGCGGTCTACCGCATCATCGACCATCTCGGCTGGTCGGAGCTGATCTGGAACCACGTCACGCTGCGCGTGCCCGGGCCCGAGCCGCATTTCCTGATCAACCCCTACGGGCTGCGCTACGACGAGGTGCGCGCATCCAACCTCGTCAAGATCGATTGCGACGGCAAGGTCGTCGGCAAGAGCGCCTACCCGATCAACGTCGCGGGCTTCGTCATTCACAGCGCCATTCATATGGCGCGGCCCGACGCCCATTGCGTGCTGCACACGCACACGACGGCGGGCATGGCGGTCGCAGCGCAGGAGGAAGGATTGCTGCCGATCGGCATGTACGCAGCCGAAGGATTCGATGGCCTCGCCTACCACAATTTCGAGGGGCCGAGCCTCGATCTCGACGAACGCGGCCGCATCGCCAAGTCACTTGGCGGCAAGAACATGCTGATCCTGCGCAACCACGGCCTGCTGACCTGCGGCCGCACCGCGGCCGAGGCCTTCGTGCGCATGTTCCGCCTGGAACGCGCCTGCCAGGTGCAGATGCAGGCGCAGGCGGGTGGTGCCGGTCTGCTCCGTCTGACCGACGACGTGGCCCAGCGCTCGGCCAAGCTGGGCGACGAGTTTCTGACCTCCGGCGGCACGGTCGGCTATGGCGAGCTCGAATTCGCCGCCATGGTCAGGCTGATCGAGGCGAAAGACCCGTCCTACAAGACGTAGCCGGCGCGCCTCTGCCGGAAGCCACGCGCGCGCCTTTGTTGAGACCATAATTGTCAATTCATGGTATGTATCGCGCAACTTGGTGCGAACCAGGAAAGAGGGCATGACTGCATTTCGAGCCAAAATCTCGGATTCAGGGCGACTTAGCATTCCCGCATCGTTCAGGCGGGCGATCGGCCTTAAGCGCGGCGGCGAGGTCGTTGTCGAGCTCGATGGCCGTGAAATTCGCATCAGGACGCTCGACGAAGTGATCGACGGGGCGCAAGAACTGACCCGCCGTCTGCTTGGCAAAAAGGCCGACGGGTCGGTGGATGCATTCCTCGCCGCGCGGCGGCGCGACTCAAGGCGGGAGTGAGTGCGCTGGTGCTCGATGCATCGGCGCTGCTCGCGCTTCTGCTCGGCGAGCCGGGCGGCGAGAAGGTTCGCGCGGTCCTCGCCGACTCCGTGATCGCCTCAGTCAATATCGCGGAGGTCGTCGGCCATTTCGCGCGCAATGGCGCTGCGGAGCCGGACATCCGACGCGTTCTCGATCCGCTTCCGTTCGAATGCGTCGCCTTCGATGCCGAGCTGGCCTACTTCGCCGGTCTTCTTGTGCCGGCAACGAGGCGGCTCGGCCTCTCGCTGGGCGATCGCGCCTGCCTGGCTCTCGCCAGGCGGAACGGCGCACCGGCGTTGACGGCCGACCGCAGCTGGCAATCACTGTCGGCGGCAATCGGCGTGGAGATCGATGTGCTGCGGTGACAGCGACGCGCGACTTGAAATAGGCGCATCACTTGCCGTTGGATGGGCGGCCGCGTAACGCTTACGCCACCATCTTGCAGCCGCCAGGCTTGACCTTCCGTTCGGTCGAAGCCGGAAACTTCGCCAATTTGTCGCGCGGCCGGATCGGCCGGCGCAACAGCTCGCCCCCACAATTCGGACAGCGCCCGCCCAGCACGCCGTCCGCGCAGCTCCGGCAGAAGGTGCACTCGAACGAGCAGATCACCGCATCCATCGATTCCGGCGGCAGGTCGCGGTTGCAGCATTCGCAGTTTGGGCGCAGTTGCAGCATATCGGTGATCCCCGTGTTGGCGAGTGAATGAGTTTACCCCTGCGGCCGAAACGGCTACAAGCCGGCCGGCCAACTTCACCATGACAACGACCAAACCACGTTCCTTAGTCATCGCGCTCGACGGACCTGCGGCATCCGGCAAGGGGACGCTCGCTCGTCGCCTGGCGCGCCACTATGGCTTCGCCCATCTCGACACCGGCCTGATCTATCGGGCCGTTGGCATGAAGGTCGTGCGCGCGGGCGGCGACCCGGCGGACATGGCGAGCGCGGCGGCGGCGGCCCGTGCACTCGGACCCGAAGATCTCGGCGCCGGCGATCTGCGCGGCGATCTGGCGGCCAATGCCGCCTCCAAGGTCGCGGCGATTGCCGAAATCCGCGCTATCCTGCTCGAATTCCAGAGAAATTTCGCGCGGCATCCGCCGGGCGGCGAGCCGGGTGCGGTGCTCGACGGGCGCGATATCGGCACCGTTGTCTGCCCCGACGCGGAGGCCAAGCTATATGTAGTAGCTGCAGTCGAGGTGCGCGCTGAGCGCCGTCTCAAGGAGTTGCGGGAAGCAGGGGTCGAGGCTATATATGCGCGCGTTCTGCAGGACTTGAAGGAACGGGATGCGCGGGACATGGGCCGTTCGACGGCTCCTCTGACGCAAGCCCAGGACGCGTTCGTGCTCGACACGAGCGCGCTCGACGCGGACGCGGCCTTTGCCGCTGCCCTCGACTTCATCGAAACGCGGATCCGCGCCGATCGGGCATGATTGCGATGCCGGCGCGTTTCTAACTTCAGCAACGGCCGGGAAGCTTAGCCGCAGTGCATCTTCCCCGCCGGCCCGGGCCGGACGAGCCGCCGACGGCGGTCTCGCATTGTGCGACCGATCGGGTGGCACCGGCGCATCGACGAAAGACAGAGGAGTTTTCATGGCCAATCAGTCAGCCGTTGCCGGCGCCACGGGCGCAGGCGCAAAGGAGAGCTTTGCCGCGCTGCTCGAGGAGTCGCTGTCGCAGGGCAATGGCATGGACAGCGGCGTCATCAAGGGCCGCGTCATTTCGATCGAAGGCGATTTCGCGCTGATCGACGTCGGGCTGAAGTCCGAGGGTCGCGTCGCGCTCAAGGAATTCGCCGGTCCGGGCCGGGCGCCCGAGATCAAGGTCGGCGACACGGTCGAGGTCTTCCTCGACCGCATGGAGGACAAGAACGGCGAGGCGGTGCTGAGCCGCGAGAAGGCGCGACGTGAAGAGGCGTGGACCCTGCTGGAGAAGTCCTTCGAGCAGAACCAGCGCGTCAACGGCGTCATCTTCGGCCGGGTCAAGGGTGGCTTCACGGTCGACCTGTCGGGCGCCGTCGCGTTCCTGCCGGGCAGCCAGGTCGACATCCGCCCGGTGCGCGACATCCAGCCGCTCATGGGCACGCCTCAGCCGTTCCAGATCCTCAAGATGGATCGTCGGCGCGGCAACATCGTCGTGTCGCGTCGCGCCGTGCTCGAGGAGAGCCGTGCGGAAGCGCGCTCGGAACTCATCACCAGCCTCAAGGAAGGCCAGGTGCTGCAGGGCGTGGTCAAGAACATCACGGATTACGGCGCCTTCGTCGATTTGGGCGGCGTCGACGGTCTGCTGCATGTGACCGACATCGCCTGGCGCCGCATCAACCACCCTTCCGAGGCGCTGCAGATCGGCCAGACCGTCAAGGTCCAGGTCATCCGCTTCAACCCGGAGACCCAGCGCATCTCGCTCGGCATGAAGCAGCTCGAGGCCGATCCGTGGGAGGGCGTCGAGCTGAAGTACCCGGCCGGCACCAAGTTCACCGGCCGCGTCACCAACATCACCGACTACGGCGCCTTCGTCGAGCTCGAGCCGGGCATCGAGGGACTGGTCCACGTCTCCGAGATGAGCTGGACCAAGAAGAACGTCCATCCCGGCAAGATCGTGTCGACCAGCCAGTCGGTCGAGGTCATGGTGCTGGACGTCGATCCGGTCAAGCGCCGCATCTCGCTCGGCCTCAAGCAGTGCCTGGCCAATCCCTGGGAGGAGTTCCAGGAGAAGTATCCGGTCGGCACCGAGCTCACCGGTCAGGTCAAGAACATTACCGAGTTCGGTCTGTTCGTCGGCCTGCCGGGCGACATCGACGGCATGGTGCATCTGTCCGACCTCAGCTGGGAGAAGGCCGGCGAGGACGCGATCAAGGACTTCAACAAGTCCGATGCGGTCAAGGTCAAGGTGCTCGACGTCGACGTCGAGAAGGAGCGCATCTCGCTCGGCATCAAGCAGATGTCGGCCGATCCGTTTGCGACCGGCCTAGCCTCGATCAAGAAGGGCGACGTCGTGACCTGCACGGTCTCGGCAGTCCAGGATGGCGGCATCGACGTGACGGTGGGCGACGGCATGCCCGGCTTCATCCGCAAGTCCGAGCTGTCGCGCGACCGCAGCGAGCAGCGGCCCGACCGCTTCGCCATCGGCGAGAAGGTCGACGCCAAGGTGACCCAGATCGACACCAAGACGCGCAAGCTGACGCTGTCGATCAAGGCGCGCGAGGTCGACGAGGAGAAGCAGGCGATGGCCGAGTACGGCTCGTCCGATTCGGGCGCCAGCCTGGGCGAAATCCTCGGTGCCGCGATCAAGCAGCGCCAGGAGAAGCAGAAGGAAGGCGACGACGGCAAGACCGGCTGAAAGCGCACGTCTGACGCAAATTGGAACGATTGCAGACGCCGCCCGGGGCAACCCGGGCGGCGTTTTGCTGTCTGCGGGCCGACCGGGACCGGTCCGTGGATAAGCCGGAAAAGTGTTGAGGCCGTAAAGACTTATCTTGACGGTCGGGGTCCGGTTTGGCACGCTGGCGCCGCCATGGACCTCTGCTCGCTTGCCTCATGGGGCGGTCGGTCCCTGGACGGGCAATACGATCGAACCTGGCTCAAGCCGGGAGGCCGGGCCCGCAAGGGCGGTGGGGAAGAGGGGCCTTGCCATGACCAAGTCCGAGCTGATCCTGCGATTGGCCGAGTTGCGGCCGCACCTGCTGCAGCGCGATGCCGAGCGGATCGTCACGACCGTGTTCGAGGAGATCACGGCCGCACTCGCCCGGGGCGACCGGGTCGAGCTGCGCGGCTTCGGCGCTTTCTCGGTCAAGCGCCGCGAGTCCCGTGTCGGCCGCAATCCGCGCACCGGTGCGTCGGTCAACGTCGAGGAAAAGCTCGTCCCATTCTTCAAGACGGGCAAGCAGCTGCGTGAGCGCCTGAACCAGGGCAACCCGCAGCAGTCGAGCTGACGCCCGCCCGCTGCAAGGTCAGCGGCGCTCATGAGACTCCTGTTCACCATGGTCATGCTGCCGGTTACCCTGGCGGTGGTCGATTTCGCCGTATCCAACCGCGAGCCCGTCGCGTTGCAGATGTGGCCCTTGCCCTACGCCGTCGAGCTGCCGGTCTACATGGTGGCGCTGGGCATGTTGCTCGCAGGCTTCGTGCTGGGCGCTTTCGTCGCCTGGGCGACCGGTCTCGGCGCGCGGCGTCGTGCGCGGGCCGATGCGCGTGAGCAAATTCGCGCCAGAGCTGCCGAGGCGGAGTCGCTCGAACGCGAGCTTGCCGAGTTGCGCCGGCAGACGGCCCAGCAAGCCGGCGTGCGATCGAGCGCGGCATTGCCGGCGCCCGGCTTGGCCGGCGCACTGCCTCCGCGATAGCCGGCATTCCACCGTCTCATGCGCAACATCGATGCGACGACGGTCGAGCGCGTGCTCGACGACAAGAGCTTGATCGAGGCGCTGCGCGCCATGTTCCGCGCGGGCTGCACCGTGCCGGTGCGGCACCATCATCCCGTGCCCGTTCCGGGCGAGGCCGAGGCCATGCTGCTGCTCATGCCGGCCTGGCAGGACGGCGCGGTGATCGGCGTCAAAGTGGTCAATGTCTTTTCCGGCAACGCGGCGCGCGGCCTGCCGGCCGTCAACGGCATCTACCTGCTGTTCAGCGCGACGAATGGCCGGCTCGAAGCCGTGCTCGACGGCAACATGCTGACGCTCCGTCGCACCGCCTGCGCCTCGGCGCTGGCCGCGAGCTATCTGGCGCGGGCCGACGCAGCCTCGCTCGTCATGGTCGGCACGGGCAAGCTCGCGCCGCATTTGATCGGCGCCCACGCCGCGGTGCGGCCCATCAGCACGATCAGGATCTGGGGCCGCTCGACCGACAAGGCCGAAGCCCTGGTGCGCCAGCTCTCCGGGCTGGCGCGCTTCAGCGGTTGCGACATCGCCGCGGCATCCGATCTCGCGACGGCGGTCGGCGCTGCCGACGTGGTGTCGTGCGCGACCTTGTCGACCGAGCCGCTCATTCGCGGCGCCTGGCTCAAGCCGGGCGCCCATGTCGATCTCGTCGGTGCCTATACGCCGCGCATGCGCGAGGCCGATGACGAGACGGTCAGGCGTGCCGCCGGCGCTGTCTATGTCGACACCCGCGCAGGCGCTACGAAAGAGGCGGGCGACATCGTTCAGCCACTCGCCAATGGCACGCTTGCCGAGGGCGGCATCGCCGGTGATCTGTTCGACCTGACGCGTGGTGGCGCAGCGGGGCGCGCCGGCGCCGATCAGGTCACCTTTTTCAAATCGGTCGGCACGGCGCTCGAGGACCTCGCGGCTGCCCGTCTCGCCGTCGAGCGCACCTAGCGCCGCGCGGCATTGGGAACGGTGCCAGCGTGGACATTGCCATCGTCGGCGCCGGCATCATGGGGCTGGTGACGGCTTGGGCCTTGGTCCGCGCTGGACATCGTGTGCAGGTGTTCGACCAAGGGCCAATTCCCAATCCGGTGTCGTCCTCGCACGACGATCATCGCGTCATCCGGCAGGCCTACGGCGCCATGAGCGGCTATGCCGCCCTGGTCGATGACGCCTATCGCGCCTGGGATGCGCTGTGGCGCGATCTCGGGCGGCGACACCTCGTCGAGACCGGCATGCTCGTTCTGGCTGCGCCCGGCGAGGGCTGGGCCCAGGAATCGGCCGACGACATGACGAGACGCGGCGTGCCGTTCCGTTGGATCGATGCCGAGGAGCAGGAGCGCCTCGTTCCTATGCTGGTGCCGCGCCGGCACGGCCGCGCTTTTCATACGCCGACCGGCGGCGTGCTGCTGGCATCGCGCATCGTGGCCGATCTTGCGCGCTATCTGGCCGGACGCGGTGTCGCTCTGCACGAGGGCCATGCTGCCGTGGCGATCGATCGCCGGCGCCCGGCGGTCGAACTCGCCGATGGCCGCAGCATCGGCGCCGACCTCATTGTCGCGGCTGCCGGTGCCTGGCTGCCGAAACTGATGCCGGATGTCGCCGGCCGCCTCGTCCCGTCGCGCCAAATCGTTGTCTATCTCGCGCCGCCGCCCGCGCGCGCAGCTTCATGGTCGGCGGCGCCGATCATCGCCGACCTCGACGGCGGCAATGGCTTCTACCTGCTGCCCTGTGTCGCCGGCACCGGCCTCAAGCTGGGCGACCATCGATTCAGCGGCGGGGGCGCGCCGGATGACGATCGCACGGCGGCACCTGCGGAGATCGAGGCATTGATGGCGAACTGCCGTGCGCGCCTGGTCGGCGCCACCGACTACAACGTCGTCGGGAGCAAGGTGTGCTACTACGCGCTGGCTGAAGCGGAGCGCTTCGACGTCCGGCCTCTGGCGCAAGATCGCGTGTGGGTTGTCAATGCATGCTCGGGCCACGGCTTCAAGTTCGCGGCCTGGCTCGGCCTCGGCATCGCTGACGTGCTGGCCGGCCGCCGCGATCACAGCGACTTCACGCGTCGCGCCGCAGGTGCCCCGGGCTTTACCTCGCAACAGAGCCAACCTATCTTTTCCAGATGATCCCTCGCGATAACGCTGCGACACAGTCGCCAGCCTCCGCTGTCCACTTCGATGCGGTTTTGCGGCCCCATCGCAGCCTGACGCCGGGCGGCTTCTGGCTCCTCATGGCAGCCATCGCCGGCGTCAGCTTTCTCGCGGGCCTTCGTTTCTGGGTGCTTGGCGCTTGGCCGATCACGGCATTTTTCGCGCTCGACGTACTGCTGGTCTATATCGCCTTCCGTCTCAATTTCCGCAGTGGGCGGCGCTACGAAACAATCACCCTGATCGACGACGCGCTCACCGTTCAGCGGGTCAGCCCGCGCGGCGACGCCGTGGTCTGGCGGTTCCAGCCTTATTGGCTGCGCGTTCATCTCGAGGAGACCCCCGATCGTGACGGGCAGCTGATGGTGAGCTCACATGGGCGATCGCTCATCATCGGGTCGTTTCTGTCGCCCGACGAGCGCTACGAAGTCGCCGACGCGCTCAATGCTGCGCTCGCCCGGCAGCGTACACCACGACTCGATTGACGCCAGGCATGCGATTTTCGGACCGCGGCTGACACGTCGTGGTCGACACAACGCGGCACGAGTCACCATCCTTGACCGGTGGCACGCCGCCGGCGATCGCCGGCCTCGTTCCGCCGGGACTGAAGCACTACCTCATGCTGGCGACGCTCGCCCTGCTGTGGGGATCGTCCCAGCAATTCACCAAGGTGGCGGTTGATTCCATCCCACCGGTCACCATCACCGCCATGCGCTGCGTGGTCGGCGCACTGATCCTCTACGGGGCACTCAAGGCCCTGGGCGGCCGGCTGCCGCCGCTGGGCCCGGTCTGGCGGCCGGTTGCGATCATTGCCGTCCTTGGCAACATCGCTCCCTTGATCTTCATGGGCTGGGGGCTGGAGCGGATCGACAGCGCGCTCGCCTCGATTCTGGTGTCCGTGTCGCCGCTCTGCGCCATGACACTGGCGCATTTCACACTGAAGGACGAGCCGATGACCCGCAATAGGGCTATCGGCTTCGGGTTTGGGATGATCGGCGTCGTGATCGTGATCGGGCCCGATGCGCTGATGCGGTTCGGCGACAACGTCTGGGGTCAGCTCTCCATCATTGCGGCCGCTGTCAGCTTTGCCTTTTCCGCGATGGCGGCGCGCCGCCTGCCACCCGGCCTCGACCTCGCCAACGCCGCCGCCGTGCTGATCGTCGCGGCGATGGCGATCGTGCCGGCGGCCCTTGTTGTCGACCGGCCGTGGACGCTGTCGCCCACCCTGTCGTCGTTCGCCGCTGCGTTGTGGCTCAGCGTGCTTCCCATGGCGCTCGCGACCTTCATCTATCTTCGGCTCATCACCACGGTCGGCGTCAACTTTTGCGCCTATATCAGCTATCTGACGCCGGTGGTGGGCGTGGTCGGCGGGGCCTTCGTGCTCGGCGAGCAACTGCCGCTGCGCGCCGTCGTGGCGCTCGCCATGATCCTGGTCGGCATCGCCATCGCGGAATGGTCGAAGCTCAGACGACGTTGAGCTCGAGGATCGGCTGGTTGGCGGCGAAGCGCTCGTAGCCGAAACGGCGGAGATCGATCGAGATGAACTTGCCGTGCACGATCAGCTCGGCAACCGCACGGCCCGTGGCTGGCGATTGCTGGATGCCGTGACCGCTGAAGCCGTTGGCGAAGACGAAGTTGGTCACCTGGGGATGGCGGCCGATGATGCCGTTCTGGTCGACCGTGTTGTAGTCGTAGTGCCCGGCCCAGGCGCGCTGCAGCTTGATCGCCTCGAAGGCGGGGATGCGGTGCGCCAATGTTGGCCACACCACCTCCTCGAACGGTTGGTAGTCGAGCTCGAAATCGTCGCACTCGGGGTCCTGGTCCTCGGGCGGCGAGACGCCACAGACATAGGCCGAGCCCTCGGGCCGGACCCAGACGCCCGAGGCGTCGATCACCAGCGGGCAACCGGGCAGCGGCGTGCGGCAGTCGACCACGTAAACGAAGCGCTTGCGCGGACCGACCGGCAGCTCGATGCCGGCCATTGCCGCCACCCGTCCCGCCCCAGGCCCCGCCGCATTGACCAGGGTCCCGCAGGCCAGACGCTCGCCGCTCGCCAGTTTGACGGCCACGATGCGGTCGCCCGCGCGTTCGAGGCCGACCGCCGTGTCGTGACGATAGATGGCGCCCTGCGCGCGCGCCTTGCGCCGGAACGCCTGCAGCAATGCGTAAGGGTCGAACCAGCCTTCATTGGCGAGGCCGAGGGATCCCGCCGCCAACCCTTCGACATTGAGCCAGGGAAAGCGCGCCTTGAGCTCGGCGGCATCGAGCAGGGCGACCGATGCGCCTTCGGCGCGCTGGGTGGCATGATTGGTCTCGAGCACCGTGCGGCCGGATTCGGTTGCCAGGAAGAGGTAGCCGTTGCGGCGGAACGATACATCGGCGCGCTCGCCGTCCACTTCGAGCCGCTCGGCGATCTCGGACAAAAACTTGAAACCGAACATCGAGAGACGGATGTTCTCGGGCGTGGAGAATTGCTGCCTTATGGCGCCGGCAGAGCGCGCGGTCGAGCAATTGGCGTAGGTGGGATCGCGCTCGATCACCACGACCCGGCCGCGAAAGCCGGGGTCGGCGGTGAGGAAATAGGCGCTGGCGCTGCCGACGCCGGCGCCACCGACGATGACGACATCGGCGCTCGCGCTCACCGGAACTCCTTGGATTTGGCTGGAGGAACGGGCTTGACCATTCGGGCTTCACCTGGGGCGCCCCCGTGTAGCAGCGGCGGTCCGTTGCGTCCACTGTTGCGCACCAGGGGTTGCTTGCCAATCAGGGGGTCCGATGGCATCTAGATTGCCATGGATACCGTCAGCAATCCGCGCGCAACCGTGCACCGCCGGCAGCTGGCCGCCGATCTGCAGGCGCTCGCCCGGCGCAAGGATGCAAGCCCGGCCGAATTGCGCAGGGACGTGCTTGCGCGGCTGAAGCAGGCGCGCGACGAGGGCGAGGCCGATGTGCGCGGCCGCTTCGAGGCCGACAACGACGGCAAGGCCTGTGTTGCCCGGCGCTGCTTCCTGATCGACCAGCTCATCCGCGTCATCCACGATTACGTCAACGGGCATGTCTACCGCGTGGCCAATCCGACCGAGGGCGAGCGCATGGCGATGGTCGCCGTGGGCGGCTATGGCCGCGGCGAGCTGGCGCCCTTCTCCGACGTCGATCTGCTGTTCCTCCTGCCCTACAAGCAGACGCCTCATGGCGAGCAGGTCGTCGAGGACATGCTGTATTTCCTGTGGGACATGGGGCTGAAGGTCGGCCATGCCACGCGCTCGATCCAGGAATGCCTGCGCCAGGCGCGCGCCGACGTAACCGTGCGAACGGCGCTGCTCGAGTGCCGCTATCTCTGGGGTGAGCAGAGCCTCTACAACGAGCTGAAGCGGCGCTTCCTCAAGGAGATCGTCCAGGCCAGCGCGCCCGAGTTCGTCGAGGCCAAGCTTGCCGAGGCCGACAAGCGCCACGAAAAGTTCGGCGATTCTCGCTACCTGGTCGAGCCCAACATCAAGGAAGGCAAAGGCGGTCTGCGCGACCTGCACACGCTGTTCTGGATCGCGAAATACGTCTACCGGGCCGACAGCGCCGACGCGCTGGTCGAGCGGGGCGTCTTCGGCGAGGCCGAAGCGCGTCGCTTCGCCAAGGCGCAGGAATTCCTTTGGTGCCTGCGCTGCCATCTGCACTTCCTCTCCGGCCGTGCCGAAGAGCGGCTGACCTTCGACGTGCAGAAGGAGATCAGCCGGCGCATGGGCTATACCGACCATGCCGGGACGCGCGGCGTCGAGCGCTTCATGAAGCACTACTATCTCGTCGCCAAGGACGTCGGCGACCTGACGCGCATCTTCTGCGCGGCGATCGAGTCGGAGAACAAGCGCAAGCCACTTCTGCACCTACCGCGCCTCGGTCTGCGCCGCCGCGCGCTCGAGGGCTTCGTCATCGAGGGGGGTCAGTTGACCTTCGCGGATGACGAGGATCTGCGCCGCGACCGCGTCAACTTCATCCGCCTTTTCGAGACGGCGCAGCGCCACGGGCTGGAGATCCATCCGCACGCGCTCAAGCTGATCACGCAGGACATCCATCTCGTCGATACCCGCCTGCGCGCCAATCCCGAGGCGAACCGCCTCTTCCTCGCCATCCTCGCGGCCGAGAAGAACTCGGAGCGCATCCTCCGGCGCATGAGCGAGTCGGGCGTGTTCGGGCGCTTCCTGCCCGATTTCGGCCGGGTCGTGGCCCAGATGCAGTTCGACATGTATCACGTCTACACGGTCGACGAGCACACCATCGTGGCGCTCGGCATCCTGCATCGCATCGAGGACGGCGAGCTCAAGCAGGATCACCCGCTGTCGACCGAGGTCATCCACAAGGTTCAATCGCGCCGTGCGCTCTATCTGGCGCTGCTGCTGCACGACATCGCCAAAGGGCGCGGCGGCGATCATTCGGAACTGGGCGCCGAGATTGCGAATAAGGTAGGCCCGCGCCTCGGCCTGACGGCGGAGGAGACCGAGACGACGGCCTGGCTGGTGCTCCATCACCTGCTGATGAGCAACACCGCGTTCAAGCGCGACATCAACGACCCCAAGACCATCGCCGACTTCGTCAAGCTGGTGCAGTCGCCCGAGCGCTTGCGCCTGCTGCTGGTACTGACTGTCGCCGACATCCGCGCGGTCGGCCCCAATGTGTGGAACAATTGGAAGGCCGCGCTGCTGCGCGAACTCTACTACCGCACCGAGGAAGCGCTGTCGGGCACCGTCGTCGCGGGCGCACGCGAGAACCGCATCGCGGCCGCTCAGGAGGCCCTGCGCAAGGAGCTGCCGGAATGGAGCGACGAGGATTTCGCCGCTCATGTTCAGCGCGGCTACCCGAACTACTGGCTGACCCTCGACTCCGGTACGCAGGCGCGCCACGCGCGCCTCGTGCGCCAGGCGGAGAAGGAGGCAGCACCGCTCTCGATCGACCGCCGCGTCGACGCGGCGCGCGCGGTCACGGAGATCACGATCTATACAGCCGACCATCCCGGTCTGTTCGCGCGCCTGACCGGCGCGATCGCGGTCGCCGGCGCCAGCATCGTCGATGCCAAGATCTTCACGCTGTCCAACGGCATGGCGCTCGACACGTTCTGGATCCAGAGCGCGGAAGGTGGTGCCTTCGACCGCCCCGACCGGCTGGCCCGCCTCGCGGTGCTGGTCGAGCAGTCGCTTGCCGGCCGGCTTCGTCCGGTTCAGGAGCTGGTGCGCGCCAAGGGCTGGGCCCAGCGTACGCGCACCATGGGCGTCCCGCCACGCGTCTTCGTCGACAATGTGGCGAGCGCCACCCACACGGTGATCGAGGTCAACGGCCAGGACCGTCCGGGCCTGCTCTACGAGTTGGCGCGCAATCTGACCGCGCTCCATCTGCAGATCTCGACCGCGAAGATCTCGACCTATGGCGAGCAGGTCGTCGACGTGTTCTACGTCAAGGACGTGTTCGGCCTGAAGATCGAGCATGAGGCCAAGGTCGCCCAGATCCGCGAGAAGCTGATGGCGGCCCTGGCCGATCCCGACGCAGCCGCCGTCGCGCCGGCGCTGCCGGTTCGCCGGCCGGCGCGCCGCGCGCGCGCCATGCGTTCGGCGGCGGCCGAATAGCGCTTTCCGGCAACTGCCGAACGCTTGACAGGCGGCCGAAGAACGCGATTTATTGAATTCGGAATTCAGTAACCCGGCCGAACCGGGAGACAGAAAGGCGTCTCAAGGGTCACATGAAGCGCTTGTCGATCCAGCCCCACCTGGTTGAGCAGGTCTACGAGACGCTGCTCGACGCGATCTGCGCAGGCAAGCTTGCGCCTGGCGAGCGGCTCGCCCAGGAGCATTTGGCGGAGCGCCTCAATGTCTCGCGGCAGCCGGTCAGCCATGCACTCCTGCTGTTGAAGAAGCAAGGCTTCGTAACCGACGTCGGCCGCCGCGGGCTGCAGGTGGCGCTCCTCGACGCGGCGCAGGTTGCGGCAATCTACCAGGTGCGCGGCGCGCTCGACGGGGTTGCCGCGGCGCTGGCTGCGCGACGCGCAACGTGCGTCAGTGCCGGGCACGGACAGGCGCTGGTGGTCGCCGGCCGCAAGGCGATCGAATCCGGGGATATCACCCGGACGATCACTGCCGACATCGAGTTTCACCGCTTTCTCTATGACCTGTCGGGAAACCCATTGATCGCGGATACGGCCGACCTCCACTGGCATCACATCCGCCGGGTCATGGGCAGCGTGCTGCGCGAAGGTTCTCTCGAAGAGATATGGCACGAGCACGCCGACATTCTCTCGGCCGTGTTGGCGGGCGACGCCGAGCGTGCCGAGCGCCTCGCACGGCGGCACACGGACAACGCATCGCGCTCTTTCGCGGCACATCTCGCGACCGTGCCGGATCGCGTGGCCTCGTAGCGGACATCGGCGAATTGTCTTATCGGAGAACCCCATGAAGCTCAGCCCCGCCCAGATCCAGGAGTTCGGCGAAAAGGGCTATCTCTTCTTCCCCGAGCTGTTCAGCGCCGTCGAGATTGCGGTGCTCAAATCCGAGGTGCCCGGCATCTTCGCGCAGCGCCGCCAGGAGAATGTGCGCGAGAAGACCGGCGACGTCGTGCGCACGACCTTCGCTGCTCACACGTTCAACGAGGCGTTCCGCCGACTCGCCCACCACCCCCGGCTGGTCGAACCGGCCGAGCAGCTGCTGGGCTCCAAGATCTACATTCATCAGTTCAAGATCAACGGCAAGGCAGCCTTCGACGGCGATGTCTGGCAGTGGCACCAGGACTACGGCACCTGGCAGGCCGATGACGACATGCCCAACCCGCGCGCCATGAACCTCGCGGTTTTTCTCGACGAGGTGACCGAGTTCAATGGTCCGCTCTGGTTCATTCCGGGCTCGCACCGCGACGGGCGTATCGAGGCGGGTCACGACCTGACGACGACGAGCTATCCGCTCTGGACCATCGACAATGCGACGATCGCGAAGCTCGTCAGGCAGGGCGGCATCATCTCGCCCAAAGGCAAGCCCGGCGCGGCGCTGTTTTTCCACTGCAACATCGTGCACGGCTCGCCGCCCAACATGTCGCCCTATGAGCGCGTCATCGTTTACATCAGCGCCAATTCGGTAGAGAACGCGATCCGTCGGTACAAGCGGCCGGAGTGGATTGCGCATCGCGATTTCACGCCGGTCATGAGCCTCGATGACGATTGCCTCAAGACCTATCGGCGCGGACAGGCAGCCGAGTAGGCCCACAGGAGAGTTTCATGAATCTTCATCGCCTGCTGCAGGCGCGCGCCGAAGCGGGCAAGCCCGTACGCATGGGGCTGATCGGTTGCGGCAAGTTTGCCTCCATGTTCATGGCGCAGGCGCCGCGCACGCCGGGCCTGCACGTGGTCGGCATCGCCGATCTGGCGCCGGCGCGCGCACGAGAGAGCCTGATGCGTGTCGGCTGGCCTGCTGAACACTTTGCTGCCAAGTCGCTGGGCGACGCGATCGACCGCGGCACGACCTTCGTCGGCAGCGATGCGACGGCACTCATTGCCCATCCGGCGATCGACGTCATCGTCGAGGCCACGGGGCATCCGCCCACGGGGCTCGCGCATGCGTTGCACGCCTTTGCCGCCAGGAAGCATGTCGTCATGGTGACGGTCGAGGCAGATGCGCTGGCCGGCCCGCTGCTCGCGCGCAAGGCGGCCGAGGCGGGCGTGGTCTATTCGCTCGCCTTCGGCGATCAGCCCGCGCTGATCTGCGATCTCGTCGACTGGGCGCGCACCTCGGGTTTCGACGTGGTCGCCGCCGGCCGTGGCCACAAATGGCTGCCGCACTACTACACGAGCACGCCCGAAACGGTGTGGGGCTACTACGGCCTGACGCCCGAACAGGCGCAGCAGGGCGGCATGAACCCGCAGATGTTCAATTCCTTCCTCGACGGCTCGAAGCCGGCAATCGAATGCACGGCGGTCGCCAATGCGACGAGCCTGACGCCGCCGCCCGACGGCCTTGCCTTTCCACCGTGCAGCATTCTCGATCTGCCCAACGTGATGCGGCCCGCCGCCGAGGGCGGCCAGCTTCATCACAAGGGCCAGGTCGAGGTCGCCTCGTCGCTCGAGCGCGACGGACGACCCGTGCCCGAGGACATCCGGTGGGGCGTGTGGGTCGTGTTCGAGGCGCACAACGACTATGTCGCGCGCTGCTTCCGCGAATACGGGTTGCAGACTGACGGCACCGGCCGCTACGCCTGCATGTACAAGCGCTGGCACCTGATTGGGCTCGAGGTCGGCATCTCGGTCGCGGCAGTGGCGCTGCGCGGCGAGCCGACCGGCGTCGCGACCGGTTTCCGCGCCGATGCGGTGGCAACCGCGAAGCGTGCGCTGAAAGCCGGCGAAACCCTCGACGGCGAGGGTGGTTACACGGTCTATGGCAAGCTCACCCCGGCCGAACGCTCTCTGGCGCTCGGCGGCTTGCCCCTCGGGCTCGCCCACGGCCTCAAATTGACCCGCGCCGTTGCCGAGGGCGCGCCGCTCAGCTGGGGTGATGTCGATCTCAGCGGTCTTGATGGCGTGCTCGGCGACGCCGTGCGTTTCCGGCGCGAGATGGAGGGATTGTACGGGCGCAACGATGAACCCGCCGTGCTGCGCGCGGCGACCGGTGGCGGCTCAACGCGCTCATGACGGTTGGCTTCCGTACGGCTCTGACCGAGCTGCTGGGCATCGAGCATCCGATTCTCCTGGCCCCGATGGGCATGGTCGCCGGTGGCGAGCTCGCCGCCGCCGTCACGCGCGCTGGAGGCCTCGGCCTGATCGGTGTCGGCTATTCCGGCGAGGAGTGGATCGACAGGCAGTTCGATGCCGCCGGCAACACGCGCGTCGGGATCGGCTTCATCACCTGGCATCTCGCCCAATCGCCGCGCCGTCTTGAGGCCGCGCTTGCGCGCAAGCCGTCCGTCGTCATGCTGTCGTTCGGCGATCCGGCGCCGTTCGTGCCGGCGATCAGGGCAGCCGGCGCCAAGCTGATCCTACAGGTGCAGAGCATCGGCGAGGCGACGGAGGCGGCGCGCCTGGGCGCCGATGCCGTCGTGGTGCAGGGTGTGGAGGCCGGCGGCCATGGTGCCGATCCCGGCGCCAGCGCCAGCCGATCGCTCATGCCGTTGATTCCGGCTGCCGCCGACGCGATCGCGCCGGTGCCCGTCGTGGCCGCGGGCGGCATCGCGGACGGACGCGGCCTGGCGGCGGCGCTCACGCTCGGCGCGGCCGGGATCCTGGTCGGCACGCGTTTCTTCGCGGCGACCGAATCGCTTGGTCATCCCAATGCCAAGGCTCGCCTCGTGGCGCAGGGTGGCGATGCGACGGTGCGGACGCGCATCTTTGACATCGTGCGCAAGGTCGACTGGCCGGAGCGCTACACCGGCCGTGCGCTGGTCAATGAATTCGCGCGGCGCTGGCACGGACATGACGCCGAGCTCTGCGACCGGCTCGGCGACGAGCAGCCCCGCTATGCCGCCGCCGCTGCAGCCGGCGACATCTCAACGATGGTGGTATTTGCCGGCGAAGGCGTGGACCTGATCCGTTCGGTCGAACCCGCCCGAGCGATTGTCGAGCGCATGGTGACCGAGGCGCGAACCATTCTCGATCGCCTTTCAGGTCGTCGCTAGACGACCGTGCGATCGGCGCCCGATGGCAACACGCGGAGGGGTGAGCGCGATGGCACGATCAAAGTCGAAGAAGGCGCGTGGCTCTGGTGCCGCCAGGCGGACGCGACACGTCCGCAACGCCGCGGGCCCCGTCGTCATCGTCACGGGCGGCAGCCGCGGCATTGGCGCCGCCTGCGCCCTGCTGGCCGGTGCGCGCGGCTGGCGCGTCGTGATCAATTACCGATCGGAGAAACGCGCCGCCGAACGGGTCGTCACGGCAATTCGCAGATCGGGCTCGCAAGCGATTGCCGTGCAAGGCGACATGGCCGTCGAAGCCGATGTGCTCAAGCTGTTCCGGGAAGCCGATCGCGCTTTCGGCCGGCTCGACGGCCTGATCAACAATGCAGGCATCACCGGCAAGCCGAGCCGGGTCGACCAGATCGGCGCCGACCCCTTGCGGCGCGTCCTCGAGGTCAACATCGTCGGTCCGTTCCTGTGCGCGCGCGAGGCGATCAAGCGCATGTCGTCGGCCAGGCGGGGTCGCGGCGGCGCCATCGTCAACATCTCCTCGGCAGCGGCGCGCCTCGGCGGGCCGGGCGAGTGGGTCCACTACGGCGCCAGCAAGGGCGCCATCGACACCATGACCATCGGCCTTGGCCGCGAAGTGGCGGCCGAAGGCATTCGCGTGAACGCTGTCAGGCCCGGCCTGATCGACACCGACATCCATGCGACGGCGGGACTGCCCGATCGAGTGGCAAAGCTTGCTCCGACGGTTCCGATGCGGCGCGCCGGGTCGGCCGAGGAGGTGGCCGACACGGTCATCTGGCTGCTGTCGGACGATTCCAGCTACGTCACGTCGTCGATCGTCGATGTATCGGGCGGTCGCTGAACCAGATGGCCAAGGCAGCTCCCAGCGAAAGGCTCACGCGCATACCGGGCGGTGGTGGCCGAGCCGTCAGGCTTGCGCGCGGACAGAGGCTCAAGCTGATCAACACTCATGGCAGCCAAGTGGTCGATACCTGGGCGCTCAGTTCCGCCGATCACAGCGAATACCTGTCGATGGAGCAGACGCGGCGCATGCTGTTCAAGCTGTGGCCGCAGCAGGGCGATCGGCTCTACAGCAACCGGCGCACGCCCATGCTCGCCATGGAACGCGACACCTCTCCCGGTGTCCATGACACGCTGTTCGCCTGCTGCGACGAATGGGTCTATGCGAACTATGGCTGTCCGCCGGGCCATGCCAATTGCCGCGACAATTTTCTGAGAGCCGTGCGCGACCTCGGCATCGATCCGCCGCTGGTGCCGAACCCGCTCAATCTGTGGATGAGCATCCCGGTGCACGACAATATCGGCCTCCAGATCGGGCATCCCGTGACACGACCGGGCGACTATGTCGTGTTGCGCGCGCTGATGGGCGTGGTCCTGGTCTTCTCGGCCTGCCCGATGGACGTGACGCCGATCAATGGGCCCGACTGCCAGCCGCGTGACGTTCATTTCAGCCTCTCTGCCCGAAGGGTTTGAGGCGGGCAAACCTGCCCCGCCGGCCCGGCAAGTTCTGCCGGTCTGGCGTCGCGATCAAAGAACTAAGTATATGATTTAATTTGATCATGCTGATTTTGACCGGCGGCACGCCACTTGCTTTCTGAACCGCCTGAGGGCGCCAATTGCGTCCCGTGGGAAAGGAAGCCGTCATGTCCGCCGTTGCCGATGCCATGATCGATATGTCCGATGCCGAACCCCAGCAGGGCTCGGTGCCTTCCGCCATCGCCAAGGCGGCCCGATTTCTCGTCGATCTCAAATCCGGCAAGGTGTCGGCCAAGAGCGAAGACATCATCGGCGCGGCCAATGCCGCCGGTCCGGCCCGCCGCGACAGCGTGACGAGCGGACGTCCGACCGCCGATCGCATCGCCGCCGCTCATGCCGCCGCGCAGCGCGCGCTCGGTATCGTCGGCGCCGGCAAGCCGGAAGAGCAGCGCCAGGAGCCGCGCCTCACCCCGGCGAAGGCCATTGCCGAGAACCATGCCGCCTCCCAAGCGGCCGCGCCGCAAGCCGCCGCCCCGAAGATCCAGCCGCGCAGCGACACACCGGCCGCGACGCCGGCACCGAAGCAGGCGCGACCTGCCGCTCCCGCTCGCCAGGCCCGCCCAAGCGAGCCGGCCCGTGCGCGTCCCGCCGCGCCTGTCGCGGCCCAGATGCCGCCGCCGTCGACGGCGGCGAGCCGTCCGCCGCTGTCGGTCAAGCAGTACTTGCGCGAGCTGCAGTTCCAGGTCACCGGCCACAATCAGAACGAGGTTCGCCAGGCGCTGGTCGAAGTGACGCCCGGCGAAGTCGAGCGCGTCACGCGCGTCGTCGCCAGGCTGCGCGGCCGGTATCTTGCCCAGGTCCTCGAGCTCGGCCAGGCCGTGCACAAGCCCGTCCCCGAAACCGAGACCAAGCAGCTGCGCAATATGCGCGAGATGTACGAGGAAGCCGCGCGCGGCCTCGATTATCTCAAGGACGCGATCGACAAGGGCGAGGTCGGCCTCAACGGCGTCTTCATGTAGGTGATCGACGGCGGCATCGAGCGCCGCCGCGCAACCCGTTCACTGAGGGGCCGATCGCAAGCGGGGCCGCATGACCTCGCCTGTCCGGCAGAACCCGCGTCTGCGGCGCCGGACTGCGATGTAACAACCCTGACATCCTTCGGCGCTCCACTTCGGTGGGTCTTGCTTGGTTTGGCCGCTTCCGTTACGACATGAGCAATGTCGTTCCAGCCTGACCCGGGCCCCTCAGGAGCTCTGACCAGAGCCGCGCAATGACCGGCAGCCCGCTCGAAACCTATCGGTCGCGGTGCGCGGCCGGCTCCATCCGCCCCGATCCTGCGCAGCAACTAGCCGCCGAAAAGCTTCAGGCGCTGCACAATGCGCTCGCCAATTACGAGCCCTCCATGGGGCGCACGGGCTGGCGCGAGAAGCTCGGTCTGGGCTCGCGCCATCTCGAGATGCCGCACGGGCTCTACTTGTTCGGCGGCGTCGGCCGCGGCAAGTCCATGCTGATGGACCTGTTCTTCGACACCGCAGAAATCAGAGAGAAGCGCCGCGTCCACTTCCACGAGTTCATGCAGGAATGCCACCAGCGCATTCATGCGTGGCGCCAGGTCAATAAGGTTACCAAGACGAGCGAGCCGATCCGGCCGCTGGCGCGCGGCATTGCCGAGCAGGCTTGGCTGCTTTGCTTCGATGAGTTCCAGGTTCTCGACATCGCCGACGCGATGATCCTCGGGCGGTTGTTCTTTGCCTTGTTCGAATTGGGCGTGGTGGTCGTGGCAACGTCCAACCGGCCGCCCGATGATCTCTACAAGGACGGTCTGCAGCGCGAGCTGTTCGTGCCGTTCATCCACATGATGAAGAAGAAACTCGACGTGCTCGAGCTCGACGGCGGCGTCGACTATCGCCTGGAGCGGCTGCGCCGCATGCAGGTCTATCACAGCCCGCTCGGCCAGGAATCGGCCAAGGCGCTCGACGACGCGTTCGCCCAATTGACCGACAACGATCCGGGCGCGCCCGACCGGGTGCCGGTCCTGGGACGCATGCTCGCCGTGCCGCGCCAAGCCAAGGGCGTGGCGCACTTCAGCTTCGCGCAGCTCTGCGAGCAGGCGCTCGGCCCCGCCGACTATCTCGCGCTCGCGACCCACTTTCACACGCTGATCCTCTCGGGCGTGCCGCAGCTCGGTCCGGAGAAGCGCAACGAGGCCAAGCGATTCGTCACGCTGATCGACGCGCTCTACGAGCATCGCGTCAACCTGGTGTGTTCGGCGGCGGCACCTGCCGAAACGCTCTACCCGGCGGGCGACGGTGCCTTCGAATTCCAGCGCACCGTGTCGCGCCTGATGGAGATGCAGTCGGCCGACTACATCGAGCAGGCGCACCTGCCCTGACAGGCTCGGCGCAACGCCGGCACCACGCATGGCGGTGGCCCAAAACGCCTCGTCGGCTGGCAAATCGTCGGGCTATACGAGCGGTTAGCGGCCAGCGCCACGCTTGCCCTACAAGCGGTTTCGCGCTATCGAACCCTAGGTTTTTCCGGGCTTTTCCGGCTCGTTCAACCTATCTTTAACCTTCCTGTCGGCAGTATTCCTCCCGGTATTTGCCGACCCGTCACCAGCCAACCGCTCGTCCAAGGAGAAGGCTTCCATGGCACGCAACAAGATCGCCCTGATCGGCGCGGGCAATATCGGCGGCACATTGGCGTTGCTGGCCGGCCTCAAGGAGCTCGGCGACATCGCGTTGTTCGACGTGGTCGAAGGCGTGCCCCAGGGCAAGGCGCTCGATCTTGCTCAGCTCTCGCCGGTCGAGGGTTTCGATGCGAAGCTCGCCGGCACGCAGGGCTATGAAGCGATTGCCGGTGCCGACGTCTGCATCGTCACGGCCGGCGTGGCGCGCAAGCCCGGCATGAGCCGCGACGATCTGATCGGCATCAACACCAAGGTGATCGGCCAGGTTGCCGCCGGCATCAAGGCGCACGCGCCGAACGCCTTCGTCATCGTCATCACCAACCCGCTCGACGTCATGGTCTGGGTGATGCGCGAAGAGTCGGGCCTGCCGCCGAACAAGGTGGTCGGCATGGCCGGCGTGCTCGATTCGGCGCGCTTCCGCTATTTCCTCGCCGAGGAGTTCAAGGTGTCGGTCGAGGACGTCACGGCCTTCGTGCTGGGCGGCCATGGCGACACCATGGTGCCGCTGACGCGCTATTCGACGGTCGCGGGCATTCCCGTGCCCGACCTCATCAAGATGGGCTGGTCGACCCAGGAGCGCATCGACAAGATCGTTCAGCGCACGCGGGACGGCGGTGCGGAGATCGTCGGTCTGCTCAAGACCGGCTCGGCGTTCTACGCGCCGGCCGCGGCGGCGATCCAGATGGCCGAGAGCTATCTCAAGGACAAGAAGCGCTTGCTGCCCTGTGCGGCGAGTCTGAGCGGCCAATACGGCCTCAGCAATCTCTACGTCGGCGTGCCCGTGATCATCGGGGCGGGCGGCGTCGAGCGTATCGTCGAGATCACGCTGAACCCCGACGAGAAGAAGATGTTCGACCACTCGGTCAACGCCGTGAAGGGCCTGATGGACGTGGTCAAGAAAATGAAGGCCGAGGGGAAAGCCTAAAACCCCTGATCGGCCTTGAGTTTACGACGCGAAATTGAGATGTTAAGGTAGGGTAAGCGGGGCTGGGGCGCCAAACGGGGGACCCCACCGGAACCATCGGGGCCCCGCCCGCTGGCGCGGCCGTTGCGGGGGAGAGCCCATGAACATCCACGAATATCAGGCAAAGCAGCTGCTCAAGAAATTCGGGGTCCCGGTCCCGCGCGGCGGTGTCGCCTACACGGCCGCCGAGGCCGAGCAGGTGGCCAAGGAGCTCGGCGGACCGATCTGGGTCGTCAAATCCCAGATCCACGCGGGCGGCCGCGGCGCCGGCCGCTTCAAGGACGATCCCAACGGCAAAGGCGGCGTGCGCGTCGTCAAGTCGATCGACGACGTCAAGGCCAACGCAGCCAAGATGATCGGCCACATCCTCGTGACCAAGCAGACCGGCCCCAAGGGCAAGGAGGTCAAGCGCATCTATATCGAGGAGGGCTGCGACATCAAGCGCGAGCTCTATCTCGGCTGCCTGGTCGATCGCGCGACCAGCCGCATCACCATGATGGCGTCGACCGAGGGGGGCATGGAGATCGAAGAGGTCGCCGCCAAGCATCCCGAGAAGATCCTCAAGGTCGCGATCGATCCGGCCGTCGGCATGCAGCCCTTCCATGCGCGCCAGCTCGCCTTCGGCCTCGGCCTCGAGGGCAAGCAGATCAACGCGGCGGTCCGGTTCATGACCACCATGTACAAGACGTTTGTCGAGCTCGATGCCTCGATCGTCGAAATCAACCCGCTGGTCGTGACCGGCGCGGGCGAGGTGCTGGCGCTCGACGCCAAGATGAACTTCGACGACAACGCACTGTTCCGCCACAAGGACGTCGAGGAGCTGCGCGACGAGTCCGAGCAGGACCCCGCCGAGCTCGAAGCCGGCAAGCACGAGCTCAACTACATCAAGCTCAGCGGCAACATCGGCTGCATGGTCAACGGCGCGGGTCTCGCCATGGCGACCATGGACATTATCAAGCTCTACGGCGGCGATCCGGCCAACTTTCTCGACGTCGGCGGCGGCGCCACGCGCGAGCGCGTGTCGACCGCTTTCAAGATCATCCTGTCCGACGCCAATGTCGAAGGCATCCTGATCAACATCTTCGGCGGCATCATGCGCTGCGACGTGATCGCCGAGGGCGTCGTCGCGGCGGCACGCGAGGTGTCGCTCCACGTTCCGCTCGTCGTCCGGCTCGAAGGCACAAATGTCGAGCTCGGCAAGAAGATCCTCAAGGAATCGGGCCTGCCGATCATGTCGGCCGACAATCTCGCGGATGCCGCGCAGAAGATCGTCAAGGCCGTGAAGGAGGCCGCCTGATGTCGGTCCTGGTCAACAAGCAGACGAAGGTCATCTGCCAGGGTTTCACGGGCGCCCAGGGCACGTTCCACTCCGAGCAGGCGATCGCCTACGGCACCAACATGGTGGGCGGCGTGACGCCGGGCAAAGGCGGCACGACCCATCTCAACCTGCCGGTCTTCGACACGGTGCATGACGCGGTCGTCAAGACCGGCGCCGACGCGAGCGTGATCTACGTGCCGCCGCCCTTCGCGGCCGATGCCATCCTCGAGGCGGTCGATGCCGGAATCAGGCTGGTCGTGTGCATCACGGAAGGCATCCCCGTTCTCGACATGGTCAAGGCCAAGCGGGTGATCAGCGGCTCGAAGAGCCGGCTGATCGGTCCAAACTGTCCGGGCATCATCACGCCCGACGAATGCAAGATCGGCATCATGCCCGGTCACATCCACAAGCGCGGCAAGATCGGCATCGTCTCGCGCTCGGGCACGCTGACCTACGAGGCGGTCGCCCAGACCACGGCCGCCGGCCTGGGGCAGACGACCTGCATCGGCATCGGCGGCGACCCGGTCAACGGCACGAATTTCGTCGACTGCCTCGACCTGTTCCTCGGCGACTCCGAGACCCAGGGCATCATCATGATCGGCGAGATCGGCGGCAACGCCGAGGAGGACGCTGCAGCCTTTCTCAAGGCGAGCAAGGTCAAGAAGCCCGTCGTCGGCTTCATCGCCGGCGTCACGGCGCCACCGGGTCGGCGCATGGGCCATGCCGGTGCGATCATCTCCGGCGGCAAGGGCGGGGCGGGCGACAAGATGGAGGCGATGCGCAGCGCCGGCATCACGGTTGCCGATTCGCCGGCCAGCCTGGGCAGCACCATGCTGAAGGTGATGAAGGGCTGAAGCGCGGCGCACGAGCCATAGGAAGGAGGCCGCGGCCGAACGCCGCGGCGAGCATCGTATGACCATGAGACTCGACTACGCTTCGTCGTTCCTCAACGGCGCGAACGCGCCATTCATCGCCGAGCTCTACGAGCGCTATCTGGCCGACCGCAATTCTGTCGACGCGAGCTGGCAACGCTTCTTCGCCGAGCTGAGCGACGCGCCGCAGGCCGTGCAGCAGGAAGTCGCGGGCGCATCATGGGCGCCGCGCGGCACGCGCGTGATCGGCGCAGGCGGCAACGGCGCCGCAGCATCTCTGTCCCCGGCAAAGCCAGGTGCCGCCGCGCGCGCGAGCACGGCGGCCGGGGGACGCACTGTGTCGGCCGACGAGGTGCGCGCGGCGACCCTCGATTCCGTGCGCGCGCTCATGATGATCCGCACCTACCGCATCCGCGGCCATCTGCACGCCAAGCTCGACCCGCTCGGCCTGATGAAGCGCGAGGCGCATCCCGAGCTCGACCCGGCGACCTACGGCTTCACCGAAGCCGACATGGACCGACCCATCTTCATCGACAACGTGCTCGGCATGGAGACTGCCACGCTGCGCCAGATCCTCGAGGCTGTGCGCGCGACGTATTGCGGCCACATCGGCGTCGAATACATGCACATCGGCGATCCCGCGCAGCGGGCGTGGATCCAGGCGCGCATCGAAGGTGCGCGCAACCACACGGACTTCACCGTGCGCGGCAAGAAGGCAATCCTCGATCGCCTGGTCGCCGCCGAGGGCTTCGAGAAATTCCTCCACGTCAAGTACGTCGGGACCAAGCGCTTCGGCCTCGACGGCGGTGAATCGCTGATCCCCGCACTCGAGCAGATCCTCAAGCGCGGCGGCCAGCTCGGCATCAGGGAGGTCGTGGTCGGCATGCCGCATCGCGGCCGGCTCAACGTGCTCGCCAATTTCATGGGCAAGCGCTTCTCGGCGATCTTCTCCGAGTTCCAGGGCAATCCGGCCACGCCGGAGGACGTCCAGGGCTCGGGCGACGTGAAATACCATCTCGGCACCTCGGCCGACCGCGAATTCGACGGCAACGTCATCCACCTGTCGCTCAACGCCAACCCGTCGCACCTGGAGGCCGTCGACCCGGTTGTCATCGGCCGCGTGCGCGCCAAGCAGGACCAGCGCGGCGACCGCGATCGCTCGCAGGTCATGGGCCTGCTGCTGCACGGCGACGCGGCTTTTGCCGGCCAGGGGCTGATCGCCGAAACCTTCGATTTCTCGCAACTGCGCGGCTACCGCACGGGCGGCACGATCCACGTCATCGTCAACAACCAGATCGGCTTCACGACGTCGCCGCACTATTCGCGCTCGTCGCCCTATCCCTCCGACGTCGCCAAGATGGTTCAGGCGCCGATCTTCCACGTGAACGGCGACGATCCCGAGGCGGTCGTGCACGTCGCGCGCATTGCGACCGAGTTCCGCGTCCAGTTCCGCTCCGACGTCGTGCTCGACATGTTCTGCTACCGCCGTCACGGTCACAACGAGGGTGACGAGCCGAGCTTCACGCAGCCCTTGATGTACAAGCGGATCGCCCAGCATCCGACGACGCGCGAGCTCTACACCAGGCAGCTGGTCCAGGAGGGCACGCTCACCGAGGTCGAAGGCGAGAAGGTCTACGCCGACTTCATGGCGCATCTCGAAGCCGAGTTCGCCAGCTCGAAGAGCTATAAGCCCAACAAGGCCGACTGGCTCGAGGGCGCATGGTCGGGCATGGCGGTCGCGTCAGGCGACGAGCGGCGCGGTGAGACGGCGGTGCCGATGGCGACGCTCAAGGACATCGGCATCAAGCTGAGCGAGTACCCCAAGGGCTTCAACGTCAATTCCAAGATCGCGCGCCAGCTTGAGGCCAAGCGGCGCATGATCGACACGGGCGAGGGCGTCGATTGGGCGACCGCCGAGGCGCTCGCCTTCGGCTCGCTGCTGCTCGAGGGCCATCCGGTGCGCCTGTCGGGCCAGGATTGCGGCCGGGGCACCTTCTCGCAGCGTCACGCCGTGCTGGTCGACCAGGAGGACGAGTCCCATCACGTGCCGCTGCGCACGCTGAAGGAGGGCCAGGCCCGCTTCGAGGTGATCGACAGTCCGTTGTCGGAGGCCTCTGTGCTCGGTTTCGAATACGGCTACACACTGGCCGAGCCCAAGGCGCTGGTCATGTGGGAGGCGCAGTTCGGCGACTTCGCCAATGGTGCCCAGGTCATCATCGACCAGTTCATCAGCTCGGGCGAGAGCAAGTGGCTGCGCATGTCCGGTCTCGTCATGCTGCTGCCGCATGGCTACGAAGGGCAGGGGCCGGAGCACTCTTCCGCACGGTGGGAGCGCTATCTCCAGCTGTGCGGCGAGGACAACATGCAGGTCATCAACTGCACGACGCCAGCCAACTACTTTCACGCGTTGCGCCGCCAGCTCAAGCGCAACTTCCGCAAGCCGCTCATCGTCATGACACCGAAGTCGCTGCTGCGCCACAAGCTGTGCGTTTCGAAACTGGCCGATTTCGGGCCGGGATCCACCTTCCACCGCGTGCTCTACGACAACGAGGTGCTGTGCCCCGACAAGGATGTGAAGCGCGTCGTTCTATGTTCGGGCAAGGTCTATTACGACCTCTACGAGGAGCGCGCCAAGCGCAAGCAGACCGACGTGTTTTTCCTGCGCATGGAGCAGCTCTATCCCTTCCCGTTCCGCGTGCTCGAGAAGGAGCTTGCGCGTTTCCCGAAGGCCGATGTGGTGTGGTGCCAGGAAGAGCCGCAGAACATGGGCCCCTGGCACTTCATCGATCGGCGCATCGAAGAGGTGCTCGTCAAGCTGGGGGGCAAGGCCAAGCGGGCGCGCTATGTCGGCCGGCCCGACGCGGCCTCGCCGGCGACCGGCTTGTTGAAGCGCCATCTCAAGGAACAGGCCGCACTGGTCGACGAGGCGCTGACCATCGAATCCGGAAAAAAGATGGCGGCGGACTAGGCGGTCGGCCCGGATGAGGTGACGAAGGGCGGCGTGGCGAAGAAAGGCGAGGGCAGCATGGCGACCGAAATCAAAGTTCCGACGCTCGGTGAATCGGTCAAGGAAGCAACCGTCGCCAAGTGGCTGAAGTCGGCTGGCGACCAGGTCAAGGCCGACGAGGCGCTGGTCGAACTTGAAACCGACAAGGTGACGCTCGAGGTCAACGCACCCGCGGCCGGCACGCTGTCGGAGATCCGCGTCGCGGCCGGCGGCACGGTCGGCGTCGGCGAGATTCTCGGGACGATCGACGGCGCCGGCGGAGCCAAGGCCGCCGCGCCGGCCAAAGCCGCGCCAGTACCGGCAGCCGCGCCCGCCAGGCCCGCTTCCGCGCCGGCGTCTCAGCCCCTGGCGCCTTCCGTGCGCAAGATGGTCGAGGAAACCAAAGTCGACCCGGCCGCGATCGCCGGCACGGGCAAGGATGGTCGCCTCACCAAGGGCGACGTGATCCACCATGTCGAGCAGCGTAGCGCGCCGGCGCCCCAGCCGGCCGCCCCGCCAGCACCGCCGCGCGCGCTCGGCGCGCGCGAGGAGCGGGTGCGCATGACGCGCCTCAGGAAGCGAATCGCCGAGCGTCTCAAGGCCGCGCAGAACACGGCGGCGATGCTGACGACGTTCAACGAAATCGACATGGGCGCCGCCATGGCGCTGCGCAAGAGCTACGCCGAGGCCTTCGAGAAGAAACACGGCGTGCGGCTCGGCTTCATGTCGTTCTTCGTCAAGGCGTCGATTGCCGCCCTCAAGGAGCTGCCGGCGGTCAATGCCGAGATTGACGGCGATGACCTCATCTACAAGAACCACTACGACATTGGCGTCGCGGTCGGCACCGAGCAAGGGCTCGTCGTGCCCGTCGTGCGCGACGCCGATCAGATGGGCTTCGCCGAGATCGAGAAGACGATCAATGCGCTCGGTCGCAAGGCGCGTGACGGCAAGCTATCGATGGAGGAGCTGACCGGCGGCACCTTCACGATCACCAATGGCGGCGTCTATGGCTCGCTCATGTCGACGCCGATCCTCAACCCGCCGCAATCCGGCATCCTCGGCATGCACAAGATCCAGCCGCGGCCGGTCGCGGTCGGCGACAAGATCGAGATACGGCCGATGATGTACGTGGCGCTCAGCTACGACCACCGCATCATCGACGGCCGCGAGGCGGTCACCTTCCTGGTGCGCGTCAAGGAAGCGATCGAGGATCCGCAGCGCCTGCTGCTCGAAGTCTGAGCCGCCGCAACTGGAGCGTTCCATGGCCGACACTTACGACCTCGTCGTCATCGGCGCGGGCCCCGGCGGCTACGTCGCGGCAATCCGTGCAGCGCAGCTCGGCCTCAAGACGGCCTGCGTCGAGGCGCGCGACCGTCTCGGCGGCACGTGCCTGAACATCGGCTGCATCCCGTCCAAGGCGCTGCTGCAGGCCTCCCACAAGCTGCACGAGGCGGCGCACGATCTCGGCGCCTTCGGCGTGCAGGTATCGGGCGTTAAGCTCGACCTCAAGGCGATGATGGGGCACAAGGACAAGGTGGTCGATGCCAATACCAAGGGCGTCGAATTCCTGTTCAAGAAGCACAAGATCACCTGGGCCAGGGGCAAGGCATCGATCGCGGGCCCCGGCAAGGTCGACGTCAGGAAGGCTGACGGCAGCACGGACATCCTCGAGACCCGGCGCATCCTGATCGCCACTGGCTCGGACTCCATGCCGCTGCCGGGCGTCGAAATCGACGAAGAGCGAATCGTCACCTCGACCGGCGCGCTCACGCTGAGCGAGGTGCCAAAGCGCATGGTGGTCGTTGGCGGCGGATATATCGGCCTGGAAATGGGCTCGGTCTGGGGCCGATTGGGCGCCGAAGTCACGGTCGTCGAGTTCCTCGACCGGATCGTCCCGACCATGGATGGCGAGGTCGGCAAACAGTTTCAGCGCACGCTGACGAAGCAGGGCTTCAAGTTCAAGCTGTCAACCAAGGTGGTCGGCGCCACGGTGTCGAAGAAGGGCGTGACCTTGACGCTCGAGCCCGCCGCCGGCGGCGCGCAGGAGACCCTCGAAACCGACGTGGTCCTGGTGTCGATCGGCCGGCGGCCCTACACCGAAGGATTGGGACTGGAGAAAGCCGGCGTGGCGCTCGACGAGCGCAAGCGCATCAAGGTCGATCATCATTTCCAGTCGAATGTGCCGGGCATCTACGCGATCGGCGACGTGATCGCCGGCCCGATGCTGGCCCACAAGGCTGAGGACGAAGGTGTGGCCGTGGCGGAGATCATGGCGGGCCAGGCCGGCCACGTGAACTACGACGTCATTCCGGGCATCGTCTACACGTGGCCCGAGGTGGCTTCGGTCGGCAAGACCGAGGAAGAGGTCAAGGCCGCTGGGATCGAGTATCGCGTCGGAAAGTTCCCGTTCACGGCCAATGGACGCGCGCGTGCGAACAACGATACGGACGGCTTCGTCAAGATCATTGCGGATGCCAAGACTGACCGCGTGCTCGGCGTTCACATCATCGGCGCCGAGGCCGGCACGATGATCCACGAGTGCTGCGTCGCCATGGAGTTCGCCGCGTCGGCAGAGGACATCGCGCGCACCTGCCACGGCCACCCGACGCTGAACGAAGCGGTCAAGGAAGCCGCGCTTGCCGTCGCCGGTCGGGCGTTGCACATCTGAGGACTGATCGCTAGGTGCGGCGCTTCGACTTCGCGCGCGGCCGTGCCGGCCTGGCCGGCGTCCGCCGCCGGCGCGCAGGGGCGCGGCGCACCTTCGGCGCTTCGTCATCGAAGAAGCGGTTGGGTTCGAGAAAGAACGCGATCATCAGCGCACCGTCGGGCGTTCGGGCGACGTGGCGGCTGCCCTGCGGCCGCCAGGCGTAGTTGCCGGCGGTGATCTCGCCCTCATCGTCGACCAGCCGGCCTTCCAGCACATAGGTCTGCTCGATGCGCGCGTGCTCGTGGAACGGCAGAGCCGCGCCCGGATCCCAGCGCATGAGCAGGGTCGTCAACCCGCTCGCCTTGTCCTCGAGCAGGACCTTCATGCGAATGCCCGGCCAGCGTGTCGGCCGCCAGGGCAGCCGGTCGATGTCGACATATCGCGTGGCCAGGGGTGTCAGCTTGTCGATGCCGGGCAGATCGGGCGTTGTTGCGGCCATGGTCGCCTCCTGGACGAAATTCCTTCGCGCACGCTAACACCGGCCGCCCTGCCCGTGTAGCCGGGCCCGCGTGGAGTCGAGGGAGCCGGCTTCCCCCCGGCCGGCCTTTCCTGTAATGCCTAAACATGGCCCTGCTTCGCTCGGTCGCCACGGTCGGCGGCTTCACCTTCGGATCGCGGGTTCTCGGTTTCGTGCGCGACGTGCTCGTCGCCATGGTGCTTGGCGCCGGTCCGGTTGCCGATGCCTTCTTCATCGCCTTCCGGTTTCCCAACATGTTCCGTTCGCTCGCAGCCGAAGGCGCCTTCTCGGTCGCCTTCGTGCCGATGTTTGCCAACCGCCTGGCCGGCGAGGGCCGCGCCGCGGCGATCGCTTTTGCGGAGCGCGCGCTCGCGCTCATGGTTCTGGTGCTTGCCGGCTTCACCATCATCTTCATGGCTGCCATGCCCTGGCTGATGTACGCCATCGCGCCCGGTTTTGCCGTGACGCCGTCGAAGTTCGATCTGGCCATCCAGCTGACGCGCATCACCTTTCCCTATCTGCTGTTCATCTCGTTGGTGAGCTTGCTGGGCGGTGTCTTGAACTCGTTAGGCCGCTTTGCGCCGATGGCGGCAGCTCCGATGCTGCTTAACGTGTGCCTGATCGGCGCGCTCTTCGTGCTCGCGCCGCTGACGGTCACCCCCGGTCATGCGCTGTCGTGGGGTGTCGCCGTAGCGGGCATCGGCGAGTTTCTGTGGCTGATCTGGGCTTGCCGGGCGGCCGGCGTCGAGCTGCGGCTGCCCCGTCCACGACTCAGCCCCGACATGAAGCTGCTCTTGAAGCGCATGTTGCCGGCGGCGGTCGGCGCCGGCGTGATCCAGCTCAACCTGCTTTTTTCGTCGATCCTGGCGTCGCTGCTGCCGGATGGCGCGGTCTCCTATCTCGCCTATGCCGACCGGGTGAACCAATTGCCGCTCGGCGTGATCGGAGCCGCGATTGGCACGGCGCTGCTGCCGCTGCTTGCAACACAGCTTCGCACCGGCGCCGACGCGGCCGCCATGGCCAGCCAGAATCGTGCGCTCGAGTTCGCTCTCCTGATGACGGTGCCGGCCGCCGCCGCGCTGGTGGCGCTCGCCGATCCCATCATCGTCGTGCTGTTCGAGCGGGGTGCCTTTGGGCCCAAGGAGGCGGCGGCCACGGGCATCGCGCTCGCTGCCTACGCCACGGGATTGCCCGCCTACGTGATGGTCAAGGTCTTCGCACCGGGATTCTTTGCCCGCGAGGACACGGCGACGCCGGTGCGCATCGCAATCTGGTCCGTGATCGCCAACGTGCTGCTCAACCTCGCGCTCATGCCGCTGCTGGGCCATGTCGGCCTCGCACTCGGCACCTCGATGGCGGCGTGGCTCAATGCCGGGCTGCTGGCGTGGGTCCTGCACCGGCGTGGTCTGCTGGTGTTCGACGCGCGGTTGCGTCAGCGCGTGCCGCGCCTGCTGGTGGCGACTGCGGCCATGCTGGCAGCGATCGTGCCGTCCGGACACGGTCTCGCCGGCTATCTGGCCGGTTCGACCGTGCACAGGATCGCGGCACTGGCGGCCCTGATCCTGCTCGGCCTGCTCGTGTTCGCTTTCGTCGCCCAGCTGGTTGGCGCGGCCCGGCTGGCCGAGCTGGGGCGCATGCTCAAGCGGTCGGAGCGGCCGGAACAGGCCTCGCCGCGCTAGCCGCCGCGGCGGTCGCATGAGGCGGCTTGACCCGCCGCGCGTCAGCAGCGATAACAGCCGGCCTCGCGGGTCCGACCCGCGAGCAATCGTCCCTCGATCCGTTCGGCTCCGACATGAACCGCATCTTCTCGGGCGTGCAGCCCACCGGCAACCTGCATCTTGGCAACTACCTCGGCGCCATTCGGAATTGGGTGCGATTGCAGCAGGAATTCGAATGCATCTACTGCGTCGTCGATCTGCATGCCATCACGATCGAGCAGGACCCGCAGGCATTGCGCGCGGCGACACGGGAGGTCGCGGCGGGTCTGATCGCGGCGGGAATCGATCCGAAGAAGCACATCGTGTTCAATCAGAGCCAGGTCGCGGCACATGCCGAGCTCGCCTGGATCTTCAGCTGCGTCGCGCGGCTCGGCTGGCTCAATCGCATGACGCAATTCAAAGAAAAGGCGGGCAAGAACCGCGAGAACGCCAGCGTCGGCCTCTATGCCTATCCGGTGCTGATGGCCGCCGACATCCTCGTCCACAAGGCCACTCACGTGCCCGTCGGCGAGGACCAGAAGCAACACCTCGAACTGACGCGCGATATCGCCAAGGCCTTCAACAGCCAGTTCGGCGTCGAATTCTTTCCGCTGCCGGAGCCGCAGATCTTCGGCGAGGCGGCGCGCGTCATGAGCCTGCGCGACGGCACCAAGAAGATGAGCAAGTCGGATGCCTCGGACTATTCGCGCATCAACATGACCGATGATGCCGACGCCATCGCGCAGAAGATCCGCAAGGCCAAGACCGATCCCGAACCGTTGCCGACGGAAGTGGCAGGGTTGGAAAAGCGCCCGGAGGCGGCCAACCTCGTCGATATCTATGCCGCCCTGTCGGGCAGGACGAACGCCGACGTCCTCGGTGAATTCGGCGGCGCGCAATTCTCGACGTTCAAGCAGTCGTTGGCCGACCTGGCGGTCCATGTATTGGGTCCGATCGGCGCGGAAATGAAGCGGCTGACCACCGATCCGAGCTTCGTCGACGCCGCGTTGCGCGACGGTGCCGAGCGTGCGCGGGCGATCGCGACGCCGATCCTGCGCGAGGTGCACGACATCGTGGGTTTCCTTCGCCCGTGATCTGAGGCCGCCGGCCAAAACGAGCGGAAGTTCTGTGCGCGCATTGGCGCGGGCCATAGGCTAAGATGGCGGCGGCGGGGGGCAGGAGGATCGCAACGTGGTCCACGTCTACCTGCCGATCGCCGGTGTATCGGTCGATGTCGTCTTGATCCTGGTGGTCGGCGCCGGCGTCGGGTTCCTGTCCGGCGTGTTCGGCGTGGGCGGCGGATTCCTGTCGACGCCGCTTCTCATCTTCCTCGGCGTGCCCAGCGACGTCGCCGTCGCCACCCAAGCCGATCAGCTGGTGGGCTCGTCGGTGTCCGGCGTCCTCGCCCATTGGCAGCGCGGCAATGTCGATCTGCGCATGGGCTCCGTGCTGCTGGTCGGCGGACTTGCCGGGTCGGCTCTCGGCGTCGCGGCGTTCTCTTTGTTGCGCCAATGGGGTCACTTCGACCTGGTCGTGGCGATCCTTTACGTCATCTTTCTTGGCCTGATCGCCGGCATGATGCTGACCGAAAGCCTGTCGACCATCCTCCGGCGTACCCGTGCCGTGGCTGCGCGCAGCAGACTGCATACGCATTCCTGGCTCCACGGTCTGCCGTTGCGCATGCGCTTTCCGCGCTCGCGGCTCTACATCAGCGCGATCTTGCCGCTCGGCCTCGGTTTCGTAGTCGGCGTCCTGGTCGCGATCATGGGCGTCGGCGGCGGCTTCATCATGGTGCCGGCCATGATCTATCTGCTCGGCATGCCGAGCCGGATGGTCGCTGGAACGTCGCTGTTTCAAATCATCTTCGTGACCGCGGCGACCACGTGGATGCAGGCCATCACCACGCAGACCGTAGACATCTACCTGTCCGTCCTGCTGCTGGTGGGCGGTGTCGTCGGTGCGCAGTTTGGTGCGCGGTATGCCCACCGGCTGCGGCCGGAGTACGGCCGTCTCGGTCTCGCCATCGTGGTGCTGCTGGTGTGCGCCAAGGTGGCGATCGACCTGGGCGTGTCGCCAAACGATGTCTATTCGATCGAGACGGATTCGCCATGACATTCCGACAATTAGCGGCTTGCAATCCCTGACTTTATTTGGGGTTGATATGGCGCTCGCGCTGGCCCATTTATGAGGCGGGCCGGCCGGGTGTGGCCGACCCCCTGCATGAGGTGATGCCATGTTTATTCAGACCGAGCAGACGCCCAATCCAGCAACGCTGAAATTCCTGCCGGGCCGCACGGTCATGGAAGCGGGAACCGCCGATTTTCCCAATGTGACGACCGCCGCCAAATCGCCGCTCGCTGAGCGCTTGTTCCAGGTCGAGGGCGTGACCGGCGTGTTCTTCGGCGGTGACTTCATCACCGTCACCAAGGGCATCGACAAAGAATGGCACCTGCTGAAGCCGGCCATCCTCGGCGTCATCATGGAGCACTTCACCGCCGGTCGTCCGATCATCCTGCCGTCCGAGCCGTCCGCTGCGGCGAGCGAGGGCGAAGACAGCGAGATCGTGCAGACCATCAAGGAGCTGCTCGATACGCGCGTGCGCCCCGCGGTTGCCCAGGACGGCGGCGATATCATATTCCGCGGTTTCGAGAATGGCGTGGTCTTCCTGCACATGCAGGGCTCGTGTTCGGGCTGTCCGAGTTCGACCGCGACTCTCAAGATGGGTATCGAGAACATGCTGAAGCACTATGTCCCCGAGGTGACCGAAGTTCAGGCGGTCACCTGAACTCGCCGATACCCATCAACGGCAGAACCGGGGCGCTCACAGGCGCCCCGTTCGTTATCGACGTCCGGGCTCGCGTTCTAGAGCGGGTTGAAATCAGGTTGAATCGGAAAGGGGATTCCCAAACTTTTCCGGATGTGATTCACCATGATGGCTGGAGTGGAGGCCAGCATGGATGGGCAAACCTTACTCGATTGACCTGCGCGA
>Ga0194128_10001454_pt1 | contig 41177 bp, 42 predicted proteins | sample TA2KigCa65mmetaG_FD_148650 | JGI IMG/M metagenome (GOLD analysis project Ga0194128, IMG submission 148650) | Freshwater microbial communities from Lake Tanganyika, Tanzania - TA2015037 Kigoma Deep Cast 65m | ecosystem: Environmental > Aquatic > Freshwater > Lake | place: Tanzania: Lake...
AGCAGATACGAACGACCATCTGCTACAACGACCGCCCCGTAAAGATCGCGGGCTCACACGCGGGCGTCTCCGTCGGTCCCGACGGCGGAACGCATCAGGCAATTGAAGACATCGCGATTATGCGCGTGCTTCCCAATATGGTCGTTATCGCACCGTGTGATTCTATCGAGGCGAAAAAAGCAACGCTCGCGCTCGCCAAAAGCAAAGAACCGGCATATTTGCGGCTCGCGCGTGAAAAAACCCCGATTATCACTACCCCCGAAACACCGTTTGAAATAGGGAAGGCGCAGGTGTTTTACAAGACAGCCAAGGGTAAGACAGCAAAAACAGCAGGAATAATCGCGACAGGGAGTTTACTGCATAAAGCGCTTGTGGCGGCGAAGGAACTGGAAGGAGAGGGAATAGCGGTGACCGTGCTTAATCTTTCTACGATAAAACCGCTTGATGAGCAGTCAATTCTTGACCTCGCGAGGGAATGCGGACGGATTGTGACCGTTGAAGAGCACCAAATCGCAGGCGGCATGGGCAGCGCGGTCGCCGAACTCCTCGCGCAAAAACATCCTGTTCCTATGGAATTTGTCGGCGTGAAGGACCTTTTCGGTCAATCCGGTAAACCAGATGAAATTGTTGAGCACTACGGCATGGGCGTTTCTCACATTAAAGAGGCGATTCAGAAGGTCTTGGTTCGCTAGAGCATGTCCCGAAACCAAGGTTCCCGAGCCGAGAGCGGCGTGTTCGTTGGTGAGAGTTCTCGTCGGAGGCCGAACTGAAGCTGTGCTTCAGCGAGGCCGAGACGAGGACTCGGAACCAGAACACGCCGCTCACAGGCAGGGAAGGGTTTCGGGACATGATCTAGGTACAATCTTCGCCCCCTTCTGCTTTTTCATTTAGTCCAACTCTACCATTCTCTGTAGAATGATAGAATACCTTATATGTCTAGAAAACAGATTCATAAGGTCAGTTCAAAAGAGAGAGCGCAAATACTAGATGAGTTCTGGACCATGATTGCGTTACTCGAATCTAAGGATGAAGTGAGAAATTTCTTCAAGGATTTGCTTTCGGCAAGCGAGTCGCTCATGTTGGCTCGCAGATTGCAAATTGCCAAGCTTCTGCTTGCCGGTTGGGGATATGACCGTATAGAGGAAAAACTCAAAACAGGGCCTACGACTATTGCCTCAGTGCATAGATGGCTCGAGAGCGGTTTTGGAGGATACTCCAGCGCGCTGCCCAAACTAAAACGAGAAATGCAGCGCCGTGATAGAGTGGAGGAGCGCCGTCAGGAGGAGAGCGTTCCGTTAAGTTCCGCATGGATGCGCAAACGCTACCCGATGCATTATCTACTTACCAATATTCTTTTGGAAGATAAAAGCCTTATCCCGCCTAAAAAACTCCATCACTAATCTCTACTATACTACAGAGTATAGTAGAGATTGCGATGAACTTTGGATGTATCTGCTTGCGGAGTTTATATCTTCTCTGGGACGTAGGTTGAGGGCGCAGCGGCTAAATATTTCTCAAGTTGTTCTCGTGTAAGCAGGCCCTTTTGCGCACCGATGCCCTGCACTACGTACGCCGAGTTGATGGGCGCCCAGCGGAGCGCGTCGTGGACAGACTTGCCGAGAATAATCGCCGTGGTGAAGGTGGAAGCAAACGCGTCGCCTGCGCCGGTGCGATTGAGAGGCGGTTTCGGGTCGGGGTAAATCGGCATACACCAATACTCATTCATGTGGCCGTCGTAGGCGTACGCGCCGTTTGGTCCGTCGGTGATACTGACGATTTCCGGGCCAATCGCGTTCATTCCTTGCAACAATTTCTTGACTTCGGTCTCTTCCGTCCCAAGGATGCGCTGTGCTTCCTCCACATTGCAGAAAAAAAGGCTAGAACGCTGGTAGAGCTTCCGTAGCTTCTCTTTGCCTAATTTTATCTGGAATGTGCCGGGCTGGAACACAAGCTGAACTTCGGGGTGCTTTTCAAGATAGCCGATAATGTCGTAATGATACTGCTCCGAATTTCCGCCGATTGACGAAAGATACAGCCACTTCGGCGCTGGCTCTATCGCGGGCAGTTTGTAATCGTAGGGTTCGTGCTTCACCAAAATAGTCCGGTCCGCCTTAAACCAAAGCACGTAATGGTAATTTGTTTTCGCATCCTTATGGACGCGTACAAAACTCGTATCCACGTTTTCTTTTTTGAGTACCTCCACGCAGGCACTACCGTTTTCGTCACCGCCGATGTCCGTTACAAGGCCGGATGAGAGGCCAAGTCGCGCGGCGGAGACAGCCGCATTAGCGGAATTACCGACGGCGCGGACCACTTCCACAAAGTCGTAGGGAATCTTGTCCCCGAAACGCATACAAAGCTCGCGCTCCTTTTTCGGATTATCGGTTTCAATCCGCGCGTCGCTAAGCCGGATAAAGGCGTCGGTCGTGATGTCGCCGATGGCGAGGAAATCAAGTTGGTGAGACATATGTCACTATTGTAACAAGCCCATGATAGAATAATAGGGCTCACCAATCCACCCAATTACCTTATGAAAAGCATCTACATCACCCGCAAAATCCCCGAAGCCGGTCTCTCCCTGCTTCGTGAAAAGGGAATTGAGATGGACATCAGTCCGAGAGACCGTCCGCTTTCGAAGCGAGAACTTATTAAGGCGCTCCGTAAGAAACACTATGACTATGATGGAGTACTTTGTTTACTGACCGATATTATTGACGGGGACGTATTTGACGCGGTTCCCAGCGCGAAGATTTTCGCGAACTACGCTGTTGGCACGAACAACATCAATCTGGAAGAAGCGAAAAAGCGCGGCATTACGATAACAAACACACCCGGCGCGTTGACGGAAGCGGTCGCGGAGCACACGCTCGCGCTTATGTTCGCGGTCGTGAAGCGCGTCGTGGAAGGCGACACTTTTCTCCGCAAAGGGAAGTACAGAGGATGGGGGCCGGAGTTGTTTTTGGGCGGAGAATTGCAGGGGAGCACGCTCGGCATCCTGGGCGCGGGTCGCATCGGTGGGCGGGTTGCGGAGGTTGCTTCCAAAGGGCTTGGGATGAAAGTCCTGTACTATGACATCAAGAAAAGTCCGGAATTTGAACAATCAACCGGCGCGACATTCCGTGCGGCTCCCGAAGAAGTGCTTACAGAAGCAGACATTGTCTCTATTCACGTTCCGCTTCTTCCCACAACCACGCACCTTATAAACGCGGAGCGTCTGAAACTGATGAAGAAATCTGCCTATCTTATCAACACCTCCCGCGGCCCCGTGGTAGACGAGGATGCGCTCGTAGCCGCGCTAAAGACGGGTATCATTCGGGGAGCGGCGCTTGACGTGTTTGAGCATGAGCCAAAGCTCGCGAAGGGGCTCGCCAAACTCTCCAATGTCGTGCTCACTCCCCACACGGCCTCGGCCACGAAATCCGCGCGCGACGGCATGGCGCGCCTTGCGGCGGAAAATCTCATTGCGTTTTTTGAGGGGAAGACCCCGCCGAACAAAGTGAATTGACCTATCCTTGCGTTCAAGACATATTTTTGGTATCGTCTTGTCCTACCTCTATAAGCTAAAAGCTATCAGCTATAAGCTTTATTTACATGGCATTTGCGCTGAAGTACGAAAAACGGGACCAAAACGCGGCTCCGAATACCTTACGAAACGCGGGGAAGATTCCCGCGATATTTTATGGGCGCAAGCAAGTTTCCACTCCCATCACGGTTTCCGCGAAGGAGTTTGAGAAGGTCTGGAAGAAAGCGGGCGAGACTGCGGTTATAAACCTCCAGTCCGGCGACGACGAAGTGCAGGCGCTCATCAAAGACGTTGACCGCCACCCGGTGTTCGGCAACCCGCGCCATGCCGACTTTTACGTGTTTGAAAAGGGACAGAAGCTTAAGATTAAAATCCCCCTCGTCTTTTCCGGAACCTCGCCTGCCGTGAAGGACCTCGGGGCCGTACTCGTGAAGGTTATGCACGACCTTGAAATTGAGGCCGCTCCGAAAGATTTGCCGCAGAAACTGGAAGTGGATATTTCTTCGCTCGCGGCGTTCGGCGACAATATCACCGCGAAAGCAGTCAAGCTTCCCGAGAGCGTCACGCTCATTGCCTCTCCCGATGATATCGTCGCGTCCGTCTACGAGCCGAAAGAAGAGGTTGTAGAGGAAGCGCCGGTTGACCTCTCCGCCATTGAAGTCCAGAAGAAGGGCAAAGAAGAGGTACCGGGTGAGGAAGGCGCGGCTCCAGCAGACGGTGCGGCTCCTAAAAAAGAGGAGAAAAAAGAAGAAAAGAAGTAACGCAAAACAAGGAGCAACGCGACTATGTTTTGCGTTATCCCCACGAAAGTGGGGATCCAGTCCATCTCACCACAAAAAAGACAGTGACAAAAGACGGGAGCACCCCGTCTTTCGTGTTATATTTAGCGGTACGTCATATGCGAACGCCATCGGTTTGTCTGCTCGCGGTACTTGCGGCGCTTGTCCTTGCGCCTCTTTTCGCGCTGGCGCAAAACGTGGAGGAACGCCGCGCCGTGCTTGAGAAAGAGCTCGCGGCTATTGAGACGCAAATCGCGGACCAGCAGAAGATTCTTGATGTTCGTGCGCGCGAATCGGTGTCGCTTGAGCGCGACATCGCGATTATGAGCGCCACGATTGAGAAAGCGAAACTCTCCATCAAAGCGCGCAGTCTGGAGATTGAGCGTCTCGGCAGGGAGTCGGGGGAGAAGCAGGTCACTATCCTGAAGCTTTCCCAAAAAATTGAGCGCGAAAAGGAGTCGCTCGCGGAGCTCCTCCGTAAAACCGAACAGGCGGATTCATTTTCGCTCCCCGAAATCATGCTCGGGGGAAAGAATCTTTCCGAATTTTTTCAGGACATTGACGAATACCGCGGCATTAAGGGCGCGCTCCGCGCGTCATACACGGCGCTTGATTTCAATAAAAAAGAAACTGAAGCGGAGCGCGTCGCCCTTGAAAACCGCCGCGCCGACGAAACACAGCTCCGGCAACTGCAGGAACTTGAGAAACGCAAAGTGGAGGCGCAGCAAACGGAGAAGGCGCGGATTCTAAAGATTTCCAAAGGCATTGAGGCGGAATACCAGAAAATCATCAAGGCAAAAAAGCAAAGCGCCGCCCAGATCCGCGCGGAACTCTTCACCCTGCGCGGCTCGGCGGCGATTCCGTTCGGCAAAGCGCTTGAACTCGCGAACGCCGCGAGCAAGCGAACGGGCGTTCGTCCCGCGTTTATCCTCGGTGTCATCGCTGAAGAATCAAATCTAGGCGAGAATGTCGGTACCGGTAACTGGCGCGTTGATATGAAAGCGCCGCGAGATACGGAGCCATTTTTGGATATCACGCGCCGGCTTGGGCTAGACCCCGACAAGATGCCCGTGTCCAAGAAACCGTGGTACGGCTACGGGGGCGCGATGGGTCCCGCGCAATTCATTCCTTCCACATGGGTACTGTACGAAGAGCGCATCGCGAAGGCGACGGGACATAATCCGCCGAACCCGTGGGAGCCGGAAGACGCGATTATGGCCGCAGCGATTCTCCTTATGGACAATGGCGCGGACAAAGGCACACTTGTGGCGGAGCGTCTTGCCGCGCTTCGCTATCTCGCGGGGTGGACGAACGCCACCAAGAAAGCGTACGCGTTTTACGGCGATGACGTGATGGAACTCACGGAGAAGTACCAGCGGCAAATAGACATCCTCCAAAGTTCCTGATTTCTAATTCACCTCATTTCTAATAAAATTCCTAAGGACGTAATTCCTCCTTTGCTAAAGGAGGTGGCGAGTCCGCGAGACGGAGGATTTCAAAATCCCTCGACCTACGGCCACTCCCTTTTACAAAGGGAGAATCAGAGGTGTGGAGAGTTACGTATACAACTATTGACTCCCACCTGCTTTGTGTGGTACAATCCACGGCGGTTTGTACCCGTCTCTAAAACCGCTATGCGTGTGCATAGAAGTTTTCGAGACAGTGTTTGACAAATCAGAAATCAAATCGGAGGAATTGGAATGAAAAGAATTCTGGTCGGTTTACTGTTGTTGTGGTTACTTTTGCCTACGGTCTTACACGGCTCGCAGGTGTATCGGGCATCCTCATTCTCGGCAATGCAAGGCTCGCGTCAACCGGACTTTACCGGGCAATCTGGGAAGCGCGTGACGCTTCTTACATTCTCAGTTGCGAACAACCTCCTTGGAACCGGTTCCGTGAGCTGGGAGGACGGATGGCTTGAACTTGACACGCTTGTCTTCGAATTCTTTCGCTACCACAATCCCGTTGGCACGTTGAAGACATTGCCGACAATCGCTGCCGTTGCGGATATCACGGATATCCGTTTGGAGGACACGCAAGGTGAGGTTGTCGCCGAGGGGCGATGGGAGACCGTTCTCCCGCCTTCGTGGGTGGGAAGCACCCTACCACAAGGTTCAGTTGATCAGATGGTGTTCAAAACTGTCCGGCCGCCAAAGCATTTCAGAGGAGAGACGTTTTTTCTCTCCGTTGTTCCGAGTGGCGCGTTCATCACCGATGATGTTGTCGGCGCCGGATTGCGGCGGATTACCATTCGCAACAGGGCTGGGGTGGAGACATTGGAGCCATATCCAGAGTGGGGTCCGTTCATTTCGTCGGGTGCTACGGTAGGTAATCCTGCTGTACTGAATGTGGCCGTTTCGCCGGCGACACCGAAGACCGTTCCTCCCGCCGCTAATGTCGCGGGAGCGCAATTCAAGGTTACGGCAAAGTCGGTTCGCCCCGGAAACCCGGTGCTCTTCAGAGCATGGCAAATGCAGTTTGAGGTTTCGCAAGGTCTTGTCAGCGCTCTCGGAGAGGTTCAAATCCTGAATGAAGCGGGAGTCCTCATCAAGAAGCAAACTATCATCACGCGCGGGGACAGTCCGCGAAAAGGGATGGTGTTTCTTGAAGAACAAGATGAGGGACGAGCACACGGATACTCGCTCAAGGAAACGGAGACGCTTTCCGTTGTCCTGTCAACCGCCACTTTGGCGGGAGTGAATGTCACGGTGACATCGGAAGAACTCGCCGCCGCGGACTTTGGTGGCTCAAATGTCCAATACGGAGATCTCGTGTCCCAGACCTCTGCACCGGTGTCCGTAACGGTTCACGTTGAAGAACCAGCTCCGCCTTCCGGCAGCGGCGGTGTCGGTGGCGGCGGGCAAGGTGGCCAGCCGATTGAGCCACCGGAGCCGCCGGTGATTGTGGACGAACTGCCGGTGCCGGAGATTGTACGGACAACGTACCATCTCTTCGGTGACGGCCTGTTCTGTTTCATCGTCTTTCAGACACCCGCGCCTTCTGGTGTCAATCGGGTCGGATGGAGTATCCAGAACGACCACATATTCGAAGATGAGTTGTTCTGGAATGCCGACGGGACGGGGATGGGATTCAAACTCCTGACGCTACCGTCGGGACTTCAAGGCAGAGCTATTGACGACGTTCGTCGTCTCTTTGAGGAGACGCCCGCGAGGATTCGTCTCCTCCGGCTCCACCGGTGACTGGGTCCCCGCCTGCGCGGGGACGCTCAAAAATCATAGTCGTCCGAAGACGGACTCTTTGATTTTTGGCGGTTTGTTGGTTTTCACCCCGCGGGTGTGCACAGTGCGCACCCGCGGTTTTTTGTTGTTCGGAGAAACAAAGCGACATTGCGAGTCCGTCACAGGCGGACTCGCAATGACGAGGAAACGTATTGGGTATTTGTCAATTTCCGCTTTTTCTGCTATCCTATGGGAGTTCGGTTTTTTCGTATTTCGTATCCGTTTCGTAGAGTTCGTATTGTATGAAAAAAGACATCCACCCCACATTCTATACTGAAGCCAAAGCGACCTGCGCGTGCGGGGCGATTTTCGCCGTGGGGTCCACAGAGTCGGAGCTGAGCGTTGAAATCTGCAGTGAGTGCCACCCGTTCTACACGGGTGCCGACAAGATTGTGGACACCGCCGGACGCATCGACCGATTCAAAGCCAAGACCGCCAAAAGCGCCGCGAAGAAAGCCTCCAAGGCCGCGAAGCAGGCGTAACTTTTCTACCTCGGTTTCAAGCTGGTTGTGAGCTGGCTTGTTCGTTTTGGAAACTCTAAATTCTAAAACCTAAATCCTAAACAAACTACAAAATCCAAAACACAGACAAAACCACTCCTTTAGATTTGAGGATTTACGATTTGGGATTTGTTTAGATTTTAGAGTTTAGTTCTTAGAATTTGAGTTAGAATATGGATTTAGACAAATACAAACAAAATCATAAGACCGCCTATCTCGCCGAAAGTCTGGAGAGAATTACGCAAGAAGAGGAGGAGCTAAAACAGTTGCTTGCCTCCGACCCCACTATGGCCGAGCTCGCGAAAAAGGAACTGTCCGACCTCGCGGTCCAGCGGGAAACGCTTCAGAGTCAGATAGAGGGGCTGCTTCAGGAAGAGAAAGAAGCGGAAACATATCCGAATGAGCTTGTTCTTGAAGTGCGGGCCGGCGTGGGAGGGGACGAGGCCGCGCTCTTCGCGCGCAAGCTTGCCGATATGTACCAGGCCTTTTCCCAGAAGCGCGGATGGTCGTTCACTGTGATGGATGAATCCGCAACGTCCATCGGCGGTTACAAAGAGGCGTCGTTTGAAATCAACGGAAAAGGCGCGTACAAAACGCTTCGGTTTGAAACCGGCGTGCACCGTATTCAGCGCGTGCCCGATACCGAGAAGTCCGGACGGGTGCATACATCCACCGCGTCCGTGGCAATCCTTCCGATACGCGAGAAGGTAAACTTTGACGTGCCTCCTTCCGATATTGAAGTGGAATTCTCCCGCGCCGGCGGAAAAGGCGGGCAAAACGTCAACAAAGTTGAAACGGCGGTCCGACTCACGCACAAGCCGACCGGCATTGTGGTGCGGTGCACGTCGGAACGAAGCCAAGGGAGAAACCGCGAGAAAGCGATGGGCATCCTTCTTTCCAAGCTCCAGCAAATGAAAGAGGAAGAAGAAGCGAAGAAGTACGCAGGCGCGCGAAAGACCCAGATTGGCACGGCGGACCGTTCGGAAAAAATCCGCACCTACAATATCCTGCAGGACCGCGTCACTGACCACCGCATCAAAGAGTCGTGGCACAATATACCCGCAATATTTGGTGGAGGGCTTGAGGCAATTGTGGAAGCGCTGGAACAGGCATCAGTTGAAAGTTCATCAAGTTCATAAAGTTCATAAAGTTGTAAAACAGAATTAACTGACTGCTTTACAAACTTTTAACTTTACAAACTAAAGAAGTTGCGTCTCCGCCTCCTTTCTGCTACACTTCCACCCCATGACCGACAAGGCACAAACCACAAACGATCCCGTGATTGACGCTCTCTTTTCAGTTGGGGCGCATTTCGGTTACCGCCGTTCCAAGCGCCATCCGACGGTCGCTCCGTTTATCTTTGGCGTGAAAAGCGGAGTTGAGATTTTTGACCTTGAAAAGACGAAGTCTTCTCTTGAAAAAGCGGAGGAATTCGTGAGAAATCTTGCGAAAGCGGGCAAGACGCTTTTGTTCGTCGGCGGCAAAAATGAGGCACGCGAGGCGGTACAAAGCGGTGCCGCGAGGCTCGCCATGCCGGTCGTCTCCGGACGCTGGATCGGCGGCACGCTCACGAACTTCGCGAATATCCGAGCGCGTATTGATAAAATGCTTGACCTTATACAGAAGCGCGAGAAAGGCGAACTCGTCAAATATACAAAAAAGGAGCGATTGCTGATTGACCGCGACGTCCTCAAACTGCAGGAAATGTTCGGCGGCCTCGTGCCGCTTAAGGGCATGCCGGGAGCGCTGTTCGTCATTGATCCGGGGAAAGAAGCCATCGCCGTGACGGAGGCCAAGAAAGAAGGCGTGCCGGTACTCGCGCTCGCGAGTTCCGATTGCAACCTGTCTACCGTGGATTATGTGATTCCGGCCAATGACGCGTCCCGACAGTCCATTGCGTATTTTGTGGAACGCATCGTGGCGGCATACGAAAGCGGCAAGACTCCGAGTAATAGCCAATAACCAAGATACAGTAACCAAACAATACTCAAATCCCAAAATCCAAACTCCCCTTTGAATGTTTGATGAGTGAAGTTTGTTTGGAGCTTGGTGTTTGGTGATTGGTTATTTTTTTGCTACAATTCTCAAAACCAAGGTAATGGATACAGAAATAACAACTGAACAAATCAAAGCACTGCGAGACCAAACTGGTGTCTCAGTCATGCTCTGCCGCAAAGCGCTTGAAGAAGCGAAAGGCGACATTGAGAAAGCCAAAGTGATTTTACAGCGGAAAGGCGCGGATGCCGCGGCGAAGAAGTCAGACCGGGCGCTTGGAGCGGGAACCGTCGCGTCATATATTCACCAAGGCGGCACCGTAGGCGTGCTCGTGGAGCTTTCGTCCGAAACCGACTTCGTGTCGGGGAATGAAGGGTTTAGAGCACTCGCGTATGACATCGCGATGCACATTGCCGCGTCCAAGCCGGAGTTCGTGAAGCGCGAGGACGTGAGTGAAGAGGCGCTCGCGCGCGCGAAGGAGGTGCTCTTGAAAGAAGTGGAAGGCAAGCCCAAAGAGATGCAGGAGAAGATTCTGGAAGGGAAGCTCAATTCCTTTTTTGCCGAGAAAATACTGCTTGAGCAAGCGTTCATCAAAAATCCCGACCAAACGGTGCGCAATCTCATTGAGAGCGCGATACAGAAATTCGGCGAGAAAATTGAAGTATCCCGCTTCACGCGGTACGCGGCGGGGAATCGTTCCTAGTTCGCACATCTTTATGTGGTTTTCCACGATCGTTCTTGTCGTTTCGCTTCTCGGACTCGCGGGACTATTTTGCCTCAAGTCGCTTGAGCTTACCCGTGATGTGAGCACGCCGCTCCGGAAAATCAGCGCGGTGGGCGACCCGCTCCTCCGTCGGGGGTGGTCCTACGGAAGCGCGAAACTGCGCCTCTTTGCGTTTACGAGTCTACGCGTCGGTATCATTTCCATTCGGACGGCGATTCATACAGCCGAAGCGAGGTTTGACGCGTCAATGCACGCGCTCGCGGCGCGGCTCAATAAATACCTGCGGACCCGCCGTTTGCATATTCGTCACGGCAGTGAAGTCTCTACGCATTTAAAAGCCGTGCTGGAGAAGACAGAGCAAAAAACAGAAGAATCAAATTCGCGCTGATTTTGACTACTTCTTTTCTCTCCTGTACCCTAAAAGGACGCCGCCCTAGCTCAGTTGGTAGAGCGCCACTTTTGTAAAGTGGATGTCGTCAGTTCGAATCTGACGGGCGGCTCCGCATCTTAATTCTCCCTTTCTTCTCTTTTCTCTCCTCCTCAGTTGAGGAGGGGATGAAGGGGTGGTGGTGTCTTCTCAACCGTTTCCAAACGGGACGGTTTTATGATTAAATGGAGCGCATGATAGAGAAACAGATGCACGGCCACATCCACCCGATTTCGCGTGCGATTTTTGAAATCCGCGCGATTTTTGAGGAGCTTGGGTTCGCCATAGCAGTGGGACCGGAGTTAGAAACCGAATGGTACAACTTTGACGCGATGAATATTCCGGCTGACCATCCTGCGAGAGATATGCAAGATACTTTCTGGATTACAACTCCAGAAAGTAAATGCGAAGCACGAAATTCGAAATCCAAGACAGATCTTAAATCTGAAATCTTAAATCTTAAATCTAACCGCCAGGTATTGCGGACACACACATCACCGGTGCAAGTACGCTACGTGGAGGATAAAGTTAATCAGGGCATTAAACCTCCGTACAAAATCGTCGTCCCCGGCAAGGTCTTTCGCAACGAAGCGACCGACGCAACGCACGAAGTACAATTTCATCAGCTTGAAGGTCTCTACATAGATAAAAATGTCAGCATGACTCACCTCAAGGGTACGCTCGAGTATTTCTTCAAGAAGTTCTTTGGTCCGGAAGTCGAGATCCGTTTCCGTCCGAGCTTCTTCGCCTTCACCGAGCCTTCTGCGGAAGTCGATATGAAGTGGAAAGGAAAGTGGCTCGAAATAGTAGGCTCCGGCCTTATGCACCCGAATGTGCTGAAAGCCGCGGGAGTGGACCCAAAAGAATATTCAGGGTTTGCGTTCGGCTGCGGTCTTGACCGCCTTGTCATGATGAAGACCGGCATCCCCGACGTACGCATGTTTTACAGCGGTGATTTGCGATTAGTTAATCAGTTTTAACTGTTATGAACAAAAGGAAGTTAGTTTCGTTTGGTGTGTTGCTAATCGTCATGGGAGCTGTTTTTATCTTAAGCCCAAAAAGCCAGCTCTACCTTGATAGCAGGGGTATTCCTGAGGTACATATCCGCTTATTTGGTTGGCAAATAGGATGTCATCAAAGTCCTACTCTGGTATATAGTTGGGACGAGTCCACAAAGATATTCAAACCGACGAGCTCTCCTGGGCAACATATAAAAGGAGAAGTCAGAGCGACACCGGTTATATTGGATGACCGCTATCACCCTATGGGGTGGTGTGATTACGCATCCTGTAATCGGGTTGATTTCAACATATCGCTTGTTGACCTCGTCTATACCGGTGAGCGTGAGTCGCCTATTGAGGATTTTAACGGCATCAAAGGACAGCACCAACGTATCCCATCATAAAAAACTGTCCCGCTATCTCATAAAGCGAAGGTGGATATTGAATATTATCGTTTGCCGACCTGTTCAGGTCCAAGAGGGCACTACTCAAAAGTCTTTAATCTGGATGAATAACTTATGTTGATATCGTACAACTGGCTGCAATCATATCTTGAAGAAAGACTTCCCGCGCCGGAAAAGCTCGCGGAGCTTATTACCTTTTCCTTCGCGGAGATAGAAAGCGCAGAAAAGAAAGGAGACGACACAATTTTTGATATCAAGGTGCTGCCGGACCGCGCGTGCTACGCGCTGTCGCACCGCGGTATTGCGTATGAGGTAGCGGCCATCACCGGCATACCGCTTAAAAAAAGCAAAAATGGAGCATTATCCGAAGTCGTTCTAGACCCTATCTTGATGGGCATAGACGAGCCGAGACTCTGTACCAAGCTCGTCATGCGGCGGATTGAGAACCTCAAGGTTGGCCCTTCGCCTTCTTGGCTTCGCGAGGCACTTGAAGTAATCGGCCAGCGTTCCATCAACAATATTGTGGATGTGACCAACTTTGTCATGCTTGACATCGGCCGTCCGACGCACGTCTTTGATGCGGACAAAGTAAAAGGCAAACTCACCGTTCGTCTTGCTAAGAAAGGTGAGACACTTATACTTCTTGATAACAAAGAGCTTCAATTAGCTCCGCAAGACCTTGTAATAGCCGATGACGAAGGTCCCGTCGCACTCGGCGGCATCAAAGGTGGAAAAAGAACGGAAGTCGATGCCGGCACTACTCGTGTCATTCTAGAGGCGGCAAACTGGAATCCTTCCTATGTTCGTCTTGCCGCAGCACGGACCGGTGTAAGGACTGAAGCCTCAAAGCGGTTTGAAAACCGCCTCTCACCGTTATTGGCCGAAGAAGGAAGCGATGAGGTAACACGACTTTTCATAGAAACTGCCGGTACTTCGGCAACTAAAGCGGGAAAGAAAACCGTTATTTCCCATGAAAAGGTAGAAGAAAGAACACTTCCGGTTGATGCGAATCAAATCTCAAGGAAACTCGGGATATCACTTTCAGAAAAAGAAGTTACAAACTCGCTCCAAAAGTTAGGCATTGTCTGTGAGAAGAAAGGCTTTGCTGTCACAGCGAATATACCGCCTGAACGGCTTGACCTCACTATCCCCGAAGATCTCGCTGAAGAGGTCGGGCGGATTATCGGCTACGACAAAATACCGTCAGCACTTCCCCCGAAGTCAACAGTGGCCGAAATCCCGAAATCGTTCTACTACGAATGGAAAATCCGCGAGACATTGGCCAACGCTGGTTTTTCGGAGGTGATGACATCATCGTTCGCGGAGAAGGGAAGCGTGGCGATAGAAAAACCGCTCGCCGAGGGCAAAAAGTATGCACGACCCGCACTCCGCGAAAACTTCGGGAAAGCGCTCAAAATGAATCTATTGAACGCGCCCCTGTTGGGAAGCGATACGGCAAGAATTTTTGAAATCGGAAAGGTATTTTCAAAGAGCGGGGAACACACCGCACTGGCCATCGGAGCGGCAGGGCCGAAAAAAAGTGTAGGGAAATTACTTGAAGAAGCCATCGGAAAAGTAGGTGCGGTTTTTGGCGGGACGCTTGAGGGCGAAAACAAAGACGGAGTTCTTGAGATAAATCTTGATACGGTTATCGCTAAACTTCCCGAACCGAGAAAATGGGATAGTGCAGTTCCCGCGTCACCGGCGGAGAGATTCACCCCGTTCTCCCCCTATCCGTTCATTGTCCGCGATGTGGCGCTCTTTGTCGCGCCGGAGACGAAAGCGGATTCGGTAATAAAGATAATCAAGGAAAACGCCGGCAACCTAGTGGTCCGCGGACCGGAGCTTTTCGACGAGTTTGAAAAAGGCGGCAAGAAATCTTTCGCATTTCGTTTGGTTTTTCAATCGTTTGAACACACGCTCACGGACGCGGAAGTTAACGGCTTTATGGAGAAAGTTTACAGCGTGCTCAAAACGAAGAGATGGGAGGTGAGATAAAAAATCCGGAGCACCCTCAAGTGCTCCGTATGTCCATATGTCCGGGTTCTCACTCCCGGAAGCGATAGTAGTCGGTTTCTCCCCGACGTTGGATGATTTTCTTCATCTGTACGAGAATTTGAGCCGAATCATCTCTGACTCTCTGAAACGCTGAACATACCGTTCTGATATCTTCATCAGACAGCAGCGTTACATCCTTGTTCAAGATTTTGGCGCAGAATTCGAGGAAGCCGCCAGTCTTTTGTAAGTGAATCAGCTCTTCGGCGCTGATCCAGCCTACCCCGGACATTTCCTTCATTAAGACACCAAGTGAGAAGTAGTCCGGCGCGCCCACACTGTACCCTGGCCCCAATCGATGTGCACAGTACTCGGCTGCGGCTTCCTCGATTGCACGAAAAGCCGTCTTTTTTTTCGTGAGGGGATGTACGACAGACATCGAAAGTCCGTCGAATCCAACCGCGACGTGTTCATCGAGAATAGGGCGAGGGTTCCGCATGGGTCTTATCTCTCCTTTTTTTATCGTGTGGAAGAGTTCGTGCTTGAGCACGTTCATCAGATTTTGCCGCGTATCTTCAGAGTATGCAAGAAGATTGAGACGTATTTCCTGCGGACGTGCGGTGGCAAGCGTTTTTGAGGTCTGACCGTTTCCCAACGGCTGCGCGTCATCACTGATGTTCGTATCGCATATCAGGGTGAGATCTTGAAACCCCAGCCCGTAGCGCGCGTCATACTGATGCACGACGTTCGTGATGACCGATGTAACATAGTCCGGGATTTTTGCGTTGGCGTCTATCCTTATTCGGACGTGATCTAAAGCGAAATGCTTGGGAGGGGGGCGGCACCCTGTCCAAAGTAGTGAAAGAAACAGTAACGAGAGAGGTATATTCAGTTTTGTGGTGCTCATTCGAATTGGACCATATCTCATCTCTGGGCATTTGTCAATTATTTCTCGCGGCTGTTTTCCCCGTTTTCCCCTTTAAAATCCCTTTCTTTTGCAGGGTTATTTTGGTAGAATAAAGCTACCAAAAGCAGGTGTGCTTTTTTAATTTTATGCCTGAAAAGAGAGCTAAAAGTAAGGGAGAAAAAACTGCCGCCAAAAACGGTTCCGGGCATCACTACGATGCCTCGTCTATTACCGTCCTTGAGGGATTGGAGCCGGTGCGCAAGCGCCCCGGCATGTACATCGGTACGACCGGTCCCGACGGCCTGCACCACCTCATCACAGAGATTTTTGACAACTCGCGTGACGAGGCGATGGGCGGGTATTGCAATGATATTGAAATCGCACTTTTGCCGAACAATCGTGTGCGAGTGGTGGACAACGGCCGTGGTATTCCCGTGGATACGCACAAACAGACCAAAGTGTCCGCGCTTGAGACGATAATGACGACGCTTCACGCCGGCGGCAAATTCGGTGGCGAAGGCTACAAAGTGTCCGGCGGACTCCACGGTGTCGGGGCATCGGTCGTGAACGCGCTTTCAATTTATATGGAAGTGGTGGTACATCGTGACAGCGGTGTGTATATTCAGGAGTACAAACAGGGCAAACGCAAAGCGGCGGTCAAAAAGATTGGTAAGTCAAATCTTCACGGCACGATTGTGACTTTTGAACCTGACGCCGAAATCTTCAAGGAGGGTACGGTATTCGATTTTAATCGCGTGGTAAATCATATGCGCCAGCAGGCGTATCTCGTAAAGGGCCTTCGCATCAGCGTAATTGACGCCCGCGGAATTCCGAGCGTAGATACCGCGGATATTTTTTACCTCCGCGAATTGGGGCTGGAGGCGCCGTCGCAGACATTTTGCTTTGAGGGGGGTCTCTATTCGTTGGTAAAGCATTATAACGCGCACTTCAAACCCGTACATAAAAACATTTTTTATGTGGAACGAAAGACTAACGGCGTTGAAGGGGCGGAAATCGCGCTTCAGTATGTGGATGACATTTCTTCGCGCGTGATGCCTTTCGCCAATAATATTTTTAACTCCGAAGGAGGAACGCACCTTACGGGTTTTAAAACGGCGCTCACGAGAACGCTCAACACCTACGCGCGCAAAAACGAGTACATCAGGGAAAGCGAAGAGAATTTTACCGGCGAAGACGTTTTGGAAGGGCTTACCGCCGTGATTTCAGTGAAGCTTAAAGAGATTCAATTTGAGGGTCAGACGAAGGCAAAACTGGGCAGTATGGAGGCGCAGTCCACCGTCGCCACTGTCTTCGGCGAGGCGTTCGCTGCGTTCCTCGAAGAGAATCCCGACGACGCCCGCGCCATGGTGAACAAGGTCATATTGGCGCTCAAGGCGCGCAAGGCGGCGAAGGCGGCAAAAGACTCGGTGCTCCGCAAGGGTGCGCTTGAGGGGATGACTCTGCCGGGCAAGCTCGCAGACTGCGAAACGAAGAGCGCCGAAGAGGCCGAGGTTTTCATCGTAGAGGGAGATTCCGCTGGGGGCAGCGCGAAGCAGGGACGCGATCGGCGCACACAGGCTATCTTGCCGCTTCGCGGAAAAGTCTTAAACGTGGAGCGCGCGAGGCTCGATAAGATTTTGGCGTTCGCCGAAATCAAGGCGCTCGTTATCGCGCTCGGGACCGGCATCTCGGAAGGCTTTAACGTCAGCAAACTTCGTTATCACAAAGTGATTATCGCAACCGATGCCGATGTTGACGGCGCGCACATCCGTACGCTTCTCCTCACGTTGTTTTACCGCTACTTTAAGGTACTGATTGACGGCGGCTATATTTACATCGCTCAGCCGCCGCTCTATAAAGTGAAGCGGGGCAAGGAATTTTATTATTTCTATACCGACGAGACGCGAGATGCGTTTCTGAAGAAAGAAGGCATTGAGGTACAAGAGATAGGAGAAGAAAGCGGAGAAGATGAAGGCGCGGCAGAAGCTGAAGCGCCAGAGTCCGGCACTAAACGCTCAACGCAAAACGTTCAACGCGCTCCGAAAGTTTCCATTCAACGCTACAAAGGTCTCGGTGAGATGAATCCCGAAGAGCTCTGGGAGACCACCATGGACCCCGAGAAACGAGTGCTCAAGCAGGTAACCGTTGAAGACGCGCAGGAGGCCGACAAGGTCTTTGATATCCTCATGGGTGAGGATGTACCTTCGCGCAAGTCATTTATTCAGTCAAACGCGACGAAGGCGACGTTGGATATATAAGAACCCTTGCACAAAGTCATTATCTGTGCTAATCTGTTTTTAGATATGCTCGAAATTCCTCCCGACCTAACGTCAGAGCACAAGAGGCTGCGGGGAGACGTTGGTAACGAAAGACTTATCGCCCCTGCGATTTCCACTCGCGAACTCGAGCGCCTTTGTGAGGGAGACGAACACCTCAGAGAATTGCTCCAAGCGACATTTGTGCAGTGCGCGCGTTATACGGAAGATGTCGCCCGTTTCTTGCAAGTCGAGGCAAAAGGGCGGACTGCAAAGGAGAGTGGCGAGTATCACGAGATTGACGAGAAACGAACGCGGACGCACAACGCCACGATTGACAGCATCAACATTTTAGCCCGAGAACTTACCCGACACGGTCGAGACGGTTCTTGGGTTACAAACTTGGCTGGCAATAGGGCGGCGTACATGAAGTTTGCCCTCACGCTTACTTTTGACCGAATGCAGAAATGAAAGGAACCATGGAAGAACGCGAAAAGAAATTATTGCGCTACGTTGAACTGGCCGCGCGGGATACGCGGGGCGGCTGCGATGTGGATTGTCAAAAGGAAATGGAAACGCTTCGAGAGGAACTCAAATGTTCTCACGAGGAGGCGGTCAGTGCAGGCAAGGCCTTGATGGAGAGACTCTCGTAGCTCAACAAAGATTGGAGGCAGGGCGTCGTTCGTTCGGCGCCCTTATTTCTTTTCACTGATTTCTTTTTGGAGTTTCTTGACTGTCTGCTCTGGGGTAAACGTCTCTTTCTCTCCCGCGCGACTTTCAAGTGTCGCCGTCTTGTCGGTCATTTCCTTTTCTCCCACCACAATCCAGTAAGGGACTTTTTCCAGTTTTGCATTTCGTACCTTCTTGCCGAGCGTCTCGTTTGATTCATCAAGTTCAGAGCGGATATCAGCCGAGAGAAGCATTTCGTGCACGCTCTTCGCGTACGTTATAAACTTCTCTCCGACTGGCAGAATCTTCACCTGCACGGGCGAGAGCCAGAGGGGAAACGCACCCGCAAAGTGCTCAATAAGAATTGCCATAAACCGCTCGTACGAGCCGAGAATCGCGCGATGAATCATAACCGGCGTCTGTGCTTTGCCATCGGAATCCGTGTATTCAAGCATAAACCGCTTGGGCATCGCGAAGTCAATTTGAATGGTGGCGAGCTGCCATTCCCTCCCGAGCGAGTCCTTAAACATATAGTCAAGCTTCGGGCCATAGAGCGCCGCTTCGCCCTCGCGCCGCTCGGCACTGAGCGAAAGCTCATCTGAAATCTCTTTGAGCATTTTTTCCGCGGACTGCCAATCCTTTTCAGTGCCGATGTATTTCTCGGGATGCTTGGGGTCGCGGACGGAAAGTGATACCCAGTGTTTGCCGAACAGTCCGATGGCCGTATAGAACTCCTCAATAATCCTTGCGATATTTTTCGCCTCGTCTTTTATTTGGTCCACGCGGCAAAAGATGTGGCCGTCGTCGCAGGTAATGGCACGCACACGCGTCAGCCCGCCTATTTCACCGGGTTTTTCGTCGCGGTACTGCATCGTGGATTCCATATACCGGAGCGGCAAATCGCGGTAACTGCGCGGCCGCGACGCGTAAATCTGAGTGTGATGCGGGCAGTTTACCGGTTTCATTACAAACTCGTCATAGTGGCTGACGACTTTGATAAGCTCATCACCGAATTTTTCGGCATGGCCGGAAAGTTCATACAGTCTCCGCTTGGCGAGGTGGGGAATGGTTACCTGCAGCATTCCGTATTTTTTGCTGATGGAAAGCAGCTTATTTTTGAGCGCATCCCGAATAATGGTGCCGCGCGGAGTAAATAAGGGAAGCCCGGAGCCGACGAGGTCGGAAAAGGTGAACAGGTCCAGCTCACGACCCAGTTTTTTGTGATCGCGCTTCTCGGCTTCCTCGCGTTGCTTTTCATATGCTTCAAGTTCATCTTTTGAAGCAAAGGCAAGACCATAGATGCGCGTGAGCATCTTGTTCTTTTCATCGCCGCGCCAGTAGGCACCCGCAATGCGGTCAAGCTTCCAGCCGGCGCTCCGCATTTCTTTCACGTCGTCGATATGACCGCCACGGCACAGGTCGGTAAAGGTGCCTGACGTGTAAAGCGTTATTTTTTCTCCTTTCTCCACGATACCGTCAATCAGCTCAAGCTTATACGGATTGCCTTTATATAACTTCCGCGCCTCCGCTGCGCTCACTTCTTTCTCTTCAAAATCTTTCCACGTCTTCAGTATCTCCCGCATCTTCTGCTCTATCTTCGGTAGGTCAGCTTCGCTAGGGGGAGTCGTGAACTCTATATCGTAGTAAAATCCCGTATCAATTGCCGGCCCCAGGGTGAGCTTGGTGTCCGGATACAGCTCCAGCACCGCCGCCGCAAGGAGGTGGGCGAGCGAGTGCCTGATGTGTTCGAGATTTGTCTTGTCAGACATGGAAGGAATGATAGCAATTATGCCGTTTTTTGCAAAACAAAAAAGCAATGTTCTACATAGGACTACCCTATGATGAGAACACATAGGGTAGTCCTATGTGCTGTCCTTTTTACCGCTGTCTTTTTATTTCAATTCTTTCACCTTTTCCGCGATAAGGGACGGCGTGCCGTTGCGGGTGGAGTAGCGGCCTTTTACGGCAATGCAGGATTCTACGGAAAGCAGTTTTTTAAACTCTTCATAAACTCTCGGAAAGACCACAACCTCAATGGAGGAGGCAATGTCGGCGACGCGAAGGAACGCCATCATGTCGTTTTTCTTCGTGATAATCGGCTTGACTTCTTCAACAATCCCGCCAATGACGACGGTCATACCCTCTTTGAATTCTTCCTTGACGCGCTTAATTGTCAGTTCGCGTTTTTCCAAGATACCTTTGAACTTATCGAGTGGGTGTCCGGAAATGTACAGTCCAAGAAGCTCCTTTTCCCACGCGAGTTTCTCCTCCATTGTTGCGGGAGGTGCGTCCTGCAGTTTAAGCGCAGGCATCCCGATCGCAACCGCAAGCGCACCGAATAGGGAGTCCTGATTTGATGACTGACTGGCGCTTTGCTTGTTCTGTTCAAGCAGAAGTTCGATATTCATGAGCATTTGGCCACGTTCTCCAAGCTCATCCAGCGCGCCGGCTTTAATAAGCGCTTCAAGCGACTTTTTGTTGAGGTTGCGGTCCTTCACACGCTCCAGAAAGTTTGCAAGCGATTTGAATGGGCCGCGTTCCTTGCGCTCTTTGATGATTGCATGCGAAATACCCTCACCGAAATTCTTGATGGTCATTAACCCGAATCTAATGCGGGATACCACATTCGGAGTTGTAAGTTGTAAGTTGTCAGTTGTAAGTTCTTCCGATTTTACCACTGTAAATTGGCTGAACGATTCGTTTATTGATGGCGGGAGTACCTGTATACCCATGCGCTTACATTCCGCGATAATCTCGCCGATTTTCTCCACGTCTCCCGAATCCGCCGTGAGCACCGCCGACATATAAATCGCGGGGAAGTTCGCCTTCATATAGGCGGTTTGGTAGGCCACCTTGCCGTAACTTGCCGCGTGCGCTTTGTTGAATCCATACGCCGCGAACGGTTCAATCAATTTCCAAAGTCTTTCCGCTTTTTCTTTCGTCGTCCCATTTTTAATGAAACCGGCGATTAATTTTTCCTTTTGCGCCTCCATTTCTACTGGGACTTTCTTTCCCATCGCCTTTCGCAATTTATCCGCTTCAAGCCACGAATAGCCCGCGAGCTTAATGGCGACGAGCAGGACATCATCCTGATACGTGATGACGCCGTATGAATCGGCGAGAATATCCTTCATCCGCGGGTCAAGGTACTCCACGAGCTGTGGGTTGTGCTTGCGTTCAATGTACTGCGGTATCGTTTCCATCGGCCCCGGGCGATACAGCGCGACCATCGCGTTTATATCGTGTATGGAAGACGGACGGAGTTCTTTGAGGTATCGCGTCATTCCAGACCCGTTCAATTGAAATAGACCGCCGGTTTCTCCGAGCGCGAGCATCGCGAATGTTTTCTTGTCGTTGAGCGGGACATTTTCAATATCAATATCCTTACCTTCAATTTTCTTAACGAGCGCCACCGCGTCCGCGAGAATTGATAGATTTTTAATGCCGAGAAAGTCAAACTTCAAGAGCCCCGCGTCTTCAACCGCGTGCATATCGTACTGCGTGATGAGCTTGCCGCCCTTCGGGTCCAGTTGGAGCGGGACGAAATCGGTAAGCGGAGTGGGAGACATCACGACGCCAGCGGCGTGCACGCTGATATGGCGCGCGCACCCTTCAATCTTTTTTGCCATATCAATAATCGCTTTCGTGTCCGCGTCGTCTTTGTAGAGCTTGTGGAGCTCCGGGACGAGCTCCAGCGCTTTGTCAATGGACATCGGGAACCCTTGCGAGCCGAACGGAATGAGCTTCGCGATACGGTCGCCGAGCGAGTATTCAAACCCAAGAGCCCGCGCGATATCGCGCACGCTTCCGCGCGCCATCATCGTGCCGAAGGTGCCGATTTGCGCGACTTTGTCGGAGCCGTATTTTTGTTTCGCGTACTCAATCACCTCATCGCGTCGGTTGTCCGCGTAGTCCATATCAATATCGGGCGCGGATGGGCGTTCCGGATTTAAAAACCGTTCAAACGGAAGCTTGTACTCAAACGGATTGACGTTTGTAATACCCGCGAGGTACGTCACCATGGAGCCGGCGACGGAACCTCTGATAGTCGTGAGAATGCCTTGTTCGTGTGCAAAACGGAGGAGGTCCGCGACGACGAGGAAGTACGGAGCATACCCCTTGTTTTCAATGATCTTGAGCTCGTATTCCACGCGCGTTTGCAGTTCGGGGGTGTTCGCGACACCTCTCCTTTCAATGCCGGAATACACCATGCTCCGGAGTTCATCGTCATAGCTCTCGCCGTTTTTTGTTTTGTAGTCCGGGAACACCCATCGCCCGAGCGGTAGTTCAAGGTTGCACTCTTCCGCGACGCGCGCCGTGTTCTCTACCGCCTCGGGAATATCGCTGAACAGCTCCTCGGTTTTTTCAAGCGGCAGAAACGAGAAATCGGATTCATCCGTCTGGAAATCCTTCGGCTCTCCTTGCGAGTTTACGAGGAGAAGCGTTTCCCGCGCCTTTTTTTCTTCCTGATGGAGATAATACACTTCCTGCGCCGCGACGATCGGAACTACATGTCTTTTGCCGAGCTCAATAATCTGCCGCATCGCCTCCTCGTGTCCCTCTATCTGCGGATGCCGGCTTATCTCAAGATAAAAACCGCTTGGACCGAACAGGTCCGTATAGTAGCGAAGGCGCGCCCGCAGTGCCTCCTCGTCATGTGTGGAAATGAGCGAGCGTATATCCGAATCAAACGCGGGCGCGATAGCGATAAGCCCCTCCTTGTATTCGGTAAGGAGTTCGCGGTCTATCCTCGGCTTGTAGTAAAATCCCTCAAGATGGGAACGGCTTGAGAGTTTGAGCAGATTACGGTAGCCGGTTTCGTTCTTTGCGAGGAGCAGGAGGCGGTGCCTGCGGTTATCAACGCCCGTCTGCTTATCGGTGCGGGAGCGAAGCGCCATGTACGCGTGTATGCCGATAATGGGCTTCAGACCCTGTTTTTTACATTCCTTATAGAATTCAATCGCGCCATAGAGGTTTCCGTTGTCGGTAAGGGCGAGAGCCGTGCAGCCGTTTTTCTTCGCGTGTGCCACGAGGTCGGGTATCTTCGGGAGCGCCGAAAGTAAACTATAATGGCTATGCACATTAAGAGGGGTGTAGCGCGACATGGCGTAAGTATAGCTGCTTGTCTAGTGCGCCACAAACGAAGGAGGTGGTATACTTGAAATCAACAATAACCAAGATACAATCACCAAACAAATCTAAAATCACCAAGTCTCACATCTCAAACCCGCTTTGCTTTTTTTGAGCTTGTTTCTTGGTTATTGGTTATTCTCATTATTATGAGCGATGTTGAATTCAGTGAAGAAAAAGAGTATGACGCTTCTCTCCGGCAGCTTTCTCAAATGGCGGCCGAGAACAAGAAGAGTTTTATAAGCTCGCTTCCCACTATGTTCGGACTCGCGAAGGACGAGGCGGGAGCGAACGTGGTACTGGTCTGCGTAGGCGTCACCGCGCTTGTACTCGCGATAGGCATCTTTCTGTATGCATTAAACGCGTAGTCCGCGCATCATGGAGTTCCGGTACGCCATTGGCATTGATGAAGTCGGCCGAGGGCCGCTGGCCGGCCCGCTCTGCGTCGGGGCGTGCCTCGCGCGGGTGCCTCTCTCTTTTCGGCGTTCAAAGACGTTTCTCGCGACACGTGATTCAAAACAGCTTACCGCGCAAAAGCGCGAGGAGTGGTTTTCTCGCATCGCACAGGCCGCGGAAGCTGGAGATTGCAGGTGGAGTACGGTCTTTGTGAGCGAACAGGTGATTGATAAAAAAGGACTCTCGTACGCGCTCCGGAAGGCTATCAAAACAGTTCTTAAAAAACTCGGCGCGTCGCCGGAATGCTCGGATGTCTTTTTGGACGGAGGCATCAAGGCCCCTCCCTCGTTCAAGAGCCAACGTACCATCATACGCGGCGACGAATCGGTCCCGCTCATTGCCAGCGCATCCATTATGGCGAAAGTCAGGCGCGACCGATACATGATACGTCTCGGGAAACGCTATCCGCAGTACGGGTTTGAGAAACACAAGGGGTATGGAACACAAGGTCACTACGAAGCACTTCGGACGCACGGGATTTCAAAAGTACACAGGCGGAGTTTTCTGACGAAATTCCAAGCACCAAACACCAAATGACAAACATCCTCCAAACCCCAATGACGAAATCCAAGAAGGACCCGTTTTGAATTTGCAATTTTGGTAATTGGAGTTTGTTTGGGATTTGCCTGCCCGCCGATTGGCGGGCGGGGATATTGGGATTTGAAATTTCCGCCACTAGAGCGTGACTGCTCATTTTTTGTATGTACGAAAACACCTTTTGACAGCTTGTCTTTGCTGGATAAATGGTATATAGTGGCGGCCATGGTAGTCCGAATGCGGGCAACGAAATCGCACCGAAACAACCGACGTTCACACTTTAAGCTTGTGGCGCCGCGTTTTTCTGTATGCGATTCCTGCCAAAAGCCCCGCATATCGCACGGTGTTTGCCCCCATTGCGGCAAGTACCGGGGAAGGGTTGTTGTGGATGTACAGGCTCGGATAGACAAGAAGCTGAAGAAGCAGAAGGAGCGTGAGAAAACGCATCACTGATAACTGAATAACTCATAACTGAATAACGGTAGGACGGTATAGTCATTCAGTCATTCAGTTATAGGTTATCTGTCATTGGTCGGCCACTCTTATGGCAAATAGGCACCTTGCAAGGTCAATCGTTCTCCAAACCCTCTATGAGTGGGATTTTCGGAGACTCTCACCCGAATTAGCGCAGGGGTTACTCACGCGCAACATACAGGAGTTTGCGCCCGGTCTTACCGATTCGGACTTTTTGGATGATTTGCTCGCGAACATCCTCTCAAAAAAGGGCGACCTTGACCGGATAATTGAAAAGGCGGCGCCCGATTGGCCGCTGGATAAAATCTCAATCATAGACCGCAACGTCCTGCGGCTCGGGCTTTTTGAACTGCTATTTTCCGATAAGGAAGAGGTGCCCGCGAAGGTCGCCATCAACGAGGCGATTGAACTCGCGAAAACGTTCGGCGGGGAGAACAGCGGCAAGTTCGTAAACGGCGTTCTCGGCTCCATCTACAAAGAAATCGGCGAGCCGGGCAAAGATGCCGCTCCGCGCAAGAAGAAAGTGGAAGTGCCGTTTGAAAAAATGCCCATTAAGAAACTCGGTGGCGCTGTCGTCTACGCGCGGGACGGGAAGGATGTCTATCTCGCGCTGGTGCATGACATTTTTGGCCACTGGACGCTTTCTAAAGGAAGAATCGGCGATAATCCGGAAATCGCGAATGAGAGCGTTGAGGAGGGCACCATCCGCGAGATAAAAGATGAAATCGGCGTGGATATCGTCATTAAGGCCGACCTCGGGAGTAATGAGTACGTCGCGTCCGACCCGGAAAAAGGGAAGCTCCGGAAGCAGGTGCATTATTTCCTCGGCGAATCAAAATTCGTCCCGCTAAAACTTGAGAAGAAAGGAGGCCTTGATGACGCGAAATGGTTCAAACTCTCGGACATTCTGGAGCTTAATTTTTATGAGGATATACTCCCCATAGTTACCAAAGCGATCAATTTATTATTAAAAAAGTAATTTCGAATATCTAATTTCGAATTTCGAAAAATATCAAATACTCAGTATGTAGTTATTCCTCCACTGTAACGGGGGTGCCAGAGTCTTCACGGGCGGAGAATGTTAAGATTTTTTCGATATTCGATATTTGGGATTCGACATCGCTATGACAACAGACTTTAGTGAGTTTGAGAAACGCATCGGAGTACCGTTTAAAGATAAAGAACTCTTAAGAACCGCTTTTACTCACCGTTCGTATCTGAACGAAAACCGCAAAAGCGGATTGGAGCATAATGAACGCCTTGAGTTCCTCGGAGACGCGGTACTTGAGCTTATTGTCACCGAATATCTCTTCGCGAAATATCCAGACCGCGACGAGGGCAGCCTTACCTCGTACCGTTCCGCGCTGGTGAATGCCGTGACGCTCGCCGGTGTGGCCGAAGGGCTCGGTATGAACGAGCACCTTCTCTTAAGCCGCGGCGAAACCAAAGATACCGGCCGCGCGAGGCAAGTGATACTCGCAAACGCGATTGAAGCATTTATCGGCGCGCTCTATCTGGACCAGGGATATGAAGCGACGAAGCGGTTTGTCTCAAGGTATGTTTTCAAACTCGTTGACGATATCGTCTCAAAGAAAATGTGGCTGGATGCCAAAAGCCATTTTCAGGAAAAAGCCCAGGAGGTTGCCGGTGTGACGCCCTCGTACGAAACGGTGAAGCAGGTCGGCCCCGACCACGACAAACACTTCACAGTCGCTGTTTTTCTCGGAAAGGAGCGTGTCGCCGAAGGAGAGGGGAAGTCAAAGCAGGAGGCGGAACAATCCGCCGCGAAAGCCGGACTGGAAGCCAAACGCTGGGAGTGAGTCTCGTCATTCAATTCAAACGAACTCTACTATTCTACAGAGAATAGTAGAGTTCATCGGGGGAGGCGGCAAGAGAGTGCTTGCTGGTCTTTTAATCGTGTAGTAGGATACGGACAGAAAATAATGAAAACAAACAAATTCACCGAACTATTCTGCTCTCTGTTAGATAGATCTCAAAAGACGGCTTCAGAACTCGCTTTATATCTCGGCGTTGACCAATCCTACATATCCAAAATGCGTCATGGTTCTGTACCCGGCAGTGACTTTTTGGAAAAGTTCTGCAAACAGCTCAATCTTACGGATGATGAATCTACCGCACTCATTGGAGTTGCAGACGAAGCAAGGTCCGATCTTCGCAGCCTACGACGAAGGGAAAAGGCAATTGCAGTGCTTGGTAGACCAGAGATTCCGTTTCTCCATCGCATTCTTTTGCCTAAACTGAGCAAAGAGATAAAGTCTCTAAAAAAACATCGGGAAAAGACACAAGAAAAGGAAAAGAAGATCTTTGCTCGAATCGAAGACGCCTTATTGAAAATCATGCAATCCACCTAGACTGCTCTAAAAGTCGGCTCAGGGTGCTCCGTACTATTGGAGCGCTTTTTTGTTTGGCTGAAAATGCGCTATGATAAAGGCGTCTTTTTGTTGCACCCACCCCAATCCTCCCCTCTAAAGAAGGGGGGAGGAAGGAACCACTATGTACCTAAAGAGTTTGGAACTTGCCGGCTTCAAATCGTTCGCTAAGAAGACCGAGCTTTCTTTCAACACACCCATAACTGCCATCGTGGGGCCGAACGGCTCGGGGAAGTCCAACACCGCTGAAGCCTTTCGCTTCGTCTTAGGCGAGCAATCCATCAAGAGCATGCGGGGAAAGCGCACGGAGGATTTGATTTGGAACGGCTCGCCCGAGATGGGGCGCTCCAATCGCGCGTCAGTAAAACTCCTCTTTGACAACCGGAAGCGCCTTTTAAATTTGGATGTTGATGAAGTAACACTTGAGCGCGTCATTTACCGCGACTCGTCGAGCGAGTACCTTCTCAACGGCTCGCAGGTGCGGCTTCGGGATATCATTGAGCTCTTGGCACCCGCACATATCGGCTCGTCAGGGCACCACATCATCTCGCAAGGAGAGGCTGACAGGATTTTGAATGCGAATATGCGCGAACGGCGCGAGATGATAGAAGATGCACTCGGTCTCAAAATCTTCCAATGGAAACGCGAGGAATCGGAGAAGAAGCTCGCAAAGACGGAGGAGAACATGAAGCAGGTGTACTCCCTTCGCCGCGAAATCGCGCCGCATATTTCATTTCTTAAGAAACAGGTTGAGAAGATTGAAAAGACCAAACAACTGAAAGAGGACCTAAAGCTGTTGTACGGCGAGTACCTGAAGCGCGAGCGCGCATATATTACGGTTTCAAAGAAGCACATCACGGAAGAAGAACAAGCTCCCAAAGCGGAACTTGCGGACCTAAACCAGAGACTCGCGGCTTCAAAAAGAGTACTGGAAGAAACACGCGGCAAGGACGCGAAAACGAAGGCGATTATCTCGATTGAGGAAAAGCTGAGCCATTTCCGGAAAGAGCGCGAAGCGCTTTCGCGCGAGATTGGCAAGCTTGAGGGTGAAATCGCGGGAGCAGAGCGTTTGCAGAGACTTCGCGGCCCGGAGCAAAAGGACAGCGTGGCCATTCCGCTTTCCGAAGTTGAGGGACTGGTGAAGCAGATAGACGCGGTTTCAGTTGACGAGGACGAACAGGATTCGGGCGTTCTCCTCGCCACTATTTCACGCATCAAAGAGGCCATGCACGCTTTTTTGGAGAAGTATCGCCGAAAGAAGGGGGAAGGAACAGAGGATGTTGAGAGAGAAATCACAGAGCTTGTCGGCAAAAAGAAGGAGTCTGAACAGAAACTCCTCGCGGTGCAGGAAGCTGAACGGAAAACGCAGGGGGAAGAGCGGGTGCTCCGCGTGGAAATTGAGAAGGAGAAAGATTCAAGCCGTGACGCCGAAAAAGAGGTCTTCCGCATTATCGCGCGGCAGAACGAGCTTCATGGCGCATTGAACACCTTGCGCGTTCGGCTCCATGAAGTGGAGCATTTTGAAGGGGACTTTAAGCGGGAACTCACCGAGGGGGCGCTTCTTGTGGGGCGGGAGATACTGGAGTATGAGAAATTTCAAATCCCCAATATCAAATATCAAAACGGAACGGAGCTAACTGAAGAAGAACTTGCTGGAGAAAGTCGGATAGAACAAGAAGAACGAAGAAGAAAAGTGGAGAGGCTCAAAATCCGCATTGAGGACGCGGGCGGGGGAAGCGGGGCGGCCGTGCTCAAGGAATTTGAGGAAGTAAGTGGGCGCGACCAGTTCCTCGCGCGGGAAATAACCGACCTGGAGCAAAGCGCCGAGACGCTTCGAAATCTTATCGCGGAGCTTCTGCAGAAACTGGATGAGGAATTCCGTGGAGGCATTGAGAAGATAAACTCTGAATTTCAGAATTATTTCTCGCTCATGTTCGGCGGCGGTTCGGCAAGACTCGCCGTTACGAAGCCGGAGAAGAAAGTCAGGCGCGAAGTGGATGAGCTTTTAGATGGCGGAGATGCCGCGGCAATGGCCGCCGCCGAGGAAGACGAGCAGGAAACGGGCATTGATATTGAAGTGAACTTGCCGCGCAAGAAAATCAAAGGCCTCATGATGCTCTCCGGTGGCGAACGCGCGCTTACCTCTATCGCGCTCCTCTTCGCGATGTCGCAGGTCAAGCCCCCGCCGTTCATCATTCTGGATGAAACCGATGCCGCGTTTGATGAGGCGAATTCAAAGAAGTACGGCGATATGGTGGAGAATCTATCCAAACACTCCCAGCTGATTTTGATTACACACAATCGCGAGACCATGTCCCACGCCGGCGTCATTTATGGCGTGACGATGGACAAGTCAGGCGTATCAAGACTTCTCTCCATTGCATTTGATGAAGCTGTCGCTGTTGCGAAATGACACAAAACAAAGAGGTCTGAAGGCAACTCTGTTTTGCGTCAACCCGCACTTGATGCATAATTCAGTTCCGGGGCTCTGGATTCCAGTTTTCGCTGGAATGACAGAGGAAACAAAAAACCGCGTACGATACGCGGCTTGTGTCGACGGTTGTCTCCTAGAGCAGCTCTTCGCTCAAGCCGTTCAAACGAATGCCAGAAATGGGGTGCCTTTTGCGGACGCGCATGAGGAGACGGGTGTCCTCGGGGTCACCAAGTGATGCGCGCTCCTGTCGTAGCCGAATAAGGGTCGAGTTGAATTTCTTTCTTCTTCGTGTGACCCAGCCGCGTTCACTTGCCCCTGAACGAGTAAAAGAACAATTTTTCATAATCGTTCTAACAACACAAAGTGGGTATTTGTTACACAATCCTATAATCCAGCATCTTCCGCTCCACGTCCGCCCCCTTCACTTTAAAACGGACTCTGTCCCCAAGCGCATATTTCTTTCTCGTTTTCTCGCCGACGATGCAGTAATTCTCAGCGTCCAGAGAATAGTAGTCATCCTCCATGTTTCGGAGCGCCACCATGCCTTCTGACTTTGTCTCACGCTCTTCCACGTAGATACCCCACTCGGTTACGCCGGAAATGACGCCCTCGAACTCTTTCCCAATCCGCTCCTCCATGTATTCCACCTGCTTGAGTTTGATGGACTCGCGCTCGGCCTCTGCGGCGGCAATTTCTTTCTGCGTCGCGTCGGAAGCCATCCGTTCAAGACCGGCGAGTTTCCGCGGGTCCAGTTTGTGCCGTTCCAATATAGAGAACAACGAACGGTGTACAAGAAGATCCGGATAGCGGCGGATAGGGGAGGTGAAGTGTGTGTAGTATTCGAACGCAAGTCCGAAATGGCCTATGTTCGCCGTTGAATATATCGCTTTTGCCATACTCCTGATAGCCGCAGTCTTAATGAGCGATTCCGAGGCATGTCCTTCGATGGCTTGAAAGAGCGCCTGCAGGTCGTTTCCCGTCACCGAGCCGTCCTTTTTGATAATGAACTCATGTCCGAGCGCGCGAACGAAGATACTGAGTTGCTGCAGCTTCTCGCGGTCAGGTACATCGTGAGTACGGTAAATGAAGGGGATTTTACCTCCGGACTGTTTCCATGTTTGATGGAAGAAATAGGCCACTTCGCGATTAGCCAGCAGCATAAACTCCTCGATGAGTTTATGCGTATCGAGACGTTTCTTTTTAAAAACGCGTATCGGATGACCGTCTGTGTCCAGTTCAAAACCGACCTCGTCCTGTTCAAAGTCAATGGCACCCTCCTTTGTTTTTGCTTTGCGGAGCTGCTTTGCAATAGCGTTGAGGGTTCGGAGTTCCTCCGAGAGTTCGCCGCCCTTGTCGATAGAATCCTGTGCGGTCTCATAGGTAAAACGTTTCTGCGAGTGAATGACCCCTTTACCGAACCAGCGGCTGTAGACCTTTCCAGTCTCATCCATTTCAAATACTGATGAAAATGCGAAGCGGTCCACATTCGGGTTCAGTGAACAGAGGTCATTTGAGAGCGCGTGGGGGAGCATCGGAATGGTGCGGTCCACGAGGTAGACGCTTGTCCCGCGTTCGCGCGCTTCGCGGTCGAGCGCGGTGCCTTCGCGCACATAATGCGAGACATCGGCGATATGGACGCCGATCTCGTATCGGCCGTTCTGCAATTTCTTAAAGGAGAGCGCGTCATCGAAATCCTTGGCATTCGCAGGGTCGATGGTAAAGAGCGTTGTGTTCGTGAAGTCGCGCCGCTTTTTCTTCTCCTCTGCGGCGAGAGGGGAGCCGGTCTCCCGGATGAGCCGTTGTGCTTCGTCAGCTATTTTCTTCGCCTCCTCTTCAACCTGCCTTGGAAAGTCGCTTTCGAACCCGCGTTCCAGAATGATGGATTCCATCTCCACTTCATGCTCGCCCTTCTTGCCGATAATCTTAACAATTTCACCCTGAGGTTCTGCGCCGCTCTGCCACTCTTTGATTTCGGCAAGCACCTTCAGCCCTTTTTGCGCTTCCCGTGGCGGCCGTGAAATCACAATCGGCGCGTACATACGGAAGTCATCCGGATTCACGACAAGCCGCGTCCCGCGCTCTTCTATCGTGCCGACAAAACGCATCTTGGCGCGCTTAAGAATGCGAACCACCCGTCCCGTTTTCTGTCCGCGAACTCGTCCTTTCAGGAGCTCAACTTCCACTTCATCGCGGTTCAAAGCCGTTTCCAGGTTCTCCGTTTCGATGCGTATATCCTCGCCATGCTTTTCGTCTTCAATGAAGCCCACTGCGCGTGAATTCACGCTTAAAATACCCCGCAGATTCAAGGGGTCATGCTTCTTCTTTTTGTCATTCTCGCGCGGGCGGGAATCCAGTCCGGTTGTTTTATGCCTTCCTCTTTTCACCGCCCTACTATAACCTGTTTTGACTTTTTCAGGAATCCTGATAGTATAGCGCACTACAGATATGTTAAAGATTCGATTACAGCGCGTTGCCCGTAAGCACATCCCGATTTTTCGGGTGGTTTTAACTGACTCGAAGAATTCCACCAAAAGCGGCAAGTTCAAGGAGGTTCTCGGTTCGTTTAATCTGAGAACCGATGAGAAAACCGTGAACGCCGAGCGCGTCAAATACTGGATTTCCAAAGGCGCCCAGCCGTCAGGGACGCTCCATAATTATCTGGTGCACGAGAAAATCGTCTCTGGTAAGAAGATAAATGTGCTCCCGAGGCGGACGCCGATTAAACCGGAGGTAAAAGCGGAAGAGAAAAAGGAGGAGAAGACGGCGGCTCCCGCTTCGCCTGAGACAAAAGAGGGCGAAGGGAAACCGGCCGAAGCATCGGTTGCGCAGGCGGCGTAACTGTCGTAGGATTATACAGGTCAGCAAGGATTTATCAGTATTTTTAGTAAAAGAGTACTATGGCACAGGAAAGTGATGTCGCGTTTCTTGAGTATGTCGTGAAGGCGCTGGTGGATGCTCCGGATGATGTCAAAATCAACCGCACCGTTGACGAGATGGGTGTTCTCCTGACGCTCTCCATCAATCCGGTGGATATGGGCAAGGTTATCGGCCGCTCGGGCAACACCGCTAAGGCAATTCGGACGCTTCTTCGCGTCGTCGGTATGAAGAACAACGCTCGCGTTAATCTCAAAATCAACGAGCCAGAAGGCGGGGCCCGCCCCGAGCGCTCGGTGGCGAAGAGCGTTGATGAGGCGATGGAAGACCTGAAGATATAAGCTTATAGCTTTTAGCTGATAGCTTATAGAAAAGAATATGAAACACAAAACCGCCCACAAGGCGGTTTTGTATATAAAAACCCCGCATGTGTATGCGGGGAGAAGCGACATAGGTCCAAAATCTTATTTCGCCTTTTTGTTAGATTCGGTCTGAAAAAAGATCTGGGCTTGAGTCATTATTGTAACCGTGTCGCTGCCGATAACATGCTCAGCATATTGAGAAGGTACAATAATGACATCCCTGGGACGCAATTTCATGTGATTGAGAAAGTCGAGGATTTGAGTATTAATCTTTTCCGAGCTTTTGGAAGTTCGGAATTGTCCTGCATTAACAGTAGCTGATAGCCATATCTTCATTTTCGATGACCTTTCTTTTTGGTTTCCCAAATTGGAGACTATAATATATTTACAATTTGTCAAGTTTATGTTAGCCTCGTCAACGTGAATTTCCACCTCATCACCTTATTTCCGCACGCCTTTGACTCGTACCTTGGCGAGTCCATCTTGAAACGCGCCATTGAGGATGAGAAAATAAAGGTTAAGTTCTACAATCCGCGCGATTTTGCCGAAAACAAGTGGCGTCGCATTGACCGCGCGCCGTATGGCGGGGGGCCGGGGATGGTGATTCAAGCGCTTCCTGTTATAAAGGCGGTGGAGAAAGCGCTCGCAAATGCAAAAATCAAAAATCAAAAATCAAAATTAAAGATAGTTTGGTTGTCGCCATCCGGGAAGCAGTTTACCAATGCGGTTGGTGTGAAGTACGCAAAACTTACTGACCTCATTATTATCTGCGGGCGCTACGAGGGTATTGACGCGCGGGTGAAGAGAGCGTTCAAGGTAGAAGAACTGTCTGTCGGCCCGTTCGTGCTCACCGGTGGGGAACTACCCGCGATGCTCATGATAGATGTTATCTCGCGTCAGGTAGAAGGGGTGCTCGGCGACTTTAACTCGCGCGAAGAGGCGCGCGTCGCAAGTCCTGATGTCTACACGCGGCCAGATGTGTTTGAGTGGAAAGGGAAGAAGCTTCGCGTCCCCAAAATCCTTCTCACCGGTCACCATGCGAACATAGACGAGTGGAAGCTGAAGCGGAAGAAATAAACCGCACTGCTCGTGTACCCGTTACAGGCTAATTCGTACGAATTAGCCTGTAAGCACGTATCACTCCCAGACATTAACAAATGTTAAAGACACAGTATAAAAGAGCACGGTGAAGACTCAAAGCGTTCTTTACCTCACTGGCATGCCCGGTGCTGGCAAAAGCACCTTGGCGGCGACTCTCGAGACCATCTATCGATGCCCGCGGTTGGAGGTCGGACAGATAGGCCGCGAACTAGCTGTCGATGCACGTCATCCCTTGAGCGCTGACATTACCCACTTCCAGTCACAGCGGATTCCGTTTCCGGAGTGGCTATTGGATACTCTGCTTGCTAATCGGTTCAAAACCCTTGCTCCTGCGAATCCTGTCATCGTATTAGTGGGCGTCCCTCGGAACGAGGCAGGATTGACGATTGTTCGCAAACTTGGTGTCGATCGCCGAGAACGCTGTTCGTTCACGTGGACTTGGAAGAGGTAGCCGCTGAAGCACGCCTCGGCCGAATAGATCCGGCGCGAGGAATTCGTACTGACGACGAGAATGAAGCGGTAAGGAAACATGGCTTCAGACTGTACCGACAGTTCTGCGTTCCACTCTTCTCGAGTCTCGAGACAACAGCTCCAGACGATTGCATGAGCGTTCGCAGCGATGGAGATGTGCAAGCTGTCGTCGGAGAAATCGTAAGACAGTTTCAACTTATAACATAAGCACGAAGTTCACCACGACTTCATGCGTCTTTTTATCTCGCCCGCTTGCCGTCGATGAGGCCGAAGGCGATAAGCGAAAGGAGGATAAGACCGAGCGAGAAGGTAAGCGCAGTCACGGCACCAAAGTATTGCCACAGAAGGCCTCCGACGATACCGGCAAAGAGAACTCCAAAACCGATCGCGGCGTTGAGGAGTCCATACGCGCTTCCACGCTCTTCCGGTGACGTGAGGCGCGCGGCGAATGAGCGCTGGACGCTGTCGGTGAAGGCGCTCCCTATACCGAGGACAATGAAGCCGACCGCGAGATCAGTAAGCGTCTGGTCATAGATGAGGAGCAGATATGCGAGGGCAATGAGGAGATACCCGCTGAGGATGACTGGTTTGTCTCCGTGCCTGTCGGCAAGACGGCCTGCGTAGAGAGAGAACACCGTGAACGAGATATTGAAGAACAGATAAAAGAGAGGAATATAGCTCACGCGAAGCCCGAGGTCTTGTGTGCGCAGGAGGAGAAGGGCTATGGGTAGATTCGCAAGCGAGAGCGTAAAGATGACGACGAGAAATCGCTTGAATTCTTTGCTCTGCTCGCGAAGCCGGAGCGCGACTCTCCCGTGACGATAGACCGCGCCGATTTCTTTGATGAAAAAGAATGAAAAGAGGGCGAGAATACCCACAAGAAAAGCCGTGATAAATACGATATTGAATGCCCCCGGAAATCTCTCGAGGATGAGAAACGCGGTAAGAGGACCCAAGATGGAGCCAAGTGAATCCATCGCACGATGGAAACCGAATGAATGCCCGACATGCTCCGCGCGGGTGGAAAGCGAAAGAAGCGCGTCACGGGGGGCCTCACGTATTCCCTTGCCGATGCGGTCAACCACACGGATGCTTAACACATGCGCGGCGACGGAGGAAATCAGATAAAACGGCCGCGTGGCGACCGAGAGCACATAACCGGAGAGCGCCAGGAGTTTGCGTTTCTGTGTCTTGTCAGAAAGACGGCCGGAAAAGACTTTAGTGAGATTTGAGATTCCGTCAGCAACGCCTTCAATGAACCCGAGGGAGGCGGCACCTGATTTGAGGACAGAACTAAAAAAAGCGGGGAAGACCGATACGATCATTTCATTGGAAAAGTCATTAAAGAATGAGACCAGTCCCATGAAGAAGACATTGCGCTCCACTCCGAATAGTTTTTTGATCATTCCGTTATAAGTAGGACACGGACACAGTATATTGTCCGGAATTGCCACTTTTCAATTAATGACTAAGCACTTTTATCGTATCGCCGACTTTCAGTCCTGAAGCAAGTTTAACAACGCCGACATTTATTTTCCCGTACCAATGCACAACCTTCCCTATTTCTTTTTCTTTTATAGCCATAAGATTTAAAAAACTGACTTATAAAATAGCGTATCGACTTATAGAAAGCATAGCACTGAACCGACAACTTCAAAAGTTTGACAAAAAGAAGGTAATGAATTATAGTCGCGCATGGAAATCCCGAAAGGACCTTGAAGTGAAAACAAAACTAAAAAAACAACACGAAAAGCAACTATCGGATCTTATTGAACAATTCTGCGCAGAAAAACACATTTTACAGAACAATCAAACGCTATCTGTGCTCTTAACCATCACAACTCATCCAAAAGTGGACATCGGAGTAAGGGCGGCAATTGACGAACTTCTTGCTGGTCCAATAAATTCAGAAAAGTTATGCACTCGCTCTCGCAATTTTTTCTTCAATGAAGATATCAAATTTTTGGGCCAGTTAGCCCGCATGTCCCCAGAACGTTTTCTTAACTACAGAAATGTAGGGAAAAGATCTTTGGATGAGGTGAAAGATTACCTTGCCGAATTAGGGCTTACTATGAACCTACAAGTCCCGATGGGTCCGCTTGAGCGCCAACAGTGGCTCTCAGCACCACCGTGGATATTATGCAGTCATAGTCAGTACTTAGACGCAAGAGCACTTAGTGCTGTAGGAAACTCAGTCCAAGAGATTAAAGAGAGTAGACGAGAAGATTTCACTGCTAAAGCTCTTCTGTATTACAAAGAAAAAGGTCAGGCCGAACATGTTGCACGAGATAATGCCAATTGGCTCTTTAGAAACACACAGAGTGCTATAAATGAACTCGGTTTGTAAACACACAACCAACTACCCTCTCCAGAAAAACTGGGGCGGGTTTTTATTTTAAGACTTTTAAAAATGCGCGGGACAGGACTTGCACCTGCACGGCTTTCGCCACATGCCCCTCAAGCATGCGGGTCTTCTTGTTCCCCCACCCGCGCAACATTACAACGATTTACCTACTATACCCAAAGCCGTAATCACTTTCAACCTTTTACGAGATAAACAAAGTACTAACGGAGATGAATATATTTTCTGCAATATTTTTAATCCCTCTCTTTTCGCATATTTTAGTTGAAGAGTGCTTTTCTTACTGTCTTTTGTAATATGACCACTTACTTTTACAAGCTTTTTTATTTCACACCTTAACCATAAGATAAATTTCTCACTCGCAGAAGAAAAACTGATATAAAACATAAAACTAGAGCGCCAACGAGGATCCCAGTAGGAATAAAACGTCCCATCACCATCAAAACAACCTCGTAAAAAATGAAAAAAATATTTCGATGGTATTGAAACCGGACCAAGTGTTTTTGACTTATTTCGGTGTAAACCTATTTGCTCAAGAAATGAATAGAAAAACACATCGCTAAATTGTATGACGAAATATTTTTTTTCTATACTCGCACCGTTTGACTTGCGTCCAATGCTGTAAGAAATACCGAGTGCTTTTTGAAAATTATTCATCTGCTCTAAATCTTTAGAGGTAAAGTTAATATGCCGCCGGTCAGGTGATAAATTGCCGTCGGTGGTTATCAAACCAACTGCATAAGCAAAGTTAGGAGACCATTTTATTTTTACTTTATGCCTTGGTATTGGTCCTCTAGTTCCCATATTTACATTATAAAATATTTTATTTTCTGCTCAAGGGGATAGCGTATCCAAGTTGGGGATAATAAAAAAACCGATTTTTTTCGGTTTTTTTATTTTGCTTCTATTTTTGGTTCTTCCGCAACCACTTTTGTAGATTCTTCTTGCGCGACGGATATTTTTTCAGTTATTCGTTCGTGTCGCATGGCTCGGCGTATTTCTTTCGCCGCCTTGCGGCGAATGTAAAATAGTTTCGCGCGGCGCACCTTCGCGCGCTTCAAAACTTCAATTTTTTCTATTGCGGGAGAATAAAGCGGAAAAATTCTTTCAACGCCGACACCGCCAACCGTGTTTCGCACCGTAAACGAAGCGCCGGCCTCGCGCCCATGCTTTCTGGCGAGCACTAATCCTTCAAACGCCTGCAGTCGTTTCTTCTCTTTTACTTTGTCTTTTTCAACAACGCGCTCTGTAATTTTCTGCACAACGCGCACGGTGTCGCCGGCGCGCAAATCAATAGCGCGCCGTTCGGCAATATTTACAGATGAAATGGTTACCGTCATAACCCGCACAATTTATCACATTCTCAAATTTTTTCAACCGCGCGCTGAAAATCCTCCGGATACGGCGCTTCTATTTTCAATGTCTTACCCGACGGAAGCGCTATAGAAAGAGAGCGAGCATGCAACGCTAAACGAGAAAATCCGAGTAGTGATTCGCGTTTCGGAGCATAAAGTTTATCGCACACAACCGGATAATTTATCGCTTTCAGATGCACGCGCAACTGATGCGTTCTTCCGGTAAGAGGTCTTAGTTCAACGAAACTCCAATGTTCTCCGCGATTCAAAACTTTGTATTCAGTAATTGCTTCGCGCTCTTTCCCTCTCCTACCGCGCGTCGCGGACCATAACGGAGCGTTTCTTTTGCTTCGTGCGATTGGTCTGTTTATTACACCTTCGTCATTTTTCACGTGTCCGTATACAAAAGCGTGATAAATCTTTTCTACTTTCCTATCCTGAAATTGTTTCTTCAAAAACTCAAAAGTATTTTGGTTTTTAGCGACAATTAAAACTCCGGATGTTTCTCTATCTAGGCGATGAATAATTCCCGCCCGCACGAGCTCGCCAACATCCACAATTTGCGGATATTTTTTAACCAACCAATCTGATAGCGATGGCTCTTGTGTCCTGCCATCACTATGCACAATCAAACCGGACGGTTTGTTTACAACAAGTGCGTCGTTGTCTTCATATAAAATATCTATTTTATCTTCCAATCCTGCGTTGGCGGTTTCCATATTCATTTAAAATTGAAAAAAATTCGTTGCGCGACAAAGCTGGCCAGTATGTTTTTGTGAAAAACAGTTCGCTGTAAACGCCTTGCCACGGAAGAAACCCTGAAAGACGTTGTTCTCCTGAAGTGCGTATAATTAGTTCCGGATCCGGAATATCGCTTGTCCAAAGGTATTTGCCGAATGTCTTTTCATTTAATTCTTTCTCCCCATTGGCAATCGCGCGATTTGCCGCTTCCAAAATTTCCGCGCGCCCACCGTATGAAAGCGCTAACGCGAGAGTGGGACCTGTCTGGTTTGCCGTTTCTTCTTCGGCTTTCTTCATTATCTTTTGCATTTCACTGGAAAACCGAGAGAGAAGTCCGACACACCGCACACGAAAACCGTCGCGCTTAATGGCGGCAAGTTCTTTAGTAAGTATTCTCTTGAAAAGGCGGAGCAGATACATAACTTCGTTTCTGGAACGATTCCAATTTTCAGTTGAAAAAGCGTAAACAATTACGTGCTTTATTCCCGCCTCTCGCGCCCACCTCATAACTTCTTTTAGTTTTTCAGAGCCGGCGCTATGCCCTTCCATAGTGGAAATACCGCGCTCGCGCGCATACCTCCGATTTCCATCCATAATAATGCCTATACATTGCGGAGCCGTTGTTGTGGTCATATAAGATACAATCTTTGCATTTTCTCAAAAATTACGCAAAATGTAATGTAGTGGTCCATTAAAGTCCCGCGAGATAAAAATGCGCGCTTAGCTCAGTTGGCAGAGCAATCGCTTTACACGCGAAAGGTCGGGGGTTCAAGTCCCTCAGCGCGCACCAAAATGGAACTTAGCGGTTTTCTTGAAGGTTTTTCAGAAGCCCAAATGCGGGACGCGCGAAGCGCGTCCCACATTTTGGTTCTCAAAGAGTTACTACTGGTGCCTCTATTTTACCAAGCTCGCACCTATTTTCAAAATCGCTGACAATGTGCCACGCGCGGAGCGCGTGGTGATGCGAACCAATGCTTTACGCTCCACGAATTGACGCCGCCAGCCGCCGCAAAGCGGCGACTTAGCCTCGCAGAAAATGATTCCTTGCTTTCCTGATTTGCGCGCGCCGGATTTCTTTTTCTCCTAATGAAAAGAGTATTTTTCTGTGGTGTCCTGCTGATTCCAGCAGAACGGCGGGGCTGTCCACAATTTGATTTCGCTCGGGCATGGCGGAATTCCCCCCACACCCCCCTTCCGCCGCGCCCGAGCGAAAGACAGAGGCCGCACCCGCCGCCCCGCTCGTCAGAGCAGAGCAACACAAAAAAGTTTTCTGTTCCTTTTAGAAGAAAAAATCCGGCGCGCGCAAAAAGAAAATGCAGAGAAAACTTTTTTGCGGAACAGCGAGCGAAGCGAGCGGCGGCGGGGCGGCTTCCTTAGTTCCGTTCAAAAAAGGTTCGCGCAAAATGTATAATTACAGCACCAAACTGGACTTCCTGATTTTTGGAAAGCCAAAGCAACGGAATGCTCGCCGCGCCTGCGGGCGCGGCTCGCAAGGAATTGTGCGGCAAAATCAAATGGCGGGACTTTCGTGGAGCGTACATCGCTGAGTTGCATCACCACGCGTTCGGTGCGTGGGTCATCTGTTTTGAAAGTAGGTGCGAACTTGGTAAAATAGAGGCACCACATAGGAAAAGTCAAAGAGTTTTGGTTCGCCTCGCTCCGCTCGGCGACTAATTTGTATTCAATTTTGGGGGCAAAAATGAATTGGCGGTTTCGTAAAATGTGGTTCGAGCTGATGTTTTTCAGAAATGTTGGCAATTCGGAAAGATGATTCTCATCAATCAGTTTTTGCGGCTTGATTCAAGGATAAAACGAATTCACGAGCCGGTTTGAGCCAATGATTGCCGTTTCGCTCAAAATCCTTTGATTTCTCGGTAAAAAATGAGATAGTTAAATAACTATGACCAATAAGATTTATAAAACAATAACCCTCTCCCTCCCCGCTCTTTTTCTTATACCCGCGCTCGCTTTTGCCCATCAGCCACGCATCACCGAGAGCCGGCAGACGCTCGTGCCGGATCCGGAGATCTCCAAGGCCTACTACGGCACGCTCACGGGCGAGCCCGATGTCT
>Ga0194128_10001455_pt1 | contig 41163 bp, 45 predicted proteins | sample TA2KigCa65mmetaG_FD_148650 | JGI IMG/M metagenome (GOLD analysis project Ga0194128, IMG submission 148650) | Freshwater microbial communities from Lake Tanganyika, Tanzania - TA2015037 Kigoma Deep Cast 65m | ecosystem: Environmental > Aquatic > Freshwater > Lake | place: Tanzania: Lake...
CGGTTCCAGGTTCAGGGCCGCGAAGACGTGCGCGGCCGCCACGAGCGCGACCGCGCCGGCGGCCGCGGACCAGAGCGCCAGCGTCAGCGCCTCGGCCTCGGCGCGGCCGAGCGACGGCCAGAGGCCGACGATCGGCGCAAGGAGCAGCCGGCCGAGCGCGATGTAGACGGGCGATCCTGGCGGATGGGGCTGATGGCGCGCGGGGTCGAACTCGCGCAGACCCAGCGCGAAATTGATCGAATCGTAATCCTCCAGGGACGGTGCAAGAAACGGAAGGTGGGCGGCGAGGTAGGCGGCGCCGAGCGCCCACTCCCACCGTTGCCGAATCCAGCTCCCACGAGGCCAGAGGCGGAAGAGGCGGGAGTCGGGGGCTCGCTCAGGCGGGGCGGAGAACGACGCCTTCATTCAGGCTGCCCATCCTATACCCCCGGCGATCGATCGTGACCTCCTGATAGCCAATCGCCCGCAGCGCGTCGACGATCCGCCGGTGCAACTCGGGCTCGAACGCGCGCGGCAGCTCGTCGCGGCCGAGTTCGAGACGCGCGAGGCCGTCGTGGTGCCGCACGCGGCAGACGCGGAAGCCCAGCTCACGGAGGATCGCCTCGGCGCGCTCGATCAGGCGCAGCTTCTCGGGCGTGACCTCCGAATGGTAGGGAATGCGCGAGGAGAGGCACGCCGACGCCGGTTCGTCCCAGGTCGGCAGGCCCGCGCGGCGCGACAGCTCGCGGATGTCGGCCTTCGTCAGATCGGCTTCGTCGAGCGGGCTCCGGACGCCGAACTCATGCGCCGCGCGCCGGCCCGGACGGTAGTCGCGGCGATCGTCGGCGTTGCTGCCGTCGACGACGGCGGACACGCCGCGCGCCGAGGCGAGCGCGGTCAGCGCGCCGTACAGCTCCCGCTTGCAGTAGTAGCAGCGGTCCACGGGATTGGCACGGTACTCGGGGCGCTCGACTTCGGCCGTGCGGATGAACTCGTGATGGAGGCCGAACTCGCGAGCCAACCGCAGCGCGAGCTGTCGATGATGATCGGGATAGCTGGGGCTGTCGGCGGTCACGCAGAGCGCCGCGGGGCCCAATACCTTGGTGGCGGCCCAGGCGAGATAGGCGCTGTCGACGCCGCCGCTGAAAGCCACGACCGCTGAACCGCAGGACGCGAGAACGTCGTGCAGACGCTGCTCACGGGCGCTCAGCGCAACCGTCACTCTTCCTCTTCTTCGTCGAGGTCGTCCTCGTCGTCGAACAAGCCCTCTTCGTCGAGCTCCGCCTCTTCCTCATCCTCCTCGTCGAGGTCCTCGTCGTCGTCGTCGTCGTCCTCGTCGTCGGCGACTTCGAGTTCGTCGGGACCCGCGAGTATGAGGTTCTTGCCGCACTCAGGGCAGCTCACTTCATCGCCCTCCACGTGATCGGTCGTGTCGATTTCGTCGAATTCGCATTCGGGGCAGGTCGCCATACTGGCTCCACGGCAGCGCGGGGTCCACCAGCGCGCACGCCTGCGCGGTGGTGTGCGAGCGGATCAGCCGAGCTGCACTCGTCGGGACGTGGCCGCATCCTCAAGCGGATCCAGCGCTTCCCGCCAAAGGCCGGATTATAGCGAGATTTTCGCAACGGCCGCAATCACACACTAAGGATCGCACGGCCCGATTCCGATACATGTGACATGCCAGCCCCGGCGGAGACGGCCGTCAAGACGGTGATCGTCGCCGACGACACGGCCTTCGTCCGCGACCGCTTTCAGGGCGCGCTGCACGCCGCCGGGCATCGGGTGAGCGCGGTGGCCGACGCCACGGAGCTGCTCGCGCGCGTGCGCGGCGAGCGCTGCGCGATTGATCTCGTCGTGCTGGACCTGCGGCTGGCGCCGATGCAGGGCGTGGCGATCGTGCGGGCGCTCCGCGCCATCGACGGCTTCCAGGCACCGATCGTCGTCTTCAGCGGCACGATCGCCAACGCGGACGAGGTGCGCGAGCTGGCCCAGCTGGGCGTGGCCGGCTACGTCAACGAGTACAGCGCCGTGCAGCACATCGTGCCGGCGCTGGCGCCGCATCTGTTCCCGCATCAGTTCAACCGGCGCTCGAGCCCGCGGGTGATCCTCGGCGTCTCGGTCGCCTACCGCCTGGGCAACACGATTGCCGCGGCCGTGACGCTCAACGTCAGCCGGGACGGCATCGCGATCCGCACGACGAGCCCCCTCGACCCCGGCACGATCGTGAGGGTCCGGTTCCGGCTGCCCGGCGTGCACGGCGAGATCGAGACAGAGGCGCAGGTGCGGTGGGCCGAGCGCCGCGTCGGGATGGGCCTGCAGTTCACGCGCATCGACGCCGCCGCCCGGGTGGCCATCGACGAGTTCGTGCGCTCGAACTTCTTCTCGAATCGGAAGGCCTAGACGGCAGGCGCTGGACGTCAGGCTCGGGGCTTCCGGCGTGGGAGCTCCGGTTCGACGCCTACCGTGCCCGCAGCAGCCTGAGCGCGTTCCCGACGACGATGACCGACGCGCCCGTGTCGGCGAGCACGGCCATCCAGAGCGTCGCCGTCCCGGTGACCGCCATGACGAGGAAGGCCGCCTTGAGCGCGAGCGAGATGGCGACGTTGGTGCGGACGTTGCGGAGCGTCGCGCGGGCCAGGCGGATCGCGTAGGGCACGCGCAGCAGCTCGTCGGACATGAGCGCCACGTCGGCGCTCTCGAGCGCGGCGTCGGAGCCGGCCGCGCCCATCGCGATGCCGACGTCGGCGGCCGCCAGCGCCGGCGCGTCGTTGATCCCGTCGCCGACCATCAGCACCGGACCGTGCCGGCTCGCGAGCGATCGCACCAGCCCGTGCTTCTGCTCGGGCAGGAGCCCCGCGTGACACTCGTCGAGGTGCAGCTCCTCGGCAACGCGTGCGGCGCTGCGCTCGTGATCGCCGGTCAGCATGGCGACGCGGTGCACACCGTGCTCGCGCAGGAGGTCGATCGCCTCGCGGGCGGTCTCGCGCGGCCGATCCGCGACCGCGACCGCGCCGGCCACGGCGCCGTTCACCGACACGACGATCAGCGACTGGCCGTCGTGGCGCGCCCGCTCCCGATCGAGGGCCGGCGGCAACGGCGTCTGCCGCGTCAGAAACAGCCGCTCGCTGCCGACCGCAATCCGCACGCCGTCGACCTCGGCCTCCGCGCCCATACCCGGCACCGACGCAAACCGCGTCGCCGCCGGAATCGCGATCCGGCGGTCGCGCGCGTGGGCTACGATTGCCCGCGCGACAGGGTGCTCCGAGCGCGCCTCGACGGCGGCCGCGTACCGCAGGATGTCGCCCGACGAGATCGAGTCGAGCGCCTGCACGCCCGTCACGCGCAGCTCGCCCCGTGTCAGGGTCCCCGTCTTGTCGAACGCGACGACCCGCACCGCGGCGAGCCGCTCGAGGTGGGCGCCCCCCTTGATGAGCACGCCGTTGCGCGCCGCCGCCGAGAGCGCGGCGACGATCGAAACGGGCGTCGAGATGACGAGCGCGCACGGACACGAGATGACGAGCAGCACGAGCGCGCGGTACACCCACGCGGCCGCGTCGCCGCCGAAGGCAAACGGAGGCACGACCGCGATCACGACGGCCAGCGCGAGCACGGCCGGCGTGTACACGCGCGCGAATCGATCGACGAACGCCTGCACGGGCGCGCGGCTGGCCTGCGCCGTCTCCACCAGGTGAATGATGCGCGCCAGCCGCGTATCGCGGACGTGCCGCGTCACGCGCACGTCCAGGGCTCCGCGTCCGTTGATCGTTCCCGCAAAGAGATCGTCGCCGGGGCTCTTGTCGACCGGCATCGACTCGCCGGTCAGCGGCGCCTCGTTGACGTCGCTGTGTCCGGCCGCCACCACGCCGTCGAGCGGCACTTTGTCGCCGGGCCGGACGAGGATCTCGTCGCCCACGCGAATGCTGTCGACCGGCAGCCGCGACTCGACGCCGTCGCGGCGGACGACGGCCTCCCGCGGGGACAGGTCGATGAGCGCCCGGATGGCCTGCCGCGCCCGCTCCATCGTCCGGAGCTCCAGCCACTGCGCGACCGCAAAGAGAAAGACGACCGCGGCCGCCTCGAGCCATTCGCCGAGGACGAGCGCGCCGGCGACGGCGACCACCATCAGCGTATTGATGTCGAGGGTGCGGGCGCGGATGGCGGCCATCGCCCGACGGGCCGGGAAGACGCCCCCTGCCACGGCGGCGGCGGTGAGCAGGGCCGCCGACGCGGCCGGCTGGCCCGCGGCCTGCAGCGCCACGCCGGTCACGATCGCGGCGCCGCAGCCGATCATCAGCCGCCAGCGCCAGGCGACGTCGCCCCCCTCGCCCGAGGGCTCCTCATGCTCGAGCCACATGCGCATGCCGGTCTGACCGGCCGCGTCGACGATCGCGGAGGTCGTCAGCTTGGCGGCGTCGTATTTCACATGAAGCCGCTGCCCCACCAGGTCCGCGGAGACGGCTTCGAGCCCGGCCAGCGGCTTGAGCCGCCGCTCCAGGATGACGACCTCCTCGGCACAGTCCATCCCTTCGACGCGGAACACCGCCTCGGCGTGCAGCTCGCAGGTGGCGCAGGCCACGGTTTCGGGGGATGACATGCCGCTCCTCTCAGGGTAGCGTTCCGACCATCGGGCGGCAACGAACGTCGAATTCCAGGGTCGGGTGCTGAAGATGGTTGCCGCACCGGCGGCCGATGGGCTAGGATGTCGGGTTGGCAGACCCACTTAAACCGCTTCTGGTGTGCAGGTTACGAGGAGGGACGGACGTGATCGAGGTGCAGCACCTCACAAAGCGCTACGGGCCGACGACGGCCGTCGACGACATCAGCTTCCGCGTCGAGAAAGGCGAGATTCTCGGCTTCCTGGGCCCGAACGGCGCCGGCAAGACCACGACGATGCGCGTGCTGACGGGCTACATGCCTCCCACCGAGGGCCGGGCGGTCGTCGCGGGCTACGACATCTTCGATCAGCCGATCGAGGCCAAGCGGCGCATCGGCTACCTGCCGGAGACGCCGCCGCTCTACCCCGAGATGACGGTCTCCGACTACCTGCTGTTCGTCTCGCGGATCAAGGGGGTGCCGCGGGCGGAGCGGAAGGCGCGGGTCGGCGAGGTGATGGAGCGCACGCGCGTCGCCGACATGGCCAACCGCCACTGCGGCAAGCTGTCGAAAGGCTATCGGCAGCGCGTCGGGCTGGCGCAGGCGCTGCTGCACAATCCGGAGGTCCTGATCCTCGACGAGCCGACGGCCGGCCTCGATCCGAAGCAGATCATCGAGACGCGGCAGCTCATCAAGCAGCTCGGCGGCGATCACACGGTCATCCTGAGCACGCACATCCTGCCCGAGGTCAGCCAGACGTGCGGACGCGTCGTGATCATCAATAAAGGCCGTGTCGTGGCCGTCGACACGCCGGAGAACCTCACGTCTCGCTTGCGCGGCTCTGAGACCATGTTCGTCCAGGTGGACGCCCCAGCGGCCAGTGACGTCCGGACGGCGCTGCTGGGAGTGCCGGGCGTGACCGAGGTGTCGCTGGCGGAGACCCGCGGAAATCTGGCGAGCTACGAAGTGAACAGCGGGTCGGGGCGCGACGTGCGGCGCGAGCTCGCGTCGGCCGTCGTGTCGAGCGGCTGGGGCCTCCTCGAGCTTCGGCCGCTGCGGATGAGCCTCGAAGAGATCTTCCTGCACCTCACGACCGAAGACACCACCGCCGGCACCGGCGCGGACACCACCGCGGATACCACCGTGGACACCACAGAGGAAGTGGCGCAATGACGAACATCCTGGCCATCGCGGACAAGGAGATAAAGGGCTACTTCGCGTCGCCGATCGCCTACATCGTGATCGGCTTCTCCGCCATCCTGTACGGCTGGTTCTTCATCAACCTGCTGTACTACTTCGATCGGATCTCGATGCAGGCGGGCGGGGGATTCGGCGGGCCGCAGTCGGTGAACGTGAACGAGCAGCTGATCTCGCCGCTCTTCCTCAACGTGAGCGTCATCCTGCTCTTCACCCTGCCGCTCGTGACCATGCGCACGTATTCGGAGGAGAAGCGCTCGGGGACGATCGAGCTGCTGCTGACGTCGCCGCTGACCGACCTGCAGATCGTCATCGGCAAGTTCCTGGGCGGGCTCACGCTCTATGCGGCGATGCTGGCGGTCACGCTCGTGCACATGGGGTTCCTTTTCGCGTTCGGCAACCCCGAGTGGCGTCCGGTGCTGAGCGGCTATCTGGGGCTGCTGCTGATGGGCGGCTGCTTCCTGTCGCTCGGCCTGTTCATCTCGAGCCTCACGCGCAACCAGATCGTCGCCGGGATGGTCACCTTCGCGGTCTTCCTGCTCTTCTGGGTGATCAACTGGATTTCCACGTTCATGGGCCCGACGACGCAGAACGTGCTGAACTATCTGTCGATCACCGAGCACCTGAACGACTTCACCCGGGGTGTCGTCGACACGAAGCATCTGGTGTATTACCTTTCCTTCATCGCGTTCAGCCTGTTTCTGACCGTCCGGGCGGTCGACAGCGAACGCTGGCGCGGATAAGCCATGCTGCAACGAATCCTGAGCATCCTCGGCTGGGTCGGGACGGCCCTGGTCTTCGGCGCCGTCGCCATTCGTTTCGTCAGGCCGGAGTGGAACCAGTACGCGACGTGGGCCGCCTGGGGCGGCCTCGCGCTGGTCGTGCTCTACACGCTCGGCCAGTGGCGCGAGATCCTCAACTACTTCCAGCGGCGGCAGGCGCGGTACGGCGCGCTGGCGACGACCGGCGTCGTCGCTGGGCTCGCCATCGCCGTGGCGGTGAATTACGTGGCCTCGCGCCAGAACAAGCGGTGGGACCTGACGGTCAACCAGCAGAACAGCCTGTCGGAGCAGACGGTCAAGGTGCTCCAAAGCCTGCAGCAGCCGGTGAAGTTCACCGTGTTCGACCGGCAGACCGAGTTCGACCGCTTCCGGAACCGCCTCGACGAGTACTCCTACCACTCGACCCAAGTGTCGGTGGAGTACATCGATCCCGACACCAGACCCGTCATCGCCAAGGAGTACGAGATCCAGCAGTACGGCACCGTCGTGGTCGAGCACATGGGGCGCCGCGAGCGGGTCACCTCCGACAGCGAGCAGGACCTGACCAACGGCCTCATCAAGGCGCTCTCCGACGAGCAGCGCAAGGTCTACTTCCTGCAGGGGCACGGCGAGAAGGAGCCGAACGACACGGAGCGCGACGGGTACAGCGCGCTGAGCGGGATGCTGCGCAGCGACAACTACCTCGTGGAGCGGCTGGTGCTCGCGCAGCAGAAGGAGGTTCCCGCCGATGCCACCGTCGTGGTGATCGCGGGGCCGACGAGCGACATCCTGCCGGCGGAGCTCGACATGCTGAAGGCGTACCTGGCCCGCGCCGGCAAGCTCATGGTGCTCCTCGACCCGCCGATCGGCGACGCGCCGAAGCAGCTGCCGAACGTGGAGGCGATCATCCAGGAATGGGGCGTGACGCTCGGCAACAACGTCATCGTCGACGTGAGCGGCGCCACGAACGAACCGAGCATCGCGGTGGCGGCGACGTATCCCCTGCACGCCATCACCGAGCAGTTCGCGACGCTGACGATCTATCCCGTGGCGCGGACGGTGGAGGCGGTGTCGGGCGGCACGAACGGGCGGACGCCGACGACGATCGTCGAGACCAGCCGCGCGAGCTGGGCCGAGTCGAACTTCGCGTCGCTGTCGACCGGCGTCGCGCTCGACGCCGAGACGGGCGACAAGGCGGGGCCGCTGTCGGTCGCGGTGGCGGTCTCTGCTCCGGCCGCGGACCCGGGCACGGCGAAGCCGGAGAGCCCCGAGTCGACCCCGTCGGCCAACGAGCCAAAGCCGGAAACGCGCGTCGTCGTCTTCGGCGACTCCGATTTCGCCACCAACGCGTACGCGGGCGTGCCGGGCAACCCCAACCTCTTCGCGAACGCCGTGAACTGGCTGGCGCAGCAGGAGAACCTCATCGCGATCCGGCCGCGGGAGGCGGAGGACCGCCGCGTCACGATGACGCCGCGCCAGCAGACGCTGGCGTTCCTGACGTCAATCCTGTTCATCCCGGCGCTCGTGTTCGCGGCCGGCGTGTTCACCTGGTGGCGGAGGCGGTAACATGCGGGGGCTCACGACGACGATCCTGCTCCTGGTCGTTCTCGCCGGCCTCGGCGGCTACATCTATTTCTACGAGTCCCGCCGGGACGTGGATGACCCCAACGCCCGGCCAAGAGCGTTCGACCAGCTCCAGTCCGAGAACATCGAGGAGCTCCAGATCACGAACGCCGACGGACAGACCTCGCGCGCGCAGCTCGAGAACGGCAACTGGCAGCTCGTCCAACCAGTGCAGGCGGATGCCGACGACGGCGTCGTCGGCACCGTGACGAGCAACCTGTCGACGCTCGAGGTGCAGCGCGTGGTCGAGGAAGCCCCGTCCGATCTCAGACAGTACGGGCTCGAGCCGCCGCGTGTCGACGTCGGCTTCCGGCTGAGGGGAGAGAAGGACTTCCAGCGCCTGCACGTGGGCGACAAGACGGCCACCGGCGGCGACGTCTACGCGAAGCGGCCGAACGAGGCGCGAGTCTTCCTGATCTCCTCCTACCTCGAATCGATCTTCAACAAGGCCCCGTTCGACCTGCGCGACAAAGCGATCCTGAAGTTCGAGCGCGACAAGGTCGAGGGGGTGGAGGTCGTGGACGGGTCCGACGCCATCCAGTTCGCGCGCAGCGGCACCGAGTGGCGGATCGCCAAACCCGCGCCGGCGCGCGCCGACTATGCGGCCGCCGAAGGGCTGCTCACTCGCCTGTCCTCCACGAACATGCTGCAGGTAGTCGAGGAATCGGCCGACGACCTCCGCAAGTACGGCCTCGACCGGCCGGCGATGAGCGCCACGGTGATGGCCGGCAGCACGCGTGCGACGCTGCTCCTCGGCCGCAGGACCGAGGACGGCGGCTTCTACGCCAAGGACGCCGCGCGGCCGGCCGTGTTCACCGTGGAGGAGGCGCTCGCCACCGACCTCGGCAAGGACATCGCCGACTTCCGGCGCCGGGACCTCTTCGACGCACGGTCGTTCAGCGCCAACAGGCTCGAGCTGCGCCGCGGGGGCGAGACGATCACCGTCGAGAAGACCGAGGAGGGCGGGAAGACCGTGTGGAAGCGCGGCGACCAGGCGGTCGACACCGCGGCGGTGGAGGATGTGCTGACACGGTTCTCGAATCTGCAGGCGCAGGCGTTTCAGCCGGCCGCGCACGCCTCGCTGAAGTCGCCGGTCCTCACCGCGACCGTGCGGTTCGACGAGAGCAAGACCGAGACGGTCGCCTTCGGGCGCTCGGGGAACGAGGTGTACGCGAGCCGGGGCGACGAACCGGGGGCCGCGCGCCTCGACACGTCGGCGTTCGACGAGGCGATGAAGGCGGTCGACGCGATGAAATGAGGCGCGCATGTGCCTGTGGCCTGCTGACGCTTGACCTGGCATTGGCCGCTTGCGCCCGTGCGCCGGCGGCCGTCATCCCCTCCCGGCCGACCGCTCCCCTCCAGCAGCTTCAGGACGACATCACCGCCGCCACGACCGCGCCCGGCGTCCGCCGCGCCGCGTGGGGCATCCTCGTGCAGTCGCTCGACCGCGGCGACCGTCTCGTGGCGCTCAACGCCGGCACCCTGCTCGTCCCGGCCTCGACGTTGAAGCTGGTGACGCTGGCGACCGCGGTCGACGCCGTGGGGTGGCAGCACCGGTTCGAGACGGCCTTCTCCGCGACCGGGCCGCTCGTCGATGGCACACTGCAGGGCGACCTCGTGGCGACGGGATCGGGCGACCCGTCGATTGGCGGACGCGGCGGCCCCGACCTCGCCGCGTGGATTGCCGCCCTGCGGCAGGCCGGAGTCAGGCGGATCGCCGGCCGCATCATCGGCGACGACAATGCCGTCGAGGAGCCGCGGCCGCAGCTCGCGTGGGCGTGGGACGATCTCGGCTACGCGACCGGCGCGCTCTTCGGCGCCCTCAACTACGCCGAGAACCGCATGGATGTGACGGTCGCCGCAGCCGACGTCGTGGGCGGGCGGCCGACCCTCCGCGTCGAGCCGCACGCGGCCCGGCGGCCGCTCGACAACACCGTCGTCACCGGGGCGGCCGGATCGATGCTGCTGCTCTGGCCGGAGCAGCGCCCCGGCGAGCCGTTCCTGACGATTGCCGGGTTCATTCCGATGGGGGCACCGCCCGTGCGGATGACCGTGGCCGTCGGCAACCCGACCATCTGGTTTGCCCAGGTGCTGCGCCACCTGCTCACCGCCGGCGGCATCGAGGTGGCGGGTGACGCGCATGATGTCGACGAGGTACCGCCGCTCCCCGATCGCGGCCTGCGCGCCGGACTCCCTCGACACGTCTCACCGCCGCTCTCCGACCTGGCCCGGCCGCTGCTGAAGGAGAGCATCAACCTCTACGGCGAGGCGCTGCTGCGCCTCAACGCGGCGCCGGGCGTGTTCCCCACCAACGATGCGGCGCTCGAGGGGCTGCGTGCGCGCATGCGCGGGTGGGGCATCGCAGACGAGGCGTGGCAGATTGTCGACGGCTCGGGACTGTCGCGGCGCAACGCCGTCGCGCCGGAGGTGCTGGTGGCGGTCCTCCAGCGGCTGTACGAGCCATCAGGTACGTCGCCCTGGATGGCGGCGCTGCCGATGGCTGGCCGCGACGGGACGCTCGAGGCGCGGATGCGCGGTACGCCGGCCGAGGGAAACGTCCGCGCCAAGACCGGCACCATGTCGAACGTCCGATCGCTGGCCGGCTACGTGCGGACGCGCAATGGCGAAGCGCTCGCCTTCGCGATCATGGCCGACGGATTCGAGGGATCCGGCGCCACGGCCGTCGAGGCGATCGATCGCATCGCCGTGCGGCTGGCATCGTTCAGCCGGCAACCCTAGGCCGCCGCCAGACATCGGCTGCCCACGGAGACGTGTCGCCCATGCCAACGCACATCGCCAGACCGACCGTCATCGAAGCCGCCGGAAACCTCCCGAAGCGCATCGAGGAGTTCGTGGGCCGGGTGAATTCGGGCCACTCCGATCTGAGCGTGGCACGAATGGTGTCGCCCCCCGGCTGGGAGGAGCCGGGACAGCGGCCCGAGTTCGAGGAGGTGACGGTCGTGCTGCGCGGGGCGCTGCGGGTCGAGCACGACGGCGGCGTGCTGATGGTCCGCGCGGGCGAAGCGGTCGTCACGAAACCGGGCGAGTGGGTTCGCTACAGCACGCCGGAACCGGGCGGCGCCGAGTACGTCGCGGTCTGCCTGCCGGCGTTCTCGCCGGCGACCGTTCACCGCGACGCGTAGCGCACGTCGCAGGTGCCTCGGACTACCCGAGTGCGCGCGCGAGCATCTCGCCGGCGGCCGCGGCGACCTCGCTCGCCGTCGCCTCGAGTCCGCCGCCCTGCGCGAGATCAATCCGTCCGCCTCCCCGGCCGCCGAAACGCTCCACGAGCTGACGCAGCATGGCACCGGCGTCGAGCGCCACACCGTCCGAGCGCGCCACGACGACCGCCACGGGAGCGGCCGACGACAGCAGCACCACGGCGGCCCGACCGGCTGCCGTCGCGGCCAGCGCGAGCGTCTTCAGGTCGCCGGCCTCGGCGTCCGACAGCACCTCCACGGCGACGCGCACGCCGCCCCGCTCCCGCGCGTGCTCCAGCAGGCGCGCACCGTCGCTCGCCGCCAGGCGCGTCTTCAGCTCCCGCAGGCGCTTCTGCAGGTCCTTCGCGTCGCCGTGCAGTCGCGCCACCGCCGCCGGCAGCTCGGCCGGCGGCACCGACAACGTCCGCACGCTGCCGGTCACGGCATCGCGGAAGGTCCGCAGCGCCTCGAGCGCGCGGCCCCCGCAGACGAACGTCAGCCGCGTCCCGCCGCGGAGACGCTCTGTTCCGAGCACCGCCACCATCCCCACGCCGCCCGTGCGGGCGACGTGCGTGCCGCCGCAGGGACAGGTGTCGAAGCGCTCGATGTCGATCAGCCGCAGCGGCCCTTCGCGCGCCGGGTCCTTCCGGAGCGCGCGCCTGGCGGCCTCCTCCTGCGACACCAGCTCGACCGAAACCGCTCGGTTCTCCCACATCACGTCGTTGGCCAGATCGACGGCCCGCTCGACGTCGCGCCGCGCCGCTTCGCGCGCGAGGTCAATCGTGGACGCCTCCGCGCCCAGGTGGAACCCGACGGTCGCGTTCTCGAACAGCCGGACGAACGCGGCCGACAGCACGTGCTGGCCGGTGTGCTGCTGCATGTGGTCGAACCGCCGCGCCCAGTCGATCGCGCCGGTCACGGCCGACCCGGCCGCCAGCGGCGACGACACCACGTGCACGATTTCCGGGCCGTCGACGACCTCCACGACGTTCGCCGCGCCGAGACGGCCGGTGTCGCACGGCTGGCCGCCGGAGGCGGGATAGAAGGCGGTGCGGTCGAGCACGACGGCGGGACGTCCGCCGTGCTCGAGCGCGCGCGTCACCGTCGCCTCGAAGGTGGTGCAGTAGGCGTCGGTGTAGTAGAGGCGATCGGTCAATGGGAAGGAGACAGGAGAGCGCTCCTACCTCCGGTCGCCTGCCTCCTGATACACGGCCGACGGGAGGGTGAAAAAGAAGATGGCGCCGCCGGCGGGCGCGCGGCGGTAGCCGATGGTGCCGCCCAGCGAATCGACGATGCCGTAGCTCACCGACAACCCGAGGCCGGTTCCCTGACCGACCGGCTTCGTGGTGAAGAACGGCTGAAACAGCTTCGCCTCGTGGTCGGAGGGAATGCCCGGTCCCGTATCCTCGACCTCGAGCAGGACCCGGTTCCCCTCGTCGCGGGCGCGGACGGTGATGCGGCCCGGCAGCCGGCCCGACATGATGATGGCCTGCTCGGCGTTGACGACGAAATTGAGCACGACCTGCTGGAGCTCGGTCAGCACCGCCATGACGGGCCGCTCCGACGCGTCGTCGATCAGCAGCTCGATATTCTCCGACTCGAGACGGCGCTGCCGCAGCTCGGCTACCGACCGGATGACGTCGATCAGCTGAACCGGCTCGGCCTCGCCGGTCTGCTGCCGTGCGAACATCGCGAGATTGCGGATGATGCCGCACGCGCGGGCGCTTTCCTTCTGGATCAGGATTAGATCGTTGCGCACCGACTCGGGCAGGTCCTGCTGCATCTGGAGCAGTTCGGCAAAGCCCAGGATCGCCTGCAGCGGATTGTTGATCTCGTGCGCCACGCCCGACACCAGCTGTCCGACGGCCGCCAGCCGCTCCTGACGGATGACCTGCCGCTGGAGCGACTCGACCGCCTCGCGCATCCGCCGCTCCTCGGCCATCTGCGTGTCGAGGGCGGCGCGCGTCTCGTTGAAGCGCTGCAGCATGGAGCGGAACGCGTTCTGGAAGTCCACGAACTCCTGCGTCGCCATCGGTTGCTCGTCGATGGGGCTGAAGTCGCCCGCCGCGATCCGCTGCGCGGCTCCGTCGAGGTGCGCGAGCGACCGCGTCAGGCGGCGCGACAGCACGAGGGCGATGACCATCCAGCCGCCCAGCACGACGAGGAACACCGGCACCGCGCGCAGCCAGATCGACGCGGCGCGGTCGAAGGCGATCGAGAGCGGCATGCCGACCGTGACGAGCCACGGCCCGAACTGGACCGCCGCCTGGGCGACCATGCGGCGGACGCCGTCGATATCGTCGTGTTCGCGAGGCGGATCCGACACGTCGCGGAAGTACACTCCGAGCTCCCGGCCGACGTAGGCTTCCGCATCGACGCTGCGGGCGAGCACGCGGCCGTCCATCTCCGCCAGCGTGACGACCGAGCCGTCCGGCAGCAGCGCCGGGCCGAAGGCGTCCGCGAGCCGCCGCGAGTCGATGTAGTAGACGAGCACACCCACGAGCACGTCGTCCGCGGTGCGGACGGGGTAGCCGATCGTGATGTAGGGCAGGCCCGCATCGCTCACCATGAGCGGCGACACGACGCGGATCCCGCTGTTGAGCACCGGCGCCACGATCTTCGACCAGTCGCGCGATCCCTCGAACTCGGCCCCAGCGCGTGCGATGAGACGGCCGTCGCGATCGAACAGGGCGAGCTCGAGCAGGGACGGCCGCTGGTGCCGCTGCGGCGCCAGCAGGCCAACAGCCGCCGGATCGACATTCTGCACGGCGGGATGGCTCGAGAGGTTCCGCGCCATGCGCTCGATTCCGAGCATATCCCGCTCGACCGCAGCGGCCGTCCGCAGGGCGTTGCCCTGGGTCTGGGCCACGAGCTCCTCGGTCGCTTCTCTGAATTCCTCGTACGCGAGCCAGATCGCCGCCACGAAGACGGGCACGAGCAGCAGCAGGATGGCCAGAAGCAGCTGCTGGCGGAGCGGCGCGGGCGAGGCGCGTGACATGGTCTCCGGGCGGACTACCAGTCAGTGTATCGTCCGACCAGCGGGTCCGCGACACCGGCTTGCGCAAAACCTGCGGCCCGAATCCGGCAGCTGTCGCACCGGCTGCAGGGCCGCCCGGCCGGATCGGGGTCGTAGCAGCTGTGCGTCAGGCCGTAGTCGAGGCCAAGCGCCACTCCGGCCCGGATGATCTCGGCCTTGCTCAGGTGCAGGAGCGGCGCATGCACGCGAAAGGCGCCGCCGCCAACCCCGCGCGCGGTGGCGAGCGCCGCCAGCCGCTCGAAGGCGGCCAGGAACTCGGGGCGGCAGTCTGGATACCCCGAGTAGTCGAGCGCGTTGACGCCGATGAAGATATCCGACGCACCGAGCGCCTCCGCCCAGCCGAGCGCGAGCGCCAGAAACACGGTGTTGCGCGCCGGGACGTAGGTCGATGGGATGCCGCCGCCCTCGAGCGGCCGATCCTTCGGCACCGGCGCGTCCGTCGTCAGCGAGGAGCCGCCGAGCGCCGACAGGGCGACGTCGACTTCGAGGTGACGGGCCGTCGCGAGCCAGGCCGCCACGCGGCGCGCCGCCTCGAGCTCGCGCGCGTGGCGCTGGCCGTAACGGACCGTCAGCGCGAACAGCCGGTAGCCGTCGGCCCGGGCCATGGCGGCGGCGGTGTACGAGTCGAGCCCGCCGCTCAGCAGCACTACGGCGTCCGCCACATCACACTCCGCGCGTGTCGGGCTCCCAGATGTACTTGTGCAGCTGCAGCTGCACGCGCGCCGGCAGGTGATCCGCCAGCACCCACGAGGACAGCTCGCGCGGATCGAGCACCCCGTGCACCGGAGACAGGTGGACGGCCGCGGCGCGCCCGGCGAGACCGAAACGGGCGATGACGTCGCGCGCGAACTCGTAGTCGCGCCGGTCCGTGACGACGAACTTCACCTCGTCGTGAGGGCGCAGGCGCTCGAGGTTGCGCCAGTCGTTGCGCTCGGCTTCGCCGCTGCCAGGGCACTTGACGTCGAGAATCGTGACAACGGGATCGGGCACGCGCGCGGTGCTCCGGTGGCCGCCCGTTTCGAGCAGCACCGTCTTTCCTCGATCGATGAGCGACTGCATGAGGGGATACACGTCCTCCTGCAGGAGCGGCTCGCCCCCGGTGACCTCCACGAGCGGACATCCGGCGCGATCGACTTCCGCCAGCACCTCGTCGAGCGACCGTTTGCGCCCCTCGTCGAAGGCGTACGGCGTGTCGCACCACGTGCAGCGCAGGTCGCATGCGGTGAGCCGCACGAAGACGCACGGCCGGCCCGCGTAGGTCGATTCCCCCTGAATCGAGTAGAAGATTTCGTTGATCGTCAGCAATCGCTTTATTATCGGCCCGTGGCGACATGAGCGTACACGTCGGCACGTCGGGCTGGAGCTATCCGTCCGGAAAGGGGACGTGGAACGGCCTGTTCTATCCGGCGACGCGCTCGAAGCGCCGCGGGACGGCGGCCTTCGACGAGCTGCGATTCTACGCGCAGCACTTCGATACGGTCGAGGTGAACACGACGTTCTACGGCCAGCCGCGCCCCGAGGTCACCGCCGGCTGGGTCGCCCGCACGCCGTCGCGGTTCGCGTTTTCGCTGAAGCTCTATCAGAAGTTCACGCATCCGGCGATGTTCCGGGAGGCGGCGCTCAAGGGGGCTCCCGGCTCGGGTGGGGCGCTCCTCGACCTGCTGGCCGAGGTCACCCGCAGCGACATCGACGAGTTCCGGTCCGGGATCGATCCGATTGCGCGCGCCGGCAGGCTGGGGGCGCTGCTCGCGCAGTTCCCGCCCAGCTTCACGAGCACGCCCGCGTCACGCGACTACCTGGCGCGGCTGCTGCGGCTCCTCAGCGACTACCCCGTCGCGGTCGAGCTGCGCCACCGGAGCTGGAGCGACGCGTTCGGCGAGACGCTGCAGCTGCTGAACGCGTTCCAGGCCGCCTGGGCACAGATCGACGAGCCGAAGTTCCGGTTCTCGATCCAGCAGAACGCGCTGCCCAACGTCACCGGCTTCTACTACATGCGCCTGCACGGGCGGAACGCCGCCCAGTGGTGGCGCCACGAGCACCGGGACGACCGGTACAACTACCTCTATTCCGCCCGGGAGCTGAACGAGTTCTCGGAGACCGCTTCGGCCGCGAAGGCGCTCGTGAAGAAGGTCTACCTCTACACGAACAACCACTTCGCGGCCAAGTCGGTGGTCAACGCGGTGATGCTGAAGGCGCAGCTTGGCGAGCCGATCGACGGCGAGTACCCCCCCGCGATCGTGGAGCGCTATCCGGAGCTTCGCGATCTCGTCACGTCCCCAAGGCACAAGTCACAAGTCACAAGTCAGAAGTCACAAAACTTCACGATTGATTTGTGACTTCTGACTTCTGACTTGTGACTTGTGACTTGTGACAGGATCAGGGCTTGACGGTCACGCGCCGGATCATGTCCCCAACGGCGATCTGCTGGACGACCTCCATCCCGGCGATCACCTGCCCGAAGACGGTGTACTTGCCGTCGAGCGCCGTGGCCGACGGCCGCAGCAGGATGTACATCTGCGAATCGGCCTTCGCCGGGTCGCCGGCGTGCGCCATCGCGACCGAGCCCAGCCGGTGCGTCCGCTTCGTCTCGGCGACGCCGACGACGCGGCCGCTCCCGCCCGTCCCCCACAGCTGTTTCTTCGTCATGTCGCGCGTCAGGGGATCCCCGAACTGGATGACGAAGTCCGGTACGACGCGGTGGACCCGAAGACCGTTGTAGAAGTTCCGCTTGGCGAGCGCGGTGATCTGCGCGACGGTCTTCGGCGCAACGGCCGGATACATCTCGATTTCGATCGTCCCCTTCACGGTCTCGACAACCAGCACGGGCCCGGCGGCCGCCGGCTTGGCAGCCGTCTCCTGCACCGTACTTCCACCCGCCAGTGGCGCTACCAGGAGCGCCGTCACGACTAGCCAGCCTGTACGCCTCATGTGCCGTTCCTTTCCACACCAATTCTTCGACATTCGGGGCGAATGACGCAATCGCCGCACCGCGGGGACAGCGGCCGACAGACGTTCTGTCCCCAGGTGACGAGATACAGGTTGATGTAGGGCCACCAGCGGCGATCCGTGCGGCGGTAGAGCGCCTGCTCGGTCTCGTCGGGTGAGGCCGTCCTCACCCAGCCGAGCCGATTGGAGATCCGGTGGACGTGTGTATCGACGCAGATGTTTGCCCGGCTCTGAAAACCGAGGATGAGCACGAGGTTCGCGGTCTTCCGTCCCACGCCCGGCAGCAGCAGCAGCTCGTCCATGGTCGGCGGCACGCGGCCGCCGAAGCGGCTGACGAGCAGCTCGCAGCATGCCTTCACATGCCGCGCCTTGGTCCGGTAGAAGCTCACCGGATAGATCAGCCGCTCGATCCGCGCGACCGGCAGCCTGGCCATCGTCCGCGGCGTGCGGGCGACCCGGAAGAGGCGCGTCGACGCGGCATGGGTGGTCGCATCCTGCGTCCGGGCGGAGAGGAGCGTGGCGATGAGGATCTGAAAGGGCTCCTCCGCCTGCTCTTCGGAGATCTTCTCGACGGCCGGCAGCTCCAGGCCGGTGATCGCGCGCGCCAGCGTGCGCATGACGCGCTCGACGGTCCGGGGATGAAGCCGGCTGCTGACGCCCACGTGCAGTCAGGCCGTCCGGTCAGGCCACCGGCGTCAGCGGCGGATCGCCGCCGAGGACGGCGATGACGTTGCGCACGGCGAGGTCGGCCATAGCAGTCCGGGTCTCCGTAGTGGCGCTGCCGAGGTGCGGCGCGAGGACGACGTTCTCGAGGGCGAGCAGGTCGGCGTGAACCTCCGGCTCGCGCTCGTAGACGTCGAGGGCGGCGCCGGCGATCAGCCGGTTCTTCAGCGCCCAGGCGAGCGCGGCCTCGTCCACCACGGGTCCGCGCGTGGTGTTGATGAGGTACGCCGTGCGCTTCATCCGCGCCAGCTCGGGCTGGCCGATGAGGTGCCTGGTGTCGGGCGTCAGCGGCACGTGCAGCGAGACGACGTCGGAGGTCGCGAGCAGCCGATCGAGCGGGATGCCGGCATCGGAGCGGGACGTGTGGGCGATCGTCATCCCGAACGCCTGCGCGCGGGCGGCCACCGCGCGGCCGATCCGGCCGAAGCCGACGATCCCGAGCTGCTTGCCGCGGAGCTGCATGCCGAGCAGCTGATCGAACGCCCAGCCCGGCCAGGCGCCCCGGCGCAGCATCCGCTCGCCCTCGCCGAGCCTCCGGCTCACGGCGAGGATGAGCGCGAGCGTGAGGTCGGCCGTGGCGTCGGTCAGCACATCGGGCGTATTGGTGACGACGATCCCGCGCGCCCGGGCCGCGGCCACGTCGACGTTGTTGTAGCCGACCGCCACGTTCGCGATGATCTTCAGCGCGTCCCCGGCGTCGACCACGGTGCGGTCGATCGTGTCGGTCACCATCGAGACGAGCGCCTGCTTCCCGGCCACGCGGGCGAGCAGGTCGCGCCGCATCGCGTCGCGCTCACCGTCGCAGAGCTCGACCTGGCAGGCCGATTCGAGGCGGGCCATCACGGATGCCGGAAGCTTCTTGGTGAGCAGGACCGGAGGCTTCATCTCCAAGCGCAACGTTCGAAGTCAGTGCCCATACGACTGGCAGTAGCCGCAATGATTGCACGGGACCGTCGGCTCGATCAGGCACGGGCCGTCGGCGTCGGAGCCCGACGGGAGCCGCGCGAAGCGTCCGTGGCTCGGGTGGAGGTGCGCGCCTGCCGTCCGCACGGCCGGCGGAGCCGGAGCGTCCCCGGTGCCGGCGTGCCGCGCGATGGCCGCGCGGACGAGGGTCCGGAGCTCGTCGTCAGTCATGCGATCACGTCCACCGTGTCGATGATGCCCACGACCGCGGCGTCGACCGGCGCCAGCTTCCGGCCGAGCGCCTCGCCAGCGGCGCGGCCTTCCATGACCACCAGCACCTTCTCGTGCACGCCGGCTCCCAGCGCATCGACGGCCAGGAGCGTCGAGCCGCGCGGCGCGTCTTCGAGCGTCAGCGGCTGCACCAAGAGGAGCTTGGCGCCCGCGAACTTCTCGTGCTTCTGCGTCGCGACCACGGTGCCGACGACACGGGCGATCTGCATGCGCGTCTCAACTCCGGCTGGGGCCGGACCCCGCGTACGGCGGCTCGACGTCCCAGCGGTCCACGATCCCGACAATGCCGGCGTCGGCGGGCACCTCGGTCGGATACCACGGAAAGCTCGCTTCCTTGCCGCGGACGAAGAACACCGTCTCACCGACGCCCGCCCCGGCCGCGTCGACGGCCACGAGCGTCCGGCCCGTGGGCGTACCGTCGGCCGCGATCGGCTGGAGGACCAGCAGCTTCAACCCTGTCAGGTTCTCGTCCTTGCGGGTGGCCACGACGTCGCCGATGACGCGCGCGAGCTGCATGGTCTAGCGGTACGTCCGTCCCAAATCGGGACTGGCCGCGCCGATGTCGCGGCCAGCGGAGCCGCGGTCAAGAGGCTGTCGTGGCTGGTAGTGCATCAGTGGAGACAGTCCACTAGTCGAGCACTTCGACCGTATCGACGATGCCGACGATGGCGGCGTCCACGGGACAGTCCTTCATGCCGGCCGCCATCCGGGCGGAGCTGCCGCTGACGATGAGCACCGTTTCGCCGACGCCGGCGTCGACGGTGTCGACGGCGACCAGATAGTTGCCGTCGCTCTTGCCATGCGGGTCCACGGGACGCGCCACGAGCAGCTTGTTGCTGACGAGGCGCGGGTCCTTGCGCGTGGCGACAACGGTCCCGACGATACGGGCCAGAATCATCGGGACGCGGCCTCCGCTACGTCTTCGCTACGCCAGCGGTTGCCTTGCCGATGGGCAGCGTGTCCTCGAGGTTGGCGTGCGGCCGCGGAATGACGTGCACCGAGACCAGCTCGCCGACGCGGCGGGCCGCGGCGGCGCCCGCGTCGGTGGCGGCCTTCACGGCCGCGACGTCGCCGCGCACGATCGCCGTCACGTAGCCGGCGCCGATCTTCTCCCACCCGATCAGCGTCACCTTCGCGGCCTTGACCATCGCGTCGGCCGCCTCGATCATGGCGACCAGCCCCTTGGTCTCGACCATTCCCAACGCCTCTCCCATTTCGTCTCCCTGTCAGCTCCCGACGCCCCACTCCCAACGCCCGATCGCTCGGACATGCCGAGCACCCATCCTGGAGACTATTCTCTCAACGTCCGGACCGCATCCGCGATGAGCGCCGTGAGTTCGCCGTATGTTAGCCGAATTTCTCCCTCCCTGCGTGCGCGATCCAGCGCGGGGACGTCGGGCACCAGCCGTCCATCCGGCGACGGGGGCGCTTCGAGCACCTGACACAGCACCTGATCGCCGCCGGCGTCGGCGGGATCGGCGCAGAGCGGTGCCGGCGCCGGGATCCCGTAGAACCCGCGCAGCCCCTGCAGCCGCTCGACCTCCTCGCGCGAGATCAGGTGCTCGCGCCCGAGCAGCCGGGCCACGAGGCTGATCATCGCGAAGTGCTCGATCGTCTCCATCCTGTAGTAGGCCGCGAGCACGTCCGGACCACACGTCACGGCTCCGTGATTCGCGAGCAGCATCCCGTCGTGCGCCTTGACGTACTTGCGCACGGCCTCGGGCAGCTCGCTCGTGGACGGCGTGCCGTATGCGGCGATCGGAACGCTCCCGAGCGTGGTGATCACCTCGGCGAGGACGGCGCGCGTCAGCGGAATCCCGGCCACCGCGAAGCCCGTGGCGATCGGGGGATGGGCGTGCACCACGGCATGCGCATCCGGGCGGTTGCGATAGATCTCGAGGTGCATCGGCAGCTCGGTCGACGGATCGCGCTCGCCGGCGAGCTTCTTTCCCTCGTAGTCGACGATCACCATCATGTCGGGCGTCATGAAGCCCTTCGAGACGCCTTTGGGCGTGGTGATGAGCCGCCGATCGTCGAGGCGCGCGCTGATGTTGCCGTCGTTCGAAGCGACGTAGGCTCGCGCGTAGAGGCGACGGCCCGCCTCGACGATGTCCGCGCGAATCTGCTCCTCGACTCTCGTCATGACGAGTTCACAGCGGGCGGCAGGCAGTCGACGGTACGAACAGTGAACGAGTACGCCGCCGGGCCAACGGCGTACTGCCTACTGCCCACCGAATTTCTCCCGGCACTCCTCCGAGCAGAAGTAATGCGTGCTGCCCCCGCTCGTGACCGACAGCGCGGCGCGCGGCGGCACGTACGTCCCGCACACGGGATCGCGGACCAGCTTCACCGGCGTGCCTCCACGGCGGCCCGGTCTCTGCTCGCCGCGGGCGCCGGCGATGACGGCGTCCATCAACCGCCAGAACAGGCGCGCGATGACGATGAGCAGGATCGTGAGGAGGATGAGCCTGGTCATCGCACCGCCGCCGTCTTCAGCTGCCGGGGGTCGTCCCGGGACGTGGGTGGCCGGCGGCGGCGAGGCCCTCGAGCCCCCGGCGCGCGGCCTGCCCCTCGGGGCTGTCGGGCGCGAGCGCGACTACCTGCTTCCACGCCGCCTCGGCCCCGGCGAGGTCCTGCCTGCCGAACGCCAGCACGATCCCCTTGTTGAGCATCGTCTTCGTGTGGCGCGGATCGATCGCCAGCGACGTCTCGAACTGCTGCAGCGCGCGGTCGGTCTGGCCCGTGTAGTAGTAGCTGATGCCGAGGTCGGTGCTCGCGTCGGGGTTCTTCGGGTCGAGCCGCAGGCTTTCCTCGTACCACTTGATCGCGTCCGAATAGCGCTCGGCGTCGAAATACGTGTTGGCGAGCTGCACCGCGGCGCCGGCGTTCTCGGGATCGTTCTTGATCACCGTCATGAGCGCCTGGACCTTCGCCTCGTCAAGCGGCGGGGCCTGCGGGGGCGTGTTCTGGCCCTGGGCCGCCGCCGGCGCAGCGGTCACGGGCGCGGCCGTCCGCGACGCCTGCTGCGCGCCAATCACCCAGCCGAGGATGACGCCAAAGCACATCCCGGCGACGGCAAAGACGATGGATTCGGCTTTCACGGAGTCTCTAGTCTCTGGTCTCTGGTCTCTAGTCTCTAGTCTCTAGTCTCTGGTCTCTGGTCTTTGGTGCCTCGTTCTGTGGTCGCTGGGTCCTTCCGACAAGACGAGAGACCAGAGACGAGAGACCAGAGCCGATCTTATGCCACCCCGAGCGTCCGCTGAAACCATTCGACGAGCTGCCGCACGAGGTCGCCGTCGCGCGCCAGCAGGATCGTGCCATGCGCGGGGGCGCTCGACCAGCGCACCTCGCGCGGCCCGGCGGCGTCCTGGGCGAGGACCCGGATCGATCGCGCCGCGTAAGGGTCGTGGACGCTGGCCATCAGCAAGGCAGGCCGGGAGCCGTACTGCGCGAACGGCAGCTCGATCCGCACGCCGCGGTAGTCGAGCGACGGCGAGACGAGCGCGATCGATCGGACGGCGGGGTCGGCGGCGGCCGCGAGCACGGCGAGACTGGCCCCGAGCGACGCCCCCGCGACCCCAATCGCGCCAGGCTGCACCTCCATGGGGCGTGCGGCCAGATAGGCGACCGCCGCGCCGATCGGCTCGTGCCACCGCTGCAGTTCGGCGGCCTCGGCGGGCAGCGCCGTGCCCGGCAGCTCGAGCGCGAGCGCGCCGATGTTCGCCTCCGCCAGGCGCTCGGCCACCGCCTGCCAGTCGTCCCTGGGCCGGCCAAGCATGGGCACGAGCACCACCGCCGGAGCCGGGCGGGCCGGCGCGTCGAACATCAGGCCGGCGACCGTGCGGCCGTCCGTCGTCGGAAACGCCACGGCTCGACCGGCCGCCTCGAGCGGCGGCGCCATGCCGAGCGCCGCGATGGCCACTCCCAACATCCCGCTCCCAACGCCCACGGACAGGCGACGCGCCTTGGGACGTGGCGAGTGGAAGCTGGGAGCTGACCGCACTGCGCTCATGAGCCCGCCAGCACATCGAGATAGTCGCGCACGCTCCGCGCGAGCCCGACGAAGATCGCGTGGCCGATGAGCGCGTGCCCGATCGAGACCTCATCGAGATGCGGGAGGCGGCGGAAGACCGCGAGGTTGTCGAGATTCAGGTCGTGGCCGGCATTGACGCCGAGCCCGAGCGCGTGCGCCAGCTCGGCCGCGCGCGCGTACACGTCGAAGGCGCGCGTCCCGTCCGCCGGGCTCCGCTCGAACGCGCGGGCGAACGGCTCCGTGTACAGCTCGACGCGATCGGCGCCGAGATCGGCGGCCCAGCGGATCGGCGCCTCCGCGGGCTCGACGAACAGGCTCACGCGGATCCCGGCGCCGTGCAGATCCGCGATCGCGCGCGCGAGCCCATCCCGCGGCGTGCCGGGCGCCCATCCGGCCTGGCTCGTGATCTCGCCCGGCCGGACCGGCACGAGCGTGCACTGATCGGGCGACACCCCGAGCACCAGGGTCAGCAACTCGGGGCGCGGGTCGCCTTCGATGTTGTATTCGACGCGGCCGCGGAGCGGCGCCAGCAGCGCCGCGATGTCGTGCACGTCGGCCGTCGTGATGTGCCGCGCATCGGCGCGCGGGTGAACGGTGATGCCGGGCGCACCCGCGTCGATGCAGACCAGCGCGGCGTCGACGACCGACGGGATGGTGCCGCCGCGCGAGTTGCGCACGGTCGCCACCTTGTTCACGTTGACGGAGAGCCGGACCATCCTTCGGGGGTGCGGGACCCGGTCATCGGGATTGTACGTGCTCGGTGACGGCCTCGGCGATCTCCTCGGCCCATCGCCGGATCTCCGGCTCGTCGCGCCCTTCGAGCATGATCCGCAGCAGCGGCTCGGTTCCCGAGTAGCGCACGAGCAGCCGGCCATGCCCGGCCAGCCGCCGCTCGACGTCGTCCAGGACCGCCGCCACGGCCGGGATCGTCCGGAGATCCACCCTGCGCGGCACGCGGACGTTGAGCAGCACCTGCGGCAGCTTCCGGAGCTCGCCGGCCAGGTCGTCCAGCTCCCGTCCGGTGACGGCCATCGTCCGCAGGACGTGGAGCGACGTGGCCAGCCCGTCGCCCGTGAACAGGTCGTCGGAAAAGATCACGTGGCCCGACTGCTCGCCGCCCAGCGAGAGGCCGCGCTTGATGAGCTCGTCCATGACGTACTTGTCGCCCACAGGCGACCGCACCATCCCGATGCCCGCCTCGCGGAGCGCGATCTCGAGGCCGACGTTGCTCATCACGGTCGCCACCACCGTGTCCTTCTTCAGCCGACCCTCAACCTTCATCTGCTTCGCGCAAATGAGCATGACGGCGTCGCCGTCGACGATCCGCCCGCGGCGATCGACGAAGATCGCGCGGTCGCCGTCGCCGTCGCAGGCGATGCCGAGCCGGCATCCCGCCTCGACGACCGTCTTCGCGACCAGCTCGGGCGCCGTCGATCCGCACGCCAGGTTGATGTTGCGGCCGTCGGGCGCGCAGCCGACCTGCCGGACGTCGAACCCCAGCCGCTCGAAGAGCTGCGGGGCGACGGTCGTCGTGGCGCCGTTCGCGCAATCGACGGCGATCGGGCCACCGCGCCGCGCATCGGCCGGCAGGATGCGCAGCAGGTGGTCGAGGTACGCCTCGCGGCAGTCGATCTGCTCGACTTCGGCCGGACCGGCGCCGGACGCCGCGTCGGTGCCCCCGTGGGCCGCGCCCCACGAGCGATCGTCCATCATCGCCTCGACCTGCGCTTCGAGCGCCTCCGTGAACTTCTCGCCGGTGCCGGAGAACACCTTGATGCCGTTGTCCTCGAACGGATTGTGCGAAGCGGAGATGACGACGCCGGCCGTGTAGCCCATCCGCTGCGTCAGGTAGGCGATCGCGGGCGTCGGCATGACGCCGGCGCTCACGAGCGTCGCGCCCTGGCTGCGGAAGCCGGCGGCCAGTTCGCGTTCGATCCACGGCCCCGACTCGCGCGTGTCGCGCCCCGCGAGAAACTGGATGCCGCCGCGCCCGTGCCCCAGCGCGCGCGCCAGAGCCGCGCCGAGGCGTCGGATCGTCGGGACGTCGAGCGGGTATTCTCCCGCGCGGCCGCGCACGCCGTCGGTGCCGAACAGCCGCCCCATCGCGCTACCGCACCCGAACCCGCACCGTCTCGGGCTCGACGCGGAGGACGCCGACCGACGCGGGAGACCTCACGCGGACGGGCAACTGGAAGAGCCCCGGCCGCAGACCCTGGATGTCGATGGAGGCGTCGAAATCGCCGGCGCCGGCGCCGCGCGCCTCGCGCGGGCCACGCACGTACACCGTCACCTCCGACGGCGTGATCTGCGCGGAGCCGCCGTCGGCCAGGCGCACCGGCACGGCCGCGATCGCCCACTCGATGGGCTGGGGCACCACCGTGACGGTCACCCGCGCGCTGCCGGTCGAGACCAGCCGGACGGACGGTTCGGTCACGCCCACGTTGACCATTTCGACCACATCGGTCGAAGCCCCGGCAACCGACACCGGCTCGGTAATGGCCTGCGTGAGCCGCGCGACCACACTGGCGGGCCCCACCACGGTGACCGTCGGCGGATCGGCGGTCACCGCGCCCACGAGGTATCCGTCCTCCGGGTCGCCGTCGAGCGCGGGCACGACCGGTATCACGTTCGTGGCCGAGGTCTCGAACCTGACCGAGACGTTCGACGGCAGGATCTGCACCACGTCGACCCCGAACGGCGCGCGGACGTCGTCGACGGTGAGGTGAAAGAGCCGTTCGCCCGGGCGGGCCGCGCGCAGGTCGAGAACCGCGACGACGTCGCCGGGTGCCACGCGGCTCAGCGCCCCCGCCGAGCCGCGGACGCGCGCATCGACGAGGGTCGGCGGCGCGCCCACGAGGACCAGCTCGGCCGGCAGATTCGTGAACTCGAGCGGAATCCGCATCGTCCGCTCGACGACCTGTTCACCCGAGACGAGCAGCCAGATCAGAGCGCCCAGCGCGACCGACAGCACCTTCAACCCGACGTGGCGGAAGCCCGGCAGGCGCATTCAGGCGAGCGAGCCCCGCGGCTCGGCGTCGGAGAGGCGAGGACGGCGGCGCTGGCCCACGAGCGAGCGCAGGCCGGTGCGGAGGGCCTCGGGCGAGATGCCGCGCTCGATGCGTCCGTCGCGCACGAGCGAAATGCGGCCGGTCTCCTCGGACACGACAACGGCGACCGCGTCGTTCTCTTCCGTCAAGCCGAGTGCCGCGCGATGGCGCGTGCCCAGCTCGCGGCTGAGCCGCGGGTTGACCGACAGCGGCAGGAAGCAGGCTGCGGCCGCGACCCGGTCGCCCTGGATGATGGCGGCGCCGTCGTGGAGCGCCGATCCCGGCTGGAAGATGCTCGCCAGCAGATCGAAGGTCACCATCGCGTCGAGCGGAATGCCTCCTTCGATGTAATTGCGCAGCCCGATCTCGCGCTCGATGACGATAATGGCGCCGATCTTGCGCACCGCGAGGTTGGTCACGGTGACGACGACCTCCTCGAGCGTCTCGTCGGTGCTCTGGGGCCGCGCGAAGTACCGGAAGAACGGGGCGCGGCCGAAATGCGCCAGCGCGCGACGGATGTCGGCCTGGAACAGCACGATGATCGCGAACACGACGTATCCCGCGAGATTCCGGATGACCCAGTTCACCGTTTCGAGCTCGAGCCACTGCGAGACGAAGAACAAGCCGAGGATGAAGCCGCCGCTGAGCGCCATCTGGACGGCCCGGGTGCCGCGAATGAGCAGCAGCACCTGATAGACGAGGATCGACACGACCGCGATGTCGAGCAGGTCCCACCAGGCGATGTCGGGGCGCTGCAGCGCGTCGGTCAGCCAGGTCATGCGTACCCTTTATACCGCCGAATCTCGTCGGCGACGCGAACAACCTGGACCATGGCGCGAACCGCGTGCACGCGGACGATGTGTGCGCCGGCAAGCACCGCGGCGGTCACGGCGGCGGCGGTGGCCCAGTCGCGGTCGGCCGGCGGCACCTCGCCGCCGAGCGCCCGCGCCAGAAACGACTTGCGCGAGGGTCCCACGAGCACCGGGCGCCCCAGCTCGGCGAACGCCTCAAGACGCGCGAGCGCCTCGTAGCTGTGGGGCGCCTCCTTGGCGAAGCCGAGCCCCGGGTCGACGATGATGCGGTCGGCGCCGACGCCGGCCGCGGTCGCAAACGCCACCGCCGCGCGCAGCTCGTCGAGCACCTCGGCGACGACATCGTGGTAGGAGGCCTGCCCGTACATCTCGCGCGAGCGCCCCCGCATGTGCATCAGCACGATCGCCGCGCCATGTGACGCCGCCACACCGGCGAGCGCCGGGTCGTACCGCAGCCCGCTGACGTCGTTGACGATCGCCGCGCCGGAGGCGAGGGCGGCGGCGGCCGTCGAGGCCTTGTAGGTGTCGATGGAGATCGGCACGTGCACGCGCGCCGACAGCGCCGCGATGACCGGCACCACGCGGCGGCGCTCCGCCTCTTCGTCGAGCGGCTCGGCGCCCGGGCGCGTCGACTCGCCGCCCACGTCCAGCAGGTCGGCCCCCTCCTCCACCATGCGGACGCCGGCGTCGACGGCGCGGGCCGGATCGAACAGCCGGCCGCCGTCGGAGAACGAGTCGGGCGTCACGTTGATCACGCCCATGACGAGCGGCCGCTCGCCGAGCGCCAGCGCGCCGCCGGCGGGCAAGGGAATCGTGAAGCGGCGGCGCACCGTCACCGCCACAGTGTAGGACGGATTACTCCTGCGTCACGGGCCGCGGCTGGAGGGGCGGCACGATCGCGGGGCGCTCCTTGTCGCGGGCGGGCTTCGCCTCGCGGGACGGCCCGGCCACCGCGCCGGGAGGAGCGGCCTCCTCGGCGACCCCCTGCCCCGCGGCGATCCGGCGCACCTGCTCGGCGTCGAGCGTCTCGTGCGCCAGCAGTGCATCGGCGAGATCGAGCAGCGTCTTCTTGTGCTCGACGAGGATCTGCTGGGCGCGCGTGTAGCTGTCGGTGACGAACCGCTTGACCTCCTGGTCGATGCGGAGCGCGGTGTCCTCGCTGTAGTCCTGGTGCTGCGCGATCTCGCGGCCGAGGAAGATCTGCTCTTCCTTCTTGCCGAAGGTGAGCGGCCCCATCGCGTCGCTCATGCCCCACTCGCACACCATGCGCCGCGCCAGCTCGGTGGCCCGCTCGAGGTCGTTGCCGGCGCCCGTCGTCACGGTTCCCGTCGTGATCTCCTCGGCGATGCGGCCGCCGAGCAGGATGGCGATCTGATCCTGCAGATAGTCGCGAGAGTAGTTGTGCTTCTCGTCCATCGGCAGCTGCTGCGTCAGGCCGAGCGCCATGCCGCGCGGGATGATCGTCACCTTGTGGATCGGGTCGGCGTGCGGCAGCATCACGGTCAGGAGCGCGTGGCCCGCCTCGTGAATCGCCGTGACGCGCTTCTCCTGATCGCTGATGATCATCGAGCGCCGCTCGGCGCCCATGAGCACCTTGTCCTTGGCAAACTCGAAGTCGAGCATGCGGACGACCTTCTGGTTGTAGCGCGCGGCGTTGAGGGCCGCCTCGTTCACCAGATTGGCGAGATCCGCGCCGGAGAAGCCGGACGATCCGCGCGCCAGCACGCCCACGTCCACGTCGTCGCCGAGCGGGATCTTCTTGGTGTGCACCCCGAGAATCCCCTCGCGTCCCTTGACGTCGGGGCGGTTGACGACGATGCGCCGGTCGAAGCGCCCCGGGCGGAGGAGCGCCGGGTCGAGCACGTCGGGACGGTTCGTGGCCGCCACGAGGATGACGCCCTCGTTCGACTCGAAGCCGTCCATCTCGACGAGCAGCTGGTTGAGCGTCTGCTCGCGCTCGTCGTGGCCGCCGCCCAGACCGGCGCCGCGGTGGCGGCCGACCGCGTCGATCTCGTCGATGAAGACGATGCAGGGCGCGTTCTTCTTGCCCTGCTCGAAGAGATCCCGCACGCGCGAGGCGCCCACGCCCACGAACATCTCGACGAAGTCGGAGCCGCTGATCGAGAAGAACGGCACGTTGGCCTCGCCGGCCACGGCGCGCGCCAGCAGCGTTTTGCCGGTGCCGGGCGGGCCCATCAGCAGCACGCCCTTCGGGATGCGCCCGCCGAGCTTCTGGAACTTCTGCGGCTCGCGGAGGAACTCGATGATCTCCTGCAGCTCGTCCTTCGCCTCGTCCACGCCCGCCACGTCCTTGAACGTGACCTTCTTCTGGGAGCTCGACGAGAGCTTCGCCTTGCTCTTGCCGAACGAGAGCGCCTTGTTGCCGCCGCTCTGCATCTGGCGCATGAAGAAGATCCAGAAGCCGATCATCAGCAGGATCGGCACCCACGAGAACAGGTGCACCCAGGGGCTGGTGGCCGGCTCGCGCGCCGAGACGATCACGTTGCGTTCGAGAAGCCGGTTCGCCAGCCCGTCGTACTGGGGCGGCGCGTAGGTTCGGAAGTTCTCGCCCGTCTTGTCGACGCCGATGATCTCGCTGCCGGTCATGGTGACGCGGTCGACCTGTCCCGCGTCGACCGAAGCCATGAACTGCGTGAAGGTCAGCGACTTGTGGCTCGTCTGGAACCTCGTGGAAAAGTTCCACACGAGGACCCCGATGACGACCAGGGCCATCCAGAAGACAAGGCTCTTGAAGGTCGAGTTCACCGAGGGGCTCCCCGCAGGATCAAGAGTATCACCTTAGCGTCCCGCGTGCGGCACCAAGACCAGTTTGTCGCCGCGGCGTTCCACGCGGCTTCCGGGTACATCGACGCCCCGGTCCACCCCGGCCGGCCCGGCCGTCAGGAGCCCCAGGACCGCCTCGACATGCTCCAGTCCGATTTCACGGCCGTCGGCGCTCCGCCGCATCGCCTCGAGGACGACGCGGCGGCGGACCGGGGGAGGCGCCTGTGTCAAGCCGTGCACATCCAGCTCCAGCCCGTCGGCCTGCTCGACTGCGACCGCCGCAAACCGCTCGCGGCCGAGCTCGTCGAGCCACCCCGCATCCTCGCGCAGGAGCGCCGCCGCGCGCGCGATCGCCGGGCGCGTCGGCCCGCCCGCCGCATGGTCGAGCTCGGCGAGCACGCGGTGCCGGATGCGATTGCGCGGGATGTCGAGATCGTCGTTGGTCTCGTCGTCGACCCACCGCTCGCCCAGCGCCTCCAGGTAGACGCGAAGGTCCGCGCGCGGCACGTCGAGAAGCGGCCGGATGACCCGGTCGCGCTGCGGCGGGATGCCGCCGAGCCCGGTCAGCCCGGCACCGCGCATCAGCCTGAGCAGGAGGGTCTCCGCCTGGTCGTCCTGCGTGTGACCGACCGCCATGCACGTGGCGCCGAGCGCGGCCGCCGTGCCCTCGAGGAAGCCGTAGCGCAGACGCCGCGCGGCGTCCTCGGTCGACAGCCGGTGCGACGCCGCGTACGCGGCCACGTCGCCGCGTTCGACGACGATCGGCAGCCCGAGGCGTGCGGCGAACTCACGACAGAACGCCTCGTCGCGATCGGCCGACGCCCGCAGGCCGTGATGCAGGTGCGCGAGGCCGACGAGCGTGAACTCGCCGTGCGCCGAGAGGTCGAGCAGGAGGCGCGTCAGCGCGACGGAGTCGGACCCCCCGGAGAGGGCGACGAGCACGCGCGCGCCCGGCGGAAGCAGGCCGTGACGGCGGATCGTGCGCCGGACGCTTTGGTGGAGCGCAGTCACGTCAAGTCACACGTCACAAAGCACACGTCAGAAGTCACAACGGTTTCGTCAACGTCGGGCGTCAATCGCGCCTTGTGACTTGAGCCGTGTGACTTGGGCCTTGTGACTTCAAATGGTGCCGGAGGGCGGACTCGAACCGCCGACCCCGCGCTTATGAGACGCGTGCTCTAACCGGCTGAGCTACTCCGGCCTGAACCTGCAATCTTAACAGGCCCACGGCCACGGGCCTCAGGGCTCAGGGTCGCCGCAGGGGTCAGGATGGAGGCATCAACGGGAACGTGGAGCAGGCAGATGATGGCGGCTCATGCCTTGCGAGGTCTTCCGAACGGCGATCTGTTCACCTTCATATTGCCCACATGCTCCCATCGTGCTTACTCGTGCTCGACGAGCGCGGCGGCGAGCAGCGGAATCAGGATCTCGTGGTGGCCGACGAGCGAGATGCCGGTCCCGCCGGTGCCGGCAACCGGCCGCGTGACGACGTTCGTCTGCGGCCGGTACAGGCGGAGGAAGTCGATGTTCACGGTGGTCAAGCCGGAGAGCGGGATGCCCTGATTGCGCACGAGCGCCACCGCCTTGAGAAAGACCTCGGGCAGGACGACCGCGGATCCACAGTTCAGATAGACGCCGCCGGTCAACTGCCCGACGGAGGAGGTGAAGTACCGGAAATCGCGCAGGCTCGCCTCGCCGATCGCCGCCCCTGATGCCGCCGGGTGCATGTGGATGATGTCGGTCCCAATCGCGACGTGGACGGTGATCGGGATACCGAGCCGATGCGCGGTCGCCGCGATGCTGCGACCCGCATGCGGCGGATTCCGGTCGGCGAGACATGCCGCTACCGCCTGGCCAAGGCCCTGGCCGCGCTCGACGCCGCGCCGAATCGCCTCGTTGAGGAGCACCGCCGTCTCCTCGGCCATGCCGAACCGTCCCGGTCCGAGCGACTCGTCGACATCCTCGGAGGTCGCGCCCGACAGGGCGATCTCGAAGTCGTGAATGATGCCGGCGCCATTCATGGCGACGGCCGACACCCATCCACGCTGCATCAGGTCGATGAGCACCGGCGACACGCCCGTCTTCACCACGTGAGCGCCGAGCCCCCAGAGCATGCCGCCCCCGCGGGCCCGCGCGTCGACCATCGCCTGCACGGCGCGGCGGACGTCCTGCGCGCCCAGGATCGCGGGCAGCGAGTCGAGCCATGCCTTGAACGTGCTGCCGCGGGCGACCGGGCGCGCGAAGTCCTCGACGCGCGCCTTGCTCGCCCGCGACGCGAGCGGATACGTCCGCACGCCCGACAGGTCGAACTCTTCGTATGGAAACGGCATGGCTGTAGGTTACAGGATCAGCATCGCGTCGCCGTAGCTGTAGAAGCGGTACCGCGCGGCGACCGCCTCGCGGTAGGCCGCGAGGATCCGCTCGCGGCCGGCCAGCGCGGCAACGAGCACGAGGAGCGACGAGCGCGGCAGGTGAAAGTTCGTCACGAGGCCGTCTACCAGTCGGAACGTGTGCCCCGGCCGGATGAAGAGCGTCGCCTCCCCGTTCGACTCCGGCACCCTGCCGTCGCCGCCCACCTCCAGCGACTCGAGCACGCGGCACGTGGTCGTCCCGACCGCGATGATGCGGCGGCGTTCGCGGCGCGCCCGCGTCAGGGCGTCGGCCGCCGCGCGCGGCACGACGTACGGCTCCGGATCGACGACGTGCTCCTCGACGCGTGCAGCCCGAATGGGCTTGAACGTCCCGTACCCGACGTGCAGCGTCACCTCGGCTCGCTCGATCCCGCGCGACGCCAGCTCCTCGAGAAGCGCCGGCGTGAGGTGCAGGCCGGCGGTCGGCGCGGCGACCGAGCCGCGCGCGCGCGCGAAGACCGTCTGGTAGCGCTCCCGGTCCGCGGACGTGTCGTCGCGCCTGATGTACGGCGGAAGCGGCACGTGGCCGATGCGCTCGACCGCGTCGATGACATCGACGTCGGCCTCGGTCCAGAGACGCACGACGCGGCGGCCGTGAAAATGGCGCGACACGATCTCGCCGTCGAGCCGAAGGCCGCCGCCCTCGAACACCATGCGCGCCCCCGGCCGGAGCTTCTGACCGGGATGGACGAGGGCTTCCCATCTTGTCGGGGATCGGGGATCGGGGACCGGGGACCGGGGACCGGAGCGAGGCTCGGGAATCTGGCGCAGCAGCAGACATTCGACGGCGCCTCCGCTCGGCACCCGGCGGCCGAGGAGCCGCGCCGGGAAGACCTTCGTGTCGTTGAGCACGAGCAGATCGCCCGTTCGGAGGGACTCGCCGAGGCGCGCAAACTGCGAATGTTCGATCGGCCCCGACGCACGCGGGAGGACGAGCAGCCGCGAGGCGCCGCGTACGGCCGGGGGCTCCTGCGCGATGAGCTCGGGCGGCAGCTCGAAGTCGAACTCGGCAACGTCCATCGCGAGCGGAGCGTACCCTACCTCGACGGAGCGGGGCGACCTCGACAGGCCGCCACGACACGAGGCGCGGTCTTCCGTGGCCGCGTGCTCGCACGCTCGGCGGGCATGCACGATGCCATCGGCGGATGTCGCGGACATGCCCTCACGTGATGCCGCGCTCGCCGTGCTCGCGGTCTGCGCCGCGATGGCCGTGCTCCACTGGGCACAGGCAGCGTTCATCCCGATCGTGCTCAGCATGCTGATCAGCTACGCCCTCGAGCCGGTGGTCCGACGTCTGGTGGCGCTCCGGCTTCCGCGCGCCGCCGCGTCGGCGCTCGTCGTATTCACTCTGGCGGGCGCGTTCGGGTGGACCGGGTACATGCTCGCCGACGATGCGGCGGCGATGGTGGCCGACCTCCCGAAGGCGGCGCAGCGCCTCCGCCAAGTACTCCCCCGCAGCCTGGGGCGGGAAGGCGCAATCGAGCACGTCCAGCGGGCCGCCGAAGAGCTGCAGCGCACGGCCGAGGAGGCGACCGGCACGAGCGGGTCGCTCCGGGGCGTGCAGCGCGTGCGGGTCGAAACGCCGGCGATCGACATCCGCGAGTACATCATGTGGGGCTCGGCCAACGCGCTGGCGTTCACCGGGCAGGCGCTCCTCGTCGTCTTCTTCGTGTTCTTCCTGCTCGTGTCTGGCGACCTGTTCAAGCGCAAGCTGGTGGCGCTCGCCGGGCCGTCGCCCCAGCGGCGCGCGGTGATGACCGGCATTCTCGACGACGTGAACCTGCAGATTGAGCGGTTCCTCATCGTCCATGCCGTCGCCAGCCTCGTCGTCGGCGTGGCGACGTGGATGGCGTTCCGGCTGATCGGCCTGGAGCAGGCGGGCGTATGGGCCATTGCCGCCGGGCTCCTCAACAGCATTCCCTACTTCGGCCCCGTGATCGTCTCGGCCGGCGCGGCGATCGTGGCGTTCCTGCAGTTCGGCACACCCGGCATGGCGCTCCTCGTCGGCGGCACCTCGCTGGCGATCACGAGCCTCGAAGGCTGGCTCCTGATGCCGGTGCTCACCAGCCGCCTCATCCGCATCAACGAGGTCGCCGTGTTCGTCGGCCTGATCATCTGGAGCTTCGTCTGGGGAATCTGGGGCACGGTGCTGGCCGTGCCGATGCTCGTGGCAATCAAGGCGTGCTGCGATCACGTCGCCCGGCTCAAGCCCGTCGGCGAGCTGATCGGGAAGTAGGTCGCAGAAACCTGTCGAGGTCGGTCCGGCCGCGGGCGGCGACGAGCGCCTTCCAGAGGTCCCCGCGCCGGGCCACGCGCGCCGGCACGTCGCGGATGGTGAACTCCTCGGTCCGGACCCCCTGCGCCACTTCGTCCCACGTCACCGGCGTCGATACCGTGGCCAGCGGCGTGGGCCGCACGGAGTAGATGCTCGCCAGCGTGCTCCCCCACCGGTTCTGGTTGTAGTCGACGAGCACGCGGCCGGCCGGGCGCGTCGCCACGCGGTATTCGGCGGTCATCAGCGCGCGGTGCCGAGACGCCAGCTCCACCGCAAGCGCCTTGGCGAACGTCCAGACCGCCTTCTGCTCGGGGCCGCGGACGATCGGGACGTACACGTGCATCCCCTTCGACCCGCTCGTCTTCACGAGCGGCGTCATGCCGAGCGCCTCGAGCGCGTCGCGGACGATGAGCGCGCACGCGCGCACCCGATCGAAGCCGGCGCCGGCCCCGGGATCGAGGTCGAAGTGGACGTAATCGGGCCGATCGACGTCGTCGCAGGTGGCGTACCACTGATTGAGGTCGATGCATCCGAGGTTGATCACCCAGAGCAGCGACGCGAGGTCGTCGATGACGGGAAAGTCGATGACGTTGCCGTTGCCGTGATCGATCGCGCAGGTGCGAATCCAGGGGGGCCGCGGCGTGGGTGCGCGCTTCATGAAGAAGAACGGCCCCGCCGCGCCGTGCGGATAGCGCTTCATCACCATCGCGCGGTTCCGGATGTGCGGCAGCAGGACGGGCGCCACGTCGGCGTAGTACTGGATCAGCGCTCCCTTGGTGATGCCCAGCTCGGGCCAGAACGGCTTCCGCAGGTTCGTCAGCCGCACCTCGCGGCCGGCGACCGGGAGCGCAGCGTTGTCGACGTCGGACGGAATCTGCAGGCGACGCATCGCCGGCAACCGCGGGGCAGTCATCGTGGCTTCTGCGGCTCCAACCTCGGCGGGCGCGGTCCGTGCCGCACGGCGCCGACGATCGGCGCGTACTCCAGCTCGAGACCGGCCGTCACGCAGCGCAGCATCAGACCCCCGCGGCTCATGTCGCCGCGGCCCACGAAGTGCGGCGGGAACAGCAGACGGGGGCCGAAAATCGGCAGCAGCAGATCGACGTACTTGCCCGACGCGATGCTCCCGAGGAGCACCACGTCGCAGTCCTCGCCGATCGCGGCCGCAAGCGCCCGCGCGCCGCGCTCGAGCGGACGCCGGTACGCGGCGTTGGCCAGGTCAATCTCCACCTCGGCGAACCGCCGGAAGGACGCGATCGTGACGCGCGTCTCGACGGCGCGCAGGCCGGCGTTGGGGGTGATGACGAGCACACCGCCGGCGGCCACCGGATCGGCCGGGTCGGGCGCGCGCGCGAAGCGGCGCGCGTAGGCCAGTTTGCCCCGGAAGTAGAGGCCGCTGACGAAGCTGAACACCTCGCCGAGCGGCGCCCCTCTCTGGCTGTGCAGCCGGCGCGCGAGGTCGAAGCCGGCGCGGGGCGATCGCAGCAGCTCGGCCCGGCGACCCGCGCAGTTGGCGGGCGACAGGAGGAAGATTCGGGGCGGGAGCGGCGGCCGTACGGGCGGGTGAACCATGTCAGCGCATCCCTACGAGCGCGGCCGCGAGCCAGCCGAGCACCACCACGGGAACCAGCGCGATCGCCGCGAGGGCGAGCGCGACGACCACGGCGAAGATCCAGTCGCCCGCCGAGGCGCGGCGCGCGCCCGCGGCATGCCGCTCGAGGAGGGCCAGATTGCGGAGGTTGGCCTTCCAGGCCACGTCGAACAGGTCGCCGATCACGGGCACGGCGCCGAGGATCGCGTCGACGGCCACGTTGACGATCATCCGCAGCTGCACGAGGCGCGGAACCCCGAGGTCCCGCGCCTGCCACAGGATGGCGAGCGTGAAGAGCGGCGAGACGAGATCGCCGAGGCCGGGGATCAGGCCGACAATCGGGTCCAGGCCGATCCGGTACGGCGTGCCCGGCACGACGAAGGCCGCGTCGAGCAGCTCGGCGAGTCTCCGCAGCGCCGCCATGCGCGGCTGGACGGGCCCGGCCACACGTCCATTATCCCCAGCGCAGCAGCACGGCGCCGACGGTGAAGCCCGCACCCACCGCGGCGAGCAGGACGAGATCGCCGCGTGCGATGCGACCCTGCTCGACGGCGTCGTTGAGCGCCAGCGGAATCGTCGCCGCGGTGGTGTTGCCGAACCGCTCGATGTTGATCATGACCTTCTCGCGCGCCAGGCCGAGCTTCTCCGTCGCCGAGAGGATGATGCGGCTGTTCGCCTGGTGGGGCACAAACAGGTCGATCTGACACGGCTCGAGGCCGTTGCGCTCGAGGAGCACGCGGCACACCTCCTCGAAGTTCCGCACCGCGTACTTGAAGACGGCCTGCCCCTCCTGCTTGACGTAGTGCAGCCGCTGCTCGACCGTCTCCTTCGACGCCGGCATCCGGCTGCCGCCCGCGGGCATGCAGAGCGCGGCGCCCCCGCTTCCGTCGACGTAGTTCTCGAAGTCGATGATGCCGACGCCGTCGTCGGTGGCGGGCTCGAGGACGACCGCGCCGGCGCCGTCGCCGAAGAGCACGCACGTCGCGCGGTCGGTGTAGTCGATGATGCTCGACATCACGTCGGCGCCGACGACGAGCGCGCGTCGGCTCGCGCCCGAGGCGATCATCGCCGCGCCGGTGGTCAGCGCGTAGGTGAACCCCGAGCAGGCCGCGCTGAGGTCGTAGCCCCAGGCGCGGGGAACGCCGAGCTTCGACTGCAGCAGACACGCGGTGCTCGGAAACAGCATGTCGGGCGTCGTGGTGGCGACGAGGATTACGTCGATGTCGGCCGCCTGCACGCCCGCGCGCGCGAGCGCCGCGCGCGCGGCCTCCGCGGCCAAGTCGGACGTCGCCACGCCCGGATCGACCACGTGCCGCTCGCGGATGCCGACGCGCTGCATGATCCAGTCGTCGCTCGTGTCGACGAGCTTTTCGAGATCGGCGTTGGTGAGCACGCGCGGCGGGACGTAGGTGGCCAGGCTCGCGATGCGCGCGCGGCCGGCAGGTGTCGGTTTCACCACAGACGCGAGTCCCTCCCTGGGGCGGTCAGTCCGAAGTACTCGTAGGCGCGCGCCGTGGCGACCCGGCCGCGCGGCGTGCGGTCGAGAAAGCCGGCCTGGATCAGGAACGGCTCGTAGATGTCCTCGATCGCGTCGCGCTCCTCGGAAATGGCGGCGGCGAGGCTGTTGACGCCGACCGGGCCGCCGCCGAACTTGTCGATGATCGTCCGCAGCAGCTTCCGGTCGACCTCGTCGAATCCCCGGTCGTCGACCTCGAGCAGCGCCAGCGCGGCGTCCGCCACCGCGAGTGTGACGCGCCCGTCCGCCCGCACCTGCGCGTAGTCGCGAACCCGCCGGAGCAGCCGGTTGGCGATGCGCGGCGTCCCGCGCGCCCGGCGCGCGACCTCGCGCCCGGCCGCCTCGTCGATCGGCACGCCGAGAATGCGCGCCGATCGGCGCACGATCTCCTCGATGTCGCGCTCCTCGTAGAAGTCCAGCCGGTGGACGATCCCGAACCGGGCGCGCAGCGGGCCGGTGAGGAGCCCGGCGCGCGTCGTGGCGCCGACGAGCGTGAAGGCCGGCAGCGGCACCTTCACCGAGCGCGCGCTGGGCCCCTGCCCGATGACGATGTCGAGCTCGAAGTCCTCCATCGCGGGATAGAGAATCTCCTCGATGTTCGGCGCCATCCGGTGGATCTCGTCGATGAACAGAATCTCGCGCGGCTGCAGGTTGGTCAGCATCGCCGCCAGGTCGCCCGGCCTCTCGATCACGGGTCCAGCCGTCGCGCGCACGGCCACGCCCATCTCCTGGCCGATCACGTACGCGAGCGTCGTCTTGCCGAGGCCCGGCGGCCCGTACAGCAGCACGTGATCGACCGCCTCACCGCGCCCGCGCGCCGCCGCAATCGACACCTCGAGATTGGCGCGGATGCGATCCTGGCCGATGTACTCGCCGAGCGATCGGGGACGAAGGCCGGCTTCATACTGCGCCTCGTCGTCGACGCGGCTGCCGGCCACCACGCGCGTGTTCACCGCATCAGCTCCCGCAGCGCGGCTTTGAGCGCCCGCTCGAATGTCGGTGCGCCGTTCGTCGCCAGGGTGGCGTCGACGGCTTTTTCGGCGATGGCCCGATGATAGCCCAGGTTCAGGAGCGCCGAGAGCAGATCGTCTCGCAGCCGCTCCCCCGGCGGCGCGGCGGCGGGCGCTGCGGCGCCGACGGGCGCGACGAGGTGCGCGAGGCGATCCTTGAGCTCGAGCACGATCCGTTCGGCCGTCTTCCGCCCGATGCCGGGAATCGCGGTCAGCCGCGCCACGTCGGCGCGCTGCACCGCGGCAACCAGCTCGTTCGGCTCGATCCCCGACAGCACGGCGACGGCCAGCCTGGGACCGATCCCGCTCGTCGCAATCAGGCGCTCAAACAGCTGCTGCTCGAGCGCCGTGAGGAATCCGTACAGCTGGAGCGCGTCCTCGCGCACGTGCGTGTGGATGCGAAGCGACACCTCCATGCCCGCGTCGCCGGCATCGTAGTAGGTGGACAGCGGCACGTGCACCTCGTACCCCACACCCTGCACGTCGACGACGATCCGGTTCGGCTGTTTGTCGAGAATACGGCCGCGCAGAAACGCGATCATCCGGCGGTCGGGGGACGGTACTGCCGCCAGGAGCGCGGGATCCGGGATCCCGGGTTCGGGACCCGGCGTCCGCGGTTCGATGGTTCGACCCGGATCCCGGATCCCGGATCCCGGATCTCGGCCGACGGCATCGAGTGCAGGTGACAGATCGCGACGGCGAGCGCGTCGGCGGCGTCGTGCGGCGACGGGGGCCGCGGCAGGCCGAGCAGCAGGCCGACCATCTGCTGCACCTGCTGCTTCTCGGCGCGGCCGTACCCGACGACGGCGCGCTTGACCTCCGCCGGCGTGTACTCGACCACGGGACAGCCGGCTTCGACGGCCGCGAGCACCGCCACGCCGCGTGCGTGCCCGAGTCTGAGCGCGCTGCGGACATTCGCCGCGTGAAAGAGCGATTCGATGGCGACGCAGTCGGGGGCGCAGTCGCGCAGCCGCGCCGTCAACTCAGCGTGAATGCGCGCGAGGCGCTCGGGGAAGGGATCCGCGGGTCGCAGCGAGATGGCGCCGCAGCCGACGAGGCGCACGAGGCGGCCGTCCGTCTCCACGCAGCCGTAGCCGGTCCGCTCGGAGCCCGGATCGATGCCGAGGATTCTCACGCCAGGGAGGCCTCGATTTCCTTCTCCTCGACGTCGAAGTTGGCCCACACGTGCTGCACGTCGTCGTGATCCTCGATGGCTTCCATGAGCTTGAGCAGCTGCTGCGCTTCCTTGCCGACGAGCTTCACGTAGTTCTGCGGAATCATCGCCACCTGGGCGCTGGCCGGCTCCACGCCGAGCGCCTTGACGGCGTCGCGCACCGCCTCGAACTGCTCCGGCGCACAGACGACCTGCCACGCGCTCCCGTCGTCGTTGAGGTCGTCGGCGCCCGCGTCGAGGGTCGCCGACAGCAGCTTGTCCTCGTCGATCTTTCCCTTTTCGACGAGGATCTCGCCCTTTCGCGTGAACAGCCAGGCCACGCTGTTCTCGGCGGCGAGGTTGCCGGCGTGCTTGTCGAGGAGATGGCGGATCTCGCCGACCGTCCGCTTCTTGTTGTCGGTCAGCGTCTGGATCAACAGGGCCACGCCCCCCGGCCCGTACCCCTCGTACGTGACCTCTTCGTACTGGACGCCCGGCTCCTCGCCGGTGCCGCGGCGGACGGCGCGCTCGATGTTCTCGCGCGGCATGTTGTTCGCCTTGGCTTCGGCAATGATCGTGCGGAGGCGTGGATTGCTGTCGGGGTCGCCGCCGCCGTTGCGGGCGGCCACCGTCAGCTCCTTGATGATCCGCGTGAAAATCTTGCCGCGCTTGGCGTCAGCGGCACCCTTCTTGTGCTTGATGGTGTGCCACTTGGAATGGCCAGACATGTGAAACTCCCCGGAAGTAACGTGGAATTCTAACAGATCGCTCGGGCGCGTCAGGGCTTCTTCGCGAGCATAACCCAGACGTCCGCCCGCTCGTCCCACGGGCCGCCGCGATAGTCACCCAGCAGCGCCGTGATGATGAAGCCGGCCCTCTCCAGCCGCCGGCTCATCTGCGGGACCGAGAGGGTGCGGAAGGCGAGGGCGAAGCGGCGCGTGCGGCGCATGCGGCCGCGGCGCTCGGTGAACTCCTGATCGAAGATCGTGAGCCGCCGCGCGCGATCCTGACGCACGGTCTCGACGAGCGTGACGCGCGCCCCCCCCGGCCGCCCGCGCCACCCGCGCAGGCTGACGCGCCTGCGGTATTCCTCCCACGCGGGCAGATCGGCGACCAGCTCGAGTCCAAAGGTCCCGCCGGGCTCGAGCACGCGACGCACCGAGGCCAGCGTCGCGGCGAGGTCCCGCTCGCGCAGCAGCGACTGCAGCACCCCGTACGGGGCGAGGACGGCGGCAAAGCTGGAGTCAGGGAAAGGGAGGCGCCGGATGTCGCCGCGGA
>Ga0194128_10001460_pt1 | contig 41033 bp, 28 predicted proteins | sample TA2KigCa65mmetaG_FD_148650 | JGI IMG/M metagenome (GOLD analysis project Ga0194128, IMG submission 148650) | Freshwater microbial communities from Lake Tanganyika, Tanzania - TA2015037 Kigoma Deep Cast 65m | ecosystem: Environmental > Aquatic > Freshwater > Lake | place: Tanzania: Lake...
ATAGGCTTCTTCGTCGCCAAGGTGCCACTTGCCGAAGATGCCCGTCGTGTAACCAACGGACTTGAGCATCTGCGCAAGCGTGAAAGTCCGTAAACTCATCCGTTCCCGCTCGAAGATCGTGTGCGTCACGCCATTCTTGAACTCATGTCTCCCGCTCAACAGCGCCGACCGCGTGGGCGAGCAGGTGGGGCTGACGTGAAATCGCGTGAATGTCAGCGACTGTTTCTTGAAGGCGTCCACCGAAGGCGTGCGAACGACAGGGTTGCCGAGGCAGGCGTAGTCGCCGACGCCGACGTCGTCCGGCATCAGGAAGATGATGTTGGGCTTCGTGGACGCAGGCGCGGCAACGACGTCATGCAAAGAAATTGTCGCGAACAGCAGGCAAGCAAAGTGCCACAGCCGAATCTTGAACATATTCATTTCGCCCTGGAACCCTCGGCGTTTGCAGGCTCGGCCTTCACGACGACCGATTATCGATGCGACGCAGGTCGGGCGTCAACCAAGCCACTTTGCAAAACGGACAACTACGGTGAAGTCACAGTGAACGCGAAATGGCGACAATCGCGGGTGTTTTGGCAGCAGTCGTCCGCCATTCCGAGTTGCAATGTCCTGCGTCCCCCGTGACCCGGCAGGCGCCGTGCCAGTCCGGTCGACTCGTGTCGGTGGCGTCTGCGACCGCCGGACGGTACGATGAACCGCGGAGACACCGAAGCGCCGGAACCGCGACGTCGGAACAGCGACGACAGAACGCCACGCCAGGAAACAGACATCATGAAACGAACCTCGTTGCAAACCGTGTTGATGCGCTTGGTTGTCACGGTTATTGGTATCACCAGCGCACTGGCGGCCGGCAAGACGAACGGCGATCCCAACCAGCAATTCCCCAGGCACGATGGGAAACCGGCCGATATGACGAAGCCGGTCCGGGTTTTCGTCCTGCTCGGCCAATCCAACATGGTTGGCCTCGGCAAAGTCGCCGGCGGTGAGGGGTCGCTGGAGAACGCCGTAAAGAACAAGCAGAAATACCAGTACCTTGTGGATGATGCGGGGGACTGGCTGCCGCGAAACGATGTTCGCAATGTGCGGGTCATGGTGGGCCGAGGCGGCGGGATGCAGCTGTTCAATAACGAATGGATGATCGTGAAGCGCGGCAACCTGGGCCCGGAATTCGGGATCGGGCATGCCGTTGGAAATGCCATCGATGCGCCGGTGATGATCCTCAAGAGCTGCATCGGCAACCGGAGTCTGGGATGGGACCTCCTGCCGCCGGGCAGCGAACGGTATGAATTTGAAGGGAAGGTTTACGCTGGCTACAAGGATCGCCCCGATTCCTGGGCGATCGACAAAGCGAAGGGGACCTCAACCGAACCAGGACCGTGGCTCGACAAAAATGGCAAACCGATCGACTGGTACGCCGGCAAACAATACGACGACGACACTGCCAACGCCAAGAAAGTGCTTGCCGAACTCGGCACGTACTACCCCGATGCGAAGGGATACGAAATCGCGGGCTTCTTTTTCTGGCAGGGCGAAAAGGACTGTGGAAACGCCGGGCACGCGACGAAATACGAGGAGAACCTGGTCCGGTTCATCAAGCAATTGCGCAAGGACTTCGAGGCTCCCGACGCGAAATTCGTGCTGGCGACGTTGGGCGAAGCAACCAAGGGCAGCGGCGGCAATGGAGGAAAAGTCCTCGATGCTCAACTGGCCGTCGACGGCGCCGGCGGCAAGTATCCCGAGTTCAAAGGCAATGTGGCCACGGTTTATTCCAACCCGCTGTCGCTCGGTGGCAGCGGCAATAGCCACTATAACGGTAACGCGGAGACCTACATGAACGTCGGAGAAGCGATGGGTATGGCGATGGTCGAGTTGTTGCGGAACGGACGATAGGGTGTGGTAGGACGGGTCTCCTGACGCGCCTTAGACGCAACTTTCACGTCGGACCGCCGATGCAATTCGTTTCTCGACGCCGATTCGCACTTCGAGACGGGCCAGGAGGCCCGTCCTACTTCGATTATGCTACGCCGATTTGCACTTTTTGACGGGCCAGGAGGCCCGTCCTACCTTGCATGATTCGAGTCTTCTTGCAGAGTGAAATTCGACGACTGGTTGCCCTGCCGATCCTGATTTGCGCTTTCGCAGTATTGGGAGGGCAGGAGATCTCAGCGTACGCCGCCGACTTGCCACCCTCCGTGGCCGCGCTGTTCAAGGCGCGTTGCGTCAAGTGTCATGGGCCGATCGCTCCCAAAGCCGGGCTCGACTTGAGCACGGCGGCGGGCGTGGCGCGTGGAGGCGAGAGCGGAACGGCGATAACTGTCGGAAAGCCGGATCAGAGTCTGCTTTGGGGGCGCGTCGAGGCCGGAGAGATGCCTCCCACCGATGAACTGAGCGACGCGGAAAAACGCTTGCTGCGGGAGTGGATTCTCGAAGGGTCGGTCGGATTGGAGTCGAGGGAAGGTGGACACTGGGCGTTTCAACCGTTAACGCGGCCCGCATTCCCCACGCTGCGAGAATGGGGACGCGCCCGCAATGCCGTCGACCACCCGATCCAGGCGAGGTTGGAGGCGCACGCTCGACAGGTGCTCCAACCTGGTCCCGATGCCGATCCTCGCGTCCTCGTCCGGAGAAACAGCCTCGACGCCATTGGACTGCCGCCCACAGTGGAGGAGGCGGAGATATTTCTCAGCGACCCATCGCCGGACGCCTATGAGCGGATGGTGGATCGAAACCTCGCATCGCCGCGCTTTGGGGAACGATGGGGAAAGCATTGGCTTGATGCGGCCGGCTATGCAGACTCGAACGGCTACTTCAGTGCCGACACCGACCGTCCGCTCGCCTACCGCTACCGCGACTATGTCATTCGATCGCTCAATGCCGATAAGCCGTTTGACCATTTTCTACGAGAACAACTCGCAGGGGATGAGTTGGCCCAGTTCCGTTCGGGCGAGCCGACTACGCCCGAGGTCATCGAGTTGTTGATTGCGACCCATTATCTGAGAAACGGGCAGGACGGGACAGACATCGGCGTGCAGGAACCGGAGGCATTCGAGATCGATCGTCGAGCGGCACTGGAGGCCGCGGTCCAGGTGACGGCTTCGTCATTGCTGGGGCTTACGGTGCACTGCGCGCGATGCCACGACCATAAATTCGAACCGATCACACAGTTGGAATATCACGGGCTGCAGGCGATTCTCTTTCCAGCATTTAATCCTCAAGACTGGGTGAATCCGAAAGACCGCGTCGCTTATGCATGGCTGCCCGGCGAAAAGGAGTCCTGGGAACAGAATGAACGGCGACTCCAAGAAGAGTTGGCCCGGCTCAGCACGGAGCTGAACGACTGGCTGACAGTCCATCGCGAGCCTTCCGAGTTACTGTTCGAGGAGACCTTCGAAGACGACCATTGGCAAATGCGATGGAGTAACACCGCGCCCGGCGACGACGGGCCAGGGGGGACGGTCTCCCTGTCGGAAACGATCGCGAATGCGGCGCAGGTAAAGGACGGCGCATTGCAGGTAATCGCCGGGCCGCAGGAAGCATGGCTATCAACCGCGCTGGCAATCGACTGGACTTCCGAAAAGTCCGGCGATTGGGTCCAGGCGACCTTCGACCTGATCGACAACAAAGTCGGTGCGACGCCGCCCTCGGAGCGGATCGGCTACGCAATCGCAGCGCACGATTTCGACGACTCCGGGACCACGCCGGGCGGCAATATCCTGGTGGATGGAAACCCGACAACATCGACGCAACTCTATCCCGATTATCCCGGAAGCGATAGCAAGCCTGACGGAATGATCGGGGAGCAGGGGTACGTTCCTGGCCGCAACTATGGCGTCCGCGTCACGAACGTCGGCAATGGAAAGTTCCGTCTGGAACATCTCGTCGACGGCTTTTCTGAAGGCAAGACGCACGATGTTGCGGCGGCAGACCTTCCCAAGGGAGGATTCGCTTTTTTCTTCAGTGCCAGCCGTAGCTACATTGTCGACAATGTCCGCATCGAACGGAGTCTGGCGGCGCCGGATCCGATGGTCGATCTGGCCGCCTTGCGTAAGGAAATCGAGTCCCGTCGAAAGGACTACAAAGAGCAACGGGCGAAGCTCGAAGCGCAGCGATCAAAAGAGCCTGGGCTCGCGATCGCCTGGGTGACCGACAAGTCGACGAACCCGCCGATGGTGCCGTTCCTCACGCGCGGGTTGTATCACCTGCGCGGACCGAATGTCGAACCAGGCGCGCTCGCAATGCTCAGCGACGCGGGGCATCCGTACGAGCCACATCGCTGGACAAGGGCTGGAGTCGCTCCGCAAAGCGCCGACGCACTGCCGAGCGATTCGACCAGCACGACGGGCGGCTCGACAAACACGACCGGACGGCGGCTCGGATTCGCGAACTGGTTGCTCCGCGTCGAAGGCCGACCGGCGGCGCTGGTAGCGCGGGTACACGCGAATCGCCTCTGGCGCGAGTATTTCGGTCGCGGAATTGTCGCCACCACCGACAACCTCGGCCAAAGCGGCTCGCAACCGACCCATCCCGAATTGCTGAATGAATTGGCGGGCCAGTTCATTCGGTCGGAGTGGAGCCAGAAAGCAGTCCATCGACGGATTCTGCTCTCGACGACCTACCGTCAAACTTCCGCTCCCCGTAACGCGGCCCTCGAGGCCGATCCCGATGATCGGTTCTATTGGCGGTTTCCCGTACGAAGGCTGCAGGCGGAGCCGATCCGCGACGCGATGCTCGTCGTCTCCGGACAGCTCGATGCGACTCCCTTCGGCCCTTACGTCCCTACGCACCAGACGGCTGTCGGCGAGGTGGTCGTCAATCCACAGGACGCCGGCGCGCGTCGCCGGTCGGTTTACCTGCAACAGCGACGATCACAGGCACTGAGCATGCTGAGAGTTTTTGACTCGCCGTCCATCGCGACGGTTTGCACGTCGCGGCCGTCGTCGACGGTTCCATTGCAGTCGCTGTCATTGCTGAATTCCGATTTCGCCATGTTCGCTGCCGAGTCCTTTGCCCGCCGGTTGCTCGCGGAGACGGACGGCACGGATGCGGCGGTGGTTTCGCGCGCGTGGCAGCATGCAGTCGCGCGCGAGCCAACCGACGTCGAACGGCGGATCGCCGAAGAGTTTCTCGCGGAGCAACGAACGCTCTACACCCCAGACCAGGCAGCCGTCCTGGCGCTGGCTGATTTCTGCCAGATGCTGCTCGCCAGTAGTGCATTTCTGTACTTGGAGTGATCCCGCAGATGGATTCGCACGAGGTCAATTTATTCGCGCGGCGTCGAGCGTTCCTTGGTCGATCGGCCAGCGGAATCCTCGGTTCGATCGCGCTGTCGTGGCTCACCTGCCGTGAGTCTCGCTCGGCGGATCGTGCCGAAGTATCCGGTCCACATCACGCACCGAAAGCGGAACGGATTATCTGCCTGTTCCAAAATGGCGGTCCCAGTCAGATGGACCTATTTGATGAAAAACCGGAACTGGCGAAACGATCCGGCACGCCGTACCCGGGGCAGAGCAAGGTGGAGACGTTATCGCCCTCGGCGTCGGGAAACCTGCTCGGATCTCCCTTCAAGTTTCAGCCGACGGGCAGCTCGGGTATGCGCCTGTCCGAGCTGATTCCTCACATCGCCAGTATCGCGGATGAGATTACGCTGGTCCGTTCCATGACGACCGAATCGGTCTGCCACGAGACGGCCCTGCGAATTGCCCACAGCGGACATCCGCTGGCAACGGACCGTCCCAGTCTCGGTTCGTGGCTTACCTATGGACTCGGTTCCGCCAATCACGATCTGCCTGCGTTTGTCGTGCTGCCGGATCCGGGAGGTCTGCCGATTAACGGAACGCTGAACTGGTCGGCTGGCTGGCTTCCCGCTCAACATCAAGGAACGCCCTTCAGCGTGGGAGATTCCGCGGCACCTGTGCTCAACCTGCGCACGCCGGACCGCATTTCGGCTGCCGCTCGTGCACGGCAACTGCAGCTTGTAGAGCGGCTCAATCGGGAGCACGCGACCCGATTCCCGGAGAATACCGATCTCGAGGCCCGCTTGCGCGACTTTGAAACGGCTGCAAGGATGCAGTCTGCCGTTCCAGGGGCCGTCGATTTGACGCAAGAGACCCAAGAGACAAGACAGCTCTACGGTCTCGATCAGCCCGCCACGCAGGCTTACGCCGCGCGCTGCCTGCTGGCCCGGCGGCTCGTCGAACGGGGCGTGCGGTTCGTCGGTGTTTATCTCAAGAGTCAACCATGGGACACCCACGCTGACAACGCCAATGCGACCAAGAACGTTGCGGCCGGCATCGATCAGCCGAGCGCCGCGCTCGTGAAAGACCTTCGACGTCGCGGGCTGCTCGATTCGACGCTCGTCGTCTGGATGGGAGAATTTGGCCGCACACCCGTCTCGCAAGGAGCCAATGGGCGGGATCACAGCCGCCGCGGGTTTTCACTCTGGCTGGCCGGCGGCGGTATCCGGCAAGGATATGCCCACGGCGAGACGGACGAATTTGGCTATGAATCGGTGATCAACGTCGTCACCATGCACGACCTCCACGCCACGCTGTTGCACACAATGGGCCTCGATCACCAACGGCTCCATTTTGATCACGAAGGAAGATTAGAAACGCTGACAGAGTCCGATTTGACCAAAGCAAAGGTGATCGGCGAACTGCTCGGCTGAGCGGAAGAACGAGGCGGGTCGTAGGACGGGCCTCCTGGCCCGTCGAGAAGTGCAAATAACCATCGCAAAAAAAGATCGCAGCGCGCAACCACCTGCAAGGCAAGACGGGTCGGGAGACCCGTCCTACGGCCCGTCCTACGGCCCGTCCTTCTTGCTTACTTGCGAGCGATGCTCCAATGCTTCAGGATAGGGCTTGCGCGGAATCGTAGATTCGTCCTTTGTGGAACGTTGCCATGCTCTCGACTCGCGTCGTCCGTCAATGTCTGGTTTGGTTCATGCTCATGCTGCTGGGTGATTTGCGGTTGCAATCGGTCGAACCGTCGCCGGAGGAAATTCGGCGCAACAGCGGGCTGGCACGCCCCGAAGTAGAATATCAAGTGTTTCAGTTTCCCGCCGACCGGATTCCGCGGATTGACGGCGACGCGTCCGATTGGGCGATCGTCCCCGAATCGTACTCCATTGGCCAGGACCAGTTACGCGAGACCGTCGTCGGCATCGGCAACAAGCAGGATCCGGAGAATCTCCATGTCAAGGTGAAAGTCGGCTGGGTGCAGGGGCTGAATCACCTCTATTTTCTGTACGAGGCAAGTGACGACTATTGGGATTTCGCCCGAGAGGATCTGCACAACGATATTTTTGAAGTGGTGATCGACGGGGATCTGTCGGGCGGCCCGTTGATCCGCCAGATGCATCCGCAACTGAAATTGCGTGACCAACTGGAGACCCATTTTCAGTTTCATGGCGTTCACGCCCAGAACTATCACATTTTTACTCCCGCGGAAGGCAAAGATTGGGCGATGGTCTGGGGGTCTCAACCGTGGATCAAGGAATTGCCTTACGCGAACGCCGCCTACAAGTACGATTTCAAGCCTGGGGGAAGCGGCAAGCTGGTGCTGGAGTTCTTTGTCACTCCGTTCGATTATGCTCCGCCCGACCCGGCGCGTGCGGTGCAGACTCAGCTGCGCGAAAACAAGATCCTCGGCATGTCCTGGGCGATTCTGGACTACGATGACGAAAAGGCCGAACGCTATGGCGGTTTCTGGAATCTGTCGCACAAGACAACGATGTACGGGGACGCGTCGGATTTGGTGGCGTTCCGGCTGATGCCGATCGAAAAGCACCTTCGTAAGCCCGTGGAAGCCGACTGGTCGTTCATCGTGATCAGCCAGGAAGACCGCATCGTCGCGTTTCGGGATCGTTCGTTCGGCAACATCCGTTCGTGGCGATGGGATTTCGGCGACGGTGAATCGTCGACCGAGCGGCATCCGACGCATCAATATGATCGCCCCGGGGAGTATATTGTGACGCTCCGGGTCGAAGGGCCTGAAGGCAAAGCGCGACGTTCCAAGATCTGGGATGTAACACTGCCTTAAACAATCGTGGAACGGAGGCGTCCAAAATGGATCGGCGGTGCGGTGATTCAAGAGAAGGTAATGCTTCGATGAGAGTGGCGAAATTCCACGTGCGTTCTCGGTCCCATGGCGGTCTACCACTGGCTGTCATCACACTGATCTGTAGCCATCTTTTCGTCGACTCCGGTTGGCAGGCTATCGCCGCCGACAGGCGACCGGCCTGGACGACGTCACGCATCCAAGGATCTCCTGAGCCACCGCTACCGTATGTCTCCGAGCCGGTCTTTCCCTCGCTTAAATTTAATCAGTGCCTGGACATTACGACGGCACCGGGGAGCCAGCGTCTGTTCGTGGTCGAACAGTCGGGCAAGGTCTATTCGTTTCCGAACCAACCCGACGTCACCCAGGCGGATCTGGTTTTGAATTTCGCCGAAAAAATCCCAGGCGTCCAACAAGTCTACGCCTTGGCGTTTCATCCGAAATTTGAGCAGAACCGCTACTGCTACGTCTGCTACATCAAAGTGGCAAACGATCCCGAGGGTACGCATGTGGCCCGATTCCGAATGGCGGACACCGATCCGCCCACGATCGATATTGCCAGCGAAACGACGATGGTGACCTGGTTGTCTGGTGGCCACAACGGATGCTGCCTGAAATTCGGTCCCGACGGCTGCCTCTATATTTCGACGGGTGACGCCGCGCCACCCAATCCGCCCGACATGTTGAAGACCGGGCAGGATCTGACCGACCTGGCCTCGTCGATACTCCGAATCGATGTCGATCACGCCGAGGGGGAGAGGAACTATCGCATTCCCGCCGACAATCCTTTTGTCGAATTGGCGGGAGCACGCGGCGAAATCTGGGCCTATGGACTGAGGAATCCCTGGCGGATGAGCTTTGATCGAAAAACGGGCGATCTGTGGGTCGGCGACGTCGGCTGGGAGCTTTGGGAAATGCTCTATCGCGTGGAACGCGGCGGCAACTATGGCTGGGCGGTGATGGAGGGCCGGCAGTCGATCAACCCCGAATGGCCGCGCGGACCCACGCCGATCTTGCCTCCGACAATTGACCATCTGCATACCGAGTCTTCGTCGATTACGGACGGATTGACCTATTACGGATCGCGGCTCAAGGAACTGCACGGTACGCATCTCTACGGTGATTACGACACAGGAAAGGTCTGGGGTTTTCGGTACGAACAGGGCCAGGTCGTCGAACACCGCGAATTGGCCGATACCACACTGCGAGTGGTTTCGTTTGGCGAAGATCATCAGGGAGAATGTCTGATCCTCGACCACGTGGCAGGCACGATTCACCGACTCGTGCCCAATCCGCAGTCGGACCAGTCTCCGACATTCCCGAGGAAGCTCAGCGATAGCGGGTTGTTTGCATCGGTGGTCGATCAGACGCCTGCCACCGGAGTCGTTGCCTATTCGATCATTGCCGAATTGTGGTCGGATCACGCGCTGACGGAGCGTTTCGTTGCCTTGCCGAATGAACTCTCGATCAAGAACGAGGGTGCGGCCTGGTCGTTCCCGAGAGACGCGGTGTTGGCCAAGACGTTATCGCTCGAATTGCAGCGGGGTGAACCGGCCAGCCGGCGTCGAATCGAAACGCAGATCCTGCACTTTGACGGCATGGAGTGGGCCCCCTATACCTACCAGTGGAATGACGCGCAAAACGACGCGTTTTTGGTCGAAGCCGCGGGCGCCGAACGTGTTTTTGAGGTCATCGACTCCGAGGCGGCTGGCGGCCGGCGTCAACAGACCTGGCGATTTGCCGGTCGCGCCGAGTGTCAACGCTGTCATAACAAGTGGTCCGGCCCCCCTTTAGCCTTCAATACTCCGCAGTTGAATCGAGCCTACGAACACGGTGAGTCGCTCGTCCCGCAGATCGATCTCTTCGCGCAAATCGGACTGCTGGAAAAACCGATTGACCGGGAAAATCGCCCTGTGTTGTCGAATCCGAAGGATCCGTCCGCCAGCCTGGATCAACGTGCCCGCGCTTATCTTCAGGTCAACTGTGCTCACTGCCACCGCATGCATGCGGGTGGTTCGGTTCTCTCGCTGATGCACTACGACGTCCCTTTGGACAAGACAAACATGGTGGGCGCCCGCCCATCGCAAGGGACGTTCGGCATCTACGCCGCTCAAGTCATCGCTCCCCGCGATCCATTTGGCTCCGTGCTGCTCTATCGCATGGCGAAACTCGGCGGTGGCCGGATGCCGCATGTCGGATCATTGGAGGTGGACCGGGAAGGTGTGGAACTGATTTGTCGCTGGATTGAACAGATGACACCGGTATCGGTCGGGGATGCGGACAGCCCGGATTCCGCAGTCCGGCAGCGCGCCGAGGAGTCGGTCGTGATGGACCGCCTGAAGGGATCGAAAAGACTTTCCGAGCAGGGCGAATTGATCGAACTCCTGCTGTCATCGCCCAGCGGCGCATTGAGGTTGCTGCAGTCCATCGACCGCCGCGAGCTTTCCGACGCGGTTTCGACTCGCGCGATCGAAGCCGCGCTCAAACACCGCGATGCATCGATCCGCGATTTGTTCGAACGATTTCAACTGCCGGAACTTCGGGTCAAGCGTCTAGGCAGCGTGGTTCAGCCGGAAACGATCTTGGCGCTCTCCGGCGACGCAACGCGCGGTAAGGCGATCTTTTTCCAGGAAACCGGAGTTACTTGTAAGAATTGTCACCGTATTCAGCAGGAAGGCAGGGAGATTGGGCCGGACCTTACGACAATCGGCAGGAAGTTGAGTCGAGTTCAGTTGCTCGAGAGTGTCCTGCAGCCGTCCAAGCTTATCGAACCGAAGTATGTCACACATCTCATTGAAACCAAGGACGGCCAGACGCTGACCGGAATCTTGCTTGAAAAAGATGAACAGCAGGTGGTCCTCAAGGACGCCCAGGGCAAGGTGAGTCGAATTTCCACGGATTTGATTGAGCAACTGGTCGCGCAGCAGCAGTCGATGATGCCGGATCTGCTGCTTCGCGATCTGACCGCGCAGCAGGTTGCCGACTTGCTGGCCTACCTTGCTTCCCTGCGGTAGCCGATCCCACCGATGAACCCCAGGAGTCCATTTCATGATGAGAGAACTGATCGATCGCCGCGAGTGGCTCGCCAGCGTGATGGCAGCGTCGGCCGCGACGACGATCGAAATGCCCGGCCGCGAGGTCGTTCGTGCCGTCGAGCCGAACAAGCCGAAGTCGGTCGCGGCCATTCTCACGCGCTATGAAAAAGGCCTGCATGCCGATGTATTGATCGGGAAGATTCTGGAAGGTTGGACACAGGATGGCGGGCCGGGGCCGGCGCTGCGGCTGGCGTCGATGTACGTTGACCAGTTCGCCGAAAATGATCTGGCCCGTGGGATGTCGCAGAAGCACGGCGTCCCGATATTCGACTCGATTGACGATGCCTTGACGCTGAAAACCGACAAGATTTCCGTCGATGGTGTGATCAGCGTCGGCGAGCATGGCAGCTATCCCTCCAGTGACATTGGGCAGATCCTCTACCCGCGACGGCGATTCTTTGAGGAAATCACCAACGCGTTCGCCAGGTATGGTCGCGAGGTGCCGGTGTTCAACGACAAACATTTGGGACCCGCCTGGGTCGATGCCAAATGGATGTACGATCGCGCGCAAGAGTTAAAAGTTCCGTTCATGGCCGGGACATCCCTGGCGGTTACTTTTCGCGATCCGCCGATCGATGTGCCAATGGGTTGTGAGCTCGATTTGGCGGTGGGCGTGGGCTACGCGCACTTGGACATCTATGGATTCCATGCGATCGAGTGCCTGCAAAGTTTGGTCGAGCGTCGAAGAGCGGCTGAGACGGGCGTGCAATGGGTGCAATGCCTGCAAGGCCGGGAGATGTGGCAGGCGTTGGACGATCGGCTGGTTTCCCAGGAAGCATTCGACGCGGCGTTCGCGCTGGTGAAATCGCAGCCCGATCAGTTGCGCCAACGTGATGACTCCGCCCTCTTCTTGTTCCAGTACGCCGATGGCTTGCTGGGAGCGATCTTCATGCTGCCGGTCATCGCCCACGGAATCTCCGTCGCGGTGAAACTCAAAGGCGAGCGGAAAATACTCGCCACACGCTTTGAAGAACGTGCGGAACCGCGGCATCCGCATTTCGCCTATTTGCTGAAGGGCATTGAACGGATGATGCACATGGGCCGACCCAGTTATCCGATCGAACGCACCTACCTGTCCAGCGGGATACTCGATCGGGCGCTGACATCGAGGTCACAACAACAGAAGAGACTTCGCACGCCGGAACTGGCGATTCGCTATCAGCCCGTCGATTATCCTCATGCCCCGCTGCCGGATCTGGCTTCGGATCCGTCCTGAGTGACCTCCAACACTGCGAACCAAGAACAGCGAAACCGAAGATGAGATCCCCTCCAACGCCACGCGTGCCCGCCACGGGAACCAGCACCGCCGCACCGTTGATCCCGATCGCGGCGTCAGGTCTTTTCGAGAATCGATACATGGCGCGACGCCGGCTCGAACGATCGATTTTCCTGCTGGCTTTCTGCGCCCTTGCAGTGCTCGGATCACTTTCTCAGTCACTTACTCAAGGGCTCGCGCAGGAGCAGGCCAAGGGCCTGGTGGCCCGACTCGTGAGGCCGGTGCAACCGATCTTGATTCGCAATCAGCATGGCCCTTTGCTGGGTGTCGTGATCGACGTTGCGCCGGGGGAAACGCCGAGGTTGACGTCTTTTGATTTTTCCATGGCGGCAACCGACGACCTGAACGATATCTCCAGCATCCAGCTTTTCGCAACGGGCGAACAGTTAGCCTTTTCACCGGCAACGCCGGTCGGAGAAGCGGTCGCTCCCGCCCTTTCGATCAACTTGCCGGCCGATCGACTGTTGGCGGAGGGGCGAAATGTCTTCTGGCTGAGTTGTCGATTGAAGGATAACGCCGATCTCGTGCACCAGATCTCGGCGACTTGTTCTTCAATCGCGACCTCTGTGGGTGGCCTTGTACCGCGCGAGGACGTGGCCCATGCCCGACAACGCATTGGGGTTGCCTTGCGCAGGCACAACGACGACGGGGTACATACCTATCGAATTCCAGCTTTGACGACCTCCTCCAAGGGGACTTTGCTGGCGGTCTACGACATGCGGCGCCGCGCCGGCCGCGATTTGCAGGAGGACATTGACATTGGCCTCAGCCGCAGCACCGATGGCGGAGCGACCTGGGAATCACCCCAAGTAATCATGGATATGGGCACCTATGGCGGGCTGCCCCAGGAGCAGAATGGCTGCAGCGACCCGGGCATCATCGTCGATCAGCAAACGGGCGAGATTTTCTGTTTTGCATTGTGGATGAACGGCAAGCCGGGCAAGCACCAGTGGGTGGACGACGGTTCCGAACCTGGCTTCGAGATCGGCAAATCCGCGCAGTTCATGGTTGTCCGTTCGAGCGACGATGGCCTGACATGGTCGCAACCCGAGAACTTGACGCGGCAACTGAAACAGGAGGATTGGTGGTTGTTGGCTCCCGCGCCACAATCGGGAATTTGCCTGTCCGATGGCACGCTTGTGATGCCGGTTCAGGGACGCACAGGCCGCGATCCGTTGGCGACCTTCGCGACGATCATGATCAGTCGCGATCACGGTCGGAGCTGGACCGTCGGCAACGCGGGCTGCAGCGGGGGAAATGAGTGTCAAGCCGCGCTGTTGGAAGATGGTGCGATCATGCTCAACATCCGCAACGACCACGAGCGATTCCGCGCCGTCGTCGTGACGAAAGACTTCGGCAAGACCTGGGAACCCCATTCCACCAGCCGCAATGCGTTGATCGAACCGAATTGCAACGGAAGTCTGATTCGGTTCGATTACGAACGTGGCGGGCAGCAGCAGCATGTCCTTTTGTTCGCCAATCCACATTCCCAGCAGGGCCGTACCCACCACACGGTGCAAGTCAGTTTCGACGACGGCTTGACCTGGCCGGACTCGCATCACTGGTTGTTGGATACGGGCAAAGGCGCCGGTTATCCGAGCCTTACGCGTGTGGACCGCGATCATGTCGGCATCGTGTACGAAGGCAGCCAGGCGCATCTGGTATTTGAAAAATTGCCGATCATCGATCTGCTGGAACCGACGCGCCGCCACGCGACGCGCGAGATCTGGCAACGCCAGCCATCGAAAGAGGGGCTCGAGCAACTGGAGCGGCGGCGCCGGTCGCCCGCCTTCGGCGCCCAGAATTTTGACCTCGAAGGATTGCGCGCCGGTATGAATGCGCGACAGGAACCGACTGTTCCCGGCGTCCAATTGACGAAAGTCATGGCGGGCACGGTACCTGGTGAATGGGTCGTGACACCCGACGCGGACACCCGTGTGCGGATTTTGTACCTGCATGGAGGCGGATGGGTTTCCGGATCAGGTGGCAACTATCTGCCCCTGGCCGCGGAAATTTCGCGCGCGGCAAAGTGCGCGGTGCTGCTCCCCGACTATCGGCTGGCGCCGGAACATCCTTTTCCCGCCGGGCTCGATGACTGTACCGCAGCCCATGATTGGCTCATCGCGAACGGACCATCGGGTCCCGATGCCGCCAAAGCCACGTTTATCGCCGGCGATTCCGCCGGAGGCAATCTGACGTTAGCCACCCTGCTGGCACTCAAAGAACGCAAACGCCCGTTACCTGCAGCGGCGATCGCAATCTCGCCGGCAACGGATTTCACGTTGACGAGTCAATCTTTGAAAACGGTTTACGACCCGATCATCAGTGCTCGTACCATGCCCGAGTTTCGCAGTCGCTATTTACCGACGACCGACCCTCGCAATCCACTTGCCTCGCCACTGTTCGGTGACTTTCAGGGTTTGCCACCGCTGTTGATACAAACGGGTGAGCACGAGATGTTGCGGGACGACAGTATCCGTGTCGCGAAGAAGGCGCGGGCCGACGGCACTCCCGTTTCGCTCGAAATCTGGCCCGGGATGCAGCACGTATTTCAAATTCGAGGACTTCCCGAATCCCGCGAGGCGATCGGTCGCATCGGGCATTTCGTGAGAAGTAAGACGCCGCAGGGTGAGTCGAGCCGATCGCCGGACCGGTAGCGTGCGTCCGCGTCGGGAGAGTTACGCTTTTCGAAATGGCCAGTATTGTCGCCCGGTTCGAAACGCGACGATGCTTCAGTACGATGTTATCGTTCCGCTGGTCAGAGCGGTCAGTCGCTCGCACTCCTTCTTGAGGCCTGCGTTTTCCCGTCCCAGTGAGCGGTGCGCGGCAAACCGGATCCACGGCCACAGCAATCGAGCCGCAATGCCGGACATTTCGATACTCTGGGAGAGAGTGCGATTCTTCCAGTCTCAGAAGTGCAGATGGTGGCCATATTTGCCTGACTTCACATCGTCGAGTTTGAAACCGGGACGTGACGTGCTGGGAGCGGCCCACTCGCTGCTGACCATCACGTTATGGCGAGGCTGGTACCAGAAATCGTAGTTGAAGTTCATCCCCTTGGTTCCCTTTTCCCACCGCCCGGCGATTTCAAATTCGTCGTTGAGGAGCAGGAAGCCGCCTGACCCCATGAGGTTTTCATTGCCAAGCATGGAGATCATCACCTGTCCGTCGGCCAGACAATGGACCGTGTGCGGGGCAGTTAACCCCGTCTTGCGGACAACCTCCGCCGGACCGCCAATGCTCGCTATTTTTCTTGCCGATTCGCACTTCGAGAGGTGCCTGGAGCCCCATCCTACGTTCCATCCTACGTTGAACGCTTGTCGAGCATCCCAGCGGTTCTGATTACCCCGGTTTGCCAAACGCGGCACGCTGCGGGCGATCCAAATTCGTATTGACGCGTTTCAGCGAATGCGTGAGACTTCCCTCCCGGTCGTTGTTTCAAACGCTGGAGGGTGATCCATGAACAGGATGTCATGGGCGGTTGCCGTCGCTTTGTCGATCGTCACAGGATGTGCTCGTACGGGTCCCGATAACGCCGAAGCCGGGAAACGGCCGTCGTCCTCCCCAGGGAGCCAGCAGGCGGATCGGGGAGACGCTCGCTCCTCAGGGCCGAAGGAAGGCAAACCGGCGGATTCCGAGCCACTCGCCAAAGACGCCACGCCGGAAGACGTCGTGCAACGGTTTCTTGAGGCCGCTCAGGAGCGCGATCGTCGGGTCATCGAGCAGTTGTTGACGAAAGCCGCCTTACGCGAGACGGTACGAGCCGGTCTGGAAATTGAGCCGCCCGGCACACCGTCGACTCAGTACGAAATACGGTCGGCCGAGTTGCCGTCCGACAATCCCCGGGCGGCCTACGTCGAAGTTCGATGCAGTGAAACCGATACCCAAGGGCACACGGATAGCTCCGAAATTGTCTGGGTATTACGCAAGGAATCGCGAGGCTGGCGTGTGGCCGGAATGTCGATGCCGGCGGAAGATGGTTCATTTCTTACTTGGAATTTTGAAGAACCGGCGGATATGGCCGAAATCCGCCGCCATGTAAACGCAGAATCGGAAGACGACAATCTTTCAGAAACAGTTTCGGACGTTCGGGTGACCGAATCGGATCGCATCGATCGCTCGGTCCGAAAAACGTCGGGCGAAACTCCGCTGAACGACCGATAGGATCGTCTCCGCAAATCCTTTCTGATTAATGATTTAGTCGTTTTTTTCTCCCGGCGGGATCTCCATCGCCCATTCCGGCCCATTCGCGGCTACCGTCGATCCGAGCACCTCGGCGGGTGTCCTTAGGCCTCGATCTCTCGGTCTGCGCGTCGCCTCTTATTCGCCAGACTACCCATGCGATGCTCATTCTCCATATTGCCCATATTGACTTTAGACCCTTGACAACCGGTTTTGGGCTACCTACCTTAATTATCCTAAACTTCGCGATCAGTAAATCCTTCGCAATCGGCAGAAATTAACGCACAGGGTATCGGCCGAATCCGTGGGAATTGATGGTCGCCGGTTTTCAGGTAGTTTCTCCAACGGATGCCGTCCCGTTCGGAGGCGAGACACACGAAGACGGCAATTTTTGGGTATTTTGTTTCTCGCTTACGGTACCTGTAAGTAAATGGAGGATCTAGGATGAATCGTTTTGTCGTTTTTGGGATCGCGGCATTTCTCGCGGTCGTCGGCATCGCCTTGACGGGCGGTGAGCAGAAAGCGGTTGCTGGTCACGGCTGCAATGGTTGCAGTGGCTGCAGCGGCAAGAAGTGCGATGGTGGTGGCTGCCACGCTCGTTGCAGTGGTAAGGACAAGTGCGATGGCGAAAAGCGCCATGGTCGTTGCCACGGCGATCGTTGCCATGGTCGGGATCGTTGCCACGGTGATCGATGCCATGGCCGCGACCGTTGCCATGGTCGCGATCGTTGCAGCGGCCGTTGCAATGGCTGTAACGGTGGCTCTGGTTCGGCTCCGGCCGCTCCAGCCAAGGACGCCGCTCCTCCGGCCCCGAAGGCTGGCTAGTTTACCGAATAGGGCTTGGCGAGGCCTCCCTGTGCCTCGGCGGGCCGATCGGTCTTGGACAAGGATCGAGTCTCGAAAGAGGCTCGATCTTTTTTTGTTGGCGGCGGCAATTAGGCTAAGAGAACGCCTGCCCGATGGTCGAACCTGGCGGCTACCCTGGACAATCCCCTGATATTCCTCCACGGATTCGGCGTAACTTATGCAAGAGTTCAAAGGCGACCTGCCTCCCGCGACGGTCCGAACCACGATTTCGCTCGTACTTTTCGCACATTTTTTCTCTGTTTTCGTGGCGATTTATGGCGGCATTTCCCCGGGGCGCGACGGCGATCAGAATCTGAAGGAGCGGTTGCGCGGCGTCGTGGCGCCGTACAGCCAGGCGCTGAATTTTGAATCGACTGCCCGCTTTTATCTGACGCATGCCACCGCCGAGGACGCCGAGTATCGAATCGAGTATTTGCCGGAGGGCGCGGATCCCACGGACAACCGGCAGTGGAAAATTCTGACGGTCGGGCAACCCGGTACGGAGCGCTTCCATCGGCAGCAGCGTTTGGCGGAGATTCTGGGTGGTTTTGGCGATGCTCAGAATGACGATGGGGCAGCAATTCTGGTCGCGTCGTTAGGCGACGCACTGCATTCCCAGTCGGGCACCGAGGTCGCGCAGATCCGCTGTTTCCGCCACTTGCTACAGGACCAGCAGGACGTCCGTGGTGCATCGGTGGATCGCCGCAACCCGGACGATCGATCGTTCTTCGACGAGGTCTATCGGGCTCAACTGAAGCGACTGCGCAGCGGCAAGCTTCTGGTCCGGCGGGTCGGCGAAACGGGGCAGGAGGCACCTGTAACGGGTGGGGCGGCAGGGGGCGATCGCGCGGGGGGGGCAACGTCCGACAGTAACGCACCGGAGACGCCGTCCGAGGTCGAAGGTCGACAAGGAGCCGTTCCATGACTCCCAAGGTAAAGGCAGTCGCTGCGCCTTCCGCATCGACGGGTGACGCGGGCACAGTTACCGCCTGGGATCTGTTCTGGTTCGCGCCGTCGAACCCGCGGAGGTTATGTCAGTTGCGGGTTGCCGCCGGGCTCCTGGCGCTTTGGTTTTTCCTGGGCCATACTTTCGACCTGCAGATCTGGTTCGGACCAGGTGGGTTGCTTCCGGTGGACACGGTGAAGAGCTTGCGCCCCGATCCGTATCGGTGGTCGTTCCTGCCGCTGTTTCAGGACGCCGGTGGGCTTTGGCTTGTCCATGGTCTGGCGATCGTTTCCGCAACCTGCATGGCCTGGGGGCTGTTTTCGCGGACCACAACACTGATTACCTGGCTGTTTGTCCTTTCGTACATCCATCGTGCGCCGATGCTTACGGGCGTTTTTGAGCCGATCCTGACGTTGACCTTGGGATACCTTTGGCTCGCTCCGGTCGGAAATTACTATTCCGTCGATCGCTGGTGGCGCGAGCGTCGCGGCCGCCAGTCGCAACCGACGGCAGGCGGTTCGACGGCAAGTACCCTGGTCTCGCGCTTGATCCAGGTTCATGTGGCGACGCTCTACGGGCTGATGGGGTTGTCGAAACTGGGCGGAATCGCGGGCAGCACGAATTACGACGGCAGTTGGTGGCGAGGCGAAGCGGTCTGGTGGCTGATTACCCGATCCGAATCCCGCCTGATCGACCTGACGTTTCTGCACGCGTACCCGTTGGTAGTGAATGCCTTGACGCATGCGATTGTGGCATTCGAACTGGCGTTCGCGGTCCTGATCTGGAATGGGCGAATACGGCCATGGCTGCTGGCGGTCGGCTGCGTTCTCTGGCCGCTGATCGGACTGATCACCGGTTCGTTGAGTTTCGCGTTGGCGATGCTCAGTCTCAACCTGGCCTTGTTGCGGCCGGAAAATTTGTTCGAGCAGGACGTCCCGGCACCGTCGCGGTCGGGTTGAGCGGCTGCGCGTGGAGCGCGCCGAATTTGTCCGCCGCCGCGCCTGGATCGTTTAATCGCGGCGACAACCACCGTATAATCGTGCGATCGAAATTCGTCCAGGGAGCACAATCGCAATGCAAATCGATCGCCGGAAGATTCTCGAATCCAGTCTTGCGGCACTTGCCGCGTCCGCGTTGCCGGCGGCAAGTTCCGCCATTCCCCCGATTGCGCGCAACGGTCTGGCCAAGTTCAAGTTCAGTCTGGCGGCATATAGTTATCGCGATTTGCTGACCGGCGATTCGCCGCGTCTGGCGCTCAGCGATTTTGTGGCCGACTGCGCCAAGATGGGACTGGAGGGAACCGAGCTTACATCGTACTACTTTCCGAAGGAAGTCACGCCGGCTTATTTGCGACAAATCAAGAAGCAGTGTTTCGAGTTGGGGCTGGATATTTCCGGCACCGCGATCGGGAACGATTTTGGTCTGCGAGATTTCGGGAAACTCAAGGCTCAGATCGCCCATACGAAGCGTTGGATCGAATATGCGGAGCTGCTCGGAGCGCCGGTGATCCGGATCTTCGCCGGTCATATCGAGAACGGCGCGCGGGCGGAGGATTCCCTGCGGCAGATGGTCGAGGCGATGGAGGAGTGTTGCGACTTTGCCGGGCAGCACGGCGTCTTTCTCGCGCTGGAGAATCATGGTGGCCCGACCGACACGGCCGACGGACTGCTGAAGTTTGTTCAGGCGGTGCGCAGTCCCTGGTTCGGTGTCAACGTCGACACGGGCAACTTCCATAGCGACGACATCTACGGCGAGATCGCTCGCATTGCCCCCTATGCACTCAACGTTCAGGTCAAGGTCGTGATCAGCGGATCGGACGGTCGCAAGCAGCCTTCCGATTACGCGAGGCTTGCCAGCATCCTGCGGGACGCGAATTACCGCGGATATATCGTCCTGGAGTATGAGGAAGACGGAGATCCTCGCGTGGAGTGCCCGAAATTCGTCGACCAATTGCGCGAAGCATTTGTCGGCGGGGTCCATTGATGCTTCAGGACCGACGGAACTCGACGCGGACCTCGGCGAAATAATTCGGCCGCTTTCAGAAGGGATGAACTGCCATGATGCAAGCGTTGAGAAACTACGGTCGATACTGTCTGGTAACGTTCGCTTTCGCGTTGCCATTGGCCGGCGCCGAGCCGGCCTCCGAATCCGGTTCGGGGGCGCTTTCGGATTCGCCTTCGGGGCATCGTTACCCGCTGTTTAACGGAAAAAACTTGCACGGCTGGAATGTCGCGGGCTGTGAAGTTGCGGTCGAGAATGGCGTCCTGCTGTTGAAATCGGGCGATGGATTTGTCTGGACCGATCACAAATATCGGGACTTCATTCTGGAACTGGAATGGCGGCCGCTCAAGGACCAGAAATGGGACTCCGGGATCTATATTCGCGCCGAACTTCCCCGCGACGGGAAAAAGTGGCCGGACAAGCACCAGGTGAATCTGCTCGAAGGCCACGAAGGCAATCTGATCGGGTTCAGTACCGCGAAAAGCACAGGACTGGTCGTTAACGGGCAATGGAATCGCCTGCGACTCGTGGTTGTCGGCACCCAGGCGAAGATGGAGATCAACGGCAAGCCGGCCTGGGTGGCCGACGGAATTCCCGCGGAAAAAGGTTACGTCGGGTTTCAATCCGAAGTTCCTCTGGGTGGACAATTTGAGTTCCGCAGCATTTTCATCACGGAAATCGGATATCGCAGCCTGTTTAATGGCTCGGATTTGACAGGTTGGGAGGGCGCGGATCAGGATGCGGCGAAATGTTGGGGTGTCGAACAGGAGGAACTGATTTGCAGTGGAGCACCAGGGCCGTGGCTGCGGAGCAAAGAACAGTTCTCCGATTTCAATCTGCGACTGGAGTATCGCACCATGAACGGCGGGAATTCGGGCGTCTATTGCCGCGTGCCTGCCGATGGCAATCATCATGGACCCGGTTCCGGGGTTGAGATCCAGATTCTGGATGATCGTGCGGAGCAGTACCGCGAATTGAAGCCTTACCAGTACTGTGGCAGCGTCTACGGGATCGCTCCGGCACTGCAACGCGTCGGCAAACCGGCGGGCGAATGGAATACGCTGGAAATCAACTGCAAAGGAACAGCCTACGTTGTCACCCACAACGGTGTGGTGATCGTCCATGTCTGCGAGGAAGCCTTCCCCGAGATTCGGCAGAGGTTGCGCGAGGGATATCTCGGATTGCAGAATCACAGCGAGAAGGTCTGGTTCCGAAATCTTCGCTTAGGCCCGGGAGAGTAGACGCGATGAATGCCCGCTTTACCGTCCGGTTTTTGCTCGCGGTGCTCCTGGGCTGGTGCCTGGGCGGGAGTCCGTCGGTCAGTCTTGGCGCATCGCGGTTGCTCGCCGGCGCCGCCAGGCGGGAAATTACGCCGAAAGACGCGGTCCCGATGTGGGGCTATGGAGCCCGTCACGACGCGCTTTCCCAGGGCACACTCGATCCACTCTACGCCACGGCGCTGGTCCTGCAGGTCGATCAGGTCAAGCTGGCCATCGTAGGACTCGACCTGGGAAGATCGCCCTCCGAGTCGACGCTAGAGCGAATTCGCGCAAAGATCCTGGAACGAGGCGGCATTGCCCACGCGATGATCGCCGGATCGCATACCCATCACGGGCCCGTATTGGAACTGACCGATGCCGACGGTAAAGGGCGGGGACGATTCGATGCCGCTCTGCGTTACTATGCCGAGCTGGAGGACGCGATCGTCGATGCGATCCTGGAGGCGAATCGGGCGCTGGTGCCGGCGAGATTTGCGGCCGGAGGGAAGCTTCTGGATGGATTCAACCGTAATCGCCACGCGCGCCGCGAACCCAAGCCGGTCGACCGCTTTCTGGGTGTGATGAAATTTGAGGACGAACAGACCGGGGCGACGATCGCGAGCCTGGTCAATTTTACAGGGCACCCCACCAACCTGCCGGCGCAGACGCTGCTGTTTTCGGCCGACTACGTCGGAGTGGTCCGAGCGTACATCGAGTCGGAGTTGGGGGGAACGGCGGTGTTCATGCAGGGCGCTTCAGGCGACATCTCCGTCGATCGGGGAAACCGGGGCGACCACGTCGATTTTGGCAAGGCGCTGGGTCGCGAGGTCGTGGCATTGGCACGATCGCTGACGGCCCAATCTGTCTCCCGCGCTGGACTGAAGGTCCGTGAAGAGCGATTTCAATTTCGATCGCGCATTGACTTGAAAAATCCCCTGTTGTTTACCGCTTACTCGATCGCGTTTTTTCCAGAACTGGTGCGTAATTTCGCCGACGAGTACCAGGATGGAATTCGTCCGCGACTGACCGTCGCGCTGCTGAACGAGCAGATTGCGATCGTAGGCGCTTCGGGCGAGTTCTTTTGCCAGCATGCCACACGACTTCGGGAGCGGGCCCGCGTCGAGCAGCTTTTTTTCTTCGGCTACTGCAACGGCTACCACCAGTATTTTCCCACCATCGAAGCGGCGTCGGAAGGCGGTTACGGTGCCGATCAGCAGGTAGCGCCGGTCGAGGTCGGCGCCGGCGAGGCGTTGATGAACGCGGCGCTGATCTGGTTGTTTCAGATGCAGGGAAAACTCTAGCCGATCCGCGGGCGGCTAACCGCCGCCGATCGTCGGCAGAAAGTGAATTTCGGCGTCTGGGGCGACACGCTGCAGGGCGCCCAGCGCGGCGACCGAACCGTTGACGACGGCCGATACGCCTGGACGCAGATTCCCCTGCGCGTCGCACAGTTTCTCGCGAATTCCCGGGTGGGCCGATTCAAGCTGGTCGATGACCGCGCGCACACTGGAACCGCCTACTTCCAGTTGGTCGAGCCCTTGCGTCAACGACCGGAGGTTTGTTGGAATGAAAACTCGCGGCATGGCCGGATCACTAATCCGAATTCCCAACGTCAATATCCCAGCACCGGCGTTATCCCAGCAGCGGCGTTCCGGCAACTACTTCGTTTGCGCCTTGAGGATTTCCGCAAGCAGGCGCGGCGGCGACATTGGCAACTCCCGCATGCGCACGCCGACCGCCGCGCGTATCGCGTTCGCGATCGCCGCGGGAGGAGGGCATATCGGCACTTCGCCGACCCCGCGGACTCCGTAGGGGTGCGCGGGATCCGGAACCTCGACGATAATGGTGTCGATCATCGGAACGTCGTAGGTGGTCGGCATTCGATAGTCGAGAAACGTCGCGTTACGCATCGACCCCTGCTCGTCGTAAAAGTACTCCTCGTTCAACGCCCAGCCGATGCCTTGGACGACGCCGCCCTGCATCTGGCCCTCGACGTAGCTGGGGTGGATCGCTGTGCCCGCATCCTGGGCGATGGTGTAACGCAGAATCTGCACTTTGCCGGTATCGGGGTCGACTTCCAGATCGACGCAGTGGGTTCCAAACGCGCCTCCCTGCTGCGCGGCGCTCGACGTGCCGTTCCCGATCACAGCGCCGCCGGTCAGATGCAGTTTTTCCGCGAGCTCCTTGAATCCGATCCGCTTGCCGTCCGGTCCCTGGACGCCGCCGTCGACGTAGCATGCCGCTTTCGGGTCGCAATCCCAAAGCAACGCAGCGCGTTCGACCAGCTGCCGTTGTATTTCCTTCGCCGCTTCCACCGCGGCGATGCCGGTCGCAAAAGTCACGCGGCTGCCTCCGGTGATATCGGTGTATCCGACGCTGTCGGTATCGGCGACCGTGGGGTTCACGTCTTCCGCAGCAATTCCCAGAGTCTCGGCAAGCTGCATGGCGATACTGGTTCGCGTCCCGCCAATATCGGTCGATCCTTCCACCAGCGAGACCGTCCCGTCGTTGTTCACGGTGGCGGTCACGGACGACTTGAGTCCGACATTGAACCAGAAACCGGAAGCGATTCCACGCCCCCGATTCTTGCCGGTCAGTGGAGTCCGGTAGTGGGCACTGTTCTTGATTGCTTCGACGGTTTCCACCATGCCGACACGCGGGAAAGTCGGCCCGTCGACCCGTCGTGTGCCTTCGCGTGCTCCGTTCTTCAATCGGAACTCCGCCGGATCGATGCCAATCTTCTGGCAAATCTCATCGATCACCGATTCGATCGCGAACGCCACATGGGTGGAACCGGGCGCGCGGTAGGCGAAGGTACGTGGACGATTGACGCAGACGTCGTACCCTTCGATGCGGCCATTGGGGATGTCGTAGCAGGCGAACACGCACATGCAGGCCATCCCGACGGGAGAACCGGGGTAGGCCCCCGCTTCAAACGCCATCCAGGCTTCGGCGGCCTGGATCTTGCCATCTTTGCTGACGCCCATTTTCAAGCGGATATGCGAACCCGGTGTTGGACCGGTCGCTTCGAAGACATCCGCCCGCTGCATCACGAGTTTTACGGGGCGTCCGGACTTGCGTGAAAGCACCGCAGCGACGGGCGGGAGGTAGATTGGAATTTTCCCGCCAAACCCGCCGCCGATCTCCATGGGAACGACTTTGACACTGGAAACCGGGACGCGCAGCACTTCCGCGGTCTGTTGCCGCGCGGAAAACGCGCCCTGAGTGCTCATCCAGACGGTGATCTTTCCATCGGGGTTCCAGAGCGCCGTGGCGTTGTGTGGTTCGATGTATCCTTGGTGGACGGTGGCCGTATCAAATTCGCGTTCGACCACCACCTCGGAGCGCGAAAAGCCCGCTGCCACGTCGCCTTTTTCGAAAAGGTACTGTTTGGCCACATTGGTGGGGCCGGAATCGCCCGACGATGGGCTGGCAAATTCGGTGCGCAGGTCGTCGTGCAGGATCGACGCTCCTGACCGCATCGCTTTGACGACGTCCATTTCGGGTGGCAGTATCTCGTACTCGACCTGAATCAGTTTGACCGCTTCCTCGGCGATATGAATATTGTCCGCAGCGACCGCGGCCACCGCGTGTCCCCGGTACAGCACCTTATCGCGGGCCAGGATGTTGGAACTGAGGTGCGGCATGTTGGCTGCGCCTTCGCCCAATTCCACAATTCGATCGCCCTGTTCCGGAAGATCGGCGGATGTCACCACCGCCCGCACGCCCGGCACCGCCGCGGCTTTCGACGTATCGATCCGCTTGATGCGGGCATGCGCGTGCGGGCTTCGCAGCATCGCGGCATAGAGCATTCCCGTCAGCCGCACATCGGCCCCGTACTTCGCGCGCCCCGTGACCTTATCGACCCCATCGTGGCGGACCGGACGAGTGCCGATGACTTTGTATTTGCGGGATTGGCCTGTGGACATTTTGGCGTTTCCTTCAGGATGTGCGATCGATCAAGAATGGTCGAATTTGCCGCTGGGAGGCCGTGGCACATGGCCCGGCCGCTAGCGGGTTGCCTGGGTGGAATGACTTGCCTGTTGGCGCTGTGCCGCCGCGGACTGTACCGCCCGAACAATCTTGTCGTAGCCTGTGCAACGGCACAGATTGCCGGCCAGGTAAAAGCGAATCTCGTCTTCGCTGGGTTGGGGGTTTTCGGCGAGCAGCGCTTCGGTCTGCATGATGAAACCAGGCGTGCAGATTCCGCACTGCAGGGCGGCGCCTTGCAGGAACGCTTGCTGGACTTCGTCCAGATGCGATCCGCACGCGACCCCTTCGATCGTACGAATTTCGGCGCCCTCGGCCTCCATCGCCAGTACCAGGCAGCTTACAACGGGCCGACCGTTCATGAGCACCGTGCATGCTCCACAGTTGCCGTTGGAGCAGCCTTCTTTGGCGCCGGTCAGTTCCAGTACGTTGCGTAGAACTTCCAACAACGTCTGGCGCGGTTCACAGAGGAATTCGACAAGATCCCCATTGATCGTCGCCGAGACAACTCGTTTTCGCGACATGCTGGCTACTCCGTGATGAAATTACGCAAAGTTGGTGGGTTGGGAACTCAATGGCCGGGGCGATAATCGCAGGCTTCACCCCGCGCCCGAACGATGGCGGCCTGCAAGGCTCGCTGGACAAGCACCCCCGTCACATGGACACGATATTCAGCGGTACCCCGCATATCGCTGATCGGCTTGACGATCTCGCGTGCCGCCTGCGCCGCTTTGGCAATCAACGCGTCACTCACGGGCTGGCCGGCAAGCAGTTGGCTGGCCGATTCCGCATACAACGGCGTCGGCGCCACGGCGCCCAAGGCCAACCGGGCCGCAACGATGGTCTTTCCGGTGGCGTCAAGTTGCACCGAGGCCCCGACGCCAACCACGGCAATGTCCATTTCATTCCGAGGAATCATCCGCCGATAGTGGGATCCGCTGTGCGGGGCGCGGCGAGGCATGCGTAGTTCGATCAACAATTCCCCTGTCCGTAACACATTCTTTCCGGGCCCGGTGCAAAACGATTCCACGGGTACCTCGCGCGTGCCCTGAGGGCCCGCGATCAGGCAGGTCGCCTGCAGGGCGATCAGACTTGGAATCGAGTCGCCGGCAGGTCCCGAGTTGCAGAGATTCCCTCCCAGACTGGCACGACTCTGAATCTGCACGCCGCCGATGATCCGGCAGCTATCGACCAACGCGGAATAGTCGTCGATGATCGCCCGCTCCGAGCAGATGCGATAACAGGGAACCGCGGCGCCCAAATGCAATCCCCCGCTGTCGACGCGCAGTGCGTTCAGCTCGGCAATTTTCTTGATGTCGATCACAACTTCGGGAGTTAGGCGTCCGACGCGCATCTGGTCGATCAGGTCGGTTCCGCCCGCCAGCGGCCGTGCCGACTGCTGCGGCTTTGAAAGCAGTTCGAGCGCCTCGCGCAATGTCGTCGGCGCTTGGTAATCAAATGCGTGCATGGTGTCCCCGTGTTGGCCAGCCCATGCGGGCCAGCCCATGTTGGCCAAGTTGACTTGTGACGACTCTTGCTTCTGCGTCCAAATCCATCCCGATCGACAATCGGTTTCCCGTGATCGTCCGGCGGATCGTCAGCATTCTATCGAAAAAGTCCGCGACTGCAATCAATGCCCACGCCAGGAACCGTGATTATCCGCGCGCCGGTTTCGCCAAAACGGGACTCGACGTAGGATGGATCGTGATTCAACAACGGTGGAGGGAGTACGGGATCGATGAGTTCGTCGAAGACAATTATCCTGGGAACCGATTTTTGATACGACGATCCCCCAAGCCACCTTGCTGTCGACGATTCTCGAGGCGGGAGACGCGATGCAGTCCGACGAGGAACACGATCAGGCGTGGCGGGAGGCGTTTTCCGGACTACTCGAACGCACCGACATGCGTGGCGTACAGTATCGCTCCGAGATCGATCGCGGTGATGCACTGAAGCGGAGTGTCGATGTGGCGAAACGGGAATGTCGATCTGCTGGTGATGGGGCATTCGGGACACAGCGCTCTTTACAAATTCATGCTGGGAGGACCACGCGACGCGTGCTACGCAATCTGCCTTGCTCGATACTCGCGGTCGGGGCCCAGTCGTCCTGAGGGGGAGAGCGCCGGACGATGGTTGAACTTCGTCAATATCTCCGGGGGATCTCGTCGAGTTGCCCGCGGCGACATTGGTTGGCGATGGGGATCCCCTTGGGCCTTGGGTTGGTTGGTCGAGGGGATGCCGCGGAAGGTGCGAATTTCGCGTTGCCGGGTCGTCGCGGCTGGAACCGCGCCAAGTCGGTCGTCGTCATTTTTGCCAATGGAGGTCAAAGCCAACTCGACATGTGGGACCCTAAACCTCGGGCTCCGGTCGAGGTACGAGGCGAGTTTTCGGCGATCGCGACGCGTGTACCCGGCATGGCGTTTGGCGAGCACCTCCCGCGCCTGGCGGCGATCGCCGACCGATTTACCATTTTGCGCAGCATGTCGCACGAGGATCTCGATCATGGATCGGCGGCCTATCTGGCGTTGACGGGATTCTACCATCAACGTCGGTCCGGCAACCCGCCTCCCAGTCCCAACGACCTGCCGACGCTGGGCGCCGTGATTCGTCGTGTGGCCCACCGCAATGACCTGGTGGCGGAAGCGGTGCACTTGAATTCCCCGGCGCTCGTGCCGCGCGAACCCGCACCGGGCCAGTTCAGCGGGATCCTCGGCCCCGCGAACGAACCTCTCAGCTTTGACGACGTCCGCGACGATCGCGAAACCGAAGGCGAACCTTCCGAGCCGACCGTAGCGGGCAGTCTCGTCGCGGGGCTCGCCAACCGCGAGCAACTGCCGAATCCACGCCTGCGGGATCGGCTGTCACTCAAGCAGCAGCTCGATACGCTGTCGACGCTGCGCGGCGATCGTCGCGCGGCCGAGCTGAAGCAGCGTTACCTCGAGGCTCATGAAATCCTTGCCTCGACGCGCGCCCGTGAAGCGTTTCAACTGTCGCTCGAACCGCGAAGCCTGCGCGAGCAATACGGACACCATCGTTCCGGACAGGCACTGCTGCTTGCCCGGCGGCTGATCGAAGCGGGGTTGCCTTTCATTCAGGTTGTCTGGAATCAATCGAATCGCGGACAGGACCACGAACCGCATTGGACCGACGCCTATGGCTGGGACACCCATAACGACATTTTCGACGCGCTGCGGAACAGGCTGTTGCCGCGTTTTGACCAGGGACTTGCCACGTTCCTGCTCGACCTTGAGCAACGCGGACTGCTCGACCAGACGCTGGTGATCTGCATGGGAGAATTCGGCCGCGCTCCCCGGGTCGCGCTCGAACGCAGCTTCGCCGGGACCAGTCCTGGCCGCAAGCATTGGCCCACCGTTTATTCCATCCTGCTGGCCGGCGCGGGAGTCGCGCCTGGCGCGGTGGTGGGGGCATCGGATCGTATCGGCGCCGAGCCAACCACGGAGCGGTACGGCCCCTGGGACGTCTCGGCAACCATCCTGAATGCGCTTGGCATCAACCCCCGAGCGCATTATCTCGACCCCCTGGGACGGCCCTTGCCTGTTTCTCAAGGCCAACCGATCGAGGCGATCTATACAGGTTGACGCGAACGGGGAACGGGGAACGGCGGCGACGTGGAATCCAGGCAGCATCGGTTGCGTTTCGGGCACATAATCCATGTCGGGACGGAAGAGACTTTCGTCCTCCCCCGTCCCCCGTCCCCCGTCCCCCGTTTCGCACGCGGGTTGGCATCAGGTTTGCTCTTGACTGCCACCCGCCATGCATTGTGAAGACTTGATCGAAATCTCGGCACTCGTCGCCATTTATCGGGAGCGACTTCTTCCGGCGTCAAAACCGCTGGAACGGGAACCGCTCGATGCTTATTGGCGGGCGGCCAAATGCCGCGTCGACCATTGGATGGATCGTATCCGCGACTCCCGTCCTTCGTCGGACAATCGGGATCGATCCGCGCACGGGAGCGATTCGTGGCGGCGGAGGTGCGCTCTGAGCGAGGTACTGGCGGGTGACATCCTGGTTCGCGTCTGGGGAGTGCTGCTTTGCGACGTCGATCGCGGGGACGTTGGCGGTCCCGCTGCTTCTATCGCGCGCAGCGTATTTCACACCCACCAGGAAGCGCGCCGGCGTACGCTGCGGACGATCGCCGATCGTAATGGTCTGACTCACGCCGAGTTGCAGCGGCTCGACCGGCTGCGCCGCAAAGCCGAGCGTTGGAGCGATATCCTGCTGGCTTATACACGAGCCGAATCGTATTTCGCCGAGTTCGCCGTCGAGCCGGCGCGTGCGGTGCGCTATGCGCGCGACATCCAGGCCGGATTGGAATGCGACGACCGGCGATGGAATCGAGTGCAAAACGGGTTGCGGCTGACGTTCGATGGCGAGCTCAGCCACCAGCCGCTGCGGCCCGACCTGAACCGGAGAATTGCCGCCAGTGTGATGGAATGTTGGCCGGTTCTGGATGCCCGCGAGTTCCAGCTTCGACCGGCGCTGCTGTTGCACTGGAGCGAAACGCTGGCTGATCGCTCCCAGCAGTTCATTCAGCAGATTTTGACGCACGAAGTGTAAGCTAGGGATGTTGCAGCCGTATATGTGGCTGTTGGCCGAAGGCCATATTCACCGTAGCCAAGGGCATCGCCTTCCCCGTTCCCTCACACATCGTAGTAAAGGCAAAACTCATACGGATGGGGCCGCAGGCGCAACGCGTCGGCTTCGCGACACCGCTTTTGCTCCACCCAGCATTCCAGCAGATCGCGGGTAAAGACATTCCCACGCAACAGGAAATCGTGGTCCTTTTCCAAAGCGAGCAGCGCCTCCTCCAGCGAGCCGGGAGTCTGGGGGATCTTTGCGCGTTCATCCTGGGAGAGTTTGTCAAAGTCCTTTTCGAGGGCCGGACCTGGGTGGATCTTATTTTGAATTCCATCGACGGCGGCCAGAAGCATCGCGCTGAACGCTAGATACGGATTACAGCTTGGATCGGGACAACGGAATTCAATGCGTTTGGCTCGGGGGCTTTGATCGATCATCGGGATTCCGCAGCATGCCGATCGATTGCGCTGCGAATAGGTGAGGTTCACCGGCGCTTCGTGACCGGGGGCGAGTCGTTTGTAGCTATTCGTGGTGGGGTTCGTGAATGCAAGCAGTGCGGGAGCGTGACGGAGGATTCCTCCGATCGCGTAGATCGCCATTTCGCTCAGGCCAGCATACTCCTTTCCCCAGAACAGCGGTTTCTGGTCCTTCCAGAGCGAGAAGTGGAGGTGCATTCCCGATCCATGGTCGCCGAACAGGGGCTGGGGCATGAACGTCGCGGACTTGTTGGCCCGACGTGCGATATTCTTCACGACGTATTTGCAGATTATGACCTGGTCGGCCATACGAACCAGCGGCGCGTACCGCATATCGATTTCGCACTGCCCGGCCGAGGCGACTTCATGGTGCTGGGCCTCGACGGCGATGCCGCATTCCACCAGCGTCTGCATGATGTCGTTGCGCAGGTCGAGCAGTGAATCGGCGGGGGGAACGGGAAAATATCCTTCCCGGGCGCGGATCTTATGTCCCAGGTTGGGCTGTTCCACTCGCCCCCGATTCCATTCCGCCTCGTCGCTCTGCAGGTGATAGTAGCTTTGGTTTGGTTGGGAATCGAATCGGACATCGTCGAACACGAAGAATTCGAGTTCGGAGCCGATCTGAATCGTATCGGCCACGCCGGTGCTCTTGAGATAACTGACGGCCTTACTGGCGATATTCCGCGGGTCGCGGGAGTAGTCCTCCTGTGTGATCGGGTCTTTGATCGCGCAGAACATTACCAGCGATGGCAGCCGGGAGAACGGATCGACAAAGGCGGTATCGGCCAGGGGGATCGCCAGCATGTCCGATTCGTTGATCGATTGCCAGCCTCGAATGCTCGAACCGTCAAATCCCAGACCGTTTTCAAAAACATCTTCGTCCAGCGCTGCCACGGGGATTGTGAAATGCCGCCAGGTTCCAGGCAGATCGACGAATCTCAAGTCGACCGCTTTGACGTCCTTTTCGCGACAGAGCGCGAATACTTGCTGGGGTGTCACGAACAAGATCTCCCGCGCTCAGAAGTACAACTCCACACGGTGGACACCGTATTGGAGGCGGTGTCCACCGCGAAGTGTATGGAGTGGGACTATTTTTCAACCAATTCCAACATCGAGGTCTGTTCCTGCTGCGCGTCCACCGGCAGCATCACGCCGCCGAAGCTGATATTCAGTTTTCCAGTAAGACTGACCGACTTCTTCAACGAAACCAGCACCCCTTTCTCCACGTCGAATTGCGCGACACCGGAGCTCTTGGTCGATTCCATTTTGCCTTTCACCTTCGCGGGACCTTGATCCATCTCCAGGTCCATCGCCATTTTCGTCGTGAAACTGATCTTCGCCGTCTTGCGGTTGCCGACCATATCCGGACCTTCATACTTGCAGACCATCTTGCCGCTGACCTTGCCGAGTTTTCCGAGGTCGGCGTTGAGCGGAACTTCCCAGGTGTCGCCGACCTTGACCGGCTTGTCGCTGAGCTCAAACATCGACTGTTGCTCTTTGGCCTTGGCGGACTCGTTCGAGTCGGCGCCCAGGAACTGGACCGCCGCCGGGTTGGCTTTCAACAGATCCGCCAGTTGTTCGATAAACCCGCCGACCTCGACGACTTTGCCTTGGCTGTCGATCGTAACGGAATACTCGACCTTGCTCAGTTTCTCCATGGCGGGGGCGACCATCGCTCCGATCAATCCGGACTTGTCGTTGTCTTTGGCGTCGGAATCAAATTTATAGTTCCCTGCCTGCCCGAACTGGCCGTCCATCTTGATCCGGGCGAACTTGACTTTCAGTTTTGTCTTTCCGCTGGCGTCGACCGATTCGGCGGTCCGCGAAAAGTACGATTCCTGCGTCATCGACGTTTCCTGCTTCATGCCCATGACCGATTGCGACTGCTTCATGCCGTCGGTCGACTTATAGTTTTGCGTCGCGCCTTGCGTGAATTTGTGCTTCAGCAGCACCGGACCTTGCGCCAAGACGATATTTGCGGAGCCAAGAATCAGGACAGCGGTGGAAAGTCCGGGCAAGAAGCGGCACATAGGCTGACAACTCCTGTTGCGAAAGTCGGCGGTCGAGATACAACGAATGCGACGAAGGATTGGATATTGTTACAGCGGAATTGCTACAGCAGATATTGTTACGGCGGAGCGCGGGGGATGCAAGGACGCGTCCTGCGCGTTTAACCACGCGCACGTACGGCGGCACGCGCCTTTTCCAGTACGTCTTTCATCGACACGGGAGCGCCATTCGCACGCTTACTGGCATCCGCCGCTTCCATGAATGTGTAGATTTCCAGCGTTTCCTCTTCGCTGACGGGCGGTTTGCCTGTGCGGAAGAATGCCACCGCCGCTTCCACGAGTGGCTTGTAGCCGTCGTACGAGCCGACGCTGGCTTCGCCTTTTTCGCCTTTGGCGGTTCCACTGTATCCCGATCCTTCGCGAAAGACGCCGGTTCGGCCGCCGGACCATTGGCCCTGGACGACAATCTTCCCGTCCGCGGACGTCGTCCGTTCGACCGTCTCGCAACCGGTACCCATGACCGTGAACAGCGACTCCACACCGTGGATCCCGTACCAAAACAGATCCGGATGTGATTTTTCCAGGTTGGCGGGGCTGGTCGTCTCGCAGTGCCGCACTTTTCCGATCGAGCCTTCGCGCACCGCCAGAGAGTTTTTGCCGAAACGCAGCGAGGATGCGGAGAATACCGGCGTGCGCGCCCGACGCGCCTCCTCGAAGATCGCCACCGCATCTTCCAGGGAACCGGCAATCGGTTTGTCGATGAACACCGGCTTGCCGGCATTTAGTACCGGACGGACTTGTTCCAGGTGGGGCCGACCGTCGTTGGTTTCCAAAAACACCACGTCGACGCGTTTCAGGAGTTCCTCGATGGAATCGACGATCTCAACACCCTTTTTCCGAACCGCTTCCGTGTATTCCGGTACGCGTTTCACGCTCGATTCAATATCCGGACTGCCCTTGGGGTACGCGGCGACGATCCGGCAGCCAGCGAGTTCCGGCGGCGGGTTGTCGGTATTGAGGATATCGGTGAATGCCGTGGCGTGGGACGTATCGAGCCCGATGATACCGGCGCGCAGCGTCTTCGATTGCTGGGCCGCCAGCGGCGGGGCACTGCAAAGGAACATCGTGAGCGCGGCGAGCTGGGGCAGACAGAATTCAGCGATACGGTTTGGCATGTTGGGGGCTCCGGCGATTGCTCATTGGCGGGAACTACGTGGACCCTTATGATGATGGGAGAATCGTGGGAGAGTCAACATGCAGCGAGAAGACGATCGGATTTTTTCCCGACGCGAGCTGTTACGCAGCGGGGTACAAGCAGCGTCGGCGGCAGCGATGGCGACGGCGTTCCGCTCGGCAGCGGGCGCAACGGCCAGAACGGCCTCCGGCGCGGCGGCCGGGCCCGTGGCGCCGGCGACAAAATTCGAGCCGGCCTCGATCGGTTCGCCGCCCCTCAAGCGGATCGCCGCTATTAACTCCATCTACCGCCTGCGATCCCACGCCTATCATATCTGCGGGCGGTTCATCCATGGTTACGAACGTGACGGATTCCACCACCAACCGTCCCTGCGCGTCGCTCGCATTTATAACCACCAATCTCCCAAGGAAGACCTCGCGCCTCGGCATTGTGAAAAATACGGCATCGAACTTTGCCCTTCCGCGGCGCGGACGCTGGGGGGCCCGCAATCGCTCGATGTGGACGCCGTGCTGCTGATCATCGAGCATGGCGACTATCCGATCAACGATTTCGGGCAAGTGCTTTATCCACGATTTGAGTTTTTCGAGCAGATCGTGGAGGTTTTCAGAATGGCGGGCCGCTCGGTTCCTGTTTTTGTCGACAAACAACTGTCGTACGACTACCAGAAGGCGGCGCGGATGGTCGAATGGTCTCGCGAGCTTGGATTCGGACTGATGGCCGGTTCATCCCTGCCGGTGACCTGGCGGGAACCAGCACTGGAACCGCCGTTGGACACTCCTTTCACCGAGGGGCTGGTGGTGTTCGGTTTTGATCGAGGCACATCCGATATCTATTTTTTCCACGCTCTCGAGGTGCTGCAATGCATGTTAGAGCGGAGGCGCGGTGGCGAGACGGGCGTTCGCCGCGTCGAGTGCCTGTCGGGGGACGCGGTCTGGGCCGCGGCGGATCGTGGCCGATTTTCCTGGTCGCTGCTGGAACGAGCGGTCAAACTCTGCCCGAGTCGCAACATTGGCCCCGTTCGGGACAATGTTCGCAACCCGCAATTGATTCTGGTCGACTATCTGGATGGGACACGCGGCGCGGCGATTAACTTGATCGAACAGGTTTCGGAATTCGCTTTCGCGGGTACCGTCCAGGGCAGCACGGAGCCGATTGCGGCGCACTTTTACCTCCCGCCGCCGCCCGGTGCGCGATTCTTTGACCCGCTTTGTTTTCAAATCGAGCAGTTCTTTCAGACGGGGAAACCGCTCTATCCGGTTGAGCGCACCTTGCTGACCAGCACGGTACTCGACCTCGCTCTACGCGGTCACACGCGGGGAACGCCGGTCGAGGACCCCGCGCTGCAGATCAGGTACGCGCCGCCCGCTTCAAGCGGTTTCTTTCGTTCGTAGCGCATTCCCGACGCGCTTCAATCCAGTGTTACCGTAACTTCGACCGAATAAACCCCGCGTGGATCGCCGCGTTCGGCGAGTGTCTCCGCCAGGCACCGGATTGTACGCGCTAACCGGCCGTTGAACCGCGGTTTACCCGATCCTGTAATCTCGACCGATTCGTCGAGATCAACCATCGCATCGTTCAGTCGCACGCGAAGTTCGCGGACCTGCTCCGCTTCGATTGCAATCGTCTGTCCCTGTCGTGTCGCGACCACCTTCGATCCTGCCTTGCGTTGTTCGTCGGCAACCGCCAGCCAGTAGAACCGCGGCTCGGTGACGTCGTCCTGAAACCAGACAATCCGTTCGGGAGTCGATTGCCGCCGGAACTTCGCCATCCAGGGGATCGCGACCGCGTCCTCGCGATCCATCCAGTGCCCTTTATCGGCGTGGATTCGCACCCAATGCTCGTAGCCATTCGGGTCCGATTCTCGCAGCTTGTCGAGTTTTTCCCCCCATTCCATCGCCACCTTGTTGCGATTGTAGGCGCTGTCTTTGCCACCGACCTGGATCGCAAACGGCAGATTGCGCAAACCCAGTGGTGAGGCTTCGTTGGGATGCCCGGCCATCATTGCTGCGGCGGCCCACCGGTCGGCCATCCGCGGAGCGAGCTGGTAAACGCCGTCTCCACCCGCCGAGTATCCTGTCAGGTAGACGCGTTCCGGATTCACATTTTCGAAGACGATCAGGTTCTGGATCAACCGGTCGAAGAACCGATCGATATGCGATTGATGCCACAAGTCCCAGGTATTGGTCGGCGCACGCGGGGCGACATAAACTCCTTCGTCGGGCCGGTAGAGTTTCTTCTGGTTTTCCCACTGGCGATCATTGACTTCTTTGGGCGCGCCGCCGCCGCCATGCAGCGAAATAAACAGGGCGCGACCGTCCGGCGCGGCCTCTCCGAAAATCTGGTAGTGGAACGGCATTTCCAGGTCCCCGATTTTCAGACGACGATTCCGCATTTCCTCGTCGCGGGTTCTGCGGACGTTTGCGGCGTGGTCCTCCCAGAGCAAGGTCGCTGCCTCTTCCGCTTCAGCCCGAGTCAGCGACTGGCCCGCGAAGTTCTGCGCCGCCAGCGCGGGGCGGGAATCGACCTCTTGAGCCAGATAACGGCGCAACTCTTTGAGGACCGCGCTTCCGTCGGCGGGCGTGCCAGCGCCGGGGGAGCCGCGCGAATTCCCCGGCACGGCCAGCTCCAGTGTCACTGTGCCGCGGTCGGGGCCTACCTGGAATTGCAGTTCGGCTTTGCGGCCCTCGAACTCCGCGACGGCCCGATAGGTGCTACCGTCGCGCAGCGCCACAATACGATGATCGTTGGCGTCAAACCGCTCGTCGTTTGTTTCGCCCGACCACACGACTTCATTCCCATCGTCGCGCAGTTCCAACGCCGCGGCGCATCGTCGATTTGTCGGTACCAGAAGCGCACGGAACATCACACGTCGAAAGCCATCGGGAAGCGGTTCCGCGCGTCCCACATAGCGATCGGTGACATTGACGGCATGCACGTACCGAATCTGTCGATCCCAGACCAACGGGAAATGGATCGGCGTTTTCCGAAAACTGCTGGCGTAGATCGCGTGCAGCGGCTGGTCGCGTTTGGCGCCGGAGGCCCGGGTGATGAACCAAGCCTCGTCCAGCTTGTCGCCGCTCGGCTCGGCGGCGCCGGTGAAGTGCCAGCCCTGGTCCCATACCTCGACCCAGGAGTGATTGCCGCTCTTATCGATCCACAAGGGCGTGCCGACGAATCGAGCAGGCACGCCCACCGCACGGCAGGCGTCGATCAACAACACCGTCAACCCCGAGCACGACGCCAGCCCCGCCTGGATCGACTCGATCGGGCTCTGATCGGCTTTGGGGCGGGCCGTCGAGTACTTTACGTTCAGGAGGCCGAAGATCTGTTGATTCAGGATCGCGGCGGCCGCCGCCGGCGTGGCGGCATCCTTCACTAACGGCTTGAAGCGCGCCACGAAATCCTTGCGCCATGCATCGCGCCGTTCGTTGATGCTGGCGTACGGTAGGACATCATTGAGAAATATTTCGCGAGGTACCTGGTCCCTCCACGGCGCCGCGCGAAATTCAGCGTAAGCTAGATCGCTATTTTCGAGCAGATATTCGGCGGTCAGCGCCTGCAGATCGCGCGGGGGCATGTTGGCGACCAGAAATCGCATCCCGTCGCGCTGATCCTCCGGCGATCTGGCAAGCGCCAATTCAATCTGCGGCCGATTGTCCCCGGCGGACTCCAGTGCTGCGGTGATCCGCGCGTCCAACCCCTCCGCCGTCGGCGCGGAGTCGTCCGTTGCCATGACACTCAGCGGGGGGCTCGCCAGCAACGGTAACAGCAGGAAAAGTCCTGAGCCGGCCGTTTGCCGTATCGTCCGCAGTAAAATCGTCCGCAGCGAGGGCCACACATTTGCTAAGGTCCGACGATTCGATCGCATCATCAGGCTTGCTCCTCATTGGGATTCGGATTGATTGGGAAATTGGTATTTTGGTCGTGGGGAGGACGCTCATCGTAACCGAACGATCTTTCGGCAACAAATGCCCCGCATCGGCGCGCGGATCCGACGATCTGCCGGTAGAATTGCGGGCGCGGCCCATCCCGGCCCCGCAGCGTCCCGCAACCGGCGATAACAAAGTTCATCGGAGGTGTAGCATGCGTACGCGATCGACGCGACGATCGTTCCTGAGAATTGCGGTTGGGACCGCGGCGACCGCGGATTGGCTGGCCGGCGCTCATCTGCCACGTGTCAGCGTGGCGGAGGCGGCCGTTTCGACCGGCGTTGCGGGGAGCCTGACAACGAATCGCGCCGATGACGTGGAGCCGCTCGTGCGGCTGATCGAAGGAACACCCCGGGAAAAGCTGGTCGAGGAAGTGGTTCGGAGGATCCGGCACGGTACCAGCTATCGCGAGATCGTGGCGGCCTTGATGCTGGCGGGAGTCCGGAATATTCAACCACGCCCCAATGTCGGATTCAAATTCCACGCGGTGCTGGTGGTGAACTCAGCCCACCTGGCCAGCCTCTCGTCCCCCGACGAACACCGCTGGCTACCGATACTCTGGGCGATCGATTATTTCAAAGACGCCCAGGCACAGAACGTCCGCGAAGGCAACTGGAGTTTGCCGGCAGTCGATGAATCGCGCATTCCGCCCGCGCACCAGGCCCGCGCCATGTTTGTGGAAGCGATGGACCGCTGGGACGAAGCCAAAGCAGATGTTGCGGTCGCCGCGCTCGCCCGTTCCGCTTCCTCCGCGGAGCTGTTCGAGCTGTTCTGTCGATACGGCGCCCGCGATTACCGTTCGATCGGCCATAAAGCGATCTTCGTTGCCAACGCCTGGCGAACGTTGCACTGCGTCGGCTGGCAGTACGCCGAACCCGTGCTGCGATCGTTGACCTACGCACTGCTGAATCACAATGGGGAAGCGAATCCGGCCGATAACGATTTCACCGCGGACCGTCCCTTCCGCGAGAATCTGCGGCGACTCGCTCGTTTCCGCGCCGATTGGGCCTCGGGAACGAACGACGCCGGCGCCACTTCCGAATTGCTCGATGTGCTGCACGGATGCTCCGCGTCCGACGCCAGTGAGTTCGTCGTCGACCTGATCGGCCGCGGCGTCGCCGTCCAATCGATCTGGGACGCCCTGCTGTTGCAGGCCGCAGAGTCGTTGCGACGTCAACCGGGGATCATCGGCATCCATACGCTGACGACCGCCAATGCGCTGCGCTATGCCTACGGCGCCGCCAGCAGCGAAGCGACGCGCCAATTACTGCTGCTGCAGGCCGCTGCCTTCACGCCGATGTTCCATGACTCCATGCGCGGCCGAGGCGACATTGCCGATACCCGAATCCGCGACCTGAAAGCCGACAGTTCACTCCCCGACTCCGAACCGGCCGCCCTGGAACAGATTTTTTCCAATGTTGATGGCGATCGTGAACGGGCAGCACAAATGACACTGGCATACGCCGAACGCCAGCCCGATCCCGTTGCCTTCATGCGACTCGCCAGAGTCCTGGTCTTTCTCAAAGGACGTGATTCGCACGACTACAAGTTCAGCTCGGCCGTCCTCGAAGATTTTCACCATCTCTCGCCAAACTGGCGACCTCGATTTCTGGCGGCAAGTGTCTACAACCTGCGCGGGTCCAGTGCCGATGACAACCCGCTTGTCCAGCGTGTTCGCCAGGCGTGGCAAGCGTGATGCGCCCCGAGCAACGTACTCGATCGCAAAAGCGAGGACATCGATGGGAAGGGAATTGAACACGTCGATTCGAATCAACCGAAAACAATCCCAATGCCGGGTGCTGCTCGAGTCCCAGGAATTGATCATTCGAGGCACCATGAGTCGGCGGATCCTATTTGCTCAGATTCGCAAACTCGATGAATCCGGAGGAGTACTGCGGTTCCAGCACGGCGATGACAACCTCGAAATTGAAGCAGGAACTTCGGCCGAGGACTGGAAGAAGCGAATCCAAAACCCGCGAACCCGATGTCGAAAGTGAAATTCAGCTGACGACCCAACGAAGACCTTCGCGACGGCTGGCAAAGGATGTCGAACTGGTGCTTTTGTTTGTGGACTCGAAGCAATTGGCCCGTCTCGGTTCAATCGAGCCTCAACTGGCCATGGGAGGCGCAGTTTGGGGCCTCTGGCCGAAAGGTCGCTCTGATCTTAAGCATGAACAGATCGTCGAGGCCGCGCGCAAGCACTCTCTTGTCCATACCCGATCGAGGGGGTTTTCCAGTTGCTTCACGGGCCTGCGCCTTACCCGCCCCGCCCGGGTAAGGCGTCCGCTTGGTGCACGTCGACGCGACTCGTAGCGAGCCGCCGTTCGATGCTGACCTCTTTGAGAACCAGGAATGCGTAGTTCTGGTGCCTTGGAGCGACCGCCCTCCCTTTCCATCTCTCCCGCAAAATCGTCCGCCTTGGATAATGCTCCCGTTCGGTTTTTGCGTCAATTGACGATTATTTCACCTCGGTCACGTCAAGTCGCGTCTTGTTGGTTGATTGTCGCCAGCAACATGGTTTGAATTTTCTGCCAAGGCGAATAGACTAAAATTGGCTAGGACTACCATGGCCTATATGTCTATTTCCGCAAGTCTCGCAGCTGAAAAGTACCAAGATCGATGACGATCCGCACAGTCATTGCCTTGCACCTCTCGTTGACGTTTGGGTTCATAGGGTGCGTTACATTCAGTTCTCCGGCGATAGCCGGAATCCTCGGAACGAGGTTTCGCGACCATTGCGTGTGCGAATGGCCCGATTACGGGTTTGCGCAGGCGGAGGAATTACCTGCATTTGTCGATGAAGGGCTGGATGACGACCTACTGTTCCTTTTCGAAGAGATGCTCGATCAGTTGATGGACGAACTATTCGCCGAAGAGCAGGACGAAATCAAACGGAATTCGATCTTTATCGGGCCGGGGGGCTTGGGAGTCAAGCCCACAGGGATCGGCGGACACTTTGGGTCGTGGGGCAGCGGCGCGCCGTTAAATTTCGATCGCGATCGTAAGCGGCGGCGAGGGCTTGGAGGAGTGGGTGGAGGAGCGGGTGGTTTTGGCGGACGTTCTGGCGGTGGTTCAACGCGTTTTGGATCCGACATCTTCGGAGAAGTCGTGGGAAGCGGATTCGGTACCGGCGGTGGTTCTGGCGGTGGTTCTGGCGGTGGTTCTGGCGGTG
>Ga0194128_10001462_pt1 | contig 40973 bp, 30 predicted proteins | sample TA2KigCa65mmetaG_FD_148650 | JGI IMG/M metagenome (GOLD analysis project Ga0194128, IMG submission 148650) | Freshwater microbial communities from Lake Tanganyika, Tanzania - TA2015037 Kigoma Deep Cast 65m | ecosystem: Environmental > Aquatic > Freshwater > Lake | place: Tanzania: Lake...
GATGGCCGTTGCGGGATGGCCGGGATTCTGCCTCGTTGCCGACGACAGCATGCGGATCGCTCCGCGCGCACCGGATGTCGCGACGCAGTCGTTTCGCATCCAGGACGGTTTCCGCGTGGAACTGCTGGCCGCCGAACCGTTGACGATGGATCCCGTCGCTCTTGAATACGATGAATTCGGGCGAGCCTGGGTCGTCGAGATGAGCGATTATCCCTACACCGACAAGAATCGGGATCGGCCGTTCACCGAGAAAACCGACGATCTACCGTGGGGCCGATTGCGGGTCCTTGAGGACCTGAACGGCGATGGCCGGTTTGACCGCAGCACGATTTTCGCTGAAGAACTTTCCTGGCCGACGGGCCTGGCATTCTGGCGTGGCGGTGTCTTCGTGGCGGCGACGCCCGATATCTGGTACCTCAAAGATCTTGATGGAGATCTGCGGTCCGATCTGCGAATCAAGGTCTATACCGGGTTCCGGAAATTCAATGTGCAGGCGGTGATGAACAATCTGCGCTGGGGACTCGATCATAAGATCTATGGGGCAGGTGGCACGAATGGTGGTGCGATCGTGCGGGTTGCCGACCCGACGGCGCAGCCGATTCGCATCGGCACACACGATTTCCGGTTTTCTCCTGAGGATGAGCGATTGGAACTGATACCGGGTGGAGCGCGGTTCGGGCAGACGTTCGATGATTGGGGAAATCGCTTTATCTGTAACATCCGCAATCCGATCCGACATGCCGTGTTGCCCGCCGACCATCTTTCACGGAACCCCCACCATCTGGCTCCCGCACCGATCGTGGACGTTGCCGAGTCCGGCGACACGATTTCCGTCTACCGCACCAGCCGCGTGGAACCATGGCGGGCGTTAAATGCGCGTCGGCTGGCATCGGATCCGGTATCGACGTCCCCGCGCAGCGAGTCGACCGCCGCCGGCTATATGACGTCGGCCTGCGGACTGACCATTTATCGTGGCGACGCCTACCCCGCCAGGTACTATGGCCTGGCGTTTCTGGGTGAAGTCGCGGCCAATCTTGTGCACTGCCAGCGGTTGATCCCCAAGGGCCTGACGTTTTCCAGTGAACGCGCATACCCCGAATCGGAATTTCTCACCTCCGACGACAACTGGTTCCGCCCGGTCAATTTCGTCAATGCACCGGACGGCACGCTGCACCTGGTCGATATGTATCGTGAAACGATCGAACACCCCTGGTCGATCCCGGACGACATCAAGGAATCGCTCGATTTGCAGAGTGGACGCGACCGAGGTCGCATCTACCGGCTGGCACCGCCGGGATTTTCTTCGACTCCCTTCCCTGTGCCGGGCCGGATGTCGACGGCGGAACTTGTCTCATTGCTGCGACATCGACGGGCCTGGTGTCGCGAGACGGCGCATCGTCTGCTGTTCGAGCGGCAAGATCCGGCCGCCGTGCCCCTGTTGCGCGCGGCGTTGCGCGAACCGGACCTGGCGGAGCGCGCGGCGAATCGCGAGGCGCAACCGGACGACGGCGGTGCTCCGCCAGCTGGGCCGCGGGAGCTTGGCGGGCTGGCGATCCGCTTGGGGCGATTACACGCGCTCTGGTCGTTGGCGGGGATGAACGCACTTGCGATCGACGATCTGCGCGTCGCGCTGCGCGATCCGGAACCGCGAATTCGCGAACAGGCCGTGCGGCTATCGGAATCATGGCTTGTGGAAAATGCGGAGATTCTCTCCGAAGTCTGCTCGCTGGCAGGCGATCTCGATCTCCGAATCCGGGCGAATGTCGCGATCGCGGTCGGCGGCCTGAAGGAACCTCGAACGATCGAGGCACTATCGCTGATCGCTTCCACGGAACCAGTAGATGAATGGTTGCGCGTCGCGGTTTCGAGCGCGCTGCCGACGTCGGCTACTTCGTTGCTCGAATCACTGTTACGGGATCGGCTTGCGAAAGGCGTTCGGATTCCAGCCGGCATCGTTCACGGGCTCGCGCTGACGATCGGCGCGCGAGCCGAATCGACGGAACTGCGGACCGCGCTGCGGCTGCTGGAGCAGGTCGGACTTCCGGAAGAGGAACGCCCGGACGGGCCAATGCGAGCCGCTGTCGACGCCGTACGCAGGGAGTTCCTGCTGGGGGTCGGCGAAGGGCTGGCACGCGGTGGGCATACGGTGCGCGCGGTGGCGGCACGCGAATCGCCGCGCGCGTCGGCATGGATTGAGCGGCTGATCGACGACGCGCGTGCGATCGTCGACGACGATTCCCGTGCCGCGGCCGACCGTGTGGCGGCGCTGGGCATCGTCGTCCGCGAGGACCCGAACGCGGCCGGCGCGCTGCTGTCCCGATTGATGGACTCGCTGCAACCACTGGAATTGCAGACCGCCGCGATCGGAGCAATGGCACGACTGGCCGACGTCGATGGCGCGCGGAAAATACTGGACGCATACAAAAAGCTCACTCCCGCCGCGCGCAGCGAAGCGGTACAGCAGTTGCTTTCTCGCAACGACTGGATCGCGACGCTGCTGGATGCGGCGGAGCGTGAGGCGTTTCCGCTTTCGGACATCCCTTCCGTTCGCCGCTCGATGTTGCTGAAAAACTCCGATGCGTCGCTTCGTGACCGCGCCACGCGGCTTTTCGGACGCGAGTTGCCCAGTCCGCGTGGCGAGGTCTTTCAGGCCTATCAACCCGCGCTCGCCATTGCAGGCGACTCGCAAAACGGTCAGGCATTGCTTCGCAAACATTGCCTGACCTGCCATCGGTATCGTGGCGAGGGGCATGATGTCGGCCCGCGTCTGGAGACAATCCAGCATCGCGCGCCGCGCGAGATCCTGTTGCATGTCGTCGATCCCAATCGCGAGGTCTCGCCGAGTTTCATCGAGTTCGTCGCCGCGCGGAAGGACGGTCGCATCGCGACCGGAATCGTGGTCAGCGAGACCTCTTCGTCCGTCACGCTTCGCAGGGCCGAGGGGGTTCAGGAGACGATCCCCAGGGAGGAAATTGACGAACTGCGGGAATCAGGAAAATCGATCATGCCGGAAGGCTTGGAAAAGCAGTTGTCGATGCGTGAAATGGCGGACATCCTGGCGGTTTTGACGGAGCCGGTGCGGCGGCCTTGACCAACTACCGACTTGCCAGCCCAGCGGGCTCCGAGCAGGCAGAAAATCGGCACGGCGGTCGTAATCGATCGAAGCGACAGAGGTAACCCAATCTGCCCCTGCCGCAAATCTTCACAGTCGATCCACCGGGCTTGCCGATAAGCGACTGATTGGAACCGACCATGCACGAGCTACTCGACTATTTTCTGCATATCAACCGGCACCTGGAGACGGTGACCCGGGAGTATGGCGGCTGGACTTATGCGATTCTGTTTCTGATCGTGTTCTGCGAGACCGGGCTGGTCGTGACCCCGTTCCTTCCCGGCGACTCTCTGTTGTTCGCCGCCGGCGCGATCGCGGCCGTCGGTGACCTGAATGTCATCGCCCTCTGTATTCTGCTGATCGTCGCCGCGATCCTCGGTGACACCGTCAATTACCACATCGGAAAATACCTCGGTCCGCGCGTGCTCCGGGGCGAAACGTCCCGACTGTTCAACAAGAAGCACCTGGAAAAGACACACCGCTTCTTTGAGAAGTACGGCGGGAAGACAATTATTCTTGCACGGTTCGTCCCGATCGTACGGACCTTCGCGCCCTTTGTCGCCGGGGTGGGGGCGATGAGCTATGGACGATTCTTGTGCTACAACATTGTCGGCGGAATCGTCTGGGTGGTTCTGTTTGTGCTGGCGGGATATCGTTTCAGCAAAATTCCCTGGGTGGAGAAGAACTTCACCGTGGTGATCCTGGCGATTATCGCTCTGTCGGTACTACCGGCGTTCGTCGAATTCTGGAGGGCCAGACGAGCATCAAAGCGCCCGTAGCTCGAAACTTGTTTCGAGACTCCGTAGCTCGAAACTCCTTGACGCCCCGGCTGAACTGAGAGAACTTTTCACAGCCATGTTCATCATGGCTCGTTCCATAACAACTGCCGCAATCGGGCTGCACCGTACTCTGCGCGGAGGTCGCGAAAGGGCCGGCGTCCCATCGCGAGTCGCCGACGGGCCGGAATGAAGTAACCGCGTACTCCGCAACCGGAACAGGATTGTGCCGCCGAAGTTCGCACCGCGCCGCACCTCCCGCACGACGGACTTATCGTCCAGGTACGTCCCTCAACCCGCCCTGGCGGGACCAACAGCACGTGGACGGGAAGTCCGGACGTCAGCGCGGAACGGAGGGTGTCACACCAGTGCCGATACTGGGGATCGGTGTGGAGCATGTCCAGCGCGCTGAAGACGTCGAGGTGGGCCTGCTGCTGCGCCGTGGTCAATGGTGAATGGGACCAGAAGCCGTACCAGCGGGGACGGGTGTCGAGGAAGAGGCGGTTCAATGAATCCGCGTCGGGTCGCCGCGAGATCAGATCATCGAACATCGCATGCAGCGTTTCCACGGCAGCGATTTGGCCGAAGCAACCAGCGATGGGCGGCGCATGGGAGAACCGAATTGCACACGCCGGACAATCACGGCACATTTCCTGGACCCATTCCTGGCCTCCGTAGGCATCAAACATCGGTGTGGCGGCGAAGCCGGCCGGAATCTCGACTCCATCGATTTCGCCGACCACGTCGGCTGGATTCCAACAGATGCCTTCGCGGAACCAGCCTGTGGAACTGGCCTTGCAGAACTCCCGCAGCGGCCGCAATTGCCGTTCGGCCTGCAGAGGATGCCAGGGCTTCTTTCCGCCGCGCAGCGCGCAGTGCTGGTCAATTGCGTAAGCGACGAATTCGGGCGTCTGCTGTTCCATCGGCGTCTCACCGCCATCGCTGGCATGGGGCGGGATTACGACAGGCCCTCATCGGATGGAATCAGTGCTTGAAGTGCCGTCGCCCCGTCATGATCATTGCGATACTGTGCTTGTCACAGGCGGCAATGACCGACTCGTCATTCTTCGAGCCTCCGGGCTGAATCACGGCGGAAATGCCGGCGGCCGCGGCCTGCTCGATTGAATCCGGGAAGGGGAAAAAAGCATCGCTGGCCAAGACGGCCCCTTGAACTCGGGCTCCGGCCTTGGCAATGGCGATTCCGACGGAATCGACGCGGCTCATCTGTCCCGCGCCGGCGCCCAGCAGCGTGCCTCCATGGCAGACAACGATGGCGTTCGATTTCACGAACCGAACGATGTTCCAGGCAAATCGCAAGTCGGTAACGGTCGCGTCGTCGGGCGTCTTGCTCGTAACAACCCGCCATTCGTCCGTTGGGTCACCGAGAATGTCGGCATCTTGAACCAGCATTCCACCGTCAATGCGACGAAATTCGCGGCGCGATCCGATCTCCAGCGATCCCGTGCTCATCAAGCGCACGCTGCTTCTCCATTTCGGCCGCGAGCGGAGGATTTCGATCGCTTCCGTGTCGAAGCCGGGTGCCACGATGGCTTCGACGAACAGACCGGGGGTACTCAAATACTCGGCGGTCGCGGGATCGACCATCTGATTCAGGCCCAGGACCGATCCAAAAGCACTTTGCGGATCGCCCTGCATCGCCCGCTCCGTGGCCGCCCGCAGCGAATCAGCAATGGCGGCACCGCAAGGATTGTTGTGCTTGATGACGGCACAGGCCGGCTGGTTGAACTGGCGTACGATCGCCAAAGCGCTATCCAGGTCGAGCAGATTATTGTACGAAAGTTCTTTGCCGTTCAGCTGTTGGGCGGTGACCAGATTGCCGCCCCGTTCGCCGACGACCTGGTAGAGGGCCGCGCGCTGGTGTGGATTTTCTCCGTACCGCAATTCTTCGCCGACTCGCCGCAACGGGATGCTCATTTCCTTGGGAAAATTGACCTGCCCGGGCGACGCCGCGGCGTCCTCGATCGCCGAGAAATGGGCGGCGATCAAAGCGTCGTACGCGGCGGTGTGGGCGAATGCCGCACACATCAATCTCCTCCGGAGCGCTTCGCTGGTCGCGCCTCGATTGGCGGATAGTTCTTCCAGAATCGGTCGATATTGTTCGGACGAGGTCGCGATCGTGACAAACGCGTGGTTCTTCGCCGCCGCCCGGATCAGACTGGGACCGCCGATATCGATCTGTTCGACCGCTTCCGGCCGCGATACCCCGGGCCGGGCAACCGTCGACTCGAACGGATAGAGATTCACGACCACCAGTTCGAACGGGATGATTCCGTGTTCGGCCGTTGAATGCATGTCGTCATCACGGTCGCGGCGACAGAGGATGCCGCCAAAAATGCGGGGATGGAGCGTTTTCAAGCGGCCATCCATCATTTCCGGAAAGCCGGTGTACTCGGCGATATCTCGGGCAGTCAGACCGCCGTCGATCAGATGGCGACGCGTACCACCCGTGCTGTAGATTTCCACCCCCAGGCTGGCCAATGCGCGGGCGAACTCCAGCACCCCGGACTTGTCGCTGACGCTGATTATCGCTCGCTGGATGGTCGGGCCGGTCATTCCCGGAGTTCCTTCTGCTACCTGATCGGGATTCGCCGCGGAGATGATGGTTTACGTAAGTCCCCCCCGGCAGTCAAGGTACCGATAACCGCTGAACGGCGGCGTCCAAGGTGCCGCCGGCGATCGCCCGCCGCCCGCCGGCGATCTCCGGAGGCCGCTCCAACGCGCGGATCACACCGGACGCAACGATTCCACATACCGACGGTGCGTATCAAGGTAGCACGACTCGACGATCTGCCGGACCGTGGCGCCGTCGGGAAACTGCGCGGAGAAGCCCGGCACCAGTGGATCGATCGTCAATCGGGCAGCCGCGACGAAATGGTCGAACAAATCGTAGGGTGACTCGTCGCCGATCGCCAGCCGAATCGTTGTCGGCGTAATGCCGCCTTCCGCGAGCGCCTGTTCGCTGAGTTCCGAGTGCGTGGTCAGCGCCGGGCAACTGACGATGGTATTGGACTGTCCCAGGCTGATCATATGGGAGAATGCAGGCTCCAGAGCGTCGAAGAACCGATGGAAGGCCGCGCAAGGCACGTCGTGGATCTCGAGCGTGAACAACGGTGCCGGCAGCCCCAGAAACGCCAGGCGCTGCCGAAGGTCCGAGTTGCGGTCGGCGGGCAATTCGTTGCATCGCACGCGAATTCGCGGGTGGCGGGAAAAACAGCGAGCCAGGATTGCCGTGTTGATGCATTTGGCGAGCATCCGCACGTGCAGGGTGCGGATGCCCTGGATCACTTCAAACGCCGCATCGGCCTGAAGGAATGCGCCTTTGACATAGTAGACGTTCCAGAACAGCGTCTCGTTCCAGGACCGCTTTCCGATCGAGGTGCCTTTGGGAATGAACATATCCTCGTTGCGGCCGATGACAACTCCGCCGATCGTCGAACCGGTCCCGGACAGATCTTTGGTGTAGCTGTGGATCACGAAATCGGGCCGTTCCACCCGATCGACCCGCTGCAGCGGGCGGATCAGGAAGGGAGTGCCGACGGTGGCGTCGAGCATCACGGTCATGTCGAGTTCGTGAGCCCGTCGGCAGATCGCCGGCACGTCCAGCAGATAACCGTGCGGGTTGCAGGGCGATTCCAGATAGACATATGTCTTTCGCCCGGCGGCGATGCGGTCCGCATAGCGCGCCTGGACTCGTGCCCAGGCGGCGTCAAAATCGTCCACGTTTTCGCCGTCAAAACTCTCCACGGCAATATCCAGATTCGCCGATTTGGCATACCAGTCGTGGATCAGCTGGTGCGCGCCTCCGTAGATGTTGCGGCTGGTGATCAGAATGTCGTCGCGACCGAGAATATGCGACATGACTCCGTCGATCGCCGCCATGCCGCTGTCGAAATTCCAGGCAAGGTATTCCGCGGCGTAGGGGCCGGCTTCCAGATCGACGATGAAATTGGCGAGACAGACCGAGGTCGGGTTGAGCAGGCGGGAGTAGATTTCGAGCATCAACTCCTGCCCCTTGAAGGCATCCTCGATCCATTCGGCGCAGGCGTACACATAGGTCGCAGTTCGCGTGATCACGGGAGTGGCCGAGAAGATCGCGGTCACGTTATCGAACAGCGCATAGGGGCCCTTGGCCGCCTGCGACGCGGTGGCGAGACCGAGTGTCTGGTAGGTAAGTCGAAACGGGTTCTGCAGGGTGTCAAGTACTTTGGCTAACTGGAACGAAATCAGTTTGAGCGCGTTGAAATAGGCGATCCGGTCGGTGCGGTCGAGTCCTCGGACGGCGTTCAGCGTCGTATTCCAGAGCGTCTCGACGCTGGCCTGGCTCGCGTAAATCCGCGCCACCAGTTCGCAAAGCGAACGCCCCAGCTCCGATTCGGGGTCGATGCCGTAATGCAGCATCTGTTCCCGCGTCAGTTCCTCGGCGGAATCCTGAAGCGTGGAATGGCGCAGGGGGGACAATTTGCGCATTGCCTCGCGGCGCAGGTTGTTTGCATTGGGGTTCATGGCGAACTTACTCCGTTGCGGTCGCCGAGAGTCGACGGGCAGACGAGGTTCGACCCGCGCCGATCCTGGATTGGTTTATACCACAAACCGACAGTGCCGTGCCGCCGGGGAATACAAGCAAACGGGATGACGCTCTGTGGTAGTATTGACATAGTTCTTTAGTGGGGATACGCTTGCAAGTCGAGGCAAATTGATTTCGACATGGACTGGAGGGCGGCGCCGATGAGTAGTGTTGATGCGATTCCGCATTTTCAGCGGATGGTGGATAGGCTCAAGGAGCGTGATGCACTAGCGTTCGCGGAATTTTGTGATTGGTTCGAGGAGTCCCTGATGCGGCGGGTGCGTTCGGAGCTCTACGGCCGCTGTCTCAGCTGGATAGATCCGCACGACATTTGTCAGGAGGTGTTGCTGGGGTTCTGGCAGGCCTGTCCGCGGCTGGCGTTCCGGGAGGCGCCGGCCGTGGAGCGTTATCTTTGCAAGATGGCCCGCTCGAAGATTCTGGACGCGATACGGCACGAGCGTGCGGGTTGCCAGGAAGCGACGTTTATCGAGTCGCTTGACGCCGGTTTCCGGGACCCGATCTGTCCGGACGGCACTCCGGATGCCAAAGTGTCGATCCGCGAGTTTGAAGTTCGGGCTGGAGTGCAGCTCAGCGATCTGCAGCGTGAAATCTGTTACTTGCGCTGCCAGGCGATGGACTGGATCGAAATCGCCAAGCAATGCGGGATCTCGGTCGGCGCGGCGCAGAAGCAATTCCGGCGGGCTTGTGACTGCGTGATGGACGACGTCTATCGGGACGACTCGGCGTATATGGACCGCAAGCGGCGCGACGGGGAAGCTGGCCCGTGAATCGTTGCGCGGCGGCATTTTCCGACGGCGCCGGCTACTTTTTCTGGCTTTTGCGCCGGCTCCGATTGGCGATCACGCACAACACCAGGCAGACAACAAACAGGAGGCCGCAGGCGACCAGGCCGTTTGCGACCTGCTCCTTAAGTGCCTCCCGCATCAGGTGCGAGAACATTTCGGGGGTGGGGTCCCTCATTCCCAAGCCGTCCTTGGCGAGCTGGTTCCATTCTCGCATCAACTGGTCCGGCTTGAGGGCATCGACGTTCGACTGGTCCTCGGCGATCATCTGCTCCGGGGAACGACCAACGCGGATGTGCGGAATCGCCAAATAGTTGAGCAAGGTATAAATCGCGGTGATCGCGGTGGCGATGACAGCAAGCACGAACAGCACTCGAGACACGGAGATTTCGACGCTGGGGCGTGCGGCGGCTGCGGAGGCTGCAGAGGCTGGTTCGGCGGACGGAAGTCGCTTGAGTTCCCGCAACATGGGAACTTCCAAATTTCGTCCGCAGGAGCAGGTCACGAACTGACCGGCTTGGGACGCGGCCACCGGTTGGGAGGTTCCGCAGGAGCAGGAAAGCAGAAAGCGTTGGCTCATGGCGACGGTATTTCTTCGAAGATCGGGATAGGGGCCACGCCGCCATTACGGCGAGAGCGTCGGTTTGGTTCTCAGCCGGGTGCCGCGGAACCTCGGTTTGCCCACCAGGGCAGGCTGATACCTCCATCGACCAGCAGCGTCGCACCCGTCATATAATCATGGGCAGGATTGGCCAGAAAAGCGATTGCCTCCGCAACTTCTTCCGGCGTTCCCAGACGTCCCAGGGGGATTTTCGCGCCTGCGGTCCTCAGCGTTTCTTCGCTGGCAAACTTGCGTTCCCCTGGGGTGTCGGTCCAGCCGGGCTGGATGGCATTGACGCGTACGCGATGTTCTGCCAGCTCGATTGCGGCGGTTCGGCCCATATGTTCAATGGCCGCTTTGGACATGTTGTAAGCCATGGCTCGGGGAGCCGGGATGAAGGCGTGCGGCGAACTGACCAGGACGATATTCCCCCCCTCGTTCTGTCGGATCAGCTGCTGGCTGGCGGCTCGCAGAAGATGGAATGCCCCCCACATGGTGACGTCGACCGTGCGGCGGAAGCCGGTCAAATCGGCCTGATAGAATAACTCGCGGTCGCTATAGGCCGCGTTGCTGATCGCAATGTCGAGCCTTCCGAATTGGGAAACGGCGGTTTGGACAAGCCGTTCGACTTCCTCGATCACGGCCACGTCGGCCTGGACGGCAACGGCATCCGAACCGCCTTGGCGGATTTCTGCCACCACCGCTTCAGCCTGTTCAGGGTGGGATCGGTAATTGACAACGACCCGGGCACCGTCGCGGGCAAGTCGGAGGGCAGCGGCGCGGCCGATCCCCAGGCTGGCTCCTGTTACGACCGCAACGCGACCGGCAAAGGGTGGAGGTACGGACATCGGCTGGGGTGCTCCGTCGAATGCTTGCATACGGATATGGGTGGACGTCCCATGCTAACTGCAGTTGACTTGAACCACAAGTTCGCGTTGGGGAGCACGGAAAAACGATTCCAATAAAATCGGTTTTTGAGGCTGGACCCGCCCCGCTGTCCAGTTAGAATTTAGGCACGTGCCGAGTCACGTAGAAACACGGGAAGCCGACAGGAAACGTGGGGTGCATGGGCGGGGTATCTGATTGAACACCGGTGGTCTGTCGCTGGTCGGTTGTGCTTCGCTTGTGAACAGATTTCGGGCGTGGTATTCTTCCGACTGGAGAAGCGGTCCGGATTGGGATTGGGTACATGCGATGGCGATTGGGGCGCCAAAGTTTGCCTCGGCGCAATCCCTTACCAAATGTTCAGTTCGGGGAGTCGTCCGTCCAATCGGTGGTACAATTTCGTTGCCTGGAAACGATCATTGCCGACAGCCATTCTCGGCGGAAGTTGCACGGTGGAAGAAGGTTGCACGGTGGGAGAAGACTGCCGCGAAGCGGCTGGGAACTTAGTGTAGGAGTACTGAGTTGTACGACGCGCTACTTGACGATTTCGAAGATGATCCGACACGAACAACCGAAGACGATGAGGTGTTTGCGATACCACCGGTCGCCGAGGTGGATGTTGAGGAGTTGGACGACGAGGAACTCGACGTTGTCGACCCGGTCGTGGACGCCGACGCGGTGCTGAAGAGCCCCGACGAGGAAGAGTTACTGCTAGTGCTCGACGACAACGAATCCTGGTCGGACGACCCGGTTCGCATGTACTTGACGCAGATGGGCGAGATTCCGTTGCTCACACGTCAGCAGGAGATCACGCTGGCGAAGCGCATCGAAGTGACTCGACGGCGTTTCCGCTCGAAGCTGCTCGAATGCGACTATGTGATTAAGGTTGCGTACAAGGTGCTGAAGCGGGTCCACAGCGGCGAATTGCCGTTTGACCGTACCGTGCAGGTCTCGGTCACCGATCGCCTCGAGAAGGACCAGATTCTTGGGCGGTTACCCCACAACTTAAAGACCCTGGAAGTGCTGCTGAAACGAAATCGCCGCGACTATTTCACGGCGCTCAGCAAGTCCGAAAACAAGGTGCGACGTCGGCAGGCCTGGTTGCGGTTGGGCCGGCGGCGATTGAAAGCGGTCAAGCTCGTCGAAGAGCTTGGATTGCGGACGCAGCGCATCGAACCGATGATTCGCATTCTGGAGGACTTCAGCCGCCAGATCGACGACCTGCAGGCGAAAATCGCATCGTCCCGCGGCGTGCGGCAGCTGGCGGAGGAACGAAAGCAATGGCTGCAGCAGTTCCGTACAATCCTGGTCGTCACCCAGGAGACACCCACAAGTCTTCGTAAACGGATCGCCTTCCTGAAGCATGTCTATTCCGATTATCAGCGTGCCAAACGCGAGCTGTCGGAGGGGAACCTCAGGCTGGTCGTTTCGATCGCGAAAAAGTACCGTAATCGGGGCTTGAGCTTCCTTGATCTTATTCAAGAGGGCAATGCCGGATTAATGCGTGCGGTCGACAAGTTCGAGTACCGGCGGGGTTTCAAGTTCTGTACCTACGCCACCTGGTGGATTCGACAGGCAATTACCCGGGCGGTCGCCGACCAGAGTCGCACCATTCGCATTCCGGTGCATATGGTGGAGACGATGTCTCGTGTGCGCAACGTTTCCCGACAGTTGTTGCAGGATCTAGGGCGTGAGCCTTCGTTGGAAGAGGTTGCTCGAAAAGCGAAGACGACCGTCGACGAAGCGCGTCGAGTCCTGGCGATGAGCCGTTACCCGATCAGCCTTGACCGGCCGGTCGGCAATAGCGAAGACAGCCATTTCGGAGACCTCTTGCCCGATGGAACCGCCGAGAGCCCGGCGACCGGAGCATCCCAGGAAATGCTGCGCAGCCGCATCAACCGCGTCCTGAAGACGCTCAGCTACCGTGAGCGGGAGATCATCAAGCTGCGCTACGGGCTGGGGGATGGTTATAGTTATACGCTCGAAGAGGTTGGACATATTTTCAAGGTAACGCGGGAGCGGATTCGCCAGATCGAAGCCAAGGCGGTGCGGAAGCTGCAGCAGCCGAGTCGCAGCCAGGAGTTGGTTGGTTTTCTTGATTAGCGCCGCCCGGGTAAGCTTGCGGGGGTCGCAAGCCGATCCGGCGATGCGTTCAGAATTGATCAAAGCCGACGGGCAACTCCGGTCGGCTTTTCTTTTTTGAGTCGATCCTCGTCGCGGGAGCACGATGAACGCCGAGTCCTTCGTGAGGTTGCTGGACGACCCGCACCTGGCCAGAGACTGGTTGTATACGCGCGGCGTCTCCGACAGCGAGCAAGCCCATCGCCAGCTTGTTGCGATCGCCAGTGCCGGGATTCCGCTCGACCTTGTCGTCGGCATGGTCTCGGTGCTCGAGCAGCAACTGGGCTGCCTGAGTGACCCCGAACTGGCGATCGATGCATTGGCGCAGTTCCTGCTTGGCGCGCGCAGTCCGCTTGCGGTAGCGACCTTGTTCGAACGGGACCCGGAATCGCTGGTCACTTTTCTGCTGCTCTGCTCCAGCAGCCGCAAAATCGCCGAGTTGCTGGTTCGCGACTCGGAGTCGTTTGATCTGATCCGCATGACCGACGGGCAGCCGGTAACGAGCGGGTTGTTGAGGGCGGAGATCGACGCCGAACTGGAAGCGTTTTCGGAAGAGGCTCGAATCGTGCCCGCGCTGCGGCGTTTTCAGCGCCGCGAGTTTTTGCGGATCGCTTATGGGGAAATCATCAAGCTTCAGTCTCCCGAAGTCGTGATGCGACAACTCAGCTGGCTGGCGGAGGCGATCTGCGAGGCGGCATTCCGCACCGCCAGTCGCCGCGTGTTGCGCGACGGTCCGAAGCATGCCGAGTTCGACGTGCTTCCCGGGGTGGCGGTGATCGCGCTCGGCAAACTGGGCGGCGTCGAACTCGACTACGCCAACGATCTCGAGTTGCTTTTTGTCGGCGGACGCAACGATCTTGGCGACTCCCGCGACGAGGGGGCGGATGGTCGAGCCGAGTTGATTGTCCGCACGATGCTACGGTTTCTGCAGGAGGGAGGCGACGAGGAACTCTACAAGGTCGACCTGCGACACCGGCCGGGTGGCGCTCAGGCCGAACTGGTGTGCTCGCTTGACAGCGCCGTTCAGTACTTTGAAGCGTCAGGTCGCACCTGGGACCGCCAGGCATTCGTGAAAGCGCGGTGCGTGGCGGGCGATCGGGAGCTTGGCCGGGAATTTCTACAACGCCTGGAGCCGTGGGTCTACCAGCGGTACCTGAGCCGCGCCGACGTTACCGGAATCAAGGCACTAAAGCGTCGAATCGGACAGCCTTCCGAATCGGGAGATAGTACATCGTTCGATATCCGCACGGCCCCAGGCGGCATTCGTGACATCGAAACGGTCATTCAGTTCCTGCAGCTTCTCAACGGCGGTGATCTGCCGCAAATCCGCGCCACGAATACGCTGGAGGCAATCGAGCAACTCGAACGGGCTGGTTGCCTCACCGCGCAGGAACGGTTGATCCTGACGGAGTCCTATCCATTCCTGCGCCGTGTTGAGCATCGGCTGCAGGTCATGTTCGATGCGCGCACCGCCGCGCTACCGGTCGAATCGGCTGAACTCCGCAAGTTGGCGATTCGCTGCGGCTATGCGGCGGACGCCGGTATGACGTTATCGGCGGACATTCGCGGCAAGGCGAGCAAGAATCGGTCCATTCTCGATCGCCTGTTACACGACGCGTTCACCGAGGAGGCGGTTACGGAGTCGGAGAGCGATCTGGTGCTCGACCCGGAGCCTAGCGCGTTGCGGATCCGGGACGTCCTCTCCCCGTACGGATTTCGCGACCTGGAAGCCGCATATCGCAGGCTGTCGGCGCTGGCGATCGAACGCATCCCGTTCCTCTCGACGCGCCGCTGCAGGCATTTTCTGGCCGTGATCGCACGGCGACTGTTGCAGTCGATCGCCCAGACGCCCGATCCGGACATGACGATCGCCGAACTGGCTCGCGTCAGCGACTCGTTGGGTGGAAAGGGCGTGCTCTGGGAATTGTTCCGTACCAGTGAGCCATCGCTGCAGCTTTATGTCCGGCTGTGCGCCGCCTGTAATTACTTGTCGGCGATCCTGACCAGCAATCCAGGGATGATCGACGAGTTGATGGATTCGCTGGTGCTCGACAAACTGCCGACCATGGAATGGCAGGCGGCGACACTGGACGAGTTGTGCCGGGGCGCGGAGGACCTCGATCCGATCCTGCACAGCTTCAAAAATGCGATGCACCTTCGGGTTGGCGTTCGCGACGTATTAGGAAAGGAATCGTTGGAGGCGTCGCATCGAGTTCTGGCCGACGTCGCGGAGGTTTGTCTGCAGCGGGTCACGTTGCGTGAGTACTATCGGCTGGTGGAAAAATACGGCGAGCCGATGATCGAGGGAACGAACCGAGACGGTCTGGTGTGCGAGTTCATCATACTAGGTATGGGGAAACTGGGAGGCCGCGAACCGAACTATCACAGCGATCTGGACGTGTTGTTCCTGTACGAAGCGGAGGGTGCGACGCAGCAGCGGCATCGTGGTCGGCGCGACACAACCACCAGCAACCAACATTTCTTCAGCCAGTTGGGCCAGCGCGTCATTCGCACCATAACGCAGATCGGGCCATGGGGGCGACTTTATGAGCTCGATACGCGATTGCGCCCCTCCGGATCGCAGGCGGCGATTGCGGTATCGCTCGACGAATTCCATCGCCATTTTCGCGACGGCGCTCCAGCCCTCTCGGAACGCCAGGCACTCTGCAAAGCGCGTCCCGTCTACGGCTCCGACCGCGCCCGCGATCTTGCGATGCGAACCGTACGCAATTGCCTGTGGGCTCGTCCCTGGTCGGCCGGGGATGGGCGGGAGCTACGGGATCTGCGGCGGCGGCTGGAAGAGTCGGCGTCAACTCGGAATCTGAAGCGGGCGCCGGGGGGCACACTGGATGTCGAGTTCATCGTCCAAGGGGCGCAATTGCAACTGACGCGGCAGCAGACGGCCGCGGTTGTTCCCGGGACGCTCGACGCGCTGAATGCCCTGGTGGCGGCGCAGGCACTCCCGGCAGCCGTTGCCTCGAAATTGTCGGAAGCCTACCGATTCTTGCGACGCGTCGAAGCCCGACTGCGGCTGCTGGACAGTTCCGCCCGTCACGACCTGCCGAACGATCATCACGAACTTGCACGGCTGGCGTTCCTGCTCCAGTGCCCGTCGCCCGAATCGCTCGCCCAACAATGCGATGAAACGATGCGGCAAACGCGGTTACTGTTTGAGCAGCTCACTGCGGATTGGAGCGGCGAGTAAATCGCAGAGACAACACTGCCGCGGCCTACCAGCAAGCTTGCCGGTTGACCCGAGAAGTTTGGGAGCAGCCGTGGCTTTTCTCCGGGCACGGCCGCAAAGACGGACTGCATCATTGTCTATACACGTACACTTTCGCCTCCCGTCCTGAGTCTGGCCGAGCGAAACGAAGCGGTTCGTCGCGGTCCGGATCCTGAAAGGCGGAGTAACCGATAAGGGACTGAGCGACTTACGGAAGCTTCCCGATATTGAACTGCTGGTCGTCTATTCAGCGGAAGTTACTGATGAGGGAATGGTGGCGGTTGGGAGTCTATCAACATTGACGAAGTTGGATATCGCGGGGCCCCGGGTGACGAGCAACGGGTTAACCTGTCTTACAAAACTCAGCCAACTCAAAGAACTGTACCTGCACGGCGCCGATATTCGCGATTAAGACTTGCCGCCGCTGAAAAAGCTGGCGGCGTTGCCCTTTTTGGACCTGCCCAAAGGCATTTCGGAAACGGCGTTAGCGGGGACTTGCAACGGGCTCTTCCCAATACTCACATTCGCCGTCATGGCGATCCGTAATGGCCGCGCAGAATCCCCTGTTCCTGCGGCGAATCTTAATCCGGTTAATCAGGTCGGCTTTTCCGGTCTCATTTCGACCTTGAGCGTCCCCAGCATATGAGTGATCGCCGTTTCCTTGCGATTGATGAACAGGACGTTATCGAGCATGATGTCCCGGCTTTCACCGCTGGGCCGCAGGATCAGCCGCCCGGATCGCAGCAGCATGTATTCAAAGATGTCGTTGATCTCTTTGTCGATGCGGAGATTAGGCGACGCGTATCGCTTCAGGTCGCTGAGCATGCCGTGGTGGTGCAGCAGCTCATTGTGCCGGACTTCCCAATAATCGAATCGTACGCTGACAAAAACGGCGGCGTAGAGACCCAGGAAAATGCAGACCAGGACGTTATAAAAAGTGGAGTTCGCCACGGGACGGATCGACTGCAGCAAGTGTGAGATCGCCGGAATCAGACCTGGCTTCAACGTCGCGGTCAGGATGACTCCCAGCACGATTGCGGCGAACAGGAAGAACAGCGTGAGCGAAGTGGCTCGAGGAAAGTCGAAAACCAGCACGATCAGGTTGCTGCCGAGCACCGCCAGGAAAATCCAGGTGAGCACGACCGGCAACAGGTCGTCGGCACCCACGTTATGGCGTCCGGTGAGTGAAAGCACCAGGGCGGCAACGACCGCGACCAGGAAGGTGGGATAGAGGAAGACGATCTTGGGATAAGGCACAAGAAAAATGCTCTCGCGAGTATCCTCCGCTTCGAGAGCGGCGGCGGCTTTGTCCGAATCGATCTCGGTGGCCGACGGCTTCGGTTGGGAGTCGTCGGTTTTGCTGGATGCGGTTTCTTTACTTTGGCTCATGGATCCTTCGCTCCGGGACTCAATGGCGGACTCCGCCATTCGATTCGCAGGCAAGATTCGAATCTTGTACTGGCATGGGCAAATCGGAACTCATTCTAAGGTCCTCATTCTACGGGGAGCGACGCGAACTGCAACGGTTCCAGGACCGGTGCGCCGGGGGAAAGCCGGCTTATCGATTGGACAGCGGTTCACTACAATGGACAGCCGATTCAGCGAAGGATGGGAGGTAAGGAAGCGATGGGTGATCTTGGAACCGTCGATCCGGCGATTTATCAGACGATCCAGGCGGAAAAGCGTCGGCAGATCGACGGTCTGGAGATGATCGCCAGCGAAAACTACACCAGCGCCGCCGTCATGGAAGCGGTCGGCAGTTGTCTGACCAATAAGTACGCGGAGGGGTATCCTGGCCGGCGGTACTATGGCGGCTGCGAGAATGTGGACGTCGTGGAAGAACTGGCGATTGCCCGGGCCAAGACCCTGTTTGGGGGCGAGCACGTCAACGTTCAGCCGCATTCCGGTTCCCAGGCGAATCAAGCGGTCTACTTGACGGCCCTGGCGCCCGGCGACGTGGTCCTGGGGCTCGACCTGGCCCACGGCGGCCATTTGACGCACGGCATGAAGCTCAATATATCCGGCAAGCTCTATGCGTTCGTCAGTTATGGCGTGACCCGAGACTCGCAACGCATTGATTTTGACCAGGTGGCGAGGCTGGCCCGCGAGCATCGGCCGAAGTTGATTGTCGCCGGGGCCAGTGCCTATCCGCGGGAGATTCCCCACGGGAAATTCGCCGAGATCGCCCGCGAGGTCGGCGCGCGGCTGTTTGTCGATATGGCGCATTATGCCGGACTCGTGGCGGCCAAATTACACGATGACCCCGTCCCGGTCGCCGACTTTGTCACTTCCACCACCCATAAGACGCTGCGAGGGCCTCGCGCCGGCATCGTCATCTGCCGCGGTGAATCGGCCAAGGATCTCGATCGCAGCGTCTTCCCCGGTCTGCAAGGTGGACCGCTGATGCACGTGATTGCCGGCAAAGCGGTCTGCTTCGCGGAAGCGCTGCGGCCGGAGTTCCGGCAGTATGCCCGCGCCGTGATCGACAACGCCAAGGTACTCGCGGATTGCCTGTCCGGCGGCGGATTGCGGCTCGTTTCCGGCGGGACGGATAATCACTTGATGCTGGTCGATGTCACACCGCTGGGGTTGGGTGGAAAAATCGCCGAAGCAACGCTGGACCACTGCGGAATCACCGTCAACAAGAACATGATTCCGTACGACGAACGCAAGCCGGCCGATCCGTCCGGAATCCGCATCGGGACCCCCGCGCTGACCACGCGCGGAATGGGTCCCGATCAGATGCGGCAAATTGGCGAATGGATCTTGCGGGCGCTGCGACATCCGGACGACGCGTCCGTGATCGCCGGGATACGCAGTGCGGTGCGGGAACTGTGCGCCAACTTCCGAGTCCCAGGCGTATCGGGCTGAACTCACAATCTCCAGGGAAGTTCACCATGGCTGCCAAGAGTAAGAATCGGATCCTGATCGCGGATGATCATGACGCCAACCGCGAACTGCTGGAAGCCTACCTCGACGGGATCGACTGTCAGATCGAGTATGCCGTCGACGGGCAGGATACGCTGGATAAAGTCGAGAAATTCCGCCCGGACCTGCTGCTACTCGACGTGATGATGCCGCGGCTGAGCGGCTTCGAGGTTTGCAAGAAGCTCAAACAGAGCCCGGAGACAAGGCGGATCATGGTGTTGATGGTGACCGCCCTGAATGAGCTCGGTGATATCGAACGGGCGGTACTGGCCGGCACCGATGATTTCCTTTCCAAGCCAATCAACAAAGTCGAACTTGTCAAACGGGTCCAGAACATGTTGAAGCTCAAGGACGTCACCGACGAGAACGAACGGCTGCGGCAGTATATCCGGGAAATGGAAAACGATTCCGGCCCCGCTTGAGCGACCGAACCTGTTACGCTCTTTGGGCGGCGGCAACCTATTCCCGGTCGCCGAGTATCCGCGAAAGCCACGCGGGCAGAGGGGCCTCGAACGTCACTTCACGGCGCGTAACCGGATGATCGAATCGCAGGGACTGCGCGAACAGGCAAAGCGGCGGATCGGTGATCGACAGCGTTTGCCTGTCGCCCCGCTCGTTGGCACCGACGTAAGTGGCGTCACCGACGATCGGCAGTCCGGCGTGGGCCAGGTGCAGGCGGATCTGGTTGGTGCGGCCCGTCAACGGCCTTGCGGCTAACAGGGTTGTATTGTCATCCCGTCGTTGGACGACCGAAAATTCGGTCGCCGCTTTCGATCCGCGATCGTTGTCAATAACTCGCGTACCGATCTCCGACGCTTCCTGGCCGATCGAGGCTTCCGCGCGGCAGGTATCCCAATCGGGATGACCGTGCACCAGCGCCAGGTAGTTTTTTCGCACGCCGCCTGCCTCGAATTGCGTTTGCAGTTTCCGCGCGATGGCTCGGCTGCGCGTCAGCACAACAACTCCCGAAGTATTGGCATCCAGCCGGTGGACGGGACACGGCACCTGGGGATGATAGACCTGGCAGAGAATCGACTGCAGCGTATTGCGATTGAACCGGCCGCAGGGATGCATCGGAAGTGGCGCCGGCTTATTGACGACGATCAGCGCATCGTCTTCGTGCAGGATTCGAATGTCGCTGGCAACATCAGGTTCGCGGCAAAATGGCTCGCGCCTGAGGAAACACTCCCCGCCGCGCACGATTCGCGAGGGGTCGATCGACCGTTCATGGCGGTCCAGCAGCCGGCCTTCCGCAATTGCGCGCCGCCACACTTCGGGGTCCAGGTGGGGAAACACGCGCTGCAGCGCGTCGACGATCGGCAGCCGATCGCATGCTCCCGGAATGTTGACAGGCCGTTGATTGGTGTAGGGACGCGAGCCCGGCAAAGGCGTGGTGACTTCCCGGATCCGCGCTTGGCGCGCCGCAAGCGTAATCTGGATCTGCTCCGATTCCGACCGATAGCATGCGGGGCAACTCACTCCCGCGACGTAGTGGGGATCGCTCTGTTGTTCCTTGGAAACGGGTTGCCGGCAGACGAAGCATAGTTTCTGACCGCCTGCGTGCAGGCCGGGGTCAAGGCCGACCCGCTGATCAAACACGAAACATTCGCCCTCAAAATGTGCCGCTCCGCATTCCTCGAAATATCTCAGAATGCCGCCCTCGAGTTGATAGACCTGGTCGAATCCTCGCCGCTGCATGAAAGCCCCCGCCTTCTCGCAGCGAATTCCGCCTGTGCAGAACATCACAATCGGTTGCTGGCTCCAGGACTCGGGCAGCTTGTCGACGGCGGCGGGAAAATCGCGGAAGTGTTGCAGGCCGAGGGTCCGAGCGCCGCGAAAGGTCCCCAACTGCACCTCGTAGTCGTTACGCGTATCGAGCAGTGTCACTGGGCGTCCTTCGTCGAGCCAGCGCTTCAGTTCGCGAGGAGCGATCCGCGGCGCCGTGTGCCGGCCGGGATCGATCCCCTCAACTCCAAATGCAATAATCTCCCGTTTGATCTTGACCAGCATGCGATTGAACGGCTGGGTCTCACTGTAGCTTACCTTCGGCGTCAGTTGCTCCAGGCCAGGGACCGCTCGCAGTTCTTCGATGAGCCGCTGGACAGCCTGATCCTCGCCGGCGACGAAAAGATTTACCCCCTCGCGACTGAGCAGAATCGTCCCCCGCAGATTCGATTCACGGCATGTCCGCCGCAACCGCTCGCGCAGCGGCGTCAGGTTGTCCAGGGCGCTGAACAGATAGGCTGCGATGTTCGTGAACACGGCGAATGGCGAACTCCACGTGAATGCGGTCGGCGGGACGCGGAGTTATCATAGCCCATCGCCCATTGTTTGCCATGCCGATGGCAAGGGCGTTCACATGAATCGAGGCGGCGGAAGCGGCCGGGCCAACGGTTCCTGCAACGGTTCACCGAAACTCGGTCGCTCGCGCACCGTCACCACGGGACAACGGGCGTGGCGCATGACGTATTCCGCGATACTGCCGAACAGCAAGTGGGACAATCCGGTGCGCCCGTGGGTTCCCATCACAATCATGTCGCACTGTTCGCTCTCCGCGAACCAACAGATCGCCTTCCCTGGCGGAAAGTGATGTGAAATCACGGAACGGCATTTTCACCCGTTTTTTCAGCTTGCAGGCATGGCGATCGGTCAAGAAGACCCGCGCCGCGTGCGTTTCGACGATGCTCAACGATTTGCAACGATCCGAATAAGCATCCCGATGCGAGAGCAGTTCCACGATCTCCGACTCGGAAACCGATTCCGATCCGTCCTCGAACTGCGCCAACTTGACACGATTCGAAGCGTTCATCTTTGCCCCTCGCTATTCATTTGCTGACGACGTACGGGAACGGCAACGTGATTTCTACAGTTGCACTTCATGTGCCGAAACAGCACAGGCTTTGCGCGACGGCGTGCGAGCACCTGGGGCAGAGCGAGCAAGCGGCACGCTGCCGCAGCAGGGCGGCGCAGGTCCGGGCGGAACTGGAAATAAGCGCGACGACGTCGTGATCCGGGGCGAGCGCCGCGCAGGCTGACCGTGAAGGGGAACCGTTACTACGGCGTCAGGCCGTCGAATTCCTGACGGATATCTTGCATCTGCTTCTCCAGCGATTGAAGTTCCTCGGGGCTGTCGTTCTGCTTGCGCGCATCGGCCAACAGTCGCTGCAGTTTTTGCAGCCGTTCGTGAAGTACCTGCCGCCGTTTCTTGTCCTTTTTATCCATGCCTTGCTCCTGGGAGTCGCTCCTGGCGGCCCGGAAGGGCCAGCCTTACCAAAATCAGGTGCTGGCGAAGCAACAGGAAAACATACACCACGGCGGCCACACCGGCCCAGGTTCCTGCGGGAATGGTGTTTTTGGGGGGATACGGTGCCAGGGAGTCGCCTTGCCCAGGTACGGTGCATTTGCTACGGTTTGCGCCACCATGAACGAGAATGACCCCCAGGTGGAGCGCGAAGTACGTCGGCGGAGGACGTTTGCGATTATTTCGCACCCCGACGCCGGTAAGACTACGCTGACCGAGAAACTGCTGCTGTTCGGTGGCTGTATCGACATTGCCGGCGCCGTCCGCGGCCGCAAGACGCAGCGATCGGTGACTTCGGACTGGATGGAATTGGAGCGACAACGGGGAATTTCGGTCAGTTCCACGGTACTGACGTTCGAGTTCGAGGGCTTTCAGGTCAACTTGCTGGATACCCCCGGACACCATGATTTCAGCGAGGACACCTACCGGACGTTGATGGCAGCGGACTGCGCCGTCATGGTCATCGATGTCGCCAAAGGGGTGGAAGCGCAAACGGAGAAGCTGTTCCGTGTCTGCGCTTTGCGACGCATTCCGGTCCTGACGTTCGTGAATAAGGTCGATCGTCCGGGAATCGAACCTCTGGCGCTGATGTCGGAGGTGGAATCGAAGTTAGGAATCGAGACGATCCCGCAGACCTGGCCGCTGGGGCGCGGCGCCGATTTCCGCGGGATTGTGGAAATCGACTCGAAGACGGTTTTCCTGTTCGACCAGCGTGACGGCGATCGGCGTATCGGATTCAGAACCGAACCGCTGGCGACACTCGACCTGGGAGAAACGGCGGCGCGCAATCTGGCCCAGGCCCGCGACGAGGTCGATCTGCTCGCCCACGCCGGCACCCGATTCGACGCCGAACGATTTCGGCACGGCGAATTGACGCCGGTCTATTTCGGCAGCGCGCTGACGAATTTCGGAGTGGAGCATTTCCTGCGCGATTTCCTGCATCTTTGTCCGCCCCCAGGTAATCGAGGCAGCGGAGAAGCGCTGGTGGAGGCTTGCCGGCCCGAGTTTTCCGGGTTCGTGTTCAAGATCCAGGCGAACCTCGACCCGCGGCACCGCGATCGGGTTGCTTTCGTGCGGGTCTGTTCCGGTCGGTTCCGGCGTGAAATGGAAATTTTTCACCCGCGAACGAACCGCAAACTCAAGCTTCGCAGGGCGCACCGCGTATTCGGGCAGGAGCGCGAAACGATGGACGAAGCATTCCCCGGTGACATCATCGGGCTGGTCAACCCGGGCGAATTCCATCTTGGGGATACGATCTGCGAGGGAGCACCGGTGGCGTTCGAACCGCTGCCGCAGTTCTCCCCGGAGTTCTTCGCCGTTTTGCGCTGCCGGGATACCGCGCGACGTAAGCAATTCGCGCGCGGCATGGAACAGTTGCTCGAGGAAGGCGCCATCCAGCTATTCCGCGACAACCGGGCGGCACGGCGCGAACCGATCCTGGCCGCAGTGGGCGAACTGCAGTTCGATGTCGTCAAGTTCCGGCTGGAAAGTGAATACAACACCGTTACCGATCTGGAATGGCTGCCATTCAAATTGGCCCGCTGGATCGACATTCCATCGGAAGCGATCGAGGAACTTAACCTGCCCAGCAACGCTCGGGTCGTGACCGATCAGTTTGGACATACCGCAGTGCTTTTCGGCTCCAAATGGGACGCCGAGTATACCCAGCGTGAAAACCCGACGGTCCGATTCCAGGCCATGCGCGTCGGTCAGCCGTCGGACCTGCGATCCACGCCCCAGACGCCGGTGCTCTGGTAAAAAAAACGACCCGGTTCTTGTCGAACCGGGTCGCGGGACTACCAGTTTTTGCGCCCCCTGGGCGGAATTCCAGGAGGCCACATCCAACAACTCACTAGCATCCGCAGACGCGCCGTCGGTCGCAGCATGGCGGCGGGCAGCAAATCGTCACCGGAACTTGCTCGCAGATCACCCGCGGCACGCAACGCGTGACGGTGTACGGCACGCACTTCGGTACGCAGTGAGCAACCCTGATCGTCTTCGTATAGCAAACCGGCTTGCAGACCGTGTACGGTATGCGCTTCACGCACTTCTGCGGAACCATGTGGCAAACCGTGTAAGGAACCTGCTTGCTGTGGCATTCCTTCACCATATGGCAGACCTTGTAAGTGCAGGTCTTGGTCCGTTGTTCCGGAACCATGTGGCAGACCGTGTACGTGCAGGTCTTGGTCCGCTGCTCAGGAACCATGCGGCAGACCGTGTAGGTGCAGGTCTTGGTCCGCTGCTCGCGTTCCATATGGCAAACCGTATAGGTGCAGGTCTTGGTTCGTTGCTCCGGAACCATGTGGCAGACCGTATAGGTGCAGGTCTTGGTCCGCTGTTCCGGCACCATGCGGCAAACCGTATAGGTGCAGGTTTTGGTCCGTTGCTCCGGAACCATGTGGCAGACCGTGTAGGTGCAGGTCTTGGTCCGCTGCTCGCGTTCCATATGGCAGACAGTATAAGGAACTTGCTTGGTGCAGACTTCCCGTTCGTAACGCACGCAGTTAATCGTCTTGGTCTGCACTTCCGGCACCCAGACCTTCTTGCAGATCTTGCGCGGCGGGCATTGGACTTCAACCATCTTGCACTCGCCTGGGCACCAGACGCAACGGCAGCAGCAAGGATCCCATGTCCAGCAACCTGGTTCGCGCACTCGCTTCCGAACCACCGGGCCAGGGCATTCCGTCACTTCCGTGTCCCAGTGACCGCAGCAGACCTGGATCTCCTTGGTGTAGTGCACCGGCTTGCAAACGGTGTAGCAGCATTCACGATACTTCGTCTCGTAAACCGGCTTGCAGACCGTGTAGCAGATCTCTCGCGTCTTGGTTTCGTAAACCGGCTTGCAGACCGTGTAGCAGATCTCCCGCGTCTTGGTTTCGTAAACCGGCTTGCAGACCGTGTAGCAAATCTCCTTGGTCTTGGTTTCGTAAACCGGCTTGCAGACCGTATAGCAATAGGTGCGGGTCTTCGTTTCGTAGACCGGCTTGCAAACGGTGTAGCAGATCTCCTTGGTCTTGGTCTCGTAGACCGGCTTGCAGACCGTGTAGCAGATCTCCTTGGTCTTGGTCTCGTAGACCGGTTTGCAGACCGTGTAGCAAATCTCTTTGGTCTTGGTTTCGTAGACCGGCTTGCAGACCGTGTAGTTCACCGTGCGGCATTTGGTTTCATACACCGGCTTGCAGACCGTGTATTCGCACTCGCGGTAATGGGTTTCCCGTTCGTGCCGCACGCAATTAACCGTCTTCTCTTCCCAAACGGTCTCGTAGCAGGTCTTGTAGCAGGTGTACTGCTCCTTTTCCCAGACAACCTTTCGGCAGTTTTTCATGACCGTGTGGCAGTGCCGTTTGACACAGCCGTAGGTGGCCGGGTCGTCGCAGCCACATTTGTCGTAGGCCGCCGCACCACAGCACGAGGCACTTACCGAGTTGACCGACAGCAGCGCCAGCACCACCGCCGCCATCGGGACTCCTAACAACGCTCTCATTTCCGCTCTCCTTCGCAAAAGTATCACTGGATGTTGAAACTGGTGTGCGAGTCCCTTCTCGCCGTTTGCTCCCCGCCTAGGTCGGCTTAATCCAAACATCGTCAAAATGCAGCGATTGCTTGAATTGGGTAGCGCAGGGAATATGCCGCGCAAGCGTCCTCTGCGCATTCCACGAAGCATTCATCGGCTGCCCAGAATGTACACAGCAGGAACTTCAGAGAATTTAGGGATTTCGCAGCGGAAAAGTTCAAAGAAACGGATCAAAGCGGATCAACCTGATTTGCCGTGGGACCCGTCGAGCCTGCTCGCCACAGCCGAAAGGCTTCATTCGGCAAGAACGAATTTGACTAGTGAACATGATCAACCTATATATCCATGTAGACGCTGTTCGGAATTGGTCGAATTCGCGCGCAAGACATTGGGAGGCCCGCAACGTCTAAAGGGCACAAGGCAACAAGAACAATGTAAGATAAAGGGGGAAGCGAATGATGATGAGGAGACATCGTTGTCAAGCATTTACGCTTGTAGAGGTTTTGATTGTAGTCGTCATCATGGCGGTTCTGGCGGCGACGATTATTCCAACATTTTCTGATTCAACCAACGAAGCCAAGGTGAGTTCGGCCAAAACGAACATAGGCACACTGCGCGCCGTCTTGGCTCTGTACAAATCGGGCCACGGTGCTTTTCCGCCAAACAACGGCACGGTCAGCCTCGAAGTGTCGTTGACCCAGCGGTCGGATCGGGATCACACGATCAACGCCTCGTCCGGCGTTTATGGGCCGTACCTGCAGGAATTTCCGGTGGATCCATTTACCGGAACGGTGAAATCGGTGACCAATTCGTCGGATCAGCCGATCGCCGCCGTGCCCGCGGGGACCACGACCGGCGGTTACAATTACAACCCGTCGACCGGTGAAATCCGCTACAACTACAACACCACGCAGTTGCCTGCCTCGACGTATTAGGCTTGCCTTCGACCTCGACCCGTTCTGCCCCAACGGGTGGGGACAAGTAAGTGCACGGTTCACCGTCACCTTGACGACCGCGGCGCCCTTCGCAGATTTGCGAGGGGCGTTTTTTTTTGCGGGATGCGATTCGGCACCGGTCGCCGTTCCGGGCGACTTGTCGGTGCGGCCGATTTGGATTATTTTCGCGGGTAAATCCTTGCCGCGTCGACCGTTATTATCTGTGCGCCCTGCCGGCCGCAGGTGGAATTCGGCATGTCGCAGACGCCCGAAAAACCTGATGAATCGAATCCGCAGGCTCACGTTCCCAAAGCGATCGTCAGTCGACTCAGCCTCTACCTGCGGGAATTGCAGCACCTGGTCCGGGACGGCGCCGAGACAACCAGCTCGACGCAACTCGGCAAGCTGCTTGGATTTACAGATGCTCAAGTCCGCAAAGACTTGGCCCATTTTGGCCAATTTGGTTACCCAGGGATCGGATACCGTTGCGCCGAACTGATTGAGGCGATCCGCAAGATCCTCAATACCAACCGTTCCTGGCGCGTAGGGCTGGTGGGCGTTGGAAATCTGGGCCGAGCCTTGTTGGGCTACCGGGGATTCTCGCAGCAGGGTTTTGAAGTGGTTGCAGCATTCGATCTACGTCGGGAATTGGTCGGAACCCGGATTGAAGGCATCGAAGTCTTTCACCTGGATGATCTGCCGCGGATCGCGCAGCAGCGCGACATCCGCCTCGGGATCATCGCCGTCCCGGCCGAAGCGGCGCAATCGGTTGCCGACCGGTTTGTCGAGGCGGGCGTGGAAGGGGTACTGAACTTCGCACCGGTTACCTTGTCTTTACCTGGGAGCGTCCGGACGGTCGGGGTGGACCTGGCGATCGAACTTGAACAACTGGCTTTCGCCGTCGCCAACCTGGGCAAGTCGCGCTGAGGTCACGCTCGGATCGCTGTCGGAGTCAGGGCGTACGCGGTCGACTGGCGTTGCCAGGGCTGGGGACATGCGTACAATAGGCACGATTCGGGGATGGTGTAATGGTAACACTAGAGATTTTGGCTCTCTCATTCTAGGTTCGAATCCTAGTCCCCGAGTTTCTCTCCGCAACCATAACATGGAGGTTCCCGACCATGCACGCTGCCGCGCTGCTCGCGTTGTCCTTTTGCTATGTTACGGCCCCCGATTCGCCCGCCGTCGATCCGCCGACGCAGGTTGCCGATTCCCGCTTGCGACTTCAAGTTTTTGTGGAAGCTCCGGAAATCGTTACCCCGATCGGGATCGCCATCGACGCGCGAAGTCGCCTGTTTGTCGTGGAAAGCCACACGCACTTTCCACCCGCGGGCTACACCGGGCCCAAGTCGGATCGGATCAAGATCTTTGAGGACACGGACGGTGACGGTAAGGCGGACAAGTCCACGATCTTCCACGAAGGGCTGCGCCACACGATGAATCTCGAAGTGGCCGCGGACCAGTCTTTGCTCGTGGCGACCCGCTCGGAGATTCTGCGATTACGCGACACGGACGGTGACGGGGTTGCCGAAGAGCGCACCTCGCTGGTGCAATTGGAGACGGGCGGCGACTATCCCCACAACGGTCTATCGGGGTTTGCAGTCGACTTTGACGGCAATATCTACTTCGGATTCGGTGAAAACATGGGAGTCGAATACAATCTGATCGGTGCTGGCGGCAAGACGTTGCGTGGCGGCGGCGAAGGGGGGAACATTTACCGCTGCGCGTCGGATGGCACGCAGCTCCAGCGGATCGCCACCGGTTTCTGGAACCCGTTCCATCTCTGCCTGGATGCCTTCAATAATCTCTTTGCCGTCGACAACGACCCCGATTCCCGGCCGCCATGCCGGCTGCTGCATATCGTCGAAGATGGAGACTACGGCTATCGCTTCCGGAATGGCCGTAAAGGGACACATCCGTTCACGGCCTGGAACGGCGAACTGCCCGGGACGCTACCGATGGTTGCGGGTACGGGGGAAGCGCCGAGTGGTATTGTCGCTTACGAATCGGACAATTTACCGGACGAGTACCGTGGCAACCTGCTGGTTACTTCCTGGGGCGATCATCGGATTGAGCGTTACGTGCCGCGGAAAGTGGGAGCTTCGTTCCGTGCCGAGATGACGCCGGTGGTCGTTGGAGGCGAGCATTTCCGGCCGGTCGGGATCGCAGTGGCGCCGGATGGAACGGTCTATTTCAGCGACTGGGTCGACAAGTCGTACGAACTGCACGGCAAAGGTCGGATCTGGAAGCTGAGCCTGAATGGGGTTGCGTCCGCGTTGCGTCCCCATGACGACGCGTCGGCTCTGCGTTCGCGGGATCGGCGGGTACGGGAAGCGGCGGCGCGAAAATTAATCGGCGGCGCGGGAGATGGCCGGCGGGTTTTGCGCCAGGAACTATCGGGAACTTCCGAGGCACGGGTTCGCGCACTCGCGTTGACCGCCCTGGCCCATTCCCGGATCACCAATGCGCGCGATCGTGCGTTTATCTGGGATGCGGTCAAGAACGATCCGTCGAGCGAAGTTCGGGCTCTCGCGATCGGATCGGCAACCACGCTGGGGCTCGATCTGGAAAAGATCTTCGCCAGCAAGCCGGAGCCGGCGGAATACGCCGCGCTGCTGCGCACCGCTTCGACCAAGGAGTTTGTCCCGCGGCTGGTTTCCGAATTGGCGAACGCCGATCCTTTTATTCGCCAGGCAGCCTGGTCGACCCTGGCGCGCAGTGGCTATATCGACGCCAGTTACCCAATCCAGTCGCTGAAACACCCCGACCAACGGGTCGGCGTTGCCTTACTTTGGCGCAATTCCGAGGATCGCCGTGCCATCCCGCGCATCAAACAACTGCTTGACGACCCCGATCCCTCGGTTCGATTTGTCGCGATCCAGTGGATCGGCGAGGAAAAGCTTGTGGAATTTACGCCCCAGGTACGCGAGATGCTCAGCCAGTCGAATACGACTCGAATGCTGTTTTCCGCGACGATTGCCGCCCTTGAACGGCTCGAAGGCGGCGTGCGGAAACCGACCGACGAGTGGAGAAGCGAGGATTATGTGGCGCGCGTCCTGCTTGATCCAAAGTCGCCCGCTCCCGTCCGACGGCAGGCGCTACGCACATTGCGTCCCACCCACCCGCAGCTGACTTTGGATCTGTTGCGGCAACTTTGTGGCGACACAGACAACGGAGTACGCCTGGAAGCGATCCGCACTCTGCGCGATTCGCCGTTCGCGGAACGTCAGGCCGAATTGTTCGCGCTCGCAAACGGCGGGCAGTTTTCCGAACAGGAGCGTGCGGAAGCAGTAATGGGATTGGCCCCGACCGACGCTGCCGCGCAGGAGAAATTGATCGATCTGGCGGTCGAAGCACCCAACGTCGTGGCACAAGAGGCTCTGCGATCGTTGCGCGGCCACGCACTCAGCGACTCCCAAGCCACGAGACTCAAGTCGACCGAAACCCAACGGGATGCTGCCTGGAAAGAACTTGCCGACCGCTTGCTGCAACCGGCCGCGCCCGCCCCGCTGGAGCCCACCAAACTCTACGCCTGGCTCGATCGGCTGGAAGGTCCCGCCGACGCCCAGGTAGGCGAACGCGTGTTTTTCCACCCGCGTGGTGTTGGCTGCTTCCGCTGCCATGAAGTCAATGGCCGCGGTGGCGCTACCGGCCCCGACCTTTCCACGATCGGCACAACGGCGAATCGTGAACGGATCGTCGAATCGATCCTGCAACCCAGCCGTGAAGTCGCACCCCACTTTGTCGCTCAGACAATCGTCACCTCCGACGGCCGTACGGTCACCGCACTGCTGATCAGCCAGGAAGTCGACGGCACCCTGGTTTACGTCGATTCGTCTGGGAACGAGTTGCGATTGAAGTCCCTGGAAATCACCGACCGCGTGCAGAGCGGCAAGTCCATCATGCCTGACAACCTGTCGGCCCAGTTGACCACTCAGGAGTTTCGAGACCTGATCGCTTTCCTGCGGCACCAGAAGCAGTAAGGTTGGCAGCGGCAATCGTCGGGCATGCCAGTTTCCCGGTTGCCGGTGGACGCATCCCGTTTTCGATCTTCAAGGCTGTGGCAGCCGGTCGAGGAATTCGCGGATTGCCCTGTTGACCAGCGCTGCATTTTCCACAGGCGCCAGATGCCCGGCACTGGGAATCCGTTGCAACTTCGCCTGCGGCATCCTGGCCGCCATCTGTTGCATCTCCGCGGGAGGCGTAATTACGTCTTCTTCGCCGCATAAAAGCAGCGTGGGCAGATCGATCGTCGGGAGAAGGGCTTCCATGTCGGGACGATTTGCCATGGCCATCAGAACGCGCGCCGCTGCAAGTGGACTGCAGCTGCGCATCCTCTGGATCAGTCCGAAAATTCGGGCATCCGGTGCCGTGAGAGTGGCGTTGGAAAACAGTCGGGGCAACATCGGCTCCACCAGGATTTCCATTCCCTCTTTCAAAATACGTTCCGCCATAACGCGGCGGCCGCGTGCAACCTCTGGCGTATCCGCAGCGGCCCGTGTGTCGCAGAGTACGAATCCGGCAACGCGCGCCGGATGGCGACGCCAGAATTGCCAGCCCACGTATCCCCCCATCGATAACCCGCAGAAAACAACCCGAGCATGCCCCATTCGATCCAGCAGTTCCGCCAGGTCATCCGCATCGGATTCCAGCGAAGCGTCTGTCGCTTGCGTGTCGTCCGCAAGAATGCTGCGTCCGAACCCGGCCAGATCCGGTGCCAGGAACAGGAATTGGTCGCCTAACCCTTCCCATTGTTGCCGCCACATGGAATGGTCCAACGGGAATCCGTGCACACAAAGCACCGGAATTCCTCGTCCGTACTGCCGCACGAATAGCGTGGAGCCACGGGACAAGGCGATCGTCAATTCAGAGTCGGTCATCGGACGGCGATCTTAAGCATCCATTGAGTAAACAAAAGCACAAGCATCCCTGCGATGATCGATGTCGACCATCGTGATCCACTCAAGGGCAAGTCTCCACGAGCAATCCTGGTCAACTGAATCAGCCGCCAGGGAATCTGGGCCGCGACGATGACGAACATGGGCAGCCCAGCCGGATTATGGCGCCAGGCGGCACTGAAGTCGCCATGGCCGATACAGACAAAAGCCCGAGTCAGCCCGCAACCCGGACATTCCAGGCCGAATACGCCACGCGACCAGCACAGCGTCGGCAGACGTATTCGGAGGCCAGGCAACTGTAATGTCCCGGTGTCGTTTCGCTCAAGGCCCATCGCGGCGACCAGCACCAGAACCGCCGCCAGCAGCACACCCCGGTGGTACGACCGGTGTTGTCGACGCAATTCGATCGGCCATGGCGGTTCACTGGATAACGGAACGGAATTCGGCGGCGCGTGGCCCGAACGGCGAGTAGACTCTTCGATCGAAGTCGACGGTCGGTTCATGGCGGATCCGAACCGCCTCCCGCGGCTCCCCGCGCGGTGCTGCGAGCCTGTTCAAATAACTGCAATTGCCGTCGCATCTGACCAGAATAGGGCTCCATTTTCAGCGCCATCAACTGGTACTTGATCGCCGCATCGACGTCACCTTTGGCGAAATAGCACCGTCCTAATGTGTCGAAATACCCCGAAGCTTTGGGACGCAGTTCGAGCGAGCGGAGGCTGAGCCGGATCGCCAGCTCGATATCGCCCTCGGTATTGCCAATCAACCATGCGAATTGATTACATTGCCGTGCCAGAATGCCCGCCTCGTCGTCCCGATCGCGCTGGTCGACGTTTCTACCGGTGCCCCGTTCGCTGCGGGCAATCTCCTTGAGGAATTCGGCGGCCGCTTCCTGGATCATGCGCTGCGTATTCCGGCGCCATGCGTCGTCGGGCGCCGGTAATCGGTACATCGCGATCAGTACGTCCGCGTCGGAAGGATCGATACCGATCGCCTGCTGCAGCCGGTTGGTCAACTCCGACCGGTCATTCCGCGCCAGGGCGTCCATGGCGTAAAAGAAATGCATCCGTGACTTCACCCCTGGCGTGTCACGCTCGCGGAACATGCGCTGCATGAAATCGACGAGCATGGGGTTGCGATCCAGTTCCTCGACCAGCGACTGCAGCACGTCACCGGCATCGCGGTGCTTTTCAATGTCGTGCAACATCTCGGAGAGCATGAAGCGGGCATACATATTCAGCGGGTTACTGAGATCGCGGAGCGTAAGAATCTGGCGGAACTCGCGTTCCGACCAATCGAACAATCCGCGGTCCCGTAATCGCTCTGCGATCGGCGTCCGGCTCTCGGCCTGCTCTCCCGTACGCTGCCAGGCCTGCTGGCTCGTCTGTTCGCTGAGTTCGCGTTGGCCAAGCTCGCGCTGCGCCTGCGCCAGCAGATACAAGAGCAGAGGCGGGTTATCGTATTTGGCGGCATAGCGTGCTGTGATCGGCTCGACAAATCCGCAGAACTTGCGGTCAATCAACCATTCCACCATCTCCTCGACTTCTTTTTCGTCGTGCAATTCCAGGCGGATCAGCTTGTCAACAACCGCCAGGGACTCGTCGCTGCGCCCAAACGCGATCAAGTGATCGGCATGCCAGAACAACAGAGAACGTACGATGGTGGGGGTCGTTCGCGATGGAAACTTCGCCAGAATCGCCTGCTCCGCGTCGATAATCTCGCGCCAACGAGGCAGAGCGCTTTCCGGCGACCGAAGCGACTGGGCATATACTCGCAGCCATTCGGCGACGGGGCGCTGGCTGCCGCCAATGGTTGCCAGTACCGCTCCCACCAGATGATCCCGATCCGCGTCCGACTCGGGACGGTATTTCAGCACCGCCAGCGCTGCCTGCTTGGAAAGTGCGTGACTGGTCTCAAAGCGGGCCAGACGGCAGAGAGCGATCAGGCCCTTTCCCTCCTCGATATTGCCCAATTGTTCGATACGGCTTGCGCGTTCGGCTTCGCTCTGATCGCCGTAACCTCGCATAACGTCTTTGACCCGGCGAGGGTCGCTCTCGCGAAACCAGGCGATCGGCAACGATCGGAGCAGATAACGGGCCCGAAGCGCGATTTCAACGTCGTCATGGTCCTGGGCGGCATGCAGGGCGTCGAACGCCAGCAGACCGATTCGCTCGATGTCGGCTTGAGCCCGTTCGCGGGTTGCGTAACGATCGGAACCGAGTTGTCCGATCAGAACCTGCAGCCGTCGCTCGAGGTCCTGTGGGTCGTTGGTGAGTGACGGCCCGTCCGACGCCTGCAACCAGGTCGCAAATGCCAGCACGGCCATCAAGAATCGACCTGGATTCGCCAGCTGGAACATTAACCCCTCTTTCCCGACGTGGAAACGGGATCCATCACGGCGGCCGAACTTTCCTGGTCGCAACCGAACCCCCCGTAAGCGGCCGCTCACCCAATTCGTGGGCTTCTGGCCAGTATAAACCCAATCGTGACCTGTGGGCAACTTCGATTGCGACGCAAGATCTCGGCGACCGGCGATTTCTGCAAGCGGCGACGGTGCACAATGCCTACGCGGTTTCCTCCCCTTCTGCGGATCGTCTCACCGTCCTGGACTCGATGGCGGCACGACGTTCTCTTGATTCCATCGCCGATCTGGTCGACACTGAGTGGATGCCACAATCGTTGCCGTCTCTTCCCGTGCTTAACGCCGGATCAGAATCCCTGGGGGAACCGTGGGCGAGCCTCGGGCCGCCGGCCTGGCCGGCTCCCCCGTTGCCGATGACCGTCACGGAAATGCACGCGCTCGGCTGGGACGCCGTCGACGTGGTCTTCGTCACGGGGGACGCGTATGTGGACCATCCGAGTTTCGCGATGGCGATCCTGGGCCGACTGTTGCAGGCTGCCGGCTTCCGTGTCGGGATTGTCAGCCAGCCGGATTGGCGTTCCTGCAACGACTGGCGACGTTTTGGCCGTCCACGCCTGTTCTTTGCGATCAGCGCCGGCAATATGGACTCGATGATTAACCACTACACGGCCAATCGAAAAGTCCGCAACAGCGACGCTTACTCGCCCGGCGGTCGCATCGGTCGCCGTCCGGATCGAGCGACACTGGCCTATTGCCAGCGAGCGCGCGAGGCCTACCACGGCGTCCCGGTGATCGCGGGAGGCGTCGAAGCGTCGCTGCGCCGACTGGCGCATTATGATTACTGGAGCGACAAGGTCCGTCGCTCCATTCTGCTCGACTGCAAAGCCGATCTGCTGGTGTTCGGTATGGGCGAGGAGTTGATCCTCACGCTCGCTCGCCGGATGGCCGCCGGTGATTCGGTGAAGCAATTGCGTGATTTGCGCGGCGTGGCGTACGCCTTAGGCGCCTCCGAATCGCCGCCCCAGGATGCGCTCGTGCTGTCCAGCTTCGAACAGGTGCGCACCGACAAACTGGCTTTCGCCGAAGCGACCCGACAGATCCACAACGAAACCAATCCCTATAACGCTCGCCGTCTGGTGCAATGGCATGATCGGCAGGCGGTGGTGGTCAATCCGCCGGCGTTTCCTGTCTCTCAGGCCGCAATGGACCGCATTTACGATCTGCCGTACACACGGAAGCCGCATCCGCAGTATCACGAGCCGATTCCTGCGTACGAAATGATTAAAGACTCGGTCACGATCATGCGAGGCTGCTTCGGCGGCTGCACGTTCTGCTCCATTACGACGCACCAGGGACGCATCATTCAGTCCCGGAGCCAGGAATCGGTCGTCCGTGAGATCGAACGCATGGCAGCGGACGCCGAATTCAAAGGAAATATCAGCGACATTGGCGGGCCGACGGCCAACATGTATGAGATGCGCTGTTCGCGGCCGGAAGTCGAGGCGAAATGCCGCCGTCAGTCATGTGTGCACCCCACGATCTGCAAGTTGCTCGACACAAGTCATGCGCCGCTGATCCAGCTGATGCGTGCCGCGCGCGCCGTACCGGGCGTAAAGAAAGTGCACGTCGCCAGCGGAATCCGCATGGACCTCGCGCGGCGCTCCCCGGAATATATGCGCGAGTTGGTGCGCCATCATGTCGGCGGACTGCTGAAAGTGGCCCCCGAGCACACCGACGCCAATGTGCTCAACCTGATGCGCAAGCCGGCCAATGACGACTTCGAAAAATTCGCGGATGTCTTCAAGCGGGAATCGTCCAGAGCCGGAAAGAAACAGTACTTGGTGCCGTACTTCATCGCCAGCCACCCCGGCAGCGACCTGCATGCCATGATCGACCTGGCGGTGTTCCTCAAACGCAACGGCTACAAGCCCGATCAGGTTCAGGATTTTATCCCGGCCCCGTTCGACATCGCCACCGCCATGTACTATACCGGCATTGATCCATTCACGCGCCGTCCGGTCGAGATCGCGAGGCAACTCCGCGATCGACGGTTGCAGCGGGCCTTGATGCAGTTCTTCAAACCGGAAAACTACTTTGAGGTGCGTCGCGCCCTGGAAACGTCCGGTCGCCAGGATCTGATCGGGAATGGCTGCGATTGCCTGATTTCGGATCGTCCCCCCAAGGAAGCGATTGAACGAAGAAGACGTGCCGCCAATCGAACCTCCGCCGGACAGGGCGACGACGAGTTCAACGACGAGCATGACGACGATTATGTGCACGCCAGCGAACGGCCTGCCGCGGTGAACCACAAGTCACGCCGCAAACAATCGCGATATGATTCGGGACGCGGCTATCGACCGGATCGCAAATCGATTCGCCAACGGAAGAAACGGTCCTGAAACTCGCAGAATGACGGTGCGAGTCCGTACCATCTTGCACTCCAGCGAGCCCCCATTCCCGAAACTGCTCCCTGCCCCCAGCACCTTCCAATCCAAGCAGTCTCGACGTGACCCCGCTTCTTACGGCATCTCTATCGAGGCTCGATGCAGGGCCGCCCCCGACATGGCGAGGAGCTGCTGGCACTTCATTCCGTAACCGGGACCTACCAATCTGCCTGGATTGACGATTTTCACATGAACTACGCGATCCTGTTTTCCGAAGGAAAGCCAACGGAACGCGGCTTCGAAGTTCGAGGAAATTACGATGGTGGAAACGGCCATCCGCCATGGGGATGGCGCACCGAATACGAATGGATCGATAACGATTACCTGATCATCCGCGCGTTCAATATTGAACCCGAGGGAATGGAATCCAAGGCGACGGAATTGGAGTACCGGTGCGAGCGCTGACTGTGCGGGACGAGCACCATGTCGAAGGTGAACACGCAGCATGACGCGATCACGAGCGCGCTCCTCGGATCGGCGCGTTCGGTCGACTTGACAAACGAAAAAGCGGCGCGGCGATTCATGGCCGACGAATCGGTTCCGATTTCGATTCGGTGACGGAAGCAATTCAGTCAAAACAGAGACGCGAAACGTTCTCGGCTAATCTTCCCTTGCCCCTACAATCGATACTCTCTATAAGCTCGTTGGAACACTATTTCGGGAAAGGACGCGATGCTTCGCCGTTGGAATTCGCTGCTCTGGAGTCTCCGGGCCTGGAATTATCGACTTCGGGTCGAACCACGCCAGACGCGGTACCTGCTCGGGCACTTGCAGGCGGGCGAAACAGTGATCGAAATCAGTGGCGGCAATGGGGCAAGCACGTACTGGCTAGGGCGCGCCGTGGGACCTCGCGGGCGTGTCATCGCCTTTATGCAGGACGCCAATACCGCGCGACGGTTACGTGGCTGCTCCGCGCTCTGTGCACCGTCGGTAACCGTCGAGAACTTGAACCTGTTTTCGTCCGTTTCGCCGTCGTTGGTCGGTTCGGCATCGCGTTCAACCGACCGCTCGGCGGACGACGCGGTGCCGCAGATTACCCCGATTGCCGCGGCGCACGAACCCGGCATTACGACGCTCGATCAGTACTTGCGCGATCAGCCGCGTTTGGCGGTGAACGTTTTGCGATTCGATAATGTCGGGCACGAACTGGAGATCCTGCGCGGCGCGCGAAGGACGATAACCCAGCAGCGCCCACGCATCCTGTTCGCCAGCCCGCCTTCCGATGCGCTGACCGCCCTGCACGACCATGTCTTCGAGTTTCTCGCTCGTCACGGTTACCACGGCTATTTCTTCGCCGCCGAAGGCCACGAGGACATCCGCCTTTTCGACGTCGAGCGCCACCGGGCCGACCCGAGCCTGCCGGGGTACGTGCGGAACTTCCTGTTCCTGCCGGCACCCCGCTCGCGACAATTGGCTGCCTGAATCAGGCCTTCTGCGGAATCCGCATGGCGTAAAATGACCGCCAGATGAAGACCAGAGCAATCAGCAACATCACGACGCCGATTACCGGCGCGTAGTTGGTAACATTTTTCTGGGTCGCTTCTTTGCCCATCTCGACCGCAATCTCCACCGCCAGCAATCCAAACAAAGTCGAGAACTTGATGATCGGGTTCAATGCGACCGATGTCGTGTCCTTAAACGGATCGCCGACCGTGTCTCCGACTACGGTCGCGGCGTGCAGGCTGGTTCCCTTCTCCTTCAGATCGACTTCCACCAGTTTCTTGGCATTATCCCAGGCACCTCCGGCGTTTGCCATGTAGATCGCCTGGAACAATCCGAAGACCGCGATCGAGACAAGATAAGCGACGAAGAAATTGGGATCGAAAAAGGCGAACGCCAACGTGATGGTCATCAGGGCGATGAAGATGTTCCACATCCCGCTCTGGGCGTACTGGGTACAGATCCGCACAACCGTGATCGAATCGTTGATGTCGGCCTCTTTCTTGTTCAAGTTCATGTTCTTTTTGATGAACTCGACGGCCCGGTAGGCGCCAGTGGTCACGGCCTGCATCGAGGCGCCGCAGAACCAATAGATCACCGAACCACCGCAGATAAAGCCCAAAAGAACCGGGGCATCGGTCAAGCTCAAGCGAAGAAGGTTTTCATGCTCCAAGAGCAGAATAATCGAAAAGATCATCGTCGTGGCACCGACAACCGCCGTGCCAATCAACACCGGCTTTGCGGTGGCCTTGAACGTATTCCCCGCCGAATCATTCGCTTCGAGGTAATGTTTGCCCTGATGGAAATCCGGGGTGAAACCAAAGTCCCGCTTGATCTCCTCCGAGATTCCGGGGATCTGCTCGGTCTGCGCCAGCTCAAACACCGACTGGGCGTTGTCGGTCACCGGGCCATAGCTGTCGACCGCGATATTGACCGGCCCCATGCAAAGGAAGCCAAAGGCGACGAGGCCGAAGGCAAACACCGAAGCGTGGTCGCCCATCACATTTTCGAGACCTTGTCCGCTGACGAAATAGGCACCCCCCATCAGGCCCGCGATCAGCATTCCTTTCCAGAAGGCGCTGAAATTGCCAGCCACGAGTCCGGAGAGGATGGTCAGCGATGCGCCGCCTTCGCGGGACGCCGTCACGATCTCATGCACATGTTTTGAATGCGAACTGGTGAACGCCTTGGTAAATTCCGGAATGAGCACCGCGGCCAGCGTGCCGCAGCTGATAATCGACGCCAATTGCCACCAGAGGCTACCCAGCTTCAGCGTTTCGCCTGCTTTGACAACTTGGATGTCGTGGATCAGAAGCCAGCTCATCCCGAACGACGTGGTAATGCAGAGGATCGCCGCAATCCAGATCAACCGCGTTAACGGGTGTTCGAAATTGAATTCCTTCAGCCCCTTGTACTGGCGCTCCGAAATCGCCTGATTAATGAAATACGACGCCCCCGACATGAAGTCCATCAGGAACCGCATTGCGAAGATCCAGACGATCAGTTTGGCCTGAATGTCCGGATCTTTCACCGCCAGCACGATGAAGGAAATCAGCGCCACCCCGGTGACACCGTAGGTCTCGAATCCGTCGGCGGTCGGTCCCACCGAGTCGCCCGCATTGTCACCGGTGCAGTCGGCGATAACACCCGGGTTACGAGGATCGTCTTCCTTGACGTTGAACACGATTTTCATCAAGTCCGAGCCAATATCGGCGATCTTGGTGAAAATACCGCCGGCGATCCGCAATGCGGAAGCTCCCAACGACTCGCCAATCGCGAACCCCAGAAAACAGACTCCGACGACCTCGCGATCGACCGCCAGCAGGATGATGACCATCATCACCAGTTCCAGCGAGATCAAGAACAACCCGATCGACATGCCGGCTCGCAGCGGAATATTCACGACGTCCCAGGGTTCCCCTCGCAACGACGCGAAGGCTGTTCGAGCATTCGCAAACGTATTCACGCGGATGCCGTACCAGGCAACCCAGTACGATCCGCCGATTCCCACTACGGAGAACAGCAGCACCAGAATCAGCGTATTGACCGGCTTGCCTTGAAGTCCCAGCAGGTAATAGGACATCGCAATCGCGATCAGCAGAAACAACATGGCCAGGAATTTGCCCTGCTGGACAAGGTAGGTCTTGCAGGTCTTGAAAATCACATCCGCCACAGACAGCATCGAGGAATGGGCAGGAAGTAGACGTATCTGCCTACGCAGATACAGACTGATTCCAAGGGTTCCGCAGATCACGAAGGAACCGTAAAACAACAGCTTAAAGCCATCGATCTCTTGCCCAGCGATACTGAATTTCGCTTCCTTCAGATTGGGAATCTTCAGATCGGCTTCGCTCGCGGCAAGCGCGCCAGGCATGAAAATGCCAGCCAAAAGGGCGGCAAACAACATACGGACAACAGACGAAGAAAGCTTGGGCAGGAACGTCATGCGGAATCAACTCCCGAAAATGCAGCAATTCGCCGGAATCTGGTGGGTAAAGTGCTAGAAATTTAACGAAGGGACAGGAAATTGCATAGGGGCGGCTGGCAACCCCTTTCGCGTAAAAGTCCGCCGAAAAAACCTATCCCAAGAAAGGGTGACTGGCGGCCTGCCATCACCGCGAATTTCGAAAATCCGCGATTTACAGATCGACAGGACAGTTACCGCAGTACCCGACCGCATTTTTAAAAAAATCTTAAGCAGCCGTCGGTTCTGATTGGGACAGAATCGGGTCCACGTCCGCCCACGAAGTTTACCGCAAGGCAACTCCGTACCGCCAGATCGACAGCGAACCCCTAAGACTGTGGCGTTTTCGTCCGTCGTGTTTTGCGTCGCGATGCGAAGAGGCCTACACCACCCATCACGCACCAGATCAGTAGACTGGAGGGTTCCGGTATCAAAAACGCAGCGGGATCACCGCCGGACAGATCACCGCCAGAACCACCGCCAGAACCACCGCCGGACAGACCACCGCCAGAACCACCGCCGGACAGACCACCGCCAGAACCACCGCCGGACAGACCACCGCCGGACAGACCACCGCCAGA
>Ga0194128_10001463_pt1 | contig 40968 bp, 33 predicted proteins | sample TA2KigCa65mmetaG_FD_148650 | JGI IMG/M metagenome (GOLD analysis project Ga0194128, IMG submission 148650) | Freshwater microbial communities from Lake Tanganyika, Tanzania - TA2015037 Kigoma Deep Cast 65m | ecosystem: Environmental > Aquatic > Freshwater > Lake | place: Tanzania: Lake...
GTCGCCGGCGGGTAGACGACGGCGAGCGAAAGCGCGCTGCCGAGCCCCCACGGCCACGTCGCCGACCACGCAGCCGCCGCGCCCTGCGCGAGCCGCACCGCTGCGACCGGGTCTTGCGCGTGCACGAGCCACAGCAGCACGGGCCACAGCGCCGCCGCCCAGACGAGCGCGAGCGGCAACTGGCGCGCGGCGGTGGCAAGGAGCGGCGGCATCAGTTGCCCGCGCGCACGAACGTGCCCTCGTCCTTGTCCTTCACCACGCCGGGGAACTGCAGCACCTGGTTGTGCATCGCCACGTACACGCCGGGCGCGCATAGTTGCACCGCCAGCAGCGCTTCGGTCAGATTCTGCAGCGCGTCGGTGGTCCGCATCACGTACGGCCGCATCGCGCCGGTCAGCACCACCGGCACGCGCATCGCGCCGAGCAGTTGCACGATGCGCTCGCCAGTGACCGCTAGCCGGTCGGTGCCGTGCACGATGACGATGCCGTCGTGCGCCTCGGCCATCGAGTCGACCGTGCGCGCGATCAGGTCGTGGTCCTGCGGCGACATCTGCAGGCTGTCCTTGTTCATCAGTGGGATGCGCACGATCTCGATGCCTTGCAGTTGCAAGCTCGCGATCATGACGTCGAGCACCGACGTGCGGTTGTCGAGCACGCCTTGCAGCTCGTCGTAGGTCTTCTCGATCGTGCCGCCGGTGGAGATGAGGGCGATGCGCTTCTTGCTGGCCACAGGCGCAGCATCGCGCATCGTGCGGCCGCGGGCCAGCGTCCGCTCGCCGCAGAGGCTGTCCCGGGCAGGGATCCTTTGAGCGGTCGCGCCGTCGCCGCTACAAGGTTCGCCGTGCAGTACCGTTCGTTGGGACAGAGCGGCCTCAAGGTCTCCGTCGTCGGTCTCGGCTCGTGGCTGACGTTCGGCAACCAGCTGGGGGCCGGCGACAGCGACCGCCTCGTCCACGCCGCCTTCGCCGCCGGCGTCAACCTGTTCGACACAGCCGACGTCTACAAGGATGGCGAGGGCGAACGCGCGCTCGGCCGCGCCATCCGCGCACTGCCGCGGCACAAGCTGGTCCTCGCCACCAAGTGCTTCTTCCCGATGAGCGACGACCCCAACGACCGCGGGCTGTCGCGCAAGCACGTGCACGAGTCGCTGCGCGCCTCGCTGCAGCGCCTGGGCACCGACTACGTCGACCTCTACCAGTGCCATCGCTACGACCCGGAGACACCGCTGCTCGAGACGGCGATGGCGATGGACGACCTGATCCGGCGCGGCCTCGCGCTGTACTGGGGCACGAGCCAGTGGCCGGCCGAGCGCATCGCCGAGGTGGTGGCGCTGTGCGACGCGCGCGGGCTGCGCCGCCCGATCGCCAACCAGCCGCTCTACAACCTGTTCGAACGCGGCATCGAGCAGGACGTGCTGCCGACGTCGGCGCGTTGCGGGCTCGGCCAGCTGGTCTACTCGCCGCTGGCGCAGGGTGTGCTGACCGGCAAGTACCAGCCAGGCGTGGCGCCGCCCGCCGGCACGCGCGCCGCCGACGAGCGCGCCAATCAGTTCGTTGGCCGCTACCTCACCGACGAGCGCGTGCGCAAGGCGCAGCGGCTCGTGCAGCTGGCGCAGGCGCACGGCCTGACCGCGACGCAGGTGGCGCTGGCGTTCTGCCTGCGCGCCAACGCCGTCAGCAGCGTGCTGGTCGGCGCCCGCGACGAGGCGCAGCTCGCGGGCAGCCTCGCCGCCGTCGGCGTCGCGCTGGCGTCGCCGGTGCTCGCCGCCCTACAGCAGGAGTTCACGGCATGAACGGCGCGCCGCCGCTCTTGCGCCTGCCGGACGCCGCCGCACTGCGGCAGATGGTGGCGCTGCGCTACGGCCCGCCCGGCCGGCGCGGCTGGGGCCCGACGCTGCGCGACGCCTACGGCTACGTCACCCCCGACGACGTCTACGAAGCGCTGGTCGCCGGCCTCGTAGCACCGGGCATGCGCTGGCTCGACGTCGGCTGCGGCCGCGAGCTGTTCCCCAACAATCCAACGCTCGCCGCGTCGCTGTCGCGCCGCTGCGCGCGCCTCGTCGGCGTCGATCCCGACCCGACGCTGCAGGAGAACCCGTGGGTGCACGAGAAGGTCGCGCAGCCGATCGATGCCTACGACGGCGGCAACGCCTTCGACCTCGTCACGCTGCGCATGGTCGCCGAGCACATCGACGACCCTGAGGCGTGCGCCCGCAGCGTGCACCGCGCGCTGCGCAAGGGCGGTCTCGCCGTGGTGTATACGGTGTTCGCCGGCTCGCCGATGCCGCTGCTGACGCGGCTCGCGCCGATGCGCCTGCGCCACGCCGTCAAGTCGTGGCTGTGGGGCACGCAGCCGAAGGACACGTTCCCGACGCGCTTTGGCATGAACACGCGCGGCGCGCTGCAGCGGCTGTTCGCCGGCCACGGCCTCGTCGAGGAGGCGTTCCTGCGGCTCGACGACTGCCGCACCTTCGCGCGCTTCCGCTCGCTGCTGGAGCTGGAGTTGCGGCTGATGCGCTGCTGCCGCGCGCTCGGCTTGCCGTACCCCGAGCACTGCCTGCTCGGCGTCTACCGCCAGGCCTGAAGCGCGCCGCCCTCGGGTGCAGGGCGGCGGCCTTGCTGCCGGTCGGCTACGGGAATACGAACTTGGCGCGCGCGTCCTTCCACCAACCGCGCCACGCGTCGGCGTCCTCGTGATTCTGGCGCGTCAGCTTGCGCAACGGGTTGGTGACGAGGCGCTGCACGCGCGCATTCCCGGCGCTGCGGCCACCGCGCCCGCCCGTGGCCGAGCGGCCGCCGCCGGCCGACGGCACCTTGCCGAACAGGTCGATGAGCGCGTCCACGCTGGCCTTGTCCTTGATCTGTCCGACGGCGTTGAGCCGTGCCTCGACGATGGCGTTGAAGTTCTCTGCCTCGTCGTTGCCGGCGAACACGCCCTCCGTCAGCGGTCCCACGGCCTTGCTGTCGCCGATGGCGCCGAGCGCTGTGCACAACGCCTGCACGGTCGGCAGCGCTGGCTCCTTTATGGCGATCTCGCGCTGCAGCGCGGCGCCGAGCGGCGTCACGGTCTTCGGCTGCTGCAGCCGGCCGAGCGCCTGGGCGATCGCCCCGCGCACCGTCGGGTCGTTGTCCGTCAGCTTGGCCGCCAGCGTCGCGGCGACGTCCTCGCCGCCGACGGCGGCGAGCTTCTCGATGGCGGCGACCTTCTGCGGCAGCGAGGCCTTGGTCCAGGTCGCCTGGAACTCCTTCAACGCCGCTTTCACGACCTCAGGATCGGCGGGCGGCGGGGGTGGCGTGTCCTTGGCCTTGCCGGCCTCGCCGCCCTTTGCGGGGGCGCCCGCCGGCGCTTCCGGCGCGCCGGCGGCCGGGCGGTTGCCGCCCTTGCCACCGCCGCCTTGGGCCGGCAGGGTCGCGGCGACGAGCAGGGCGAGCAGGAAAGCAGCGGCGCGGCGCATCATGGCGCGCAGGTTACGTCGCGCTGGCGCGATAGCACACCGCAGAATGGCGGGCTCCGGCCACTGGTGCGACCGTTCGCGGGGCTCAGCGGCGCCGCTGCGTCGACGGCGGCGGCACTTCGCGCAGCAGGATGTCGACGCGGCCGCCCTGGCTGGTGACGCGTTCGATCTCGAACAGCTCGGTCGCCTCGACGAGGCTGCTGAGCTTGCCGTAGCCGTAGCTGCGGGCGTCGAAGTCCGGCTGCTGCGACATGATCTTGGCGCCGACGGCGCCGAGGTTGGCCCAGCCGTCGTTGTCTTCGCTGGCTTCGACGGCCCAGCGCAGCAGGTCGACCAGCTTGCGGTCGTGCACCAGTTCGCTCGCCGACTTGCGCTTGGTGCGCGCCTCCTCGGCGTCGGCACTCGGCCCAGCGCCGCGCAGGATGTCGGTGTGCACGAAGCGGTCGCACGCGGTCACGAACGCGCGCGGCGTCTTGCGCTCGCCGAAGCCGATGACCATGAGGCCCTCTTCGCGGATGCGGGAGGCGAGGCGCGTGAAGTCGCTGTCGCTGCTGACGAGGCAGAAGCCGTCGAGCTTGGCGCGGAACAGCAGGTCCATCGCGTCGATGATCAGCGCGCTGTCGGTGGCGTTCTTGCCCACCGTGTAGCGGAACTGCTGGATCGGCTGGATCGCGTGCTCGAGCAGCTGGTCCTTCCAGCTCTTGAGGCTCGGCAGCGTCCAGTCGCCGTAGATGCGCTTGACGATGGCGACGCCATAGTTGGCGATCTCGGCGATCAGGCCCTCGATGGCCTTGGCGGAGACGTTGTCGGCATCGATCAGTACGGCGAAGCGCTTCTGCGGCGTGGCGGAGTCCATGGGGCGGAACAGACGGTACCGCGGCGGCGGGCGGGGTGTGTGCGGGAAGTCGGGGATGCGGACGGGGCCGACGTGGTGGTGGCGCCGTGGGACCTGCTCGATGGCGCTGCCGTCGACGTCGCGGTGCCGGCCGGCACGGTCACCGCCCAGCTGCCCGCCGGCGCCAAGGCCGGGCAGAAGCTGCGCCTGCCCGGCCAGGGCCTCGCCCGCGCCGACGGCAGCCGCGGGGACCTGTTCCTCGTCGTGCGGCTGGGCCTGCCGGAGCCGCTCACCGACGCGCAGAAGGACCTGCTGCGGCAGCTCGGCAAGGACGCGCCAAACGTGCGCGGCGGCGCGGCGCGCTGACATCGCGCGTTCGTGCGCGTCGACGGGCCTCAGCCGTCGACCATGTCGACCGGCAGCTTGGTCGTGGCCGTCTCGCCCGTCCACGCGATGCTGACGATGCGCCAGCCGTCGGCAGTGCGCGCCAACTGGAAGCAGTTGATGCCGCGTTCGAACGGCGGCGCGTCGGGCGCACGGTGGGCGGTGTAGCTGCTCCACGCCAGGAGCAGAGCCGCAAGGGTGGAGGTTCGGCGGTTCTTCGGCGTTCGCATCGTGCCATCGCACGCGATCTCCACGTCGCCGTGCAGCGCTCGGCGGGCGGCTGGCCAGCCGGTGTCCCATCGCGCCTTGCCCACGGCATCCCCCTGCGCCATCGTGCGCCGATGGCGCTGCTGACCCTCAAGGACGTGCAGGTGACGATCGGCGACCGGCGCCTGCTGCAGGGCGCGGCGCTCGTCGTCGGCGAGGGCGACCGCATCGGCCTGCTCGGTCCCAACGGCTGCGGCAAGTCGACGCTGCTGCGCGTGCTGGCTGGCGACCTCGTGCCCGATGCCGGCGAGCGCGCCGTCCGCCGCGACCTGCGCATCGGCTACCTGCCGCAGGAGCCGATCCTGCCGGCGGATGCGCGCGTGCATGACGTCGTCGTCGGCGGCATCGCCGGCCGCGCCGAAGCCGAGGCCAAGTTGCGCGCCGTGCACGAAGCGCTGGCGACCGCGACCGACGCGGCGCGGCTCGACAAGCTGCTGCGCGACCAGCAGCGGCTCGACGAACAGCTCGAACAGCTCGGCGGCCACGACGTCGGTCACCGCGCCGACGCGCTGCTGCAGGCGCTCGGCATGGCGCGACCGGGGGCTCGCTGCGGCGAGCTGTCCGGCGGCGAGAACCGCCGCGTCGCGCTGGCGCGGCTGTTGCTGTCCGAGCCCGAGCTGATGCTGCTCGACGAGCCGACCAATCACCTCGACGCGCAGGTCACCGACTGGCTGGAGACGTTCCTGCTGGAGCGCGAGGTGCCGCTCGTGCTGATCACGCACGATCGTTACTTCCTCGACCGGCTGTGCAGCCGCATCGTCGAGTTCGACCGCGGCACGCTGCACGAGTACGAAGGCAACTACCGCAGCTTCCTGGTGCAGCGCGCCGAGCGCCTCGAGCGCGAGGCCAAGCACGAGTCGGCGCGGCTCAACACGCTGCGGCGCGAGACCGAGTGGGTGAAGCGCGGCCCACCGGCGCGCACGACCAAGGCCAAGGCCCGCATCGACCGCCACGCCGCGCTCGTCGCCGCCGCGCCGCCGCCCGACGCAAGCGAGCTGGAGTTCGCGATCCCCGAGGGGCCGCGCCTGGGCGACTTCGTGCTCCGCTTGCGCGGCGTCGGCAAGTCGTTCGGCGAGCGCACGATCCTCAAGCCCTTCGACCTCGACCTTGGTCCTGGCCAGCGTCTTGGCATCGTCGGCCGCAACGGCGCTGGCAAGACGACCCTGTTGAAGATGTGCCTCGGCCAGCTGGCGCCGGATCAGGGCACGGTCGCGATCGGGCCGACGGTCAAGTACGCCGGCATCGACCAGTCGCGCTCCGACCTGTCGCCGGACAAGACCGTGCTGCAGGAGGTCGCCGGCGGCAACGACTACGTGGTCGTCGCCGGCCGCGGCGTGCGCGTCGAGACGTTCCTCGAGCAGTTCCTGTTCCCCGGCGCGATGAAGCACGCGCGCATCGGCTCGCTGTCCGGCGGCGAGCGCAACCGCGTGCTGCTCGCCAAGCTCCTGTGCGCCGGCGGCAACGTGCTGGTGCTCGACGAGCCGACCAACGACCTCGACCTCGCGTCGTTGCGCGCGCTCGAGGACGCGCTGCTGGCCTTCCCGGGCAGTTCGATCGTCGTCAGCCACGACCGCTGGTTCCTCGACCGCATCGCCACGCGCATCGTGCACCTCGACGGCAGCGGCGACGCGCGCGTGCACGAAGGCGACCTGTCGCTGCTGCTCGAACGGCTCGCCGACGAGCACGCCGCCGCCGAGAAGGTCCGCCAGGAGGCCGAGGCCAAGGCGAAGCTGAAGGCCCTGGCGCAGGCCGCCCAGCAGGTCGCGCCCAAGGCGCGCAAGCTGAGTTCGCGCGAGCAGCAGGAACTTGCGGCGCTGCCGGCGCGCATCGAGGCCGCCGAGGGCGAACTCGCCGCCGTCGACGCCGGGCTCAACGATCCGGCGACCTACGCGGCCGCCGGCAAGGACCGCTTCGACGAGCTGACGAAGAAGCGCAAGGACCTGTTGCCGGCGATCGCCGCGCTGTACGCGCGTTGGGAAGAGCTCGAGGCGCTGACGGCGGCGGGCAAGGGCTAGGAGCCGCCGCTCACTTCGGCACGGTCGGCGGCGTCCAGGCGACGTTGCCGCTCAGTGTCTCCAGGAACGCGACGACCTGGTCGATCTCGGCGTCGCTGAGGCCGCGGTCCAGCAGCAGCGGATCCTTGTTGGGGTTGTCGATGCCGCCACTGGACATCAACTTCACCGCGTCGCGCAGCGCCGCGACACTGCCGTCGTGGAAGTACGGGCCGGTCTTGGCGACGTCGCGCAGCGTCGGCGTCTTGAACTGGCCGGTCTTCGCCGGGTCGTTGAACGCCTTCTCGCCGGCGGCGCCGACGTCCGGCTTCTCGGCCTTCATGCCGATGCCGACGTTGTGGAACAGCTTGTTGGTGAACAGCGGCGGCGTGTGGCAGACGATGCAGCCGGCCTTGCCCGCGAACAGCGCGTAGCCCTGCTTGGCCGCGTCGGACACGGCCTTCTCGTCGCCGGCCTGCCAGCGGTCGAAGGCCGAGTCGCCGCTGCGCAGGCCGCGCAGGAACGACGCCAGCGCCTTGACGATGGTGTCCTCGCTCGGCGCGGCGCCGAACGCCGCCTGGAACGCGCCGACGTACCACTTCACCACGGCGAGGCGCTTGCTCGCCTCCTCGGGCTTGCCGCCGATCTGCGCCTTCCACGCGGCGAGCACGTTGCCCTCGAGGCTCTTGGCGCGGCCGTCCCAGTACAGGCGGTCGAGGTAGCCGACGTTGTGCATCGTCGGCGAGTTGCGCGTGTTCATGCTGCCGTCGTCCTTCTTGGACATGGCGTTGCCGTCGGTGAACGCCTTCTCCGGCAGGTGGCAGGCCGCGCACGCCATTGTGCCGGTGCCCGACAGGCGCGGGTCGAAGAACAACTGCTTGCCGAGCTCGAACTTGGCGAGGCTCAGCGCGTTGTCGGCATTCTCGACCAGCTTGGCGTTGGCGAGGCCGAGCGGCGTCGCGAGCGGGTCGGCTGGCGTCGGCTTTGCGGCCTGCTCAGTGCAGGCCCCGACAGCGAAGAGGAACGCGAGGGAGAGGACGGCGGTCGTGGCGTGGCGCATGCGTTCGGCGTTGGGGGTCTGCCGATCATGGCCGCTTGGCCGGCGCGGCACCAGTCGCCGGTCGCGGCCTCAGAGCCGGCGCAGCTGCCGGATCACGCGCAGCAGCTCGCGATCGCGCGTCGCCTGGTAGGCCATCGAGGCTTCGCGCACGAGGTCGCGCTTGCTGAGGCCGGCGCGGGCGTAGCCCAGGACCGGGTTGTAGGCCGTTGTCGGCAGCGCGGGTTCGTCTGCGGGCAGCATGGCGCGCGCGGCTTCCGACTTGCGCGCCGCAGCTTCGGCAACGGCGACGCCGCGCGCCAGCTTGCGCTCGGCGTGCCGCTGCGCCCGTTCGGCGTCGGCTGCAGCCAGCGCGTCCTTGGCGTCGGTTTCCGCCTTGGCGATGGCCTCGACCGTCAGGTCATCCTTCTCGACGCGCACGACCGACGCCTTGGCGATAGTCAGCTCGCCGCCGATGATGCGCACGACGTACGCGTCCTTGTCCTCCGAAAGCAGCACGCCGCGCACGCAGTCACGCACGGCGTTTTCCGCGGCCTCTGGCGTCGAACTCGGCTCGGCGAACCAGAAGGTGTCGGCTTTGGCGGGGAGCGCGGCGAAGAGCGCGCACAGGACGGCGGGAGAGCGCATCATCACAGGCTAACGCGGCGCGGCGATCCGTGGGGGGAACGGTACATCCGCGCAGTAGACAGGCGCAGAAACGCTGGTGACATTGTGTCTTCCCATGCGCGTTGTTTTCGTCGCCTCGTTGTTCGTCGTTGCCGTTGCTGCCCAGGCACCGTCCCAGTTCGTCGACCCGACCTCCGGCACACGCTGGCGCGGTGATGCCGCCATCTGGCGCGCCGAGCATGGCGGGTTCGTCGGTTCGTCGGTCGGTCGCGACCTGCGCGCCAACTCGTTCCTCGCGCTCGACGGCGCGACGCCGGCCGACTTCGAGTTGACCGCGCACGTGCGCTTCGAGGGCGACAACAACGGCGGCGTGCAGTACCGCAGCCGCGAACTGCCCGGCGGCGACATGGCTGGCTACCAGTGCGACCTGCACCCGCAGCCGGAGTACACGGCGATGCTCTACGACGAGCACGGCGAGGGCATCGTCGCGCAGCACGGCCAGTTCGTGCGCTGGTCGGACGCCGGCAAGCAGGTTGTCGGCGCGCTCGCGTCGCCGCGCCGGCGCGACCTCGCGCAGTGGCACCAGCTGCGCATCGTCGCCAAGGGCCGGCTGTGCTGGCACGAGTGGGATGGCCGTGTCGTCACCGCGTTCGTCGACGAGCGCGCGCAGGCGCCGCGGCAGGGCGTGCTGGCGCTGCAGCTGCACGGCGGCAGTCCCGCGAGCCTGTTCGTGCGCGACCTCGCGCTGCGCGCGTTTGCCGACGCGACCGCCATGGACGTCGCCGTGCCGACGCCGGCGGCGGTGCGCGCGCTGCTGCGCGTCGAGGCGATGGCCAAGGCGCAGAAGGCGACCGCCGGCCCGGCGACCAGCTGGATCTGGGACGACAAGGCCGACGCCGACGACGAACTGTTCTTCCGCCGCGTCGTGACGCTGGCCGCGCCGCCGGAGAGCGCGCAGCTGATCGTCGCCTGCGACAACCACTGCAAGGTCTATCTCAACGGCGACAAGGTCGGCGAGGGCGACGCGTGGGATCGCCCGCTGCGCCTCGACGTCGCCAAGAAGCTGCGCGCCGGCGACAACGTGCTCGCCGTGCACGGGTGGAACGACGGCGGCCCGGCGGGACTCGCCGCGCAGCTGGCGTGGCGCGGCGGTGGCGCCGACGGCGGCGTCGGCAGCGACGCGTCGTGGTCGGTCGGCGCCGACGACCCCGACGGCTGGAACGCCGCGGTGGCGGCGCCCGCCGGCTTCGCGCCGGCGACCGCGCTGGGTCTGATCGGCAGCCCGGCGCTGCCGTGGTCGCGCAGCGTCGACGCCGGCGCGTTCGCCGCGACGACGCGCCCCGACGCGCCGCAGGTGGCGGTCGTCGACACGCGCGCGATGTTCACCGTCGGCGACGCGCCGATCACCCGCATCGTCGACGTGCCCAAGGCCTTCGGCAGCTGGGTCGGCCTCGGCGCCGACCCCAAGGGCCGCATCTACGCCAGCGCGCAGGAAGGCGGCCTGTACCGCGTCACGCCGGCCAAGGAACTCGGCGAGCTGTCGACGATCGAGCGCGTGCCGGTCCAGCTCGGCGGCGCGCACGGCATGTTGTGGCACAAGGACGCGCTGTACGCCGTGGTCAACGGTGGCGACTCGGGGCTCTACCGCCTGACCGACACCAACGCCGACGACGTGCTCGATCGCGTCGAGTTGCTGCGCAAGTTCGAGGGCGCTGGCGAGCACGGTCCGCATTCGGTGTTGGTTGCGCCCGACGGCGTGCACCTGCTGGTCGTCGCCGGCAACCACACCAAGCTGCCGCAGCTGGCCCGCAGCCGCGTGCCGACGAACTGGGCCGAGGACCGGTTGCAGCCGCGCCTCGACGACCCGCACAAGTACTGGGAAGGCATCTCGCCGCCCGGCGGTTGGGTCTGCCAGTGCGACGTCGACGGCGTGGAGTTCGAACTGATCACGACGGGCTTCCGCAACCCGTACGACGCCGTTGCGCTGCCGACCGGCGAGGTCGTCGTCTACGACGCCGACATGGAGTGGGACATGGGCCTGCCGTGGTACCGCCCGACGCGCCTGCTGGCGATGGTCAGCGGCGTCGACTACGGCTGGCGCATCGGCAGCGCCAAGTGGCCGACCGACTACCCCGAGGTGCTACCGCCGCTCGTCGACCTCGGCCCGGGTTCGCCGACCGGCATGGTCGCGCATGCCGGCCCACAGCCAGCGGTGCTCGCGCTCGATTGGACGTTCGGCACGCTCTACCGCGACGGTCGCCCGTGGCTCGTCGGCGCGCCGTTCGCGCTGACCGATGCGGTGGTGGTCGGGGACGCGACATACGTGGCGACCGGCGGCCGCGGCCTGCCGTCGACGCTGGTGCGGTTGCCATTCGGTGACGCGCCGGGGATCGCGGGCGCTGGCCCGCGCGCGGTGTGGGGCGGCCGCGACGAGTGGACGGCAACCGAAGCGCGCACGCCGCAGGCGATCCTGGCCAGCGTGCCGGCGCATGCCGGCGGCAACGGCTTCATGCAGCGTCTGCCCGCCGTGCGCGCGCGCGTCGCGCTCGAACGTCTGCCGGTCCCCGGCTGGCGCGCTGCTGCGCTCGCGGTCGACGCGAAGGCGCCGGAACGCAGCTTCGCCGGCTTGCTGGCGCTCGCGCGCCAGGGCGAAGCCGCCGACGTGCAGCCGCTGCTCGACGCGCTCGGTCGCTTCGCGTTCGCCGAGCTGTCGCGCGACGAGAAGATCGCATGGCTGCGCGTGCACGCGCTGGCGCTGTTGCGCCAGGGCCCGGCGAACGACGCCCAGCGCGCGCTGGTCGCCGAGCGCCTGCTGCCGCTGTTCCCGGCCGGCGACGAACGCCTCGACCAGGACCTCGCCGAGCTGCTCGCGCACGTGCAGGCGCCGGGCCTGGTCGACAAGGCCGTGCCGATGCTGGCGACGATGCGGCCGACGCCGACTCCCGCCTGGGCGCAGATCGGCAAGCAGACCGACGTCTACGGCACGCAATACGGCGGCGTGATCGACGCGATGGCCGCGGCGATGCCGCCGATCGGCCAGCTGGCGGTCGCCGACGCGCTGCGCACGGTCGCCGATGGCTGGACGCAGGAGCAGCGCGCGACGTACTTCCGCTTCCTCGGTGCTTCCCGCAAGCAGAAGGGTGGCTCCAGCTACGACGGCTTCATCAAGCGCATGATCGACGCGGCGTGGACGACGTGCGCGCCGGAGGAGCAGCAGGCGATCGCGGCGGTGGTGCAGGAAGCCAAGGCCGAGCCGCCGCGCTTCGTGTCGACCGCGCCCAAGGGCCCCGGCCGCGACTGGCAGCTCGCCGACGCCGACGCGCTGCTGGCCGACGGCCTCAAGGGCGCCGACCTGCGCAGCGGCCGCAACTTGTTCCACGCGACCAGCTGCGCGTCGTGCCACTACTTCGCCGGCGAGGGCGGCAACCACGGCCCCGACCTGACCAGCCTCGGCAACAAGTTCAGCGCGCGCGACGTGCTGGAGGCGATCCTCGAGCCGAGCAAGGTCGTCAGTGACCAGTTCTCCGGCCAGGTGGTGACGAAGAAGGACGGCTCGACGCTGTTCGGCCACGCGGTCAAGACCTTCCACGGCGATGACGAGGTCTACGAGGTGATGCCGGCGACCGCCGACGCCAAGCTCGTGCGCCTGCCGGTCGCCGAGGTGGTCAAGGTCGAGCGCGCGCCGCAATCGCCGATGCCGGCCGATCTCGTCGACCAGTTGTCGGCGGCGGAGGTGCGCGACCTGCTGGCGTACCTGCTCTCCCGTGGGCAGGCCGGCAAGTAGCGGCGCGCGGCGCGCCGGCGCCGCCGTTCGCTTGCCGCCGCCGTGCGCGCGCCCGATGCTGCCCGCATGAGCGAGAACTCGACGAAGCCACCCAGCGGCATGCGCGACTTCCTGGCCAACGACGTGGCGCGGCGCCGCCATGTGCTCGGAGTCGTTCAGCGCGTCTATGAGTCGTTCGGCTTTGTGCCGCTCGAGACGCCGACGATCGAGAACCTGACGACGCTGCTCGGCAAGTACGGCCCCGAGGGCGACCAATTGCTGTATCGGATCCTGCACCGCCGCGAACGGCTGCAGCGCGCGCTCGCCGTGCCCGCGCCGACCGAGCTCGATCTGTCGGACGAGGGGCTGCGCTTCGACCTGACGGTGCCGCTCGCGCGCGTCGTCGCCAACTACCGCGATCTGCCGGCGTACTACAAGCGCTACCAGATCCAGCCGGTGTGGCGCGCCGACCGGCCGGCGAAGGGGCGCTTTCGCGAGTTCTACCAGTGCGACGTCGACATCACCGGCACGAAGTCGGTGGTCGCCGACGCCGAGGTTTGTGGCGCGGTGGCCGCTGTGCTGGAGCAGCTTGGCTTCACCGAGTTCGCCATCCACGTGAACCACCGCGAGTTGCTGCGCGCGTTCGTGCTCGCCGCCGGGTTGACGGCCGAGCAGGAAGCGCCGGCGCTGATAGCGCTCGACAAGCTCGACAAGGTCGGCCGCGATGGCGTGCTGCAGGAGCTGGCGCAGAAAGGCTTCAATTTCGGCGTCGGCGAGACGCTGCTCACGGCGTTGGAGCGCGCGCGCCAGCCCGGCGCGCTCGCCGACCTCGCCGCGCAGCCAGGCCCGTTCCAAGCGCCAGCACACGCGCTGCAGGAACTGTTCGCGGTCGCGGCCGAGGGACCGGCGGGCAAGCGGCTGGTGTTCGATCCGACGCTGGCTCGCGGCCTGTCCTACTACACGGGGCCGATCTTCGAGATCGCCTGCGCTGGGCTCGCGGGCTCGATGGGCGGCGGCGGCCGCTACGACAACCTGATCGGCATGTTCAAGAAGCAGCAGGTGCCGGCGGTCGGCTTCTCGCTCGGCCTCGAGCGCGTGCTGCTGGTGATGGAGGAACGCGGCATGTTCCCGCCGCTTGGCGTCGGCCCGCAGGTGCTGCTGTGCCGCATGGCCGATGTGCCGGCGGCGGCGGCGGTGCAGGTGGCGACGGCGCTGCGCAGCCAGGGGCTGCGCGTCGAAGTGTTCGCCGACACGCCGCAGATGGGCAAGCAGTTGGGTTACGCCAACACGCTCGGCGCGCCGTTCGCGGCCATCCTCGGCACGGCGGAACTGGCGGCCGGGACCGTGGCGCTCAAGCACCTGCAGAGCGGTGAACAGGTAGCGGTGGCGGTTGTCGACGTGGCGCGGCACGTGGCGCAGCGGAGTTGAGGCGGTGGGAGGGGAGCGCCGACGCCGCGACGGTTGCCCTGTCGTCGCGATGGCGTTGCCAGCCTCGCCGAGGCCAGCGCGGGCGTCAGCCAGCCATGCCGGCGCCCCAAGGCCCGCCGCGCCGCCCGGCCAACCAAGCCTCTGCGCCGTCAACCCCTCAGTGCGCCGACAGCCACGTCCGCCCGCAGCCAACCGCCACTTCGAGCGGCACGTGCAGCTGCGCCGCGCCGATCATTGCGTCGCGGACCAACTGCTCGACCGCCGACCGCTCGTCATCCGGCACGTCCAGCACCAGCTCGTCGTGCACCTGCAGCAGCAACTTCGCCTGTAGCCCGCGCTGCCGCAGGCCGGCGTGCACCGCCAGCATCGCCCGCTTGATGATGTCCGCGGCGGCGCCCTGGATCGGCGTGTTGACGGCCATGTTCTCGGCGGCGATGCGCTGCATGGCGTTGGTCGAGTCGATGTCCGGCAGCGGCCGGCGCCGGCCGAACATCGTCCAGACCTCCTTCTTCTCGCGCGCCTGCTGCAGCGAGCCATCGAGGTAGCGCTTCACGCCGGGAAGCGCCCGGAAGTACGTGTCGATGAACTTCTTCGCCTCCGGCGGCTTCATGCCGGTCTCGGCGGCGAGCCGCGAAGCGCCCATGCCGTACATCAGGCCGTAGTTGATCACCTTGGCCTGGTTGCGCAGCTCGGGCGTGACCATCGCCGGCAGCAGGCCGTGCACGATCGCGGCGGTGCGGGCGTGGATGTCCTCGCCGCGCGTGAACGACTCGACCATGGCCTTGTCGCCCGACACATGCGCCAGGATGCGCAGCTCGATCTGGCTGTAGTCCGCTGACAGCAGCTGCCAGCCCGTGCCACGCGCGACGAAGGCGCTGCGGACCTTGCGACCTTCCTCGGTGCGGATCGGGATGTTCTGCAGGTTGGGGTCTTCGCTGCTGAGCCGGCCGGTTGCGGCGACCGCCTGGTTGAGCGTCGTGTGGACGCGGTGGCTCGCCGCGTCGATCAGCGTCGGCAGGCTGTCGACGTAGGTGCCCTTGAGCTTGGTCAGCTGGCGCCACTCGAGCACCAGCTGGGGCACCTCATGGTGCTTGGCCAGCTTCTCCAGCACCTCGTGGTCGGTCTTGTACTGGCCGGTCGCCGTGCGCTTGGGCTTCTGCAGGTCAGCGAGACGGTGCACTTCGAGCTCGTCGAAGAGCACGACGCCGAGCTGCTGCGGCGAGCCAAGGTTGAACGGCTTGCCGGCGCGCTCGTGCACGCGCAGCTCCAGCGATTCGATGCGCGCTTGCATCTCGCGGGCGACGCCGGCGAGGTGGCCCTCGTCGAGCGCGATGCCTTCCCACTCCATGTCGAGCAGGACCGGCAGCAGCGGCAGCTCCAGCTCGCGGTAGATCGCCTCGACGCCGCTCGCGGTCACCTTGGCGCGCAGCGGCTCCCAGAGGCGCAGCGTCAGGTCCGCCTCCTCGCAGACGAAGTTGGCGACCAGCATTGGGTCAAGCTCGGCGAAGGTGCGCTGCTTCTTGCCTGTGCCGAGCAGTTCCTTGGCCGAGGTCTTCTTGAACGCGAACTCGCGCAGCGCCAGGGCGTCGAGGTCGTGGTCGGCGACCCCCGCGTCGCAGCAGTAGCTGGCCAGCATCACGTCGTCGACGATTCCGGCGAGCGTCAGGCCGACCGTGCGCAGCGCCGCCATCAGCTTCTTGGCGTCGTGCGCGATCTTGCGCGGGCTCGCGTCAGCGAGCCACGGCGCCAGCGCGGCGAGCGCCGCGTCGCGGCCGCCGGTCGCTGCGGCGCCGTCGAGCGGCACATACGTCGACACGCCCGGCGCCGTGGCGAACGCGAGGCCGAGAAGCCGGCGCTGGCGGATCGTCGGCCCGCTGGCCTCGGCGGCGATGGCGACATGCGGCGCCGCGCGCAGCGCAGCGAGCAGTTCGTCGAGCTCTGCCGGCGTCTTCGCCAGTCGGTACGTCTGCGCCACGTCGGCCTGCGGCGCCGGCCGGCTGGCGAGGTCCTTCAGCAGGTTGCCGAAGTCGAGGCGCTGGAAGAGCGGCCGCAGCTTCTCGGCATCCGGATGGGGGGGCGGGATGTCCTCGGGCTGCACGTCGAGCGGCACGTCGGTGTGCAGCGTGACCAGCTTGCGGCTGAGGTCGGCGAGGTGGCGGTTCTCGGCCAGCGAGGCCTTGATCGCCGGCTTCTTCACTTCGTCGAGCCGTTCGTACACGCCCGCCAGCGAGCCGAACTGCTTCAGCAGCTCGACGGCGGTCTTCTCGCCGACCTTGGGCACGCCCGGCACGTTGTCGGAGCTGTCGCCCATCAGCGCCAGCAGGTCGCCCATCGCCGTCGGCGGCACGCCCCACTTCGCCTCGCACGCGGCCGCGTCGACGATCTCGGGCTTCGCCGTCGAGCTGCGCAGGTTCCACAGCTTCACGTCGTCGTCGACGATCTGGAGGAAGTCCTTGTCGGCGGTGACCAGGAACACCTCCATGCCCGCGCGCTTGGCCCGCAGCGCCATCGTCGCGATGACGTCGTCGGCCTCGTGGCCGTCGCTGTCGATCAGCCGCAGGCCGAAGCCCTCGGTCGCCTCCTTGATGTCGGCGAGTTGCGCGACCATCTCGTCGGGCATCTTCTCGCGCGTCGACTTGTACTCCGGGTAGAGCTTGGTGCGCTCCAGGTCGGCGGTCGGGCCGTCGAAGGCGATCGCGACCGCGTCGGGCTGCTCGCGCTCGAGCAGCGCGCGCAGCGTCGTGCAGAAGCCGTAGGTCGCCGCCGTCGGCTGGCCCTCGCGGTTGGTCAGCGGCGCGCGGCCAGCGCCCTGGAAGGCGAAGAAGCTGCGGTAGGCGAGGGCCGTGCCGTCGATCAGGAAGAGGCGCTTCCGCATGCGGCGGTTGTAGCCGCGGTCCGGTCCGCGGGCCAAGTGCGGATGCGCCGCGGCGAACATGCGGCTATAGATCCAGGTCGCGTGCGAGGCGCTCTCGGCGGTGCTGCGCTGCCATCGGGGCCTCGCCATGTTCGTCCTCGTCCAGGAGATCCGCCATGCGCTTGCCCCGTTTCGTCGCGGGGGCCGTTCCCGCGCTCCTGACCGTCATCGTCCTCGCTGCGCCCGTCGCCGCCCAGACGGCGCCGTCGCCCGGCCAGTGGTTTCCCGCGCGCCACGACAGCGGCGACCACGACAATCCGACGCCGGTCGAAGGCGTGGTCTGGCGCGACATCGTCACTGCCGGCCAGGGCTCGTCGTGGCTGCGGCTCGAGTTCCAGCGCTGGAGCCTCGGCCGCGGCAGTTACCTGCGCGTCGTGTCGCTGGCCGACGGCGACTTCCAGACGCTGCACGCCGAGCACGTCGAGCAGTGGCAGTCGACGAGCGCCTACTTCAACGGCAATGCCGTGCTGCTCGAACTGGTCGCCGGACCGCGCACCAAGGGCAACCGCGTCGCCGTCGACCGCGTGCTCGCCAGCGACCTGCCCGGTGACAACAGCGAGGACTCGATCTGCGGCACGCAGGACAACCGCACGCCATCGACGAACGCCGCCGTCGGCCGCATCTTCTCGATCGGCTGCACGGGCTGGATCATCGGCAACGCGGCGGGCGGTTCGACGACCGACAAGCTGCATCTTTCGGCGGGTCACTGCTACGGCACCGGGCAGGTGCTGCAGTTCGCGGTGCCGGCGTCCAATGCGAACTGCTCGCTGGTCATGCCGCCGGCGGCGAAGCAGTTCTCGATCGACTCCGCCAGTTCGCAGTACGTCAACGGCGGCGTCGGCAACGACTGGTGGGTCTTCCGCTGCTTCCCCAACTCGACGACCGGGCGCACGAGTTGGCAGGAGCAGGCAGCAGCCTTCACGCTGGCGACCACCGCCCCGGCGGCCGGCACGACGCTGCGCAATCACGGCTGCGGTGTCGATGGCACCAGCGCCAACAACGCCACCGGCAACAGCTGCGCGTGCGCGGCCACTGCGGGCACGGGCGCGCGCAACCAGACGCAGCAGACGCACACCGGCACGGTCAGCAGCATCTCGGGCACGGCGATCAACCACACGATCGACACCTGCGGCGGCAACTCCGGCTCGGTGCTTTCGGTCGACGCGACCGGGGTGGCCGTCGGCATCCACTCGCACGGCGGCTGCACGTCGACCGGCGGCGCCAACGCCGGCACGGCCATGACCAACTCGGGCCTGCGGGCGGCGCTGACGGCGATGGGCTCCGCTGCGCCCGCGAACGACAACTGCAGCGGCGCGGTGACGATCGGCGTTGGCGTCACCGGCGTGCTGTCGACGGCGGCGGCGACGACCTCGACGCCGGCCTTCGGCTGCGGCACCGGCGGCAAGGACCTGTGGTACCGCTACACGACCAACTGTGCTGCCACGGTGACATTCCACACCTGCTCGGCGAGCACCAACTTCGACACCGTGCTGCAGGTCTACCGCGGCAGCTGCACGTCGCTGACGTCGCTCGGCTGCAACGACGACTGGACCGGCTGCTCGTCGACCAGCCGGTCGCGCGTGCAGGTCACGGTCACGGCCGCGACCACGTTCTTCATCCGCGTCGGCGGCTACAACGGCGCGTCGGGTTCGTTCGTGCTCAACGTCGCCAACTCGACGTGTCCGTGAGCCGGCGGCGCGCCGGCGCTCACCGCGACAGCAGCTTGAGCGCCGCGAAGCCGCCGATCAGCAGCAGCGTGCCGGCGATCGTCACGAGGCCGAAGCGCTTCGCGATGAAGTCCTTGATCGGCGGCCCGAAACGGCGGAACAGCCACGCGACCAGGAAGAAGCGCGCGCTGCGGCCGACCACCGAGGCGATGACGAACATCAGCACGTTGGTGCCGAAGACGCCGGCGGTGATGGTGATCACCTTGTAGGGGATCGGCGTGAACGCGGCGACAAACACGATCCAGAAGTCGTACTGCTTGTAGAGCTCGCCGACGTGGTCGAACGTCGCCTGCGAGAAGACGTAGGTCAGGAAGAAGCCGCTGACCCACTGCAGGTCCCAGAGGAACGCGCCGATCCCGTAGCCAGCGAGCCCGCCGAGCACCGAGGCGAGCGAACACCACGCCGCGAACACGAAGCCGCGCTGGCGGTCGCCGATGCACAGCGCGATCAGCAGCACATCGGGCGGGATCGGGAAGAAGCTGCTCTCGGCGAAGCTGAGCGCGAACAGCGCCGGGATCGCGTACGGCGTCTCGGCCCAGTGCAGCACCCAGTCGTACAGGCGGCGCAGCGGGTTCTTCTTGTTCGAGGCGATCGGGGCGTCGGACATGGTCGGTGGCGGCGGAGTGGGCGCAGGCCGTCAAGCCGGCCGCAACTCGTGGACGTCGAGCACGACTGGGCCCTCTTCGCCGCTGCGGGCGAGGCGCGGGCTGAACACGACGGTCCAGGGGCCCTTGTCGCGGCAGAGCTCGTCGAAGCGACGGTGCCCACGCAGCACGCGCGCTGGCAGGATCACGCCGCCTTCGACGAGGCGCAGGCGCGCGTCGAACCCACGCGCGTCGAGGCTCGGCAGCCCGACCGAGCGCACGCCGTCGGCGCGAAAGCGCGGCCGCGGCGCGCCGTTGCCGAACGGGCCGAGCTGGTCGAGCTTGCGGATCGTGTGCGGGTCGAGCTCGGCGAACGTGGCGGCGCCGTCGACGGCGACCGTCGCCGTCTCCGGCGTCAGTTCCGTGCAGGCGACCTGGAAGCGCGCCTTGAAGGCTTCGAAGCGGTCAAGGCGCACTTCGAGTCCGGCGGCGGCGGCGTGGCCGCCGTGGGCGATGAGGTGCTCGCCGCAGGCGGCGAGCGCGTCGCGCAGGTTGACGCCGGACGAGCAGCGGCCGGAGCCGCGGCCGACATCGCCGCGGAAGGCGACGAGAAGGGCCGGCTTGCCGGTCGCCTCGGCGACGCGCGCGGCGACGATGCCGAGCACGCCGGGATGCCATTGGTCGCTGCCGAGCACGACGGCGGGGCCGGTCTCCTTCGCCGCCAGCTGCAGGGCCTCGTCCTGCATCTGGCGCTCGACGCGCCGGCGCTCCTCGTTGTGGCGCTCGAGCACCTTGGCGGCTTCCTGGGCCTCGCGCAGGCCGGGCGCGCACAACAGCTGCACGGCGTCGTTGCCGTGGCCGACGCGGCCGGCGGCGTTGATCAGCGGCGCCAGGCGGAAGGCGATGTCCTCGACGTCGGCGCCGCGGTGTTGCAGGCCGGCGGCGTCCATCAGCGCGCGCACGCCGGGGTTGCGGCTTTGCGCGAGGCTGCGCAGGCCGTGGTGCACCATCGTGCGGTTCTCGCCGCGCAGCGGCGCGACGTCAGCGACGGTGCCGAGCGCGACGTAACCCATCGCGTCGAGCAGGAACTCGGCGAACTCGGCGCTCTGCAGCAGGTTCCGGCTCAGCGAGCCGGCGAGCGCTGTGGCGAGGCGGAAGGCGACGCCGCAGCCGGCGAGGTCGCGGTCGGGGTAGCCGGCGTCGGGCAGGCGCGGGTTGAGCACCGCGTAGGCAGCGGCGACGTTGTCGTTGGTGCCATGGTGGTCGGTGACGATGACGTCGATGCCGGACTGCTGCAGCTCGGCGATCGGGCCGACGGCGTTGGTGCCGTTGTCGACCGAGATCACCAGTTTGTGGCCGCCCTGCTTCACGGCGTCGACGCTGGCGCGCGAGAACGAGTAGCCGTCCTTGCGGTCAGGGATGAACGGCTTGCTGGTCGCCGACACCAGGCGGAAAAACTTGTGCAGCAGCACGGTGCCGCTGATGCCGTCGACGTCGTAGTCGCCGTGGATCAGGATCGACTCGCCGTTGCGCAGCGCCTGGCGGATGCGGTCGACTGCCTTCGGCATGGCGCGGAAGGCGAACGGATCGTGCAGCGACGCGAGGTCGGGCCGCAGGTGGCGCTTGACCGCCTCGGGCGAGTCGAGGCCGCGCGCCATCAGGGCGCGCACCAGCAGCTCGGGCAGCCCGACGGTCCGCGCCAACGCCTGTTCGCGCGGATCCGGCTCAGGCGGCTTCGGGGCGGTGCTGGGCATGCGGGCGCGGTATGGTAGCCGCGGCTTCCGTCATGCCCAGAACCGACTCCGACCGTTCGCAGGCCCTGCGGCACTTGCCGCCTGTCGACCAGATCCTGCGTCTGGACGCGCTCGCCGGCTGGCCGCGGCCGCTGCTGCTGCGCGAGGCGCGCGCCTGGCTGGACGCCGCGCGCGCGGCGGCGCTGGCCGGCACGCTCGACGCCGCGAGCTTGCAGGCGCAGGCGGCGCCAGCGGCGCTGGCGGCGGCGATCGCGGCCCGCTGCGCCGAGGCAAATCGCCGGCGGCACCAGCGCGTCTACAACGCCACCGGCATCGTGTTGCACACGGGCATCGGCCGCGCGCCGCTGCCGCGCGCCGCGGTCGACGCGCTGGTCGACGCCGCTGGCTACGCGGTGGTCGAGGTCGATCCGAGCACCGGCCAGCGCGACCAGCGCGAGGTCGCCGTGGCCGCGTTGCTGCGTGAGCTGACCGGCGCCGAGGGCGCGCTGGTGGTCAACAACAATGCTGCCGCGACGACGCTGATGCTGACCGCGCTGACCGCTGGCCGCGAGGTCGTGGTCTCGCGCGGCGAACTCGTGGAAATCGGCGGCGGCTTCCGCATGCCCGACGTCATGCGCCGTGCCGGCTGCGACATGGCCGAGGTCGGCGCGACCAACAAGACGCACCTGCGCGACTTTGCCGAGGCGACCAACGAGCGGACGATCGCCTACCTCAAAGTTCACCCGAGCAACTACCGCATCGAGGGCTTCGTCGGCACGCCGTCGGTCGCCGAACTGGTCGGACTCGCAGCGCCAAAGGGCTTGATGGTGCTCGACGACCTCGGCTCGGGCCTGTTCTGGAACCAGCCGCTGCCGGGCCTCGAGGACGAGCCGAAGGTCGCCGACAGCCTCGGCGCTGGCGCGCACGTCGTCGCGGTGTCTGGCGACAAGCTGCTCGGCGGACCGCAGTGCGGCATCCTGCTCGGCAAGGCGGAACTGCTCGCGAAGTGCCGCGCGCATCCCGTCTACCGCGCCGTCCGCTGCGACAAGCTGACGCTGGCGGCGCTCGAAGCGACGCTGCGGCTGTACCGCGACGGCGAGCCGCTGCGCGAGGTGCCGACGTTGCGCATGCTGGCGGCGGTCGGCGACGAACTGCGCGCCCGCAGCGAAGCGCTCGCCGGCAAGCTGTCGGCGCTGGGCGCGCGCGTCGTCGCCAGCGACTCGTTCGCCGGCTCGGGCGCCAACCCGGCGCGGCCGCTGCCGAGCTTTGCCGTCGCGATCCGCGGCGGCGACCTGCAGTGCGACGCGCTGCGCGCGGCGCGGCCGGTCGCGGTGTTCGCGCGCGTCGCCGACGGCGACGTGCTGCTGGATGCGCGCACGCTGCTGGTGGAGGATCTGGACGCCGTCGCCGCCGCGGTGTTTGCGGCGTGGCCGGCGCGCAAGCCCGCATGAACCCCGCACCCGACAAACGCCTCACGCGCTACGCCTCCGGCTCGGGTTGAGCCGCCAAGCTGCCGCCGGGGAGCCTCGGGCAGGTTCTCCAGAAGCTCGGTCCGATCGACCATCCCGACCTGCTCGCGGGCCACCGCGGCTTCGAGGATGCGGGGATCTTCCGTCTCGATGGCGAGCGCGCGCTCGTGCAGACGGTCGACTTCTTTCCGCCGATGGTCGACGACCCGCGCTGGTTCGGCCGCATCGCCGCGGCCAACTCGCTGTCGGACGTCTATGCCATGGGCGGCCGGCCGATCACCGCGATGAACCTCGTCGGCTGGCCGCGCGACCTCGACCTCGAACTGCTCGGCGAAGTGCTCGCCGGCGGGCTCGAGAAGACGGTGGAGGCAGGCGCCGTGCTGTGCGGTGGCCACTCGGTGGTGGACCAAGAGATCAAGTTCGGCCTGTCGGTCACCGGCCTCGTGCAACCGCAGCGCTTCTGGCGCAATGGCGGCGCGCTGGTCGGCGACGCGCTGGTGCTGACCAAGCCGCTCGGCATCGGTCCGGCGACGACGGCGATCAAGCGCGACGTCGCCACGCCGGCGCTGATCGCGAAGGCGATGGCGCAGATGGCCATGCTCAACAAGGCGGCGTGCGAGGCGGTTCTCGACTTGCCGGTGCACGGCGCGACCGACGTCACCGGCTTCGGCTTCGTCGGGCACGCGTGCGAGATGGCTGAGGGCGCGGGGCTTGCGCTCGACTGTGAGGCGGCGGCGCTGCCGCTGCTGGACGGCGTGCTCGACGTCGTCCGCGCGGGCGTGATGTCCGGCGGCTGTAGCCGCGGCAAGCAGCACTTCGGCCCGCGCGTCGCGATCGGCGCCGGCGTCGATCCAGCGGTCGCCGACCTCGTGTTCGACGCCGAGACCTCGGGCGGGCTGCTGCTCGCCGTGCCCGAGACGGCCGTCGGCAAGGTGGTGCAGCGCCTGCGCGCAGCCGGCGCGATCAGCCAGGCGGTCGTCGGTCGCTTCGTGCCGCGCCCGGCCGGGGCGCCGGCGCTGACGCTGCGCTGAGCGGGTTGTGCCGCGGCGTCGCGCTCAGAGTCCGAGCCGGCCCTTCTGCGTCGCGTCGAGATCGGGCGTGACGGTGGCGCCGTGGCCTGTCAGGTCGACGACGTGCTCGTGCGTGCAAGACGCGCGTCGTGGGCGCACCGGCCGCTCCTCGGCGAAGCGCGGCGGCCCCTCGGCTTCCTCGGCGGCTGGCCGAAGCGACCGTCGGCGATCAGTTCGTCGGCGGCGGCTCCGCCGAACCCTTCGCCTCGCGCTCCTGCTGCAACTCGCCGAGCAGCTTGGTCATGCGCGCAGCGCCGCCCATGCCCTCGTCGAAGACGAACTCGAGGCGCGGGATCGTGCGCGTCGCCAGGCCCTTGCCGACCTCGCGCTGCAGCATGCCGCGGGCGCGGGCGAGCACCTCGCCGCTCTGGGCGCGGGCCTTGGCTTCACCAAGCGCAGTGGGAGCGAGCACCGACCAGTACGCCTTGCAGACGGTGAACTCGGCGTCGAGTTCGACGCGCGAGATGGTGACGAAGCCGAGCTTGGGGTCGCCGATCTCGCGCTGCAGCAACTGGGCGAGGTGTTGCTTGATCTGTTCCTGCAGGCGGGCGATGCGGCGGTCGTTCATCGGTCCATCTGCGGCGAGATGATCTCGAGCTGGTGGTCGACGAGTGTGCCGTCGCGCCATTCGTTGAGCTCGTTGATCAAGTGGTCCATGGTGCTGTTGAGGTGCTGCGTGTCGCTGCCGGCGACAACCGCGCCGAGCGTGGCGACGGTGGTGGCGTCGAGGTCCTCGATCTCGGCGACCGACACGTTGAACGAGCGGTGCAACCGGTCCTTCAGCGCCTTGATGGCGTTGCGCTTGTCCTTCAGCGACTCCGCGTACGGGATCTCGAGGGTGAACTGCAGCACACCGACGTAGAGCATCGTCGTTCCTCGTGTCGCGGCGTCGCCGGGCGTCACTCGTCCCCAAGTGTGCGCTTGACGAGCTCGATCTGCACGAACTCGAGCACGTCGCCGACCTTGATGTCCTGGTAGCCGTCGAGCGTCATGCCGCACTCCAAGCCGGCCTTGACGTCGCGGACGTCCTCTTCGACGCGACGCAGGCTGCCGATTTTGCCGCTCCAGACGACTGCGCCGTCGCGGGAGAGGCGCACGATGGCGCTGCGCTTGACGATGCCATCCGTCACGCGGCAGCCGGCGATGGTGCCGAACTTGCTGCTCTTGAAGGTCGCCTTGACCTCGGCGTGGCCGATGACGTTTTGCACTTCCTGCGGCTTGAGCAGGCCTTCCATGGCCGCCTTCACCTGGTCGAGCAGTTCGTAGATGACGTCGTAGTAGCGGATCTCGACGCCCGCGATCTCGGCGGCCTGGCGGGCGCTGCTGTCGGCGATCGTGTTGAAGCCGACGATGACGGCGCCCGATGCCTCGGCCAGGCTGACGTCGGTCTCGTTGATGCCGCCGAGCGCGGAGTGCACGAGGTTGACCCGGACCTCCGGCGTCGACAACTCCTCGAGGCACTTCTTGAGCGGCTCCAGCGAGCCCATCGCGTCCGCCTTGAGGATCAGCTTGATCTCCTGGGTGTTCTTCTCGGCCAGCTTGGCCGACAGCGTCTCCAGGGTGACCGCCGAGCGCTCGGCGCGCGACAGCTCGCGGATGCGGCGCTGGCGCTCCTCGACGACCTCGCGGGCCTTCTTGGCGTCCTCGACGGCGAAGAGCTTGTCGCCGGGCGACGGCAGTCGGTCGAGGCCGAACAGCGTGACCGGCGTCGATGGGCCGGCGTCGGTCAGGTTGTTGCCGTGGTCGTCGATCATTGCGCGCACGCGCGCGAAGCTCTCGCCGCAGACGATCTGGTCCTTGACCCGCAGCGTGCCGTCGGTGACGAGCAACGTGACGACGACGCCCTGCTCGGGCGACTGGCGCGACTCGACGACGGTGCCCTTGCCCGCCGCTTCCGGACGGGCGCGTAGGTCGAGAATCTCGGACTCGAGCAGGATGCGCTCGATCAGCGCCTCGAGGCCCGTGCGCTTGGTCGCGGAGACCTCGACCATGCCGGTCTCGCCGCCGAAGTCCTCCGACTGGATGCCCTTGAGCATCAACTGCTGTTTGACCTGCATCGGCTTGGCCTGCGGCAGGTCGCACTTGGTGATCGCGACGACGATCGGCACCTTCGCCGCCTTGGCGTGGTTGATCGCCTCCTCGGTCTGCGGCATGACGCCGTCATCGGCCGCGACGACCAACACGACGACGTCGGTAAGCTGCGCGCCGCGCGCGCGCATCGCCGTGAACGCGGCGTGGCCGGGCGTGTCGAGCACGACGACCGACTGGCCGGCCTCGGTGGTGATCTTGTAGGCGCCGATGTGCTGGGTGATGCCGCCGGCTTCGTGCTTGGCGACGTCGCTGTCGCGCAGCGCGTCCATCAGCGAGGTCTTGCCGTGGTCGACGTGGCCCATGAAGGTCACGACTGGCGCGCGCAGCATCTGCTCCTCGCCCTCGGACTCCTCGACCAGCTGTTCGACGAGCTGGTCCATCGCTTCCTTGTGCTCGACGACCTTGATGTTGCGCTCGAGCTCGAGGCCGACGAGCTCGACCTCCTCGTTGGTCAGCATCGAGTTGATGTTCTTGCCCGTGATCTTGAGCTTGAACATGAACGTCGCGAGCAGGTCGGTGACCTTGACGCCGAGCGCCTCGGACAGGGCCTTCATCGACACCGGTTCCTCGACCTCGACGAGCTTGGTCGGATCGATCGTCGGCGCGATCTTCGACTTGCGGGCGCCCATGCCGCCCGGGCCGCCGGGGCCACGAGCGCCGGATCCGCCGCGGAACGAGCCGGGTCCCATCGGCGGGCGCCGCATGCCGCCCGACTGCAACGGCGGGCGCGTGCCACTGCGCTGCTGCAGCTTGGCGAGCGCCTGGCGCTTGATGTTGGCCGCGCCCGGCAGGGCCGGCGCCGACCGCATCTTGGCGTCGCGGATCGCTTCTTGCGGCAGCTCGATGCGGCCGACGACGGTCGCCTTCTTCTGGGGCACGAGCAGCTTGCGGACGTCGTCGTCGGCAAGCCCGGTTGGCGTCGCCGGCGCCTCGGTCGATGCGGCTGCGGGCGCGACCTGGACTGGCGCCCTCGCGGCCGGCGCGCTCGGAACTGCTGGCGAAGGCGCGTCGGCGTCCGGCGCAGGAGCTGCGACAACGGGCGTGGGGGGCGCCGATGGCGTCCGGGGCGGCGCGGCCTCGGCGGGCTTCGGCGCCGCCGCGGCGTCTGGCGCCGGCGCCGCTTCCGCGGGCGTTTCCTCGGCGATTTGTTCTTTCTTGCCGAGCGCCTTCTTGCCGGGCGCCTTGGGCAGGGCCTTCTTGACGAATTCCTTCTTGGTCGGGGCCGCGGCGGCGGCCGGCGCGGCGACGGCCGGAACTTCGGTTGCCGCATCCGATGCGCTGGCGCTGAGCAGCTTCTTCTTGGCGGGCGCCGGGGCGGCGCCTTCGGCGCCTGCCGGCTGCTTCTTCAATCCGTGCGCCGAGAGACGGGCCTCGACCTGCAGAAGGTCGCCGTCATCGAGGGCGGACATGTTCGACTTGACCTGCTCGAAGCCCAGACCCATGAGCAGCTTCGCCAGGTCCTTGCCCTGCATCCCGTAGTCCTTCGCAAGTTCGTGGACGCGTACTTTTTTCAATCTCGGAGCTCCTCAGCCGGGCGGCGCAGCGCACACGCGCCGCTCGTGCCGATGTAGTTCGTGGTGCAGGTTCGGAGTTGGGATGTTGCGTGGGTTCGGCGGCGATCAACTGGCGCCGTCCGCCGACGGGGTGCCGCTGTCGGTCGGCGCGGTCGCGCCGCTGTCCGTCGGCGCCGCCGCGTCGTCGCCCTTGGGCGCCTCGCCGGCCGTCTCGCCCGCAGTCTCCTCCGCGACCGAGCGTTCGAGTTCAGCGCGCGTCATGATATCGATGTCCCAGCCCGTCAGCTTGCTGGCGAGGCGGACGTTTTGGCCCTTGCGGCCAATGGCGAGCGATTGCTGGTCTTCGCCGACGATGACGAGCGCTTTCTTGGCCGTCGGGTCGAGCGTGATGTCGCCGACTTCGGCTGGCTTGAGCGCATTTGCGATCAGCGTCGTCGGGTCGCTGTTCCAGCGGATGATGTCGATGCGTTCGCCGTTGAGTTCGTCGATGATCGACTTGATGCGGTTGCCACGCACGCCGACGCAGGCGCCGACGCAGTCGACCTTGCCATCGGCCGAGTCAACCGCCAGCTTGGTGCGGTAGCCGGGCTCGCGCTCGATTCGGCGGATGGTGATCGTGCCGTCGGAGATCTCGGGGACCTCGAGTTCGAACAGCGCGCGCACGAGGTCGCGGTGGGTGCGGCTGAGGATGACCTTGACGCGCGGGCCGACTTTCTTGACCTCGAACACGAGGGCGCGGATGCGCTCGCCGATGTTGTACGACTCGCTGCGCACCTTCTCGGCGCGGGGCAGGATGCCTTCGGTGTTGCGACCGAGATTGACGATCACGGTGTCGCCTTCGAAGCGCTGGATGGTGCCGCTGACGATCTCGCCGACCTTGCGCTCGTACTCGGCGTACACGACGTCACGCTCGGCCTCGCGGATGCGGCCGGTGATCGCCTGCTTGACCGACATCGCGAAGATGCGGCCTTGTTCCTCCATCGACACGTCGTAGTTGCAGACGAACTCGCCGGTGTCGCGATCGAGGGAGATTTCGACGTCGTCGACGCCGTACTTCTTCGCCAAGGCCTGCGTCATTGCCTGCTCGATGGCGACGATGAGGGCTTCTTTGTCGATCTCCTTGTCGCGGGCGATCGAGTCGATGAAGCGGAGGATGTCAGCGTTGTTGGCCATGGCCGGCGGGGCGTTGTCGCGAGGAGTCTTGGCGCGCCGAAGCGGGTTGCGAGCAGCGAATTGCGGATCAGTTCAGAGGTTCGGCGCAAACACGGTTGATAGAAAAGGTGCGCCCGGCCAGGCGGCAGAATCCCCGCTCCCCGAGTCGCCTGGACTCGGGGATCCTGATCGGCGGCGTGCCGTTCGCGGAGTTTGCTGCCGTCTGTCCGGGCTAGCCGGGCGGATCGGGACCCGCGTCAACCCGAAGGCAAACGCGAGGGCGAAAATGGTATCCGGGGCCGGGGTGCGGTCAAGCAAGTGGGCGGCTGGACGGTGGTTCCGTAGACCATGCGCCGCTTAACTCTGTTCATGTCCTTCGCCACCGAGCCTGTTGGCGTCCGCGCCTTCGCCGCGGCGGATGCGCGCGCCGTCGAGCCCTGGCTCGACGCGCCCGGCTTGATGCGCCCGCCGGGCAGTCGCCGGCGGTGGGCCGAACGCCTGGCCAGCGACCCGCGGGTGCGCGGCTTCGTCGCCGAGTGCGCCGGCCGGCCCTTGGGCTTCCTGCGCTATGACCCAGGGCCTGACGGCGTCGCCGAACTGACGATCGCGGTGGCGCCGACGGCGCGTCGGCGCGGCGTTGGCCGCGCCCTGGTGGCAGCGGCGCTGCAACTGGCGCGGGCCGGCGGCCTGCGCGCGCTCGATGCCGCCATCGACCTGCAGAACGCAGCGGCGCTGGCGTTCTTCGGCGCCCACGGCTTCGAGCGCGAGCGCCCTTGTGGCGACCGGCTGGTGTTGCGCCGCCTCGTCCACACCACCGCCGGCGCAAAACCGCTCGATATCGGCTGATCGGCGCGCACTTGCGACGGCGCGCTTGACCCGGCTGCGCGGCGCCGGAAGCATCGTCGACTTCGCGCGCGGCCTCCGCCGCGGCGGAGCGCCCACCGCATGCAAACCGTCAGCGTCAAGCAAGCCCTCGGCGGCCACGTGGCCGTCGGCAGCAAGGTCGAGATCCGCGGCTGGGTCCGCACGCGCCGCGACAGCAAGGCCGGCATCTCGTTCGTCCAGGTCACCGACGGCAGCTGCCAAGGCACCCTGCAGGTCGTCGCGCCGAACTCGCTGCCGAACTACCAGGACGGCGTGCTCAAGTTGAGCGCCGGCGCGTCGTTGATCGCGCGCGGCACGCTGGTCGCGAGCCAGGGCAAGGGCCAGTCGGTCGAGATCCAGGCCGACGCGATCGAGATCTGCGGGCTCGTCGACGACCCCGAGACCTACCCGATCCAGCCGAAGGAGCACACGCTCGAGTTCCTGCGCGAGATGGCGCACCTGCGGCCGCGCACCAACACGTTCGGCGCGATCGCGCGCATCCGCCACGCCGCGTCGTTCGCGATCCACGACTTCTTCACCCGCGAAGGCTTCTTCTGGGTCAACACGCCGATCATCACGGCGAGCGACGCCGAGGGCGCTGGCCAGATGTTCCGCGTCAGCACGCTCGACGCGCTCAACCCGCCGCGCGACGACAAGGCCAAGGTCGACTGGAAACAGGACTTCTTCGGCCGCGAGGCGTTCTTGACGGTGTCGGGCCAGCTCAACGTCGAGGCCTACTGCCTCGCGCTCTCCAAGGTCTACACGTTCGGTCCGACGTTCCGCGCCGAGAACAGCAACACGACGCGCCACCTCGCCGAGTTCTGGATGATCGAGCCGGAGATCGCGTTCGCCGATCTGTCCGCCGACGCCGACCTCGCCGAGCGCTTCCTCAAGCACATCTTCCAGCACGTGCTGCAGGAACGCGCCGACGACCTGAAGTTCTGCGAGGAGCGCATCCAGAAGGGCGTCGTCGCGCGCCTCGAGGCGTTCCTGAAGAGCTCGTTCGAGCGCATCGACTACACGCAGGCGATCACCATCCTGCAGCAGGCGAAGAAGAAGTTCGACTTCGCGCCGCAGTGGGGCATGGACCTGCAGACCGAGCACGAGCGCTACCTGTGCGAGGAGCACGTCGGCCGGCCGGTGGTGGTGATGAACTACCCCGAGGCGATCAAGGCGTTCTACATGCGCAGCAACCCGGACGGGAAGACCGTCGCGGCGATGGACATCCTGGCGCCGGGCATCGGCGAGATCATCGGCGGATCGCAACGCGAGGAGCGGCTCGACGTGCTCGACGCGCGCATGAAGAAGATGGGCCTCGTGCCCGAGCACTACTGGTGGTACCGCGACCTGCGCCGCTACGGCACCGTGCCGCACGCCGGCTTCGGCCTCGGCTTCGAGCGCCTGCTCGTCTACATCTGCGGCCTCGCCAACATCCGCGACGCGATCCCGTACCCGCGCGTGCCGGGCTTCGCGACGTTTTGATCGAGGCTGCGCCTGCGACTTCTGGCCCGCCGCGGCGGTTCTGCTCGGGGGCGTGATGGGGGCGTGGCAGGCGTGGCCGAGTGCATCGGCCAGCGCACCCCCCGTCGGGCTACGGGCCGAGGCCGCCGGGCAGATCGGGTTCGTCGTGCGGCGTGGACAGCACCTTCTTGAAGCACCAGTAGGTGAGGAACGTCACGCCGCCGCAGGAGAGCAGCATGAAGGTCCAGCCGAGTGCAGTGAGGTTCGCGAGCATGGTGTCCTCCTTCAGTCCTTGGCCGGCAGCTGGCCGTCGAGGTCGAGTCCCTGGGCGCGCCAGCGCTTCGCCCCGATGGTCGTGACGGTGACCAGCCCGATGATCGTCACCAGGATGATCGCCCAGCCGATCTGCACGTCGCCGTTGGTGAAGATCTTGGACAGTTCGCCGAGCTTGCGGGAACCGTCCGCGTTGAGCACCGGCGTGCCGTCGGCGTTCTTCGGATCGGGCAGGTTGTTCCAGCAGAAGCCCACGATGACGACGAGCAGGTAGGCCGGCGCCACGTACTTGATGATGATCTGGAAGACGCGGGGGATGCGAATCTGCGCGCCGTGGTGCGCCTCCTCGAGGCCGCGCTCGAGGCCGAAGATCCAGCCGAAGGCGATGATCTGCACGGCGGCCACCACCAGGATGAAGAAGGTGCCGACCCAGAAGTCGATCGTGCCGGCGACCGTGCCACCCTTGCTGAACCACAGCACCAGGAAGTTGCCGATCAGGCCCCAGGCCGTGACCATCAGGGTCGACACCCTCTTGTCGACGCCGAGCGCCTCCTCGAGGAACGCCTTGGTCGGCTGCAGCATCGACAACGAGCTGGTGATCGCGGCGAGGAACAGGATCAGGAAGAAGGCCGCGCCGAAGAACGCGCCGCCCGGCATCTGGGCGAAGACCATCGGCAGCGTCTTGAAGCCGAGCGACATGGTGCCGCCGGTGCCCATCGCCGTCACGGCGACGCCGACGAACACGACCGACGCCGTGACCGTGATCAGGCCGCCGAGCACGACCTCGAAGAACTCGTTGGTCGCCGAGGCGGTGAGCCCCGAGAGCACCACGTCGTCCTTCTTCTTCATGTAGCTGGCGTAGTTGATGATCACGCCGAAGCCGACCGACAGGCTGAAGAAGATCTGGCCGGCGGCGGCGAGCCAGGTCTTGAAGTCGCCGAGCTTCTCGAAGTTCGGGTTCCACAGGTAGCCGAGGCCGTCGCTGACGGTCTGCCCCGTCGTGCCGGCGGGCGCATCGAGGGTCAGCACGCGGATCAGGATGGTGATGCCTAGCACCGCCATCACCGGCATTGCGTACTTGCACACCGCTTCGATGCCCTTGGACAGGCCGCGATAGACGAACCAGATGTTGCCGACGACCGTCAGGCCGAACGCGACGAGCATGGGGTGCACGACGTGGTCCTTGTCCGCGAACAGCGCGCCGTGGGCGCTGTCCCCGGTGACCCAGGCGAAGTGCTCGCGCGTCTGCTTCACCTGCACCTCGATGGCGCTGCTCGGATCGAGACCGATGCCGCCGCTCAGGTACTCCCAGAAGTAGTAGAGGCACCAGCTCTCGATGAGCACGTAGTAGAAGTAGACGCCGAGCGGGATCAGCACGCCGAGCACGCCGAGGTAGCGGCCAGCGCCACCCTTGCACCAGATGCCCATGATGCCCGGTGCCGAGTGGAACCCCTTGCGCCCACCGTACCGTCCCATCGCCCACTCGGCCCAGCCGATCGGGATGCCGAGGAACAGCAGCGCCAGGAAGTAGGGGATCATGAACGCGCCGCCGCCGTTCTCGGCCGCGTTCCCCGGGAAGCGCAGGAAGTTGCCGAGTCCGACGGCGGAGCCGGCGACGGCGAGGATGACACCGAGGCGCGAGCCCCACTGTTGTGCAGGTTGGTTCGTCATGCGCAGAGCGAGAACGAGGGGACGACGGCCGCATGGTCGCACGGCGCGCGCAGGCTCGCAACGACGGCGTTGCGGGAATGCGCCGCGCAGCGACGGGCTTTCCTTGGGCGCGCCGGCGCGCTCCAATGCGCGCCTCTCCCGTCATGGCTGCACGCAAGCACAAGCAACGGCACCCGAGCTTCATCCAACTCACCGTCGCGAGCGTGCCGCGCGCGATCCGCTTCTACGAAGAGCGGCTCGGCTTCAAGCTGGCGGAGAGCCAGCCCGCCGACAAGCCGGTGTGGGCGAGCCTCGTGCTCGAAGGCCAGTCGGTGACGCTGGCGGAACTGCCGTCGCTCGCCGAGGCGCGGCAGTTCGGCATGGACCACGAGGAGATCGAGGTGCTCAAGCAGGACGCGCGTGCCTTCGCCCGCGGCCCGCTCGGCGTCGGCGCCTCGGTGTTCGTCGCCGTCGCCGACGTCGACGCCTTCGCTCGCAAGTTGAAGAAGCGCCGCACGAAGCCGGTGCTCGCCGCCAAGACGCAGTTCTACGGCCTTCGCGAACTGCAGGTCGACGACCTCGATGGCTACCGGTTGGTCTTCTATTCGGCGGCCGTGGCGCTGCCGCCAGCGCCGCCCGCCGACGCGTGAGCCGCTAACGCGCCGTCGCGCGCGCCGCCGCGAGGCCGGCGCGCAGCCGGGCCGCCGACGTCGCCGCCGGCAGCGCGTTGATGTACATGTCGCCGCCGAGTTCGAGGCCGGCGAGCTGGCCGGTGCGCGGCTGCAGCTCGAAGTGCCAGTGGAAGCGCGCGCCCGGCGCTCGGTGCAACCAGACGTTGAACGCCGGCCGGCCCAGCCCGTACGCGACCGCGGTGAACAGCGCGTGCAGCGCCTCGGCCAGCGAGTCGAGGTCGGTGGTCAGGAAGTCGTCGTCGCAGTTCGTTGGCAGCAGCCACGTTTCGTGCGGCAGCTTCGGCGGCTCGGGCGCGATCACGGCGTGCCGCGCGCTGCGGTGCACGAGCCGGCTCTCGGCCTCGGCCGTCGCCAGCGTCGCGCACCACGGGCAGCGCGGCAGCGCGGCCGCCTGCTGCAGTTCCAACTGCAGGCGCGGCGGCAGCGCCGGCAGGCCGAGCACCTGGCTGTGGTTGTGCGCGATCGACGCGCCGGCAAGCGCGCCGACGTTCTTGAACAGAAAGGCGCAGGCGATGCCGGGCTGAGCTTCGAGCGCGGCGATGCGCACGCGGCACAGCGCGAGGCTGGCGTGCAACTCGGCGATCGTCAGGTCGCATGGCTGCTCGCGGTGCGCGCGGCCCTCGGCGATCACCTCGTGGTGGCGGTTGGCCGGATACTTGTTGGGGAACGCGCGCGCCGTCCAGCCGGGCGCGTCGGCCGCCGTGCCGGCGTCGCGGATGGCGTCGACCTCGGGCGGCGTCTCGGCTTCCTGGCCCTGGCAGAACGGGCAGGCGCTGGCGCTGGCCTGCGGGCCGGTGTGCATCGGCCGCTGCTGGCGGCGGGGCGCCAGCAGGATCGGACGACCCGTCGTCGGATCGATCACCGTGCGCGGGTCGCTGCCGCCGTTCGTCATCGCGGCGGACTGTAGCCGCCGGTCCAGCGCGCGCTACGGCGCGTCGGCGGCAGGGCGCACGATGGCGGCGTGCGGCAGCGTCGCCTGCGCGCTGGCCGGCGGCGCATCGTCGCGCGCGAACGTGCGGAAGCGCATGCGCGCAGCGACCCGCGCCCCCGGCGCGAAGGCGAACCAGCGGCCGGCGGCGCCGAAGCCTTCGCCCGTCGGCGCTGGCGTGAACGCGACGTCGTCGACCCGCAACCCGGCGTCGCTCGCCGGCATCGGCAAGCGACCGTCGGCGGGCACGACGAACTCGGCGATGACGTCGTGGTCGGCGTGGGCGCACGCGTCGACCGGCAGGTGCGAACAGCCTGCGAGCCATGCGGCGGCGAGCGCGCCAGCCGCTAGGATGCGGCGATGGGCGGTGGCATCGCGGTGCGCGGCAACCTGATGGCAGTGGCGTTCAGCGCGGCGAAGGGTCACGTCATCCTCGTTGACGTCGAAGCGCGGGCCCGCGTCACCGCCTGGCGCCTGCCCGACGGCGAGGCTGGCTGGTCGGACGCGACGGGCGTCGCGATGGACGAACGCTACCACGTCTTCGTCGCCGACGCGCACAACGACCGCGTGCTCGAGTACGCGCCGTTCGGGCGCTTCGTCCGCGCCTTCGGCGTGCCGCCGCCCGAAGCGGGCGACGCCGGCCGCGACCGCCCGGGAGTGCTCGACAAGCCACACGCGGTGGCGGTGCGCGGCGACCTGCTCTACGTCGCCTGCGGCGAGCAACCGCGCCGCCGCGGCGTCCAGCGCCTCTCGCGCCGGGGCACAGTGCTGCGGCCGCTGGCGTGTCGGGGCGATGCCGCGGCCAAGTTCGGCGCGCCGCGCGGCCTGTGGGCCGACGCTGAGGGCGTGGTGGTGGCGGACACGCTGCGCGGCGAGTTGTCGGAGTACCGCGGCGACGGCGCCTTCATGCGTGCGTCGCGGACGGCGCCAGCCGGCAGCGCCCGGCCGGTCGGCGTCGCGCGCGACGCGGCCGGCAACTGCTGGTTCGTCGCCGATGGCGTCGTGCGGCGCCTTGCGCAGGCTGGCGCGGCGCTGCCGCCGCCCGCGGCGGTCGCGGGCGAGGTGCGCGACGCGGTCGCCATTGCACTGGACGCGGCTGGGCGGTTGTACGTGCTCGATCGGCACGGCGAGCGCGTCCTGCGTTTTGGCGCCGACGGCGCGTTCGACGGCGTCTGGTTCGACGTGGCTACGGTCGGCGCGCCAAAGTCGTAGCGACGTCAAAGCCAGCAACGGCGCGGGTTGCCGGGCGATTGTGAAAAACTATTGAGCAAGTGCTTGCGTCCGCCCGCAAGGTCGGTAAGAGTCGGGTCGTTGTGGCGGTTATGTAGGCGGCCCGGTCAAGCCGGCGCGGCTGTGGAAAACTCTCCACGGTGCGTTCCCAAGGGCCCCCTGAGCAACCGTCGATTCGTCCCGTTCTGTTGGTTGGCACCGGCGGTTGCTGCGGCGGCCGTTGTGGCCATGGCGCCTGGAGGGGTTCTTGGATCGTATTCGCATCCGTGGTGGTCGCGACCTGCGCGGCTCGGTCCGCGTCTCGGGTAGCAAGAATGGCGCGCTGCCGATCCTGGCGGCGTCGCTCCTCGTCGATGGTCAGCTCGTGCTGCGCAACATGCCGCGGCTGACGGACGTCGAGAATCTGATCCGCATCCTCAACAAGCTGGGCGTCGTGCATGAGTGGCACGGCGACACGCTGATCCTCGAGGCCAAGGACAAGACGGTCTACACGGCCCCGTACGACCTCGTTCGCACGATGCGCGCGAGCTTCGTCGTGCTCGGCCCGCTGTGGGCGCGCCGCGGCGTCGCGCGCGTCAGCTACCCCGGCGGCTGCGTGTTCGGCCACCGCCCGGTCGACCTGCACCTCAAGGGTCTCGCCGGCCTCGGCGGCACCATCGAGCACGTTGATGGCTACGTCACGCTGAATGGCCGTCCGTCCGGCGGCGTGGTGTTCCTCGGCGGCAACATGGGCTCGACGGTGCTTGGCACCGCCAACGTCGTCATGGCGGCGACGCTTGGCACCGGCACGACGTACATCGAGAGCGCGGCGATGGAGCCGGAGATCGAGGACCTGTGCCACTTCCTCAACGCCTGCGGCGCGCGCATCTCAGGCATCGGCAGCCACCTGCTGGTCATCGAAGGCGTCGACGCGCTGCACGGCTGCGAGTGGCGCATGATTCCGGACCGCATCGAGGCCGGCACGTTCCTGTGCGGCGCCTTGCTGATGAACAGCGACGTCACGGTGACGGACTGCAACCCGATGCACTTGCTGTCGGTCATCGACCGGCTGCGCGCCGCCGGCGCCAACCTCGAACTCGGCCGCAACACGATCCGCAACTTGCCGATCACCAACCGCCTGCGCGCCGTCGACGTCACGACGATGGCCTATCCGGGCTTCCCGACCGACCTGCAGGCGCAGTTCATGGCGCTGATGACGCGCGCCGACGGCGTTTCGGTCATCACCGAGAAGATCTACCCCGAGCGCTTCATCCACGCTTCCGAGCTGCAGCGCCTCGGCGCCAAGATCCGGCGTGAGGGCGCTTCGGCGATCATCGAGGGCACCGAGGAATTGCGCGGTGCGCCGGTGATGGCGAGCGATCTGCGCGCCTCGGCGAGCCTCGTGCTGGCAGGGCTGGTCGCGCGCGGCTCGACCGACGTGCGCCGCGTCTACCACATCGATCGGGGCTACGAGAAGATCGAGGAGAAGCTGCAGTGCATCGGCGCCGACATCGAGCGCATCAGCGACGGCTGATCGGCGAGTCCGGGCGATGGCATCCTGGCGGGGCGCTGGTGCGCCCCGTCGTCGTTTGCGGGCCGATCGCCCGCGCGGTCAGCGCCCGAGCGCGTCGCGCACCGCGGCGATCACGTCGCTGACGTCATCGTCGGTGAGCTTCGCCGAGATCGGCAGCGACAGCGTCTGGTCGCCGATGCGCTGGCTGTGCGGGTAGTCCTCGGGCTGCCAACCAAAGCGCTGCCGGTACACGGTCATGTTCGGGATCGAGCGGTAGTGCACGCCGGTGCCGATGTTGCGTTGGTGCAGCCGCATCAGCATGTCGTCGCGGCTCACGCCGCAGCGGGCTGGATCGACCAGCAGGGTGAACAGGTGCAGCGCGTGGCGCTCGTGCGTGGGCCAAGGCGCTGGCAGTCCGATCGGCAGGTCGGCGAACTCGGCGAGGTAGCGCCGCCAGATCTCCTGCCGCCGCTGCCAGTAGGCCTCGACGCGCGTGATCTGGTGCATGCCGATCGCGGCCTGCAGGTCCATCATGTTGTACTTGAAGCCGATCTCCTCGACGTCGTAGTGCTTGTAGCCGTCGTCGGTGAAGCGTTTCCACGCGTCGGCGGACATGCCGTGCAGGCCGGCGCGCTTGACGCGCTGGGCCAGCTGCGGATCGCGCGTCAGCACCATGCCGCCCTCGCCGGTGACGATGTTCTTCGTCGAGTAGAACGACAGCACGCCGAGGTCGCCGATCGTCCCGGCCTTGCGGCCGCGGTACTCGGTCTCGATGGCGTGCGCGCAGTCCTCGATCACCTTGAGGCCGTGCTCGCGCGCGATCGCCATCAGCGCGTCCATGTCGCAGGGCCGGCCGGCGAAGTGCACCGGCAGCAGCGCCTTGGTGCGCGGCGTGATGCGCCGCCGAACCTCGGCCGGGTCGAGGTTCATCGTCACCGGGTCGACGTCGGCGAGCACCGGCGTGGCGCCGGCGAGCACGATGGCGTTGACCGTCGCGCAGAAGGTCATTGGCGCAGTGATGACTTCGTCGCCGGGTCGCAGGCCGAGCACGATGCAGGCGAGGTGCAGGCCGGCGGTGCAGGAATTGAGGCCGACGGCGTGCGGCACGCCCTTGTAGGCGGCGATCCGGCGCTCGAACTCGGCCGCCTTCGGGCCGGTGCCGAGCCAAGCGCTGCGCATGCACGCGAGCACCTCGTCGATCTCCGGTTGCTCCAGCGTGGGCTGGCCGAAGACCAGGTAACTGGTCCGTGTACGGGGGGTGGTGCGCACGATCAGCGGGAGGGGGCGACTCTCCTTCTACAGTCAGCGTAGCACGGATCGACTGCCGCGGGTACCGAGCCATGCAACGGCCAGCGCGGCCAGCCACGAGAGCACGCGGTCGTCGAAGCCCTTGCCGACGATCGGCGCGTAGAACCCACCTATGGCGCCGAGCCCACCGACGCCCATTGCGCCGAGGGCGAAGCCCGGTCGCACGCGGCCGACCAGCAGCCGGACGAGCAACAGCGGCCCGAACGCCGAGCCGAGCGCAGCCCAGGCGAACAGCACGTTGTCGAAGACGTTCTTCGGCAGCGCCAATGCCGTGCCGGTCGCTGCCGCGCCGATTGCGAGCACCGTGCCGCGCGCGAGGCGCAGCATGCCGCGTTCGGTCGTTGGCCGCAGACCGAGGTCGTGGGTCACGCTGCTGGCGCAGACCAGCAACTGGCTGTCGACCGTCGACATGATCGCCGCCAGCACCGACGCGAGGATCACGCCGTCGACGAGCGGCGAGAACAGCCGGGTGCTCGCTTCGTAGAGCACGTCCTCGTGCCCGCCCGCAGGCAGTTGCCATGCCGCGCGCCCGGTCCAGCCGAGCACGAGCATGCCGCCGTACAGCAGGACCGCCCAGCTGATCCCGACCGTGCGAGCGACCGTCATCGACGCGTCCGGCGCCATGCCCATGAACTTGTTCACCGCGTGCGGCTGGCCCGGATAGCCGAGTCCGATGCCGACGAGGCCGAAGGCGAACGCGAAGCCCGCGACGCCTTCTCGCCCGGCGAAGACGCTCTGGTAGCCGGGGACGTCGATCGCCGCGATGGCGTCGGTCGCGGCGGCGATGCCGCCGAGGTGCGCGACGGCGCCGATCGGCACGACGAGCGCGACCACGACCATCAGCAGGCCCTGCAGCGTGTCCGTGATGCTGGCGGCGAGGTAGCCGCCGAGCAGCGTGTAGGCGATCGTCACGCCGGCCCCGATCAGGATGCCGGCGCGCAGGTCGGCATCGAAGGCGTGGGTGAAGGCGCTGCCCGCCGCCTGCATCTGCGCGGCCACGTACGTGGCGAGCGACGCGATCGTCAACAGCGAGGCGAAGACGGCGATCGGTTTGTGGCCCGGCGCGCCGGTCGGCCCGGCGAAGAACTCGGTCAGCGTGATCGCCGCTCCGGTCTGCGCGCGCAGGCGCGGCGCGACGAGCCACCAGTTGAGCACGAAGCCGCCGACGCAACCGGGGAGCAACCACAGCGCGACGAGGCCGTGCTGGTAGGCGAAGCCGCTGGTGCCGACGAGGCTCCAAGCCGACGACGAACTGGCGTTGGCCGCCAGCGCAGCGACCCATGGGCCGAGCGTCCTGCCGCCGAGGTAGAAGTCGCTGCTGTCGCGCGTGCGGCGCTGGGCGACGACGCCGAGCGCGAGCAGGCCGAGCAGGTAAGCGATCAGGGCGACGAGGATCGCCGTGGAGCGTTCCATGGCGCGAGACTACCATCGAACGCGCCGTGACCCACGCCATGAACCGCCCGCACGACGATCGCTTCGCTCTCTACCTGCGTCGCCGCTGCGTGCTCGACGACCCGTTCGTCGAACTCGACCTCGCGCACGCGGGCCTCGCCGACGCCGATCTCGACGCGCTCGCGCCAGCGCTGCAGCGAGCGTTGCAGGCGATGGCCGCGCTCGAGCGCGGCGCGATCGCCAACGCCGACGAGAAGCGCATGGTGGGGCACTTCTGGCTGCGCGCGCCTGGCCTCGCCCCGACGCCGGAGATCGAGGACGCGATCGCCGGTTCGATCGCCGGCGTCGAGGCCTTCGCGCAGGCGGTGCACTCCGGCCGGGTCGCGCCGCCCGAGGGCGGCGCGTTCACCAAGGTCGTGCTCGTCGGCATCGGCGGCAGCGCGCTGGGACCGATGCTGCTCGCCGACGCCTTCGGCGGCCCGGAGGCGCCGATGGCCCTGACGGTGCTCGACAACACCGATCCCGAGGGCATCGACCTGCAGCTCGAGCGCATGGGCTCGCTGCAGGACGCGTTGGTGGTCGTGGTCAGCAAGTCCGGTGGCACGCCGGAGACGCGCAACGGCATGCTCGAAGTCGAGCGCGTCTGCAAGCAGCAGGGCCTCGCGTTCGCGCCGCGCGCCGTCGCAGTCACCATGCCGGGCTCGGCGCTGCACGAGAAGGCCAAGAAGGACGGCTGGGCGGCGACGATGTCGATCTGGGATTGGGTCGGCGGCCGCACGTCGATCACGTCGGCGGTCGGGCTGCTGCCCGGCGCGCTGCTCGGCATGGACGTGCGCGCGTTCCTCGCCGGCGCGGCGGCGATGGACGACGCCACCCGGCGCGTGGACCTGCGCCAGAACCCGGCGGCGATGCTGGCGGCGTTCTGGCACCACCAGGGCAAGGGCCGCGGCGAGCGCGCGATGGTGGTGTTGCCGTACAAGGATCGCCTGCTGTTGCTGTCGCGCTACCTGCAGCAACTGGTGATGGAGTCGCTCGGCAAGGCGCGCGACCGCCGCGGCAACGTCTGCCACCAGGGCATCGCCGTCTACGGCAACAAGGGCTCGACCGACCAGCACGCCTACGTGCAACAACTGCGCGACGGTCGCCACGACTTCTTCGCGCTGTTCGTCCGTGTGCTGCGCGACCGCGCCGCCGGCTGCTTCGAGGTCGAGCCCGGCGTCACTTCCGGCGACTACCTCGACGGCTTCTGGCAGGGCACGCGCACGGCGCTGCACGAGAGCGGCCGTGCCTCGGCGACGCTGGCGGTCGACGCGCTCGACGAGCGCGCGTTCGGCGCGATCGTCGCGCTGTTCGAGCGCGCGGTCGCGATCTACGCCGAGTTGGTCGACGTCAACGCCTTCCATCAGCCCGGCGTCGAGGCCGGCAAGAAGGCGGCGGCCGCCGTGCTTGGCCTGCAGCGGCGGCTCGTCGCCGCGCTCGACGGCGAACTGCGCGACGTGCGAGCCGTCGCCGCGCGCGCCGGCGCCGACCCGACCGACTGCTGGCCGATCCTGCAACACCTCGCCGCCAACCGGCCCGAGGTGCGTGGCGTTCGCCTGCACGACCCGGTCACGGCTGCGTTCCGCCGCGTATGAGTCGC
>Ga0194128_10001470_pt1 | contig 40900 bp, 49 predicted proteins | sample TA2KigCa65mmetaG_FD_148650 | JGI IMG/M metagenome (GOLD analysis project Ga0194128, IMG submission 148650) | Freshwater microbial communities from Lake Tanganyika, Tanzania - TA2015037 Kigoma Deep Cast 65m | ecosystem: Environmental > Aquatic > Freshwater > Lake | place: Tanzania: Lake...
CTAGCGGCCTTCGGGGCCGCCTTCCCGCTGCTTGCGCAGGAAGTCCTGGAGCTCCTGCATCAGCTTGTCCGAGTCGAGCTCTCCGGCGGGGAGCTCTTGCCGCTCCTCGCCCGACTCCGCGTCGTACTGCTGCTCGAGCTGCCGCACGTGCTCGCGCGTGGCCTTGTCCTTCGCCACCGCACGGTCGCACTGCGCGCGGAACTCCTGGATGGCGTCCGTGAACCGAGACAAGTCCGGCGTCAGGTGGAGCAGACGCGCCACGTAGCTCACCAGCGCGTGGATCGCCGCCGGGTTCTCGCTATCTTGAAGATAGTGCGGCGCCTGGCCCATGAGCCCGACGTACTCCATGTGCCGCCGCGCCGCCGCCTCGAGGAGGATCGTCGTGATGCCGGTGGGGCCTTCGTAGGTCGGACGGCGATAGATCCCCCACGCCTCGAGCAGCGAGCGCGTGGCGGCATCGGTGCAGCGGCCCGTGACGCGGATCGGACGCGTGTGCGGCGCGCCCGCGAGCAGCGCGCCGAGCGACACGATCCGCCGCACTCCACACTGCTCGGCAACGTCGAGGAACGCCTTCGTGTACGTGCGCCACCGCTGATGGGGCTCCGGCCCGCTGAACAGGAGCAGGCCATCGCCGCCGTCGTCCGGATGCCACGCGAAGAACTCGCTCCGTGGCCAGTGAATCTCCCGCTCGCCGTCGGCCGTCAGCCGCACTTCGGGGCGCTCCTGCGTCAGCATGAAGAAGTCTTCGGGATCGATGCGCGCCAGCCGCGCGGCTTCGAGATCGCCGACCAGGTGGCGCACGGCGCCCGTCGCGGCACGGCCGGCGTCGATCCACCCGCCGAATCCCATGATCAGCGTCGTCAGCCGGGCCGACGGCTCGCGGTCGAACTGTACGTGGTCCATCTAGAGCACGCCCTCTTTCTTCAACGCCGCGACGTCGTCCGCGCCGAGGCCGAGCCACTCGCTCAGCACCTCGGCGCTGTGCTGGCCGAGGAGCGGCGAGGGCTTGATGCGCGCCGTCTGGCCGTCGACGCGGACCGGCCACGTCGGCATCTTGAACGGCCCGTTCGGGTGCTGCATCACCTGCATGATCCCGCGCTTCTCGAAGCTCGGATCGTTCTGCAGCTCCATCGTGTCGAAGACGGCACCGGCCGGCACGCCGACGCCGCTGATCAGCGTCATCGCCTCTTCCTTGGTGTGCTTGCGCGTCCACTCGGTGATGATCGCGTCGACCTCCGCCTCGTGCTCGACCCGGGCGGGGCCGGTGGCATAGCGCGGGTCGTCGATGAGCTCCTCGCGGCCGAAGAGGCGCATCAGCCGTCCCCAGTGCTCGGGGTTGCCGCGGCTGGTCGTGATGTAAATCCAGTCGTTCGACCCGAACGGCCGGCACTGATAGAGCCCGGACGGCGCGTTGTTGCCGACCGCCGTCTTTCCGGCACGGCGCGGCGCCGCCTTGCCGGTGCGCGCCTGGACGGCGAACATCGTGCGCATGTAGTGGAGCATCGCGTCCTGCATCCCGACCTGGAGCCGCTTGCCCTTCCCGGTGCGCTGCCGCTCGAACAGCGAGGACACGATCGTCAGCGCCATCAGCATGCCGGTGCCCGTGTCGCCGAAGCTCGGCCCGGGCTTGACCGGCGGCCGGTCGGGCTCGCCGGTCACGCTGATCATCCCGCCCGCGGCCTGCGCGATCATGTCGAACGCGAGGCCCTTCTCGTACTTGCTGCCGGTGCCGAAGCCCTGGATCGAGCAGTAGATGATCCGTGGGTTGAGCTTCTGCACCTCGTCGTAGCCGAGCCCGAGACGATCGATCGTCCCGGGCGCCATGTTCTCGACCGTGACGTCGGCCTTCTTCAGCATGTCCTTGATGATCCCGCGCCCGCGCGGCGACTTGAGGTCGATCACCAGCGACTTCTTGTTGGCGTTGAACATGTGGAAGTACCAGGGGTCGTCATCGGCCTTCCCGGGCCGCAGCCGGCGGCCGGGATCGCCGCCCTTGGGATTCTCGATCTTGACGACGTTGGCGCCCAGCCACGCGAGTGCCTCGGTACAGGACGGCCCCGCCTCGAACTGGGTGAAGTCCACCACACGGATACCGGCCAGGCACTCGAGATCTCGGCTGTTGTCGCTCATCGTTGCCCTCCGGGCCCAATGCTACGATGCTTCGCCATCCGACAGGAGACCGACATGACTCAGCTCCCCAGGCGCCACCTCGGACGAACCGGACTCGCGGTCACCATGCTCGGCTACGGCGCGATGGAGCTCCGTGGCGCGCCCCGCGGCCGTGACGTCACCGAGGCCCAGGCGGAAACCATTCTCCACGCGGCGCTCGACGCGGGCATCAACTACATCGACACGTCGATCGACTATGGCGTCAGCGAAGAACGGATCGGCCGGTACATCTCGGACCGGCGCTCCGAGTATTACCTCGCGAGCAAGTGCGGCTGCGTGGTGGGGGCGCCACCGGCTCCGCGCGGCGAGCGGAATCCGCACGTCTTCACGCGCGACAACATCCTGGCGGGCGTGGAGCAGAGTCTCCGCCGGATGCGGACCGACTATCTCGACGTGGTCCAGTTCCACAGCTCGCCGTCCAGGGAGACACTCGAGAGGGATGGCGCCCTGGAGATCGTCCTCGAGCTCAAGCGCGCCGGCACGATCCGGTTCGTCGGCATGTCGGGAACGCTGCCGAACCTCCCGGAGCACATCGCGATGGGCGTGTTCGACGTGTTCCAGATCCCCTACTCCGCCGTCGAGCGCGAGCACGAGGCGCTCGTCACGGCGGCGGCCAAGGCGGGTGCCGGCATCGTGATTCGCGGCGGCGCCGCCAAGGGCGCGCCCACCGCGGGCAAGCAAGCCGGCGTGCAGTGGGAGCGGTGGCGACAGGTGCATCTCGACGACCTGCTCGACAGCATGTCGCCGATGGAGTTCATCCTGCGCTTCACGTTCACGCACCCCGACATGCACACGAACATCGTCGGCACGATCGATCCCGAGCATCTCCGGCACAACGTCGACGTCGTGCGGCAGGGCCCATTGCCGCCGGACGTGTACGCGGAGGCGAAGCGGCGCCTCGGCTGAGCCTACTTACACGGCTTCTCCTGCTTGCACGCGCTGATCAGGAACGTGTGGCCGATGTCCCCGCCGTCCCAGCCGGAGAAGGGCCAGTCCTTGACGATCTTCGGGTTCGCGATGACCTCGATGTGCACGTCGAAGAGCGGCATGACCTCGAAGTTCTCGAACTTGTAGTTGCCGATCCGCCGGAGCTGAGCGTCGTACGCCTTGGGATCCGAGATCTGCAACAGCTCTTCCCACATCTTGTAGATCGTGTCGTCCTCGAACCAGTGGCCGACGCCCTTCCCGGCGTTGAACAGCGCGATCTGCGGCTCCACGGCCTTCTTCGATGGGACGCCACCCCTGAGGTACCAGTTCGCTCGCCGCTCCCGCACCTTCGGCTGGACGACCGAGACCAGGTCGGCCTCTTCCAGCTCGATCTCGACGCCCACCTCGCGTAGCTGCGTGACGATCGCCTCGATCACCTGGGGAAGCTCCGGCGCGCCGGCGAACGGGAACACCCACGCCTTCGCCTTGAAGCCCTTGGGATATCCGGCCTCGGTCAGGAGCTGCTTGGCTTTCTTGGGGTCGTAGCCGTACATCTCCGGGAAACGCTTCGCCCACGTGGGATCCCAGCCCGGCAGGTCGGGATAGAAGCCCGCCACGTACGTGGGCGTCGCGCGGCCCTTGTACAAGACCTTCACCAGCTCGTCGCGGTTGATGGCCTTGTTCATGGCCTGCCGCACCTTCTTGTTGGTCCACGGCACGTTGGGGTCGAATCGCCCCGCCATCCCTCCGTACTCCGTGTAGCGCTTCGAGGCCTTGTCCTCCGTGCCGAAGTACAGCCCGCCGAACGCGATGACGGTCTGTTGCGCGACCTGCCGGCTGGGGATCAGCTTGAAGCCCTTGGCGATCGCGTCGTTGGTGAGGTCCCGATTGATCTCCGTGAGGTGACTTTCGCCCGCGAGGAGCTGCGCGAAACGCGGCGGCTCCTCGACGTTCCAGGTCATCTTGATTTCTTTCCAGTCCACCACACCCCACTTCCAGTGCGGGGTCGGAGCGCGCTCGTACAGCACGTGGCGGCCGAGCTGCCGCTCCTTGAAGATGTACGGCCCCGTCCCGGCGGGCCGGGTCTCGTACCCCATCTCTCCTTCCTTGTCCCACTGCGCCTTGCTGAACATGATCATGCAGGACGCGCTCGAGTAGTAGAAGAGCAGGTCGAGGCACACGGTCTTGCAGTGCATGACGAGCTCGTGGTCGTTGACGACCTCGATCCGCTGGACCGCGCACATGCCGTTCTTGTAGCCGGCGATCGTCGGGTCCTTGCGGCCCGGGTAGCTGGGGTCGCACCACACCCCGTGGTTGTGCACCACGTCCCTCGCGGTGAACTCGCCGTAGCCGTGATGGAACTGCACGCCCTTCTGCAGCTTGATGCGCCAGGACCGGCCGTCCTTGGCCATCTCGTAGCTCCTCGCGAGCCACGGGTTGTAGCCGCCCGACGAGACGTCGACCTCGAACAGCCACTCGAAGGCGGGATCGTGCTGGATGTTGTGGTCGGGCGTGCCGTTGATCCAGTTACGCATGTAATCGCGATAGGGGTTGATGAGCCCGATCACCAGGCGGTCGACCTTCGCCTTGCCGGCGGCGGGCTGCGCCTGGACGCTCGTGCCCGTCACGAAGACGAGGATCACCAGCAGGCAAAGGAATCGGCTGACCTTCTGGAAGCGCGTCGACACCATCGTCGCCCCTCCTACGTGCGTACCGCGGGACGGAGCGCGACCTGTGATGAGCGGAGAGGACCAGACCCTACGCGCCGAACGCGGGCGTCGTCAAGCGCGTTTCCCCCGGCTTCTTCCGTCACGCGTTGTAGATGGTCCCTCCGCGGCTCAGATAAAGCTGCAGGACGGCGCGCGCCTCGTCCCGGCGCACGCCGCCGACGATCTCGATGCCGCGATCGCGAAGGTACTGGTGGGACTCGGGGAACACGGGCCCCTCGTCGAACCCGAGCGCTTCGGCGTCTTCCCGGCGCGCGCCGAACACGAGACGGCTCACGCCGCTCCACAGCGTCGCGCCGAGACACATCGCGCACGGCTCGCAGGAGGTCACGAGCTCGTGCGCGGGCACCCCGGGCGGCGCGAGGGTGAACGAGTCGCGCCGCTGCTGGGCCGTCATGAGCGCGAGCATCTCGGCGTGACACATGCTGTTCCGGAGGCGCACGACGCTGTTGACGCCGACGGCGACGAGGGCGCCGCTCGGAATCTCGAACACGGCGGCGCCGAAGGGGCCGCCGGTCTCGCGGTCCACGTTCTCGCGCGAGAGAGCGATGGTGAGGTCGAGTTTCGCTTCGTCGGTCGTGTAGCGGCGCTGCCAGTCAACCGCGGTCCCGACCCAGGGCGGGCCGCCGGGCTGGATCAGCGAGCGTCCGTCCATGCGTCCGGCTGCACGCGGTAGATCGGCGTGAGCTCGATGTCCTGCCACTCGCGATGGAACACGGTCGTCGCCGATCCGGAGATCGGCGGGACGATCCAGCTCCACCGCGCATAGACCGGGCGCCCCGCCTGGGTCTCGAGCGCCTCGAACTTGTCGAACGCGTGCGCGGCGGCGTGGTGGTCGACCATCGTGACGCCGGCGCGCTCGTAGGAATGGAGGACGGCGACGTTGAGCTCGACGATGGCGCGGTCGCGCCACAGCAGCCGATCGCTGCTGATGTCGAGGCCCATCCTCTGCGCCACCACCGGGAGCAGGTTGTAGCGGCCGATGTCGCCGAAGTTCCGCGCGCCGATCTCCGTGCCCATGTACCAGCCGTTGAACGGCGCGGCCGGGTACTCGACGCCGCCCGCATCGAAGAGCATCGCGGAGACCGCGGGCAACGCGTACCACTTGAGGCCGAGCTCCGCGAACCAGCCGAACTGCGGATGCACGATCGGAATCTCGATCACCAGCGCGCGGGGAATCTCGCGCCAGACCGGGCGCTCGCCCACCGCCCGGACGATGATCGGCAGCAGGTCGAACGCGCCGCGGGGCTCGGGCGGCAGCCAGCCGAGCCGCTGCGCGACGTCGGTCAGTTCCACGTTGGCCGGATCGCCGAGCACGGTGCCGTCGGGCGAGCCGTAGCCGGCATAGCGGAAGAGCTGCGGGCTCCACACGCGCGGCCCGACGCCGTTCGCGTCTCTCGCGGGGAACACCGTGATCACCGGCCGCAGCGCGCCGCCGTTGGTCGCGATCTCGATGTGGCCCATGATCGCGTCGAGCATCGCCTCGCCGGTCGTCGCGTGACGGAAGTCGCGCAGCGCGAGACCTTCCCAGTAGAGACGGCCGACGCAGCGCGTGCTGTTGCGCCACGCGAGGCGCGCCGCGTAGCCGAGCTCTTCGCGCGTCTGCCGGTAGGTGCCGGTGGTGCGGAACTCCTCTTCCACCTGGCGCCAGCGGAGGTCGAACACCGCCCGTGCGTTCGTTTCGTTGTAGTACTGCTGGAGGAACGCCTTCGCCCGCTCGAGCGGCGTCGCCGGCGGCGCGGTCACCATCGCCGCGTGGTCGACCGGACATCCGGAGGACGTGCCCGCGGCGCCGCCGACCGGCTTCTCTCCCGCCACCGTGAACGTCTCGATCCGGATCCGGTCGTCCGACACCCCGCACGCGCGGAGATGTCCGGCGACCGCCTCCATGTAGGCGTCGCCGCCGCACAGGTAGAACAGCGCCTCGGGAAATCGCTCGACGAGCTCTCTCGCGTCGGCGGCGCCGAAGCGGCCGGTCTCGCGCGTGATCCGGATCCGGACGGAGATGCTCTGATTCCTCCGCGGCAGCGCGGAGAGCTCCTCCGCGCAAATCGCCTGCGCCCGGGTCGAGATCGAGTAGTCGACGTGCAGCCTGAGCCGGCGCGGCTGCTCGGCGAGCGCCCGCGCCATCGAGAGCGCCGGCGTCATGCCGATCCCGCCGACGAGGCACACCACGTCGCGCGTCTCGTCGTCGGCGAGGTAGTAGTGGCCCGCCGGCTCGGAGACCCGGAGCAGCGCGTCCGGGCGCAGGCGATCGAAGAACCAGCGCGAGAAGACGCCCTGGGGCTCGCGCTTCATGGTGATCTCGTAGGTGTCGCGCGCCCCGGGCGCCGACGACAGCGTGTACGCGCGCTGGATCCATCGGTTGTCGATGCGCGCCTGCAGCACCACGTGCTGGCCGGGCCGATACGCGCCGCACACGCCGGACGCCGGCCGGATCCGGAACGTCCGGACGTCGTCGGCCAGGTCCACCGTCTCCGCGACGTTCGCCGCGGTCCACGCGGCATCGCCGAGCATCTCCTTGACGAGAGGCGCGCAGCCGCCGCACACCATGGTCGCGCGCGTCCGCTGCGCCACCGCGTCCAGCGTGTGGCAGCCGTCGGCGATCGCTTGCTGGATCTGTCCGCACGTCGCGTGCGTGCAGGCGCAGATCACTTCCGTATCCGCGTAGAGCGGGCGCGGGTCCTCCGCGCTGAACTCGCCGCGGTCGCGGAAGAGCGCGAGCTGCCACTCCTCCACAGCGGTGCCGTCGAGCAGCAGCCCGAGCATCTCGCCCAGCCGCGTCCATTCGCCTTCGGCGTGGAGCTCCACGAGGCGGCCGCCGGCGAGACCGATCGCGCGATAGATGCCGCGCGCGGTGTCCTCGAAGCGCGCCTCCTCGACCGGACGCGCATCGAGCACGCGCGAGGTGAAGGCGGCGCTCTGGACCAAGCGCGTGCTGACCACGCGCCGGCCGTCGGGCAGGGTGTGCACGGCCGTGAGGCTCGGCCGGCCTTCGACCTGGCCCGTCTGCAGCGTCACGAGCCCGCGCCGCGGGAGCAGGTACATGCTCGAGAGCGCCTCCATCAGCGAGCGCAAGACCGGCGTCCGGCGGATCGCCGCGCGGAACCACTCGCCGTCGAGGCTCACGGTCTTGAGGTCCTCGATCGCCCGCACGGTCGCGGCGCGCGGCGCGTCGTGGAGGATGGCGAGCTCGCCGAAGAACTGTCCCGGCAGCAGCACCGCCAGCACGGTCTCGACGCCGTTCTCGAGGCGCTTCACTTCGGCGCGGCCGTCGAGAATCAGATACACGCGGTCGCCGCGCGCGCCCTCCTCGAACACGACCTGGCCGGCGGCGAAGTCCTCGAGGCGATACGCCTGTCCGCCGACGGCGACACCGAGCGTCGCGAAGACGCTCTCCGTGAGCCGCGTGCGGCGAAAGAGCCGCTGCGCCTCGCCGGCGGCGCGGAGCTGGCGGACGAGCTCGTTGTGGTGATCGAGCGCCTCGAGCAGCGCGGCCTCGGAGATCGCGAGGAGCCGGCAGTCGTCGAGCGCGCGCACGCTCGCGTTGCGCCGGCCGGTGCCGCCGGGCAGGAGCGCCGGCTCGCCGAACCATTGTCCCGGCTCGAGGCGGGCGAGGACGACGTCGGACGCGTCGAAGCCCGTCGTGTAGACCTGCACCGAGCCGCGCTCGATGACGAACATCCGGTCGCCGACGTCCCCTTCGCGCATGAGGATCTCCCCGGGCGCCGCGGGCACCACGGCGGCCTGCGCGATCAGGCGATCGAGGTCGGCAGGCGACAGCGAAGAAAAGAACGGAACCGCACGGAGTCGTCGGTGCGCGTCGTCGGTCACCACGGCGTGTCACAATACCATTCAGGAGGAAGCGCATGCGATTGAGCCTCGCCTACGAGATGCAGCGACCGGTCGTGGACGATCACAGGGTCATCGAGGAGACGCTGGAGCAGTGCGTCTTCGCCGACGAGATGGGCTTCGACGCCATCTGGTTCGTCGAGCACCACTTCCTCACGAGCTTCTCGATGTCGCCGTGCCCGGAGGTGCTGTTCGGCGCGCTCAGCCGGCTGACGAAGCGCATCCGCCTCGGCTTCGGTGTCGTGATCCTCCCCTACCACCACCCGGTCCGCGTCGCCGAGCGCGTGGCGATGGTCGATCACATGTCGGGCGGGCGCGTCGAGTTCGGCACCGGGCGCTCGGCGCCGTACGAGCAGATCGGCATGGGCATCGATCCGCGGAACACGCGCGCGATGTGGGAAGAGTCGCTGCGGATGATCCCGCGCGTCTGGGAGGACGGCCTGTTCTCGTGGGAAGGCAAGTTCTGGACCGTGCCGCCGCGCGACGTCCGGCCGAAGCCGTTCCAGCGGCCGCACCCGCGGATCTGGGTCGCGGCGCTGCAGCCGTCCACCTACGAGCTCGCCGCCGAGCTCGGCATCGGCGTGATGGCGCTGAGCGTGGCGTCGCCGTCGTACCTGGCGCCGCACATCACGAAGTACAAGGAGCGCGTCCGTCAGGCGACGCCCGTCGGCAAGTTCGTCAACGACCAGTGGCTGAGCGCGACGATGGGGCTGTGCGACTGGGACGACAAGGCCGCGCGCGAGCTGTCCGCGAAGTCGCTGCGGACGTTCTTCGGCCCGGATCGCCCGTATCTGAAGGACCAGACGCACCTCTACGAGCAGCTCGTCGAGTCGTGGGGCGGCGTGCCGGATCACCTGCGCGCGAACTTCTCGCGCTATCTCAAGGGCGACGGCCCCGAGGGCGCGCCCCAGGTGGATCTCTCGGGCGGGTCCGGGCAGATCGCCTCCGCGCTGTGGAACCAGATCGACGCCGACACGCTCGTCGACCGCGGCGTGCTCGTCGCGGGCAACCCGGAGACGTGCCTGAAGAGCATCGCGATCCACGAGGCCGCCGGCGTCGACGAGCTGCAGTTCCTGATGGCGACCGAGACCGTGCCGCACGAGCGGGTGATGTCGTCGATCGAGATGTTCGGCAAGCACGTGATCCCGAAGCTCAAGCGGACCGGAGCGTCCGCGCTCCGCTAACGTGCAGCTGCCGGTCCAGCCGCCCGTTCGCCCCATGCTCGCGAAGCTCGTCGATCACCTGCCCGAGGGCGAGGGCTGGATCTACGAGCCGAAGTGGGACGGGTTCCGCGTGCTGATCTTTCGCGACGGCGGCGAGCGGTTCATGCAGAGCCGCGATCTCAAGCCGCTGAACCGCTACTTCCCCGAGCTCGAAGCGCGGGTCCTGGAGCAGCTCCCGCCGCGCGCGGTGGTCGACGGCGAGCTCGTCATCGTCGGCGAGTCCGGCCTCGACTTCGAGGCGCTGCAGATGCGCCTGCATCCCGCCGCGTCGCGCGTGAAGCTGCTGGCGAAGGAGAGCCCGTCGTCGGTCGTGCTGTGGGACCTGCTCGCCGGGGACGGCGAGGATCTCACCGGCCGGCCGTTCGCGGAGCGCCGCGCGCGACTGGAGCGCGCGCTCGGCCGCGTGCGGCCTCCCCTGCACCTCACGCCGATCACGCGCGATCGCGCGGTGGCGACGGACTGGTTCGAGCGCTTCGAGGGCGCGGGGCTCGACGGCGTCATGGCGAAGCCGAGCCACGAGCCGTACGCGCCCGGCAAGCGCACGATGCTCAAGGTGAAGCACAAGCGCACCGTGGACGTCGTGCTCGGCGGATTCCGGTGGCACAAGGACGCGCACGGCGAGGCGGTGGGCTCGCTCCTGCTCGGTCTCTACGACGAGCAGGGTGACCTGCAGCACGTCGGCGTGGCGGCGAGCTTCTCCGCGCAGGAGCGGCGCACGCTCGTCGCGGACCTGGCGCCGCTGCGCACGAACGCGCTCGCCCGGCACCCGTGGAAGGACTGGGCGACGAGCGATCAGCGCGTGCCCGGCGCGACGAGCCGGTGGAATCGCGACAAGTCGCTCGAGTGGGAGCCGCTACGGCCGGAGCGCGTGCTCGAGGTCGCGTTCGATCACATGCAGGGCGACCGGTTCCGCCACACCGCGCACTTCGTGCGCTGGCGTCCGGACAAGACGCCGGCCGCGTGCACGTACGAGCAGCTCGACGTCACGCCGCCCTACGAGCTCGAGCGCATCTTCTCCCAGGGATCGTAGTCGGGATCGGGCGGCTCTGCCGGCGGGCGCTGCTCGTCCGGGACGTTCCGAAGATTCACGCGAACGCGGGTCCACGTCGTGTGACGGCCGCGCATGGAGTCGACGAGCACCTCTGCTTCACCGACGTAGGCGGACGCTTCCGGGTGGCGTTCGCGCCACCGCGCGAGGCCCGCGAGCGCGTCCTCCTTCTTCGCCGCCTTCGCGACCGTGACGAGCGACGTCGTCCGTCGCTTCGACGGCTGAACGCGCGGCACGGCGCGTCGCCGAGCCCCTCGGCCTCGTGACGCGCGGCGAGCTCGAGCAGCGAATCGAGCGGCGCGGCGGAGCGATCGATGCCCGCCATCAGATCGCCGAGCTTCGCGAAGCGCGCCGGCATGGTCTTCAGCGTGAAATCGCCAAGATCGCACACGGGCACTTCGTCCCACGTGAGCGGTGCGGAGACGCGACCGTCGGGCGTCGGCCGCACGGAGTACGCGGACGCCACCGTGCGGTCCTTCGCGTTCTGGTTGTAGTCGACGAAGACGCCGTGCCGCTCCTCCTTCCACCACTTGCTGGTGATCAGCGCCGGCGCGCGGCGCGCGGCATCCCGGGCCAGGGCGAGCGCGGCGCGGCGCACGTCGTCGAATCCCCAGCGCGGCTCGAGGCGCACGTAGATGTGGATGCCGCGCGAGCCCGACGTCTTGGGCCAGCCGACGAGCCCGAGCTCGGCGAGCGCTTCGCGCACGACGCCGGCCGCCTCGCGCACACGCTCGAACCCGACGCCCGGTCCTGGATCGAGGTCCACGCGCAGCTCGTCCGGGTGCTCCAGATCGCCGGCACGAACCGGGTGCGGATTGAGATCGATGCAGCCGAGATTGATGATCCAGGCGAGCTGCGCGACGTCGGTGACGACGATCTCGTCGGCCGTCCGCCCCGACGGGAACGCGAGCGTCACGGTCTTGACCCACGGCGGCGGCTTCGCGGGCGCGCGCTTCTGGAAGAAGAACTCGCCTTCGACCCCGTTCGGGGAGCGCTTCAACGCCATCGGACGATCGAAGACTCCGCGCACCGCGCCTTCGCCGACGTCGAGGTAGTAGCGCACGAGGTCGAGTTTCGTGATGCCGCTGCGCGGGAAATAGACCTTTCCAGGATTCGAGATCGTGACCTCGCGCCCGGCGACCTCGAGCACTTCGCTGTTCGTTCTCGTCGGCACGCACCGACTATAAATCCGGGCGACGGCGTCACCTACCTGACGGATGTCCGGGCCGGGTTGTCACGCGCCGTCCGGAAGTCTCGGTGTCGCAGCGCTTTCCGCGGTGGCACCGGGCGTGCACTCCAGGCGACTACCGCACATCGCGGGGCCATGCGAAGGAGGACACCGCATGCACTCCGGACTGACGTCGGCCGTCATCACGTTCGCGCTGGTGGGATTCGTCACCGGGCTCACGGCGTGCGCGAAGTATCCCGTCGTCACCGACACGCGCGCCTCCACGGCATCCGCGCCGGCGCCGGCTCCGACTCGCTAGGGGCCGGCCGTCCTCACTCGTAGTCGCAGATCTGCACGGGCGCGCCGGACCACCCCGCGGCCTCGGCCGCGAGCTCCAGCACGCGCTCCGTCGTGATCGCGTCGAAGTGGCCTTCGCCGCACTCGTTGCAGATCTCGGCCGGCACGTTGCGGACGACGACGGTCGTGCCCTCCGCGTCGAACGTCGCGGTGGTCGTCCCGCGCTCGAGCGTCCCGCGATCGCGTGACCCGGACGAGCGCGCGGCCGCCGAGTTCATGCTCTGGAACGCGCGGGCGAACGCGCCCGGCATCGAGAACTTGCTCGAGGGCTTCCGGCAGGCGGATGGTCGCCAGGCGAAGCGACGCTTCCTGCCGGAGAAGAAGGATGGCTATCCCACGGAGCTCGTCACGCCGGTGCTGCCGGGCGTCGTGACCCACGTCCTCGGGCCGCCGCGCGACCCGAAGTTCCGCAAGAATCGCAAAGTGCCCTCGACGTGGGGATTCGGCGAAGCGCTGGGCCCCGTGTCCGACGGCGAGATGGCGTCGCCGTTTCCGCCGGAGTGGCGCGTCGATCCCACGCGCCTGCCGTCACGCCGGCCGTTCCAGGACCGGACGCTCAGCACCATCCGGCTCTTCAACGACGACCTGCTCTACGCGGCGAACGCGCTCGAAGGCTTCCTGAACGGCGAGAGCCTGGTCCTCGTGCTCGAAGTCGGACGCGCGAGGATCTTGCTCACGGGCGATGCCGAGGTCGGCGCGTGGACGACGATCCTCGACAACGAGGCGGCGCTCGGCCTCGCCGCGAGCGCGACGCTCCTGAAGATCGGACATCACGGCAGCCACAACGCGACGCCGCTCGTCTTCATCAGGGAGCACCTCGCGAAGAGCGTCCCGGCGCTGATCTCGACGCAGAAGGGCGAGCAAAAATTCCGCAACGGGATCCCGTTCACGGACCTCATCGACGCGCTCGACGCGCGGAAGATGCCCTACGCCCGGAGCGACGAGCGGCCGTCGGGCGGGCTCTTCACCCCGGACCCGAACGGCCGCTGGATCGACTGCCTGATTTCCTGCTAGGCGGCGAGCGGCGCGTGCTTCTTCAGGAAGCGCCGCGCGTGCTCCACGACCTCGTCGATGTGCTCCTGCGAGTCCTTCCACGGATAGATCGTCACCTCGGCGTTCTGCGCGAGGTGGGCCACCTCCATCGCGACCTTGTACGGGTGCGCGGGCACGTCGTCGGGCGCGATGAGCAGCGGGGTCTTGATCGTGCGGACGAAGTCGCGGGACACCGTGAACACGAAGTCCGCGCGGTTCGTGTACATGCTCGTGAGGAAGTCGTGGACCATTTTCGGGGTGATCTCGGGGCGCTTCGCGCTGAGCTGCGGTCCCCACCCCTTGGTGTTGTTCTGATAGAAGAGGTCCGGCTGCTCGGGCCGGAAGCCGCTCGGCTGCATCATCGCGGCCGCGACGACGCGGTCGCCCGCGCGCTTGATGAGGTTGTGGATCATCGGCCCGCCGATGCAGAAGCCCATGACGAGGAACTTCTGGATGCCGAGGTGGTCCATCAGCCCGAGCTGGTCGTCGGTGTAGGCGTCCCACGGACGATCGATCTCCAGCGGCCCGGTCGACTGGCCGGGGTTCGCATTGCGCAGGTCCGCGCAGATGCAACGGAAGTCGTTCTGGTACCGCTCCATCGGCTTGAAGGGCGACGCCGTCTCCCACGACTGGAACGACGAGTTGAGCCCGCCACCCGGGATGAGCAGCAGCGGGACGCCGGAACCGACCTCTTCGTAGTGGATGCGGACGGGGCCTCTCTCGTAGAACGGCATGGCGTTCTCCCTCCTCGGCGAGTGGCCGCTACTCTACCGCGTGTCGGCGCGGAGCGAAGCCCGGACGGCCCGATGACATAGAATCGGGGGCATGAAGCTCACCGACGAACAGATCGCCCAGTTCGACCGGGACGGCTATCTCTTCTTCCCCGGGCTGTTCACGCGGGACGAAGTCCGGGTCCTGACGGGCGCCGTGCCGGCGCTCTTCGCGCAGCGGCGCCCGGAGAACGTCCGCGAGAAGACGGGGGACGTCGTGCGGACGAACTTCGCGGCCCACATGTACAGCGAGCCGTTCGCCAAGCTCGCGCGCCATCCGCGCATGGTCGAGCCGGTGACGCAGCTCTTCGGCGAAGACGTGTACATGCACCAGTTCAAGATCAACGGCAAGGCCGCCTTCGACGGCGACGTCTGGCAGTGGCACCAGGACTACGGCACCTGGAAGAACGACGACCTCATGCCCGAAGCGCGCGCGATGAACGTGGCGATCTTCCTCGACGAGGTGAACGAGTTCAACGGGCCGCTGATGTTCATCCCCGGCAGCCACAAGCTCGGCGTGCTGGAGGCCGATCACGACACGAGCACGACCAGCTATCCGCTCTGGGTCATCAACCACGAGACCATCCGCAAGCTCGTGGACCGCGGCGGCATCGTCGCGCCGAAGGGCGTGCCCGGCTCGATGATCCTGTTCCACGGCTGCCTCGTCCATGCGTCCACGTCGAACCTCTCGCCGTGGGATCGCACCAGCGTGTACCTCTCGCTCTGCGCCGTGTCGAACCACATCCGCCGGTTCAAGCGCCCCGGCTACATCGCGCACCGCGACTTCACGCCGATCCGGTGTCTCGGCGACGACTGCCTGCGGGCGCCCTACGACGTCGAGCTTCCCTGGAAGGACGGCACGCCGCGGGACGAGCTGCAGGGCAGCGCGTACGGTTCGATCTGAGGAGGAGTGATGGACTTCGGGATCTTCAATCTCATGGGAGCGCGCGACCCGGACAAGCCGGCCGCGCAGGTGTTCGGCGAAGTCGCCGAGCAGACGAAGCTGGCCGACGAGCTCGGCTACACGATCGCGTGGTTCGCCGAGCACCACTTCTCGAACTATTGCCTGTGCGCCTCGCCGCTGATGATGGTGGCGCACTGCGCGTCGGTCACCAGGACCATCCGGCTCGGCACCGCCGTCGTCGTCCTGCCGCTCTACAACCCGGCGCGCCTCGCCGCCGAGATCGCCACGGCCGACGCGCTGTCGAACGGCCGGCTGATGCTCGGCATCGGCGCGGGGTACCAGCCGTACGAGTTCGAGCGGTTCGGCGTCGACATCGCCGAGAACCTCGAGATGACGAGCGAGTTCTGCGACATCCTCGACCTCGCCTTCAGCCGGGATTTCTTCAGGTACGACGGCAAGCACTACCGGATGCCCGACACGCACATCCCGGCGCGCCCGGTGCAGAACCCGCTGCCGATCTACGTCGCCGGCCACAGCCCGGCGATGTTCCGCACCGCCGCGAAGCACGGGTATCGGGTGCTGACGTCGGGCCGGGTCGGCGGCGTGAAGCTGCTCGCCGAGCAGTACGGCGACATCGTCGCCGCGTACGCCGCGGAGAACGTGCCCGTGTCGCGGGCGCACGTCACGCTCAATCGCTTCGCGCACATCACGAGCAGCCGCGAGGAAGGGATGCGGTTCGCGGAGAACGCGCGCTATCAGACGCGGCTCGCGTCGAGCCTCCGGCGGCGCCAGGAAGTGATGCGGGGCACCGTGCTGGTCGACGTGCCGTTCCCCGACGAGCCGCCGCTCGAGACCATCTACGACAACCTGCTGATCGGGGACCCCGACAGCGTCGCCGAGAAGCTCGTCGCCGAGATCGGCGCCACCAGGCCCGAGCACGTGTGCTTCTCGTTCAAGGTCGGCGACACGCCGCACAAGACGGCGATGCGCTCGATGGAGCTGATGATCGGCGAGGTGAAGCCGAGGGTGGAGAAGGCCCTCAGCTGATCACCGCGTCCGTGCGGAGCGCGTCGACCGCGGCCTTGTCCATCTTCAGCCACTCGCCGAGCACTTCGGCGCCGTGCTCGCCGAGCAACGGCGCCGGCGCGAGCGCGGGCGTCTCACCGCCGAAGCGCACCGGCCATCCGCTCATGACGTAGTCGCCCGCCGTGGGATGTTTCATGGTCTGGCGGATGCCACGATCCTGGAACGTCCGGTCGGCGGCGAGCTCCGCGGTGTCGAGCACGGCGCCGGCGGGGATGGTCGCGAGGCTGACCAGGCGCATCGCCTCGTGCTTGTCGAGCTTGCGCGTCCACTCGGTGACGATCGCGTCGACTTCCTCGCGCCGCTGCGTACGCGCGTCCGGCGTCGCGTAGCGCGCGTCGCCGATCAGATCTTCACGGCCCATGACTTTCAGCAGACGCGTCCAGTGCTCGGGATTCGCGCGGCTGGTGAAGATGTAGACGTAGTCGTTCGGTCCCCCGCCCTTGCACGGATAGACGCCGATCGGCGGGTTGCCGCCGCCGACGGTCTTGTCTCCCGCGCGCGGCGCTGCCTTGCCGCCCGTCCGCTCCATGTACGTGAACGCGTTGCGGATGTAGTGCATGACCGAGTCCTGCATCGCCACCTGGAGATGCTCGCCTTCGCCGGTGCGCAGCCGGCGCACGTAGGCGCCGAGGATCGAGATCGCCATCAGCATGCCGGTGCCGGTGTCGCCGATCGTCGCGCCGGGCTTGCACGGCTTGCCGTCTTCCTCGCCGGTGATGCTCATGAGGCCGCCGCACGCCTGCGCGATCATGTCGAACGCGAGGCTCTGTTCGTACGGACTGCCCGTGCCGAAGCCCTTCACCTGGCAGTAGATGATCGACGGATTCAGCGCGCGGATCACGTCGGGCCCGAGCCCCAGACGCTCGACCGCGCCCGGCGCGAAGTTCTCGATCATCACGTCGGCGTGCTTCGCCATGCGCTTGACGAGCTCGACGCCGCGCGGATCCTTCAGGTTCACCGCAACCGACCGCTTGTTCGCGTTGTACTGAAGGAAGTAGTTGCTGTCGCGGTCCGGCGACCCCGGCCGGCCGAGCGTCGTCCGGCCCGGATCTCCGGACTTCGGATTCTCGATCTTGACGACGTCCGCCCCCATCCACGCGAGCGCCTCGGTGCACGAAGGCCCGGCTTCGAACTGGGTGAGGTCGAGGACTTTCAGGCCGGTCAGACAATTCTCTCCGCTCATGGCCGGGCGCTCCTCCGATGGGACTTGTCGGAAGCTTACGCTATGCTGGCGTCCTCATGAACACAGACGAGAGACCGGTGGCCGTGGTGGTCGGCGCGACGTCGAAGTGGCAGGCCGATGGGCGCAACACGAAGCTCGCGCACGGCAAGGTGCTCGACGACAGCGAGCTGCCCGTCGGCATCCGCTGGGGCGTCGGCGGCGCGATCGCGCAGAAGTTCGCGCGCGAGGGTCTGTTCGTCGTGCTGACGACGCGCAGCGCCGCCAACGCGGCCGCGCTCGAGAAGGCGATCATCGAGCAAGGCGGCGCCTGCATGACCGTCGAGCTCGACCTGGTGTCGCGCGAGTCGATCACGCGCGCGTTCGCCACGATCCGCACACGAGCGGGTGACCCCGAGGTCCTCGTCTACAACGCCGGCTACCTCGAAGGCCGCGATCTGCCGCCCGACAAGGAGCTGCTGGAGCACGTGCCGGTCGAGATCTTCGAGACGGCACAGCACATCGCGAGCCGCGGCCCGTTCCTCGTCGCGCAGGAAGTGCTGCCGGCGATGCGCCAGCGCGGTTCCGGCTCGTTCCTGATCTCGAACAACCAGTTCTCGCTGCGCGGCCGCAAGCGCCTGACCGGACAGTCGCTGTACTACCCGCGCGTGATGATGCGCACGCTGGCGCAGGTGCTCACGGAGGAGTACTCCGAGCACGGCGTCCACGTGGCGAACGTGATCATCGACGGCCTGATCGATTCACCCGGCACGCGAGCGCTCGCGCGCGCGCAGAAGAATCCCGAGATCGTGATGAACCCGGTGAAGATCGCGGACGCGTTCTGGTACCTGCACACGCAGGACAAGTCCTGCTGGACGCACGACCTGCAGCTGACGCCCTACCCCACGAAGCCGAGCTACTAGTGTCGCGGTCCCGCCCCGGCTGCAGAAACGTGTGCGAGGCGCCGACGCCCCAGTCGCGGCCGGCGCCCGTTCGCTCGCCCCTCGCCTCGTAGCGCTTTTCCTCCGAAAACTCGACGGGTTGTTCGACATGATCCCGGCGTGATGCGTTTGGCCGGACCATTGCATCGGCGGTGTGGCTACGGCCTCACGGAACGCGCGCGGTGCCTCGGAGCCGGAGGAGAGCCATGTTCGCGGTCGCATTCGCCGTCATCATCGAGCTCAGCGCGGTGCTCACGATCTTCCTGTCGCTCTCGGCAGCGGACCTCGACCGCATCAGGCTTGGCAAGATCCTCTCGCTGATCGGCGTCGCGACGTTCTTGCTCCTCGCCACGTTGTTCGGCTTCATGCCGCACGACCCGCTCCAGGCCGCGCCGCCGCTCGGCCTGCTCGTGATCAGCGCGGCGCTCGTCGTCGTGGTCGGCGTGCTGGTGATCTCGGCGTTGGTCGTCCTGATCAGCGACTCCCGCCACCGGCTCGCTTACTAGGCGCGATCACCAGACACGGAGCCCGGGGGTCGTGAGCGGCGTGGTGGCGACGAGCCGCGCGAGCGTCGGACCGTACGCGACGACGATCAGCGCCACCGCGAGCGCGAGCCACGGGCGCCAGCGATCCATGATCGCGGGCATGTGGTCGGAGCCCGACATCGCCTCCGCGAACGGCATCGCGGCCACCGCCTCGCGCCGCCCGCGCGTCACCGTGAGCGCGAGGATCGCGAAGTAGAGCATGGCGCTGACGAAGAGCATCGTGCCGCCGATCGCCACGAGCGGCAGGGCGGGTTTCCAGCTCTCCTGCAGGTAGGGCGCGATCGTGACCGGTGTGCGGCGCGGCATGCCCATCAGCCCGAGCCGGTGGAGCGCGTTGGAGAACACGGCCATCCCGCCGACCCAGAGCCAGACCTGGACGAGCGCGAGCTTCTTGCTCCACAGCGCGCGGCCGGCCAGGTGCGGCACCAGCCATGGCGGCGACCTGCGCCGCCACCGAGGGATCGCCCCACGGGAGGCGGAAGAACCACGCGAGCCATCCGCGCCCGCCACGCGCGCGTGCCCCGCTCTCGAGCGAGGCGACGACGTTGAAGAGCGTCAGCAGGCTCGGAAAGAACACCGCGAAGGTCAGGAACGCGTGGACGAGCTTCCAGCCGGCGTGGATGCCGGGATCCGTGTACTGGTGGTGGAACCCGAGCGGTGTCGAGAGGACCAGGAAGAGGATGAACGACGCGCGCGCGAGCGGCTCCGAGAAGAGCTTGCCACCCGCCTGTCGCGGCACGAGCGTGTACCACGACACGTAGGCGGGCAGCAGCCAGAAGTAGACGATCGGATGCCCGATGAACCAGAAGAGCGCGCGCGCGAGCAGCGCGTCGGTGCCGGGCAGCCAGCCGAGCGACCATGGGATCAGCATGAACAGCATCTCCGCCGCGAGCCCGACCGTGGCGAGCGTCCACATCGCCATCGTGGTGATCGCCATGAACGCGGCCAGCGGCGTGCGCCGGGCGGCGTGCGCGCGGCGCCAGGCGCGGTGCGTGAGCGCGAGGTTCAGCGTGACCAGCCACGTGCCCGCGACGACCAGCGTGAGCCCGATGTAGAACGCCCAGTGGGCCTTCAGCGGCGGATAGAACGTGAACATGACCGTTGCGGCGTTGCCGACGAGCGGGATCGCGGCGAGGACGAGGCCGGCGGTCATCAGCCAGAAGGTCGCCCACCCGAGCCTCGGCGACGCGAGCGAGGTGCCGAGGGCGCGCGCGGTGATGAAGGTCAGGAAGCCCGCGATGAAGAACGTCGTCCACACGAGCACGTCGAGCACGCCGTGGATCGACACGCTGTGGTAGTAGGACTTGATGAACGTCGGGTGCGGCGGCACCTCGACGCCGCCCGTCGTCAATCCCTGCAAGAGCCCGGTCACGCTGCCCCCGAAGAGCGCCACGATCAGGAACGCGGCGGTCAGGCGGTTCTCCCGCCCGTCCGTCGCCTCCGCGGGCAGCGTCGCGCGCGCGGGCGCCGCGCGGTCGACCACCCGCGGGCTCACGACCGCGGCTCCACGATGATCTTGCCGCCCATCGTGTGATGCGCGATGCCGCAGTACTCGTGGCAGATCATCGGGTACTCGCCGGGCCGGTCGAAGCGCACGGTCACGCGCGCGATCTGCCCGGGCAGCAGCATCGTGTTCACGTTCGCCCCGGGCACGATCAGCCCGTGCACGACGTCCCGGCTCGTGGCGACGAACGTGACGGTCGACCCCGCGGGCACGCGGATCTCGCTCGGCGCGAACGTCCAGATCTGACCCGTGAGGTAGACCTCGTAACGGTCGGGGCCGACGTGCGCGAGCCCCGGTTTATCGAAGGGCGCCGTCGTCGCGATCTGCGCGGGCTCCACCCGCCCGTGCACGCTCGGCAGGTGAATGCCGGCGCCGAACGCGGTGACGGTGAGCGCGGCCAGCATGCCGACGGGGATCGCGATGCTCGGCAGGATCCAGGCGAGCTCGTACAGGGTAGACGGTCGTCCCGCGCTTCACCGCCAGAGCCTCAGGTACGCGTTCAGCCACAGCGCCGACAGCGGCACGAGATAGATCAGCATGAACGCCAGCGCGCCCTTCGGGTGCTCGTTCTCGTCCACCGCCATGCCTCCTTCGAACGATGTCGGGCGACAGGAGAGCAACAGAGGCGCCGAAGCCGGAGCGCCGCGATTCCGCGCGGTTGCACGACGGCCTCCGCCCGCCGTGAGGGGGCACACGCGCCTCACTGGAGCGCCGTCGCCCCGACGAGCCCGGGCCGAGCGATGCCCGGGTCGCGCTGACCAGCTCTACGTCCCCTCGGGCCCGATCCTCTACTGAGGGCTCGGCGGGCGGGCGAGCTTCTCCGCGCGGACGCCGATGAGGCGGAGCTTGCGGTGCCGCGGATTCTCGCGCTCGTCGAGGAACGGCAGGAGGAGCTCGATCGCGGTCGAGCACAACGTTTCCTCGCTCGCGCACGGTTCGCGACCGGTTCGCGAGCGCGCGAAGGTGAGGAAATTCTCGAAGCGGACGGTCACGGTGATCGTTCGACACCCACGAAAGCCGTGACCCTCGAGCCGGCGCCACACCGTGCGGGCCAGCGCGCGAGCGCGCTCGAGCACGAACGTCGCGTCCAGGGTGTCGATCTCGAACGTTTCCTGCTCGCCGACGGACTTGCGCTGCCGCTCGTTCGACACCGCGCTCTCCGAGACACCACGCGCCCTGGCGAACAGGTCGTCGCCCCAGCGACCGAGCCACTCCGCGAGCTGCGCCTTCTCCACCGTCCTGAGATCGGCGACGGTCCGGATGTGACGCTCGTGGAGGAAGCGCTCGGTCTTGGGTCCGATCCCCGGAATGACGCGGATCCGCAGCGGATCGAGAAACGACTGGACCTCGTCCGGTCGCACGAGCGTGAGCCCGTCGGGCTTCTGGAAATCGGAGGCGATCTTGGCGACGAGCTTGTTCGGCCCGATGCCGACCGAGGCCGTCAGCCCTTCCCGGCTCACGATCTCCGCTTTGACCTGGCGTGCGCGCTCGACCGCCGCGTCGAAGCTGCCGAGCGACGAGAGCTCGAGATACGCTTCGTCGACGCTCGTCTTCTGGAACGCGTCGCCGGCGGCGGCGATGATCGCCATGATCCGCGCCGAGACTTCGCGGTAGAGCGCGTGGTCGTCACGGACGAAGATCGTTTCGGGCTCGCCGCGCCGACGCGCGGCTTCCGCCAGGCGCCAGGCGCGCGAGATCGGCAAGGCCGAACGGATGCCGTACTTTCGGGCCGCGTAGCTCGCGGCCGTCACGACGCCCCGGCCGTGGCCCTCCTTGGGATCGGCGCCGACGACGAGCGGCCGATCGCGGAGCGCGGGATCGCGCCGCGCCTCGCAGGCGGCGTAGAAGGCGTCCATGTCGACGTGCGCGACGATCCTCACCGGTGCCGCGTCCGGCGTCTTGCGCGGTCACAGCGGGCGGATGTTCACCTTTCGCCACTTGATCGGACCGCCCGGGGCACCCCGCACGCCGGCGCCATACTGCAGCGCGATCACGCCGGCCGCGTGCTTCGTGTCCTGGATGTTCACCGTCTGCACGCCGTTGAGCTTCACGACGAGCTGCGAGCCCTTCGCGGTGATCTCGTAGGTGTTCCACTTGCCGCCCGCCTTGTTCGTGAGCGGCACCGGCACCGCGGCGTGGTCGACGATCCCTCCCGTGCCGTACTTCGGGTCGGGCCGGATGTCCCAGATGTTGACCTCGTAGCATGTCGCCGCGCCGATCCGCGCACGGTCCGCGCACCGCATGAAGATGCCGCTGTTCGTGTCGGTCGCGGCCCAGAACTCGGCGACGAGCTCGAAGTCCCTGTACGTGGACGGCGAGACCAGGAAACCGCCCCGGCCCTTGTCGGCCACGATGGCGCCGTCCTCCGCGCGCCAGTTGGCGTCGCCGATGCGGTCCCAGTTGTCGATGCCCAGAGGGCCGTTGACCAGCGAGATCCACCCGGGTGGTGTGGCATATGGGCCGGCCGCGCAACCGCCGAACGCGAGAACGAGCACCAGGGCGATGGCGAAAGATGGGCGCTTCATGTGAGACCTCCTCTCGTGGCGAGACTATAAGTCATCGGCTCCTCTCACCGCCTCGCCTTCGCCGGCTGGTAGCCGAGCGCGCGATTGAGCCAGCGCACCAGCGGCACGAGCACCTCGAAGTCCCGGCACAGGCGATCGACCAGACGCGGGCTCGTCACCACGCTCGGCTCGATCGAGGCCGCGGCCGTGAACGACTGGAGCTTCAGCCACTCGGCCGCGGGGTGATCGGGGGGGAATTCTCGGGGAACGCGGCGGAGCTTCGCCTCGTCGCTCAGCGCGTCGAACCGCCGGCGGAATGCCGGTGCGCTCGTGAGCCGCGTCAGCGCGATAGGCTGGCCGGCGATCGCCTCGCGGATACGGAGGAGCGCGGGCCGGGCCGGCATCCAGAGACCACCGGCGACGAAGCAGGTCGTCGGGTCGATGTGAAAGTAGAATCCCGCTCCCCCGCCGTCGCCCACCGTGCCTACTTTGCGTCCGGCATCACGGTGATAGAGCCAGGCGGCGGCGTTGGTCTTATACGGAGACTTGTCCCTGGAGAAGCGAACGTCGCGGTGGATCCGGAACATCGAGCGCTTGGGGTCGCCGACGATCTCGGGCGCGATGGAGTCAAGCCTCGCGTCGAGCGCCTCGACGAGCCGGCGCATCGGCTCCCGCACCTCGCGCTCGTACACGTCACGGTGCGCCTCGAACCAGACCTTCTCGTTGTTCCGCCTCAGATCTCGCAGGAACTGGAACGCGGCGGGTCGAAATCCTCCGAAGCCGACCGTCACCGCTGCCAGAAGCCTTGCGGGGGGATGCGGAACGCCCGGTTGAAGCGCGAGGAGGCGTTCTCCCACGCGATGATCATCGGACGCGCGAACAGCGCAGCGACCTGAGCGCCGCGGGCAGGAGCTTCGTCTCTTGCTGGAGGGAGCGGCGCGCCCCGAAGCTTGCGCTGCTCCTCGAGCGTTGCGCGAAGGTCGTCCGGGAGCTTCGCTTCGTCGACAGGCGGGATACGCGTCCCCTTCAGCATGGCCACCTCCTCCACTGTGGCCGCGATCTTACGTCCGAAAGGCGGTGACGGTCAGGCGGGGAGATGGTCGACGAGGCGGCCGGCGGTGTCCCGCAACCGCTCGCTGACGAGGCGCGCGAGCCGTCGCAGGAACTTCATGCCGAAGCCCGGAAATTCCTCGAGCAGCCGATCGAAGTCGGCCTGGGTGACGATGACGAGCGTCGCGCCCTTGACCGCGACGGCGCTCGCCGAGCGTGGCTCGCCGTCCAGCAGGGCCATCTCGCCCAGCAGCTTGCCAGGGCCGAGGGTGGTCAGCATCCGCGCCGCACCGCTGCCATCTTCCTTGCGGAGCTCGATCTCCCCGTCGACGATCAGGCAGAGGTAGGGATCGCGCGCGCCCTCCTCGAACACCACCGAGCCTGCCTTCGCGCGGCAGACCCGCGCGAAGCGAGCCAGCTTGTCGAGCTCAGCGCCGCTCAGCTCGTCGAGACGGAGCGAGGAGAAGCGGTGCTCGCGAGAGAGCATGGCCACCAGCTCGGAACGCGAGCAGGTCACAGGGTCCACGGCGATCCTATCGGCAGCGGCGGACGGAATCTTGAGAGCGGCTAGACCCAGACCTGCAGGACGTAGTCGTACGCGGCCTGCGCGTTGGTCATGTCCACGCGCTGCAGCTTGATCCCGAACTGATTCTTCACCTTCACGAGCCGATGCGAGTAGGCGCCGGCGAAGTGACGGACGTCGTCCCGGCGCAGCTCCATCATGTGGAAGCGCGAGCGCACTTCGATCTCCCCGCTCTTGTGCTTTTTCTCGATGACGACGTTCGAGACGACGTGACTCGTCTCCCAGAGCGGGCGCTGCGACCAGGCGTCGGGGTGCAGCACGCGCTTCATGCGCACCGTCATCAAGTTTCTGTCCTCGGCGAAGATCGCCGGCTGCCCGTCCCACGTCTGGTAGGTCGCGTCGGGCGGCATCCAGTAGATCCCGTCCGGCGTGAACAGATCGATCCAGTCCTGCCACTGCTTCCGGTCCAGGAGGTCGGCTTGACGGTAGAGGAACTGCTCGACCTGGTGCTGGAGGTCCATCGTCAGCCCTGCATGTACTGCACCCAGGCCTTCATCTGGTTACGCATCGGCGCTTCGGAGGTGCCCATGTTCGGACCGGTCTCCACCACGCCGTTTTTCTCGATGTCGCGGCCGAGGTGGCGGCCGAAGGTGACCCAGTCGCCGCCGTCGGACGCGAGGCCCTGGTGGCACTTCCAGAAGTTCTCGAGGTCGTCGGCGTTCACCAGCGTGGCGGGCGAGTTCACCAGGTTGTAGTAGGCGAGCGACCGTCGATAGATCGGCTCGGGCGCGCCCTTCAGACGGAAGTGCCAGATCTCGGTCAGCGTGCGATCGACGCCGAGCGGGCGGATGGCGCGCAGCTGCTGCAGGGCCGACTGCACCGAGAGGCCCGGGTAGATGAGCACGTGGTGGATGTTGACGCCCACGATCTCCTCGAAACGCTTCTGGCCGTACGTCTTGATCATGATCTTGTCGTAGGCGAGCGTGTCGGGATCCTGCGGCCTGAGGCCCATGTAGCCCGTGAGGATGCAGTGGCCGTGCGGATAGTTGAGCGTCTGGAAGGCGTCCCACTTGTCGACGGTGACCGTCGCGAACGCCGACAGCATGTGATAGGAGAGCGGCGCCGTGCCCTTCTTCGCCTTCCTGGCGATCTCCTGCTCCACCTCGTGCGCCGCGCGGCCCGTGGACTGGTGCGTCACCGACGGGTGCAGGGCGTCGAGCTGGTTTTCGAGGAAGATCTTCCAGTTCGAGTGCTGGATGACCCGGAAGCAGTTCGGCACGATCTCGACCTCGCCCTCGGGCGCGCGGTCGCACATGTCGTCGAACGCGATCTTCGACTCGCCGAGGAACTCGAGGAGCGACGGCCCCCGGGCGGCGAGGCTGGCGAACACGAAGCCGCGATAGCGCTCCACGCGGGGCGCCTTCTTCATGCTGCAATCCGGGTTGTCCCTGCCGAAACGCGTGCCCTCGTAGCCTGATTCCATCATCGGGATCGAGCGCAGCCCGCCGTCGTGCTGGAACGTCCACCCGTGGTACGAGCAGTTGAAGAACCCGCCGGTGTTGCCGCGGCGGTCGCCGCACATCATGTTGCCGCGGTGCGGGCAGCGGTTGTACAGGACGTGGATCCGGCCGTCCTTGTCGCGCACCATGATCATCGGCTGGCGGCCGATCTGGACGGCGTAGTAGTCGCCCGGCCTGGGCACCTGCGTCTCGTGGCCGCAGTAGATCCAGACGGTCTCGTGGATACGCCGCATCTCGAGATCGAAGAGGGCAGGATCGGTGTACACTTCGCGCCGGACGCGGTCGGGCTCGACCAGGCTGACGATGTCGCGTTCCATGCGCGAAGGTTAGCAGAGGCACACCCCGAGGAGGAACTCGATGATCAAGCGGATCGTCGCGCTGTTCGCGGTACTGGCCTCGCTCGCCACGTGGGCCGAGGCGCAGGAGGTGAAGGTCGGCGTCAACCTGCCCTACACCGGCATCGGCGCCGAGTTCGCGCAGCTCGTGGACCGCGGCATGGAGCTGTATCTCAAGCTCAACGCGGACAAGGTCAAGCCCTACACGATCAAGCTGATCAAGCGGGACGTGAAGAACCCGGGCGGCGCCGACGCCAAGATCGCCGTGCAGGAGCTCCTCACCCAGGAAAACGTCGACATCCTCGCGGGCTGGATCTACTCGCCGAACGCGATCGCGTCGGCGCCGATCGTGACCGCGGGCAAGAAGCTCGCCGTCATCATGAACGCGGGCACCGCCCACATCACCAACATGTCGCCGTACTACGTCCGCACGTCCTTCAGCATGTGGCACGCGGGGTACGCCATGGGCGAGGCGACCTCCAAGATCCTCAAGGCGAAGACCGCGGTGGTCGGCTACACCGACTTCCCGCCCGGCAAGGACAGCCTGGCCGCGTTCAAGCGGTCGTTCGAGGCCGCGGGCGGCAAGGTGATCGACGAGATCCCGATGGGCGGCGCCGGCGCCGTGCCCGACTTCACGCCGTTCTTCCAGCGCGCCAAGGACAAGAAGCCCGAGGTCTTCTTCGTGTTCGTGCCCGCCGGCGACCACGCGGCCGCCGTGGTGAAGACCTACGCGGCGCTCGGCATGAAGGAAGCGGGCATCAAGCTCATCGGTCCCGGCGACATCACGCAGGACACGAAGCTGCAGGCGATGGGCCCGGCCGCGGTGGGCCTCGTGACCATGCACCACTACCACGCCGATCTCGACAATCCCGAGAACAAGCGGTTCGTCGCGGCGTGGAAGGAAGCATACGGTGCTGCGGCCGTGCCCGACTTCATGGCCGTCGGCGGGTACGACGGCATGGCGCTGATCGTCCACGTCGTCCAGGCGCTGAAGGGCAAGGTCGACGCCGAGAAGGCGCTCGAGGCGGTGAAGGGCTGGAAGTTCGCGAGCCCGCGCGGCCCGATCTCGATCGACCCGGTCACGCGCGACATCGTGATGAACGAGTACCTGTCGGAAGCGGTGATGAAGGACGGCCGCGTGTTCCAGAAGGTGATCGGCAAGATCGACGCCGTCAAGGACGCCTGCAAGGAGCAGAAGATCGGGCCCTGCGCGCCCAAGTGATCCGCCGCTGATCCTCGGCGTCGACGTCGCGAGCATGCTCCTCGGCGGCATCGCCGCGGGCATGATCCTGTTCATCGTGTCCGTCGGGCTCTCGGTCACGATGGGCCTGATGGGGTTCGTGAACCTCGCGCATGGCGGCTTCGCCATGCTCGGCGGGTACGCGATCGTGCTCGCCATGAAGCACTGGGGCCTGGGGTTCGTCACGGCGCTCGCCTTCGGCTTCCTCGCGACGGCGGCGGCGAGCGTCGTGCTCGAGCGGCTGCTCTACGCCCGCCTCTACCGCGCCACCGAGCTCGACCAGGTGCTGTTCACCATCGGTCTCGTCTTCATCATGATCGCGTCCCTCACCCTTCGGTTCGGGCCGGAGAACCAGCCACTCACGCTGCCGCGGGCGCTGCAGGGGCAGATCGATCTCGGGTTCGTGCAATACCGCACCTACAGCCTCGTGCTGATCGTGACCGGCATCGCGATCGTGGTCGCGCTGTGGCTCGGGTTCGAGCGCACGCGGCTCGGCGCCCAGATCCGCGCCGCCGTCGACAACCGGCGGATGGCCGAGTCGCTCGGCATCAACATCGCGCGTCTGTTCACCATCACGTTCGCTCTCGGCAGCGGCATGGCCGCGCTCGGCGGCGGCCTCGGCGCCGAGTTCCTCGGCCTCGATCCCCAGTACGCGCTCAAGTACCTGGTCTACTTCCTGATCGTCGTGGCGGTCGGAGGGCTCGGACGGGTGACCGGCGTGTTCTTCGCGGCGCTCCTGATCGGGGTGCTGGACTTCGTGCTCAAGAAGTACCTGCCCCAGGGCGGGCCGATGTTCATCTACGCGGTCACGATCGTCCTGCTCCTCTGGCGGCCGCAGGGGCTGTTCGGAGGCAAAGCCGCGTGAGCGAGTACCGCGGCGGCGCGCAAGCGCGCACCGCGCTCGCGCGCCGGCACCGCGTGCGCGCGTGGGAGCCGCTTCCCTGGATCGTCGCGCTCGGGTTCTTCTTCGCGTTCCCGAAACACCTCGGGTTCGGCACCGAGGTCCTGGTCACGATCCTCTTCGCGCTCTCGCTCGATCTCGTCCTCGGCTACGCGGGCATCGTGACGCTCGGCCACGCCGCGTTCTTCGGCGTCGGCGCCTACACGGTGGGGATGCTGGCGAAGCACGGCCTCTGGAACGAGCCGCTGACGAGCCTCGCGCTCGCGGGGATCGTCGGCGCGGCCGTCGGGCTCGGCTCGGGCCTCGTGCTGCTGCGCACGCGCGGCCTGACCCTCCTGATGCTCACGCTCTGCACGATGGCGCTCCTCGAGGAGGCGGGCAACCTGGCGCACACGTGGACCGGCGGATTCGACGGGCTCGACAGCCTGCCGATCGCGCCGTTGCTCGGCCGCTTCGAGTTCAGCCCGCTCTACCCGACGACGCAGTACCTCTACGTCCTCGTCGTGCTCTTCCTCTGCTTCGTGTTCGTGCGCACGCTGGTCTACTCGCCGTTCGGCCAGAGCTTGACGGGCATCCGCGAGAACATCCTCCGCATGCCCGCGGTGGGGGCACCGGTCCCGCGGCGGCTGGCGGTGTGCTACACGCTCTCGGCGGGCATCGCGGGCATCGCGGGCGGCATCTGGGCGCAGGCCAACGCCTACGTCAACCTGGGCACCCTCGGCCTCGACCGCGCGGCGACCGTGCTCATCATGCTCGCCCTCGGCGGCCGCGGCCGCCTGTACGGCGCGTTCGTCGGCGCGATCGCCTACATGGTCCTCTCCCACTTCCTGTCGAAGATCTATCCGACGGCGTGGCAGCTCGGGCTCGGCCTCCTCCTCGTGGTCATCGCGCTGTTCGCGCACAACGGCATCCTCGGCCTCGGCGAGACGGTGTGGCGGCGGCTTCGGGTCTCGCGACCGTTGAACATGGGGGCCCCACAACACAGGACCCCCAACCCCCCTCTGTGACCGCGCCCCTCCTCGAGACGCGAGCGCTCACCCGGAACTTCGGCGCGCTCCTCGCGACGCGCGAAGTCGACTTCCGGCTGGACGCCGGCGCACGCCACGCGCTCATCGGCCCGAACGGCGCCGGGAAGACCACGCTCGTCAATCTACTCGCCGGCGTGATCTCTCCCACTCGCGGGCAGGTGCTGCTGAAGGGCCGCGACATCACCGGGGTCGGCCAGGCCGAGCGGGTCAAGCTCGGGATCGCGCGCACGTTCCAGATCAATCGCCTGTTCCGCGGCCTGTCGGTGCTGGAGAACGTTTACATCGCGGTCGCCGAGCGGATGGGCGTGGCGCCGTCCATGTTCCGGCCCGCGGGCCGCCGGACGGACGTGGTGAACGAGTCGATGCACCTGCTCGACACGTTGCGGCTGACCGCCGACGCGGGCCGTCGCGTCTCCGAGCTGCCGTACGGCCGTCAGCGCCTGGTCGAGCTGGCCATCGCGCTCGCGCTCTCGCCGGAGGTGCTGCTGCTCGACGAGCCCGCGGCCGGCGTGCCGAGCGCCGAGAGCCACATCATCCTCGACGCGATCGACCGCCTGCCGCCGGAGATCGCGGTGCTCATCATCGATCACGACATGGACCTCGTCTTCCGGTTCGCGCAGCGGATCACCGTGATGGTGAGCGGCGCCGTCTTCGCGAGCGGAACGCCGCGGGAGATCGGCGCGGATCCGGAGGTGCGCGCGGTCTACCTGGGACAGACCGCTCGTGGCTAGCGGGCGCGCGCTCGAGCTCGAGCACGTGTCAGCGGGTTACGGGGAGACCGTGGTGCTCGAGGACGTCGACCTGGGCCTCGCGCCGGGCGAGAGCCTCAGCGTGATCGGCCGGAACGGCGTGGGCAAGACGACGCTGCTCGCGACGGTGATGGGCCACACCACGCTGCACGGCGGCGACGTGCGGCTGCGCGGCCGGAGCATCATGCGCCTGCCGATCCATCGCCGCGCGCAGCTCGGGCTCGGCTTCGTGCCGCAGGAGCGCGAGATCTTCCCGTCGCTCAGCGTGCGCGAGAACCTGCAGGTCGCCGCGCGCCCGGGCCACTGGACCGAGGCGCGGGTGTTCGAGCTGTTCCCGAACCTGGCCGCCCGTGTCTCGAACATGGGCCACCAGCTGTCTGGAGGCGAGCAGCAGATGCTCGCGATCGCGCGCGCGCTGATGACGAATCCCGCCGTGCTGCTGATGGACGAGCCGACGGAGGGCCTGGCGCCGGTGATCGTCGAGGCGCTGACGGCCGTGCTTCTCCGCTTGCGCGATGAAAGCGCGCTGTCGATCGTCCTCGTCGAGCAGAACAGCCGGGTGGCGCTCGCGTTCTCGCCGCGCACGGTGGTGATGGACAAGGGGCGTGTCGTCTACGATGGCGCCTCGGCCGAGCTCGCCGCCGATCCGGAGCGGCTGGCGCGCCTCATCGGGCTCGCCGAGTGACGAGCCTCCACTTCGTGCGGGATCCGCGAGCCTGGGCGTGCAGGACGATCTATCCCGAGGACTCGAAGGCCAGGGTCGCGTAGCGCAGGAAGATGCCGCCGCGCGGCTCGCCGAGCGGACCGTTCGCGACCAGCACCGCGATCACGTACTTCGTTCCTGGTGCAGCCTGCGGGCTGATCTCCACGCGGTGCTGCGCGTTGATGCCGACAATGACGCCCGTGGCGCGATCGATCTGTCCGTTGACCCAGATCTCGCCGTAGTTGTCGGCGTTCGTCTCGAACCACACGCGCGAGCCCGCGACCGCAACGGCGCCGATGCGCTCCGGCAGCTCGACGGCGAGCCGGTACCAGCAGAACGAGAACCCGACGGAGTGACTCTCGCGGACGTTGCGGCAGATCTCCCACTTGGAGTCGTCGTACTCCGCCAGGCGGGCCGGGCTCGCGCGAAGCTCGGCGCTGAGTCCCTGGTTGGGCTCGCCCGGAACGAATCCCATCGCGAATCGCCATTCACCCTTGATCGGCCGCCGGCCTTCCACGGTGTTCAGGTCGAGCGCGATTCTCGGCATGACGTTCTCCTCTCAATATCCCTCGGTCCAGTCGACGACGTTGACCAGCGGCTGCCGGTGCAGATAGGCCCGGAGATTCTCGCAGAAGAGGTCGATCCCGCGATGCTGGCGCACGTCGGTGCCGCCCGAGACGTGCGGGGTGATGATGACGCGCTCGTCTTCCCAGAGCCGACGGTCGGGCTCGTGCTCGAACTCGCCGACGTAGACGTCCAGGGCCACGCCACGGAGCTTGCCCGCCGCGAGCGTCTCGATCAACGCCTCCTCGTCGATGATCTCGCCGCGCGCGACGTTGACCAGCATCGTGTTCGGCTTCATCGCGGCGAAGGCTGCGGCACCGATCAGCTTCGTCGTCTCCGGTGTCCACTGACAACAGACCGCCACCGCATCGCTCTCCGGGAGGAGGTCGTGCAAGCGCTCGGGAGGTTCGAGGCGGCTGAATCCGGCAGGCAACGCGCTCTCGGCCGCGGCGCGGCGTCGCGTGCCGATCACCCGCATGCCGGCACCCGCGCACAACCGGCCGACCTCCTGACCGATGCCGCCGGCGCCGACGACGCAGACCGTTTTCCCCTGCAACAACAGCGGACGATAGGTCCGGTGATCGAACCGACGGCGCTGCCGATCACGAGCCGCGTGATGGATTCCGCGCGCAAAGTAGAAGAAGTTCGCCAGGACGTACTCCGCCATCGGACGCGTGTTGCCGTGACCGCGCGACGTCGTGACGACGACGTCGCTGCCCCACAGATCGCCGCGTAAGAGATTGCTCGCGCCGGCCGGAAGCTGATGGAACCAGCGCATCCGCGGCGCGCGCGCGCGCAGATCGAGAGGAAATGGAAAGCCGCCGAGGATGATCTCGGCGCTCGCGAGCACCCGGTCACGCTCCTCGCGCGCGGTGGCCGGTGCCGAGCGCTCTCCGACGTACCGTTGGACGGTCCATGCCGGCCACGTCTCGCGGAGCTCGACGTCGAACCAGCCACGCGCATCGATCACGTGGAGCGATGGGTCGACCGCCGCGATACGACGGAGCCCGTCGTCGGGGACGGCCACGATCACCAGGATTTCCATTGCGCCTAGATTGCACGGCGCGCCGGCGTGATCAAGCGGCGGGATCGACGACTTCGCATCGATCAACGCGCGCGACCACCGAGGCGGATCCACCGTCGCCCTGGCCGACTGCTTTCCGTCAAAGTCGCGCAGATGATCTAGCGTCGAACTGTGGTGGCCTCAACGGGATTCGGGCGCTGGTGTATTGCGGCGTCAGCGCGGCGAGCGCTTCAGATAGACGACCACGCCGCCAAGTCCTTGGGGATACTCGCGGGCCACCTGCTCCACCGCGTCGGCGATCACGGAGAACTCGTCCGTGCGGAATGTCGACGGGACCAGCACGATGCCTGCGTGCTCGAGATTCGCGGCGATGAATTCGCCGCTCAGTTCTGTGAAGTCGGCGACGTCGCACGTGACGATCGCGCGGCCCGCGTCGGTGGCATGACGGAGTTGGCGTCGGTCATCGAGTTGGATATTACCGATCTCGTGAGCGCTCACAGCATCGAGCCCGCGGGTACGAAGAATTTCGGCAACGCGCGGCGATAGGTTCTCGTCGAGGTAGAATGTCACCCGGCGGCGACGACTCGTACGAGACCGGGATAGCGCTGCTCGAGCATCTCCGCAGTCAGCGCCGCGTTCGCATCGACCTCGCGACGAATCTCGTCGGGATACCGTCTGTAATAGATCAATGCTGCACTCATCTGGGCTGACGATAGTTGCGGAAAGGAACGGCGGACCCGGTCGGCGTCCTCGTCCCGTACAAAGTCCCTGAGAACCTCCCAAACGCCCAGGCCCGTGCCGGACAGCTTGGCCGTTCGACCGGCCGGCTCGGTGGCGAAGTAAATGCCCGGACACTCACGCATCCGAAGACCCTCTTCAAGAAGTTCCTGGGCGACGTCAGAGACCGATCGTCGAGCACGCGCGGCCGCCGCCTCCAAGCCGGTCCGTACGACTCGCCGTAGCCGCATGGTCGTGGATACCGTACCGTCTGACGCAGAACGCGTTGACCGGCGTGAGGAATGTCGGACTCCCTTTCGAGAACGCTTCGCGGTCATGAAAAGAGCTTACGACGTAAGACCGGAGCTTACAACGAGTTCTTGAGGTGGCGAATTCTGGCTGGTGGCCCCAACGGGAAAGGCTTCCACCGTCATGCCTGCACCACCACCGGGATCATGACGCGTCGATACGTTGATTTGACTTGACGCTCCATGTGGGGGTCACCGCGCCTCAGGACACCGCGCTCGTGCGCGAAGTGCACTGCCCGCCGGAGCTGCTCGACGACCTGGCCGACGTGCTCGCCCGCGTGCGGGCGTGGGCGGGCGTCGCCGAGAAGAGTCCGGGCGTCTTCCACGCGCGGCGACAGCCGTTCCTGCACTTCCACCTCACCGCGGAGCGGCGTCGACGGGCCGACGTGAAGAGCCGCTCAGGGTGGCTCCCGGTCGAGCTGCCGCGCCCGATCACCGCCTCCGCGCGGCGCGCCCTGCTGGCCGTGCTGCGGCGATGTCACGAGGAGCGCATGCCGGGGGCGGCGCCCCGGCGGCCCCGAGCTATCCCTTCAGGCCGGTCAGCCCGAAGCCGCGCTTGAGCAGCCGCTGCAGCAGCAGGAACAGCACGAACACCGGGACCGTCGCCATCACCGCCACCGCCATCTGTTCCGTCTGCGGGTTGCCGTAGTCCTCCGCGAACCGCACGAGCCCCAGCGGGTACGTGCGGTACTCGTCGCGCGAGACCACGGCCAGCGGCCACAGGAACTGGTCCCAGCTGTCGCGGTAGGCGAACAGGGCCAGCACGGCCAGCGCGGGCTTGCACTGCGGCAGCACGATCCGCCAGAGGATGCGCACCTCCCCCGCCCCGTCGATGCGGGCGGCCTCCAGGTAGTCGGTGGGCACGCCGAGCACGAACTGCCGCATGAGGAAGATGCCGAACGCGTCGACCAGGAGCGGGGCGAAGATGCCCTGGTACGTGTTGAGCCAGCCCAGCGAGTGCACGATCAGGAAGGTCGGGACGAGCGTGACCTCCAGCGGCAGCATGAGCGTGCTCAGGATGGCGAGGAGCGCGAAGCGGTCGCCGGGGAACCGGAACTTCGCCAGCCCGTAGCCCGCCAGCGTGCAGAAGACGACGTTGCCCGCCATGACCACCAGCGACACGACGATGCTGTTGAAGAAGAACAGGGGGAACGGCGCGCGGTGCAGCGCGTTCGGGTAGTTCTCGGGGTGCCAGGACCTGGGGATCCAGTCCATGGCGAGCTGGAACATCTTCTCGCTGGCCTGGAACGACGTGCTCAGCATCCACAGCACCGGCAGCAGCACCAGCAGCGTGAGGCCGGCCAGCGGCGGCAGCCCGAGCCAGCGCAGCCCGGGGAGACGCCTCTTCATCACGCCTCCTCGTCCCGCATGAAGAGCTTCATCTGCGCCAGCGTCAGCGCCAGCACGATCGCGAACAGCACCACCGAGATCGCGGCCGCCCGGCCCATCTTGAGGTACGAGAACCCGGTCTCGTAGATCAGCATCGACAGCACGCGCGTGGCCCCGCCCGGGCCGCCGCCGGTGATGATGTACGGCATCAGGAACAGCCGCGCCGACAGCAGCGCGGCCACCACGACGACGAAGAACAGCTGGGGCAGGATCAGCGGCAGCGTGATCGATCGGAACCGGCGCAGCCCGCGCGCGCCGTCGATCGCGGCCGCCTCGTAGTACTCGGCGGGGATCGCCGCCAGCGCCGCGACGAAGACCACCATGAAGTAGGGCGCGAAGCGCCACACCGTCACCATGACGATCGCCGGCATGGCCGTCGTGTCGCTGGTCAGCCAGTCGATCCGGCCGGCCCCGAACGGCGCCAGCAGCTGGTTGACCAGGCCGTGCGGATGCAGCAGGAAGCGCCACACCAGGCACACGGCGATGATCGGCATGACGTTGGTGAGGAAGATCGCGCTCATGCACGCGCGCGCGCCGGGCACGGGCGTGCTGACCGCCAGGGCCAGCAGCAGCGCGGCCAGCGTGATGAGCAGCGTCGAGGCCACGATGTAGCCGAGCGTGTTCTGCAGCGACTGGACGAACACGGGGTCCGCCGCCAGGCTCGCGAAGTTGTCGATCCCCACGAAGCGCGGGGGCGACAGCATGTCGTAGGACGTGAAGCTGAGCCAGAACGCCCAGCCCATCGGCCCGTACTTGAAGAACGCGAAGAACAGCAGGGCCGGCAGGACGAACGCCACGCCCCAGAGCCGGAGGCGCACGCGGTAGCGGACGCGCGCGCCGGCCCGGGGCCGGTCGAGGACGAGCGAGCCTTCGGCCGTGTGCGGCTACCCCTTCTTCAGCTCGGCGGTGGCCCGGTCGACCTCGGCCGCCGCCTCGTTCAGCACCTGCTTGATGTCGCCGCTGGAGAGCATGACCTTCTGGACCGCGCGATGCAGCGCGTCGGCCAGCTCGCTCCAGACCGGCGTGCGCGGCAGGAAGACGCCGGTGTCCTTGGCGCGCAGGAACGCCTCGATGTTCGGCGTGCTCTTGACCTCCGGCAGCTCGGTCCAGCCGCTCTTGCGCGCCAGCGTGAGCGGGGCCGTGGCGATCCAGCAGTCGCGCAGGTCGCTCATCATGAAGCGGTACATGTGGTGCAGGACTTCCTGCTTCTCCTTCGACGCGTTCGCGTTGACGACGCAGTTGAAGCCGTAGCAGGTCGAGTACCGCTTGTCCTCGGTGACGCCGGGCATGACGTAGGCCTTGTAGTACCCCTCGGCCTCCATCTGCGGGTTGATGGGCTTGACGGCCAGCGGGCCGATGGGCGGCGAGCTGAACATCGCGCAGCGCTCCTTCAGCCAGTCCATCCACGGCACCGGCGCCGTCGCCAGCGAGTCGGCCGGGTCCTCGGCGCCGTACTTCCTGGCGATCGAGGCGCGGATGGTCATCGCCCGCACGCCCGCCTCGTTGTTGATCGTGCACTTGCCGTGCTTGTCGAACCACTGCCCGCCGCACTGGAGCAGGATCGGGTTGAACTGGAAGGCGGTCCACTGCGAGGCGTGCATCGCCCACTTGAAGCCCTGCCGGGTGAACTTGCTGCCGTCCTTGATGGTGAGCCGCTTCGCGACCTCGCCCAGCTGCTCCCACGTCTTCGGCTCGTCCTTGACCGGGTCGAGCCCGACCTCCCTGAACTGCTTGGTGTTCACGTGCAGCGGCACCCCGTAGAACCACAGCGGGTACCCGTACGCCTTGCCCTCGTGGACCGCGCCCGCCACGAACGCCGGGGCGTGGTCGTTGCGGAACGCGTCGAGCGAGCCGTAGCCCAGCTGCTGGACGTCGAGCGGCGCGATGAGCTTGCGCGTCAGCCAGGTGGGCATGAGCCAGTCGCCGGTCGTGAAGCCGTCGGGCGCGGTGCCGGTGGCATAGCCGACGCTGACCTTCTTGCCCAGGTCGCTGAAGGCGAAGTACTGGAACTCCACCGAGATGTTCGGGTGCAGCTGCGTGTACTGATCGATCCGCTTCTTCTGCCAGGGGCGCTGCTGCGGGTTCTCCCACGTCCAGTACGTGAGCTTCATGGGCACGCGCGTGGGCGCGCCCTGCGCGGCGCCGAGGGCCGGCGCCCCGAGCACGCCGAGCGCCGCGGCGCCGGCGGAGGTCCTGCGAAGGAAGTCGCGTCGCGTGGTCATGGTCCGCCTCCTGGGTGGCGCGAGGATATCATGGGCGAACCATGCCCCCGTCCCCGCTGGAGACCGCCCGCAAGCTGGCCGCCCAGATTCGCCCGTGCGCCGCCACGATCGAGGCGGACCGGGAGCTGCCCGCGCCCCTGTTCGAGGCTCTGGCCGACGCCGGGCTGTTCCACCTCCTTCTGCCGCGCGCACTGGGCTGCCCCGAGCTCGACCTGCCGACCTACGTGAAGGTCATCGCCGAGCTGGGCCTGGCCGACGCGAGCACGGCGTGGACCGTCAACCAGTGCTCGGTCTTCGCGACGTACGCCGCCCGGATGCCGCACGCCGCGGCCCGCGCGATCTGGATCGACACGTCGCGGAGCATCGTCGCCAACACGCCGCTGCCGACGGCCACCGCGATCGCTGTCCCCGGCGGCTACCGGGTGACCGGTCGCCAGGGCTTCAGCACCGGCTGCCGGCACGCGGCCTGGCTGGCGGCCCAGGCGCCCGTCACCGAGAACGGCCAGCCCCGGATGCTCGACAATGGCCAGCCCGACACGCGCTACTTCTTCGTGCCGGCCGCCCAGGCCACGCTGCTCGACACCTGGCAGGTCCGCGGCATGCGGGGCACGGGCACGCACCACTTCGCGGTGAGCGACGTCTTCGTACCAGAGAACCGCACGGTGCTCGTCACCTATCCGCCGTCGGTCGAGACCGGCCCGCTCTACCAGTTCCCGCGGACGCTGCTGTTCGGCAGCGGCGACGCCGCGGTGGCGCTGAGCGTGGCGCGCGCCGGCCTGGACGCGTTCATCGAGCTGGCGTGCACCAAGAGCCCGCGCTCGCAATCCGGCCTGCTGCGGGACCAGGTGCTGGCCCAGGCCGATGTCGGCCGCGCGGAGTCCGAGCTGCGCGCCGGCTCGGCCCTCCTCCACGAGACCGTGCGCGAGGTCTGGTCGGCCGTCACCGCGCGCGGCACGATCACGCTCGACGAGCGCGTCGCCATGCGCATGGCCATCACGCACCCGATCCGGCTGGCCGTGCAGATCGTCGACACGCTCTACAACGCGGCCGGCGCCTCGGCGATCTACGAGAGCCACCCGCTGCAGCGGTACTTCCAGGACGTCCACGTGCTGAGCCAGCACCTGCAGGGGCGGCTGGCGCACTACGCTCTGATTGGAAGGCACTGGATGGGGCTTTCGGTCGACGACGACACGAGCTTCTGAGACGTTGCCGGAGCGTAGGCAACATAAAGGCCCTTTATCGGCGCTCGGCACCCGTCGGGCGCCGCGCCGCAGGGTCGCACAGGCCGAGCGGCCGCGACATAGTCCACAGCGGTGGCGTCCCCCTTGCACACCTATGTGTCGCCCCATCCGTTCGGATGCTCCCGCAGCGAAGGAGAGCAAATGGACCAGCGCGGCTATTGGATGGCGCTACGATGCGTCCGGTCGATCTACACCAATCGGAAACGCGACCCTCTTGCGTGGCAGCTTGCGCAGGTCATGCTCCGCGTGCTCGCCGATCCTCAACAGAACCGGCAGAGTGACACGGCGACCGAGCCTGAACGACACGCGCAGTAGACACGCCGTAGATGCCCAGGCTACTGGGCAGGCGAGCGAAGGAGCGCGGCCACGGCAGGAGTGAGGAGTTCGGCGTACAGTTGATGGCCGCTCGCGTTGAAGTGCCCATCCCACGGGAAGAACGCCTCTGTGACTGAAGCCCGAAAGTCGTGCGTGATGGTCACGAAGGGAAGGCCGGCGGCGATCGCCGCGCGCCGGATGGCCTCGTCGGGGGCATCCGTGGTGAGCATGTCGGCGGTCGTCGCGAAGCCCAACCGCTGGCGGCGCCTGAGATCGTGCGGTCGGGTATAGATCGGATCAGGAAGCGAGAGGATCACCGCGCGAGCGCCCACGGCCGCCGCCGCCGCACGAATGCGCTTGAAGTCGCGGTGCGCCGTATCCACGAGCCGCCGGGTGACCGTCGATTCCAGATCGAGGCTGATGGTGAAGAAGTCCGGCATGTGCAGCGAGATCAGCAAGCCGGGGTTCAGATTCCCGGAACGATACATTCGTTGCACGTCCGCCGGGAGCGCCGCGAACCGAGGGCCGAGCTGTGGATCCGCGGCCACGCTCTCCACCTGCCGCAGCCACATGCCACGCACGTCCTCCGCAGAGACGAACAGGGCCTCGCGACGAGCGATGAGACTCGTCAGACCGGGGAACGCCCACCGAACGACGGCGCGGGGACTGAACGGCTTCCGCTCGCCGGCGTCGCGCTCGGCAAGGAGCGCCTCGCCAAAGTCGTCGCCCTGGTGGACGGCGACCAGCACGAGCTGTGGCCGAAGGCGTGGCAGCGCGCGTTCCGCAGCCGTGGCGTACCGGTCGGGGTACATCCCGGGGGCGCCGACGTTGGCGACCTCGACGGCGCGGCCCATCGCCCGCGTGAGCGTCGCCTCGAGGACGTTCGGCCAGGCCTGCTCACCGCTGACGCCCCAGCCGTAGGTGAATGAATCCCCGATCGCGACGACGATCGGCGCGCCGGGCTTCGGCAGGTCGTCTCGGTAACCGAGCCGGTTCACCTCGGTCGTGAAACTGTACTCCGAGGTGTGGACCGTGGCGCGATGCTGGGGCGGAAACAGGATCCCGCGGGGCGGTCGGAGCCACTCGATCAGAGCGTCGGCCCCCGCCGCGAGGAGGAGCGCGAGGCCAAGGGCAGCGAGCACACTGATCGCGTGCCCGCGCGACGGCCGCATCAGAAGAAGGTGTAGATGAAGGGAGCGATCGCGCTGGACTGGGCGAACAACACGAGGCCGGCGATCGCCAGAAGGAAGACGATCAGCGGCGTAATCCACCACCACCTGTGGGTCGCGAAGAACTCGATCAGCTCTCCGGCGATCCACAGTCGGTCCACGATCGCCGAGAGGACGCGCATTGTCAGCTCGCGCGGCGGCCGCCGGCGGTGGCGGCGGCGCGGACCTTGCGCTTGGCGGGCGGCGGCCCCTGCGCGAAGTCGGCCTGGGTCCGGAGTAGCTGGACGACCATCGCCTTCATCGTCTCGTCGCCGGTCTGGAAGATCGCCGCAAGATAGCCCTGCGCCGACCGCGCCTGCGGGTCGCTGGGGGAGCCGTCTTCCAGGTGGCCCGTGGCCCAGCCGTAGGCGCGCGACAGCTCCTCGCGGACGCGAGGATGCGTCTCGAGGAAGTCCTGCCACTCGAGCCGGTACGATGCCGTCAGCTTCTGATAGGTGTCGAGCACTGGGGCATGGTGGATGCCGCCCAGGAGCTTGTTCACCAGCGACTGGCTGAGTCCGCTCTTCCGCGCGATGTCGGACTGCGAGGGCGCCGCTCTCTTGTGCTGCGGATGCGCCATCAACCACTGCAGAAACTCCGCGAGGATCAGGCCCCGGGCCTCGTTCTCCGCCATCGTCCCTCCATGCGCAGCCCTCAGTCGACCGAGCCTAGCCTGGATTATGCGTGAAAGATGAAAGAAGAGAGCCATCGAGCCTCTGAAGTGTGCGAAAAGAGCGTTGACGAGACGACTCATCGCACAAAACCAAGGAGACTCGATGGCCACAGCCTGTATAGCGCACGGCGCCCTCCGGGTCCATGGGATGAGCGTAGGCAACATAAAGGCCCTTATCGGCGCTCGGCAACCGTCGGTGCCCGTCCGCGTTCATGTTGGCCCTTGGTACAGCAGAGTCATTGCCCGCGTAGGGCCGTGTATATTCTAGAAATTT